>MDTG01130234.1_pt1 | contig 26227 bp, 25 predicted proteins | sample 811421 | NCBI WGS metagenome assembly MDTG01 (sample SAMN05326645, study PRJNA326480) | marine metagenome | isolation source: seawater | place: Pacific Ocean: South East | collected 2011
ATAATGACACAACTTCATGCAGGAGGAAAATTTGATCATGATTCTTATAAAGTTTCAGGAGGTTTGCACGGCGTTGGTGTATCAGTTGTAAATGCATTATCAGAAAAATTAGAACTAAGTATTTTTAGAGATAATAAAGAATATTTCTTAGCTTTTGATAATGGGAACACTTCAAAAAAACTAAAAGTAGTTGGAAAAACTAAAAAGAAAGGAACAAAAATAAATTTTTTACCCTCAAAAAAAATATTCTCTACAATAAAATTTAGCTCAACTATTTTAGAAAAAAGAGTAAGAGAACTTGCTTTTCTTAATAGAGGAATTTGCATAACCTTAATAGATAAATCCTCAAAAAAAGAGAGTGAAACAGTACATAAGTACGATGGTGGAATTTTAGAATTTGTAAGGCATTTAAACAAAAAGAAACCTATTTTAGTAAATAAAAATGAGAAAGAAGTTTTCAAAAAACCAATTTACGTAACAGCGACCAAAGATAATGTGGTAGTTGAATGTTCACTTGAATGGAATTCTGGATATTCTGAGGAGGTTCTTCCCTTTACTAACAATATATCCCAAAAAGACGGGGGAACACATTTATTAGGTTTTAGGAGTGCTTTAACGAGAGTAATTAATAAACATTGGAACGAAAAAAATAGCAAAAAAAATAAAGTAACATTATCAGGCGAAGATATAAAAGAAGGTTTAACCGCTGTGCTTTCCATAAAAATGCCAGATCCCAAGTTTTCTTCACAAACGAAAGATAAACTTGTTTCTTCAGAAATAAGATTAATTGTTGAGAGTATAATTAATGATAAAGTTTCAACGTGGTTTGATCAAAATCCTTCGGTAGCAAGAACTGTTCTAGAAAAAATTTCACAAGCAGCTTTAGCTAGAGACGTTGCTAGAAAAGCAAGAGATAGTGTTAGAAGGAAGGGCACTTTTGAGCTTACCGGCTTACCGGGAAAATTAGCAGATTGCCAAATACAAAAAAGAGAAGGAACTGAATTATTCATAGTCGAGGGAGATTCTGCCGGCGGATCAGCCAAACAAGGAAGAATTAGAGAATACCAAGCTGTTCTTCCTTTAAGAGGGAAAATTTTAAATACATTTGTAAATACGAAATCTAATGGAGCTGATGAACAAACCAAAGCCCTTTCTAAAATGATGTCCTCAAGTGAAATTGTAACTCTTATCAATGCATTAGGAACTGGTTCTAAAGATTTTAACATAGAAAATCTAAGGTATGATAAAATTATTATTATGACAGACGCAGATGTTGATGGTTCTCATATTAGAACTTTGCTTTTAACATTTTTTAATAATAATCCTTTTAATCAATTAATAGAAAAAGGTCATATATATTTAGCTCAGCCGCCATTATTTAAAGTAACAAAGGCAAATAAGAGTGTTTATATAAAAGATGAAAAAGAATTAGAGAATTATATATTTAGAGTTGCAGAAAAAATTGATAAAAAAATAAAAAAAGGGACTTTAGAATACAATAAGTTTATGCAAACGCAGAGAGAGAAGCTATCAATTCAGAGATTTAAAGGTCTGGGTGAAATGAATCCGGAAGAACTATGGCAAACAACTTTAAACCCTGAAAACAGGACAATGTTACAAATACAATATTCTAAAGGAACAAAAGATAAGTCTAAAGAAGACCAAAAAATGATAAAAGTTTTGATGGGGGATGAAGTTGCTCCAAGAAAAGAATTTATTACGAGCAATGCTTTAGACGTTGCTAATCTTGATATATAATCAAAAAGAACAATGAATCTGAATACTCTTTTTAGGCTAGAGGAAAATCTTACATTAGATAGAAAAACACTAGTTATATTGAGATATATTGCCATTTTTGGGCAATTTATAACAATCAATATTGTTTATAATTTATTAGAACTAAATTTTCCCATAGTCGAAAGCCACATAATTATATTCATTGGCCTATTGTCTAATCTATATTTACAATTCGGAATTAAAACAAATCAATTGAAGGATATATATGCTTCTCTCTTTTTAATAACCGACCTAATCCAATTAAGCGCATTACTTTACTTTACTGGTGGAATTTTAAATCCTTTCTCTTTTTTACTTATTATACCTGCAATAGTTTCATCATCTTTTTTAAGTATGGGTACGACAATTATTTTAGGGATTATAACATCAATATTGCTGTTAAGCTTAAGTTTTTTGTATCTACCATTTCCTGGAGTTGAGATAGATGTTTTTACTTTTCCTATTTTTTACAGAACTGGAATATTTATATCTATAATTATTGGACTTATATTTTTGAGTTATTTTGGAATTCGATTTGCTGGAGAAACAAAAAAGAGATCTGAAGCACTTAATAAGTTAGAACAAGTTATATCAAAAGAATATGAATTAGAATCTTTAGGGGGGCAAGCTGCTGCTGCTGCGCATTCTTTAGGCACACCTTTGGCTACTATAAGCGTTGTAGCAAAAGAATTAAAAAAAGAAATTGGAGATAAACCGGAGCATGCTAAAGATATTGATTTACTAATCAGCCAGACAAAAAGGTGCAGTGAAATACTTAAAAAAATATCAAAAAAACAAATTAAAGATGACGATTTTTTGAGTTCTATTACATTTGAAGATTTATTAGATGAAATTATAAATTCATTTAAAGAAACTTCACAAAAAAAAATTATTCTTAATGCTTTAGACGACTCAAATAAAATTTATACACGGAGAGCACCTGAAATAATTTATGGACTGCGAAATTTTATTGGAAATGCTGTAAAATTTTCCACGAATAAAGTAGAGATAGTTTTACAAAGTGATAAAAAACACCTAGAAGTAAAAATAAACGATGACGGTCCAGGTTTTCCTGATGATGTTAAAGAAATTTTAGGAGAACCTTATATAAAAAGTAAATCCAGAGAATTAAAAAAAAATGCTGGCCTGGGATTAGGAACGTTTTTAGGAAAAACTTTATTGGAAAGACAACTTGCAAACTTATCTTTTTCAAAAGATAAAAAGCTAGGCGGAGCTTGTGTATCTATTTTATGGAGGATTAAAGACATTAGTTTCAATTCTTAAACTTAAAAATATAGGAAAGAATTTTATAAGTAAGCTTAGCTACTAAAAAATTGAATGAATTAAACTTTTTAATAGGAGCTAATTCGTTTATATCAACCCCAACTATATTAGATGTTTTACAGGCTATTTTAATTATTTTAAGGGTTTCTTGCCAAAATAATCCTCCTGGCTCAGGAGTCCCAGTTGCGGGCATTATACTAGCATCGAAAACATCTACATCAAATGTTATATATACGTTTTTGTTTTTTAGAATTTTTTCTAAATCTTTTAAATTCCATTTTTCTTTATCTTTTGCCCAAAAAATTTTTATTCTTTTCTTATTTTTTTTATAAAAATCCATTTCGTATTTTGAAAGATTCCTTATTCCAAGAGACACAACTTTAATATTTTTGTAGTCGAGACACCTTTTAATTGCTGAAGCGTGTGAAAATCTTTCTCCATTATAACTTTCACGTAAGTCTGCATGAGCATCAAGGTGTAAAATCGTGATTTCTTTATATTTTTTTGTAAAGGGTTTTATACAACCAGCTGTTATTGAATGCTCACCGCCTAAAGTAACTGGCAATTTTTTTTCTACTAATATTTTTTCATTGATTTTGGATAACTGATCTAACGCAGAAACAATATCAGTTTTAATTTTAAAAGGTTTTAAAGTTTTAACACCTATTTTTTTATACGGTTCTATTTCAAGTTCCTCATCATATAACTCTACTTGATGGGATGCTTTAATAATTTCTCTTGGACCGTTTCTTGTGCCTAGTCCATAGCTAACAGTTTTTTCTAATCCAAATGGTATAATTACTGTTTTAAAATTTATATTTTGATTTGCATCTACACCGAGAAAACCTTTTTTTTGATTTAGATACTTCATTCCTTTTAGAAGATCTTTGAAAAATTTCTTTTTTTTCTATTTTTCCAATGTCCTCTGTGATACGCATCACTTGCTATCAATGGTAAAACACTTGTTGCTTCAGCAAAAACCATTTGCTCTTTAGTCACATCTACTTTGCCCCAAGAACTAGCCTCTTTTAACGTTGAACTGCTGCAGGCTCCATCTCTAGAGTCTGCAACTGTGATTTGAACAGCATATTTATGCATATCGACGTTTTTACCTAACAATTCAGCACAAACCACAGTGTCTTGTATAAAATTTTTTGGCACTCCACCACCTATCATTAGCAAGCCTGATTGTTTTGATTGTAATTTTATTTCAGTTAATTCTCTAAATTCTCGTATTGAGTCAATAGTAATATGTTTTTTTGGATTTTGTTCTTGATGCATGACCAGCCCAAATCCAGCTGAGCTATCTGTAAAAGCTGGACAAAAAATTGGGACATTATTGTCAAAAGCTATTTCGATCAAAGACTCTTTCTTTTTACTGTTTTTTTTTAGGAATTTTCCTAACTCGCTTATAAATTCTCTAGAAGTGTATGATTTTGGTTCTAAAGTGTTAGCTATTTCACATATTGTCTTATCACAAGCCTGCAGGTCTTCTTCATCAATATAGGTATCGTAAATTCTGTCAATGTAATTTTTCCTAAGCTTTGTGTCATCTTCAAATTGAGATCCTTTATAGTGTCTAAAACCAAGAGCCTCAAAGAAATCCATGTCTATTATGGAGGCACCTGTAGCCACAATTGCATCTACCATATTAAATTTCACTAAATCTGAATAAAGTTTCATACATCCACCTGCAGAAGTCGATCCCGCTAGAGTTAAAAATATAGAGCAATCTTTGTCCATTATCATTTCGTTATAAATTTTTGTCGCGTTAGCAGTATCTCGAGATGTAAATGACATTTTATCCATTCCCTCAATAATTTTACGTGAGTCGAAAGAGGTGATATCAATGTGTTCTACGGGATTATTTAAAAGTGGTTTTTTATTGTGCCCAATATTAGGACCAGTTTTTTTTGTCATCAAGCAACTAGATAATTTACTTTACTTGAATTCTCGTACATTGACATCATCGGGTCATCATTAATTTCCACAATTTCATCGGAAAAAAAACCATTAAAATTTGTTCTGAAAGTTAAACCATAAGCACCCAATTGACCCAATTCGATATAATCACCTTCTTTGATGTTATTAGGCAATAAAAAAGGTCCTTTCATATAATCTAAGCTATCACATGTTGGTCCAAAAAAACTAAATGAAGTAAGTTTTTTAGAATGGACACGACCATTAGTAATCATTTTAGATGGAAGAATAAAATTTGGAACCCCAGCGTCGAACAATGAACCGTAAGTACCATCGTTAATATATAAATTATTTTTTTTTCTAAGTACTACTTTGACTATTGTAGATCCACTTTCAGCTACTATTGCTCTTCCAGGTTCACAAAATAAGTCTGGCAACTTTTGTAATTTTAAATTTTTTAAAGATTTTTTTATTTCTTGAATATAGCTAGATAATGGTTCAGGATTTAGATCAGGATATATAGAAGGAAATCCTCCTCCAATATTAATAATGTCTGGAATAATTTTTGTTTTTTTTATTATATTTCCTATCTCTCCAATTCCTTTTGTGTATGAAATTTTATGCATACATTGAGACCCCACGTGAAAACTTATACCCAGTTTTTTTGCATGTTCTTTACATAATCTAATCAATCCAATTGCTTCAGAAGTGAGAGCTCCAAATTTTCTAGACAAGTCTATTTCAGCATGCTCATTTGAAATTGCTATTCTAACGTAAAGATTTAAATCTTTAGCATTATTTGTTGCTTCAAGTATTTTTCTTAATTCATCTTTGTTATCTAAAGCAAAATCTCTTACTCCATACTCGTTATAAGCTGACGAGATACTTTCCTTATTTTTAATTGTGTGCATGAAATAAAGATTAACTTTTGAATTTATTTTTTTGATAAGTTGTATTTCATTTATTGAGGCTACATCAAAATCTGTAATACCATTAGCAATTATTTGTTTAATTACGCTGGGGTTTGGATTTGTTTTAACTGCGTATAAAGTTTTGCCTGGAAAATTTTCCTTGAAAAATCTGGTAGCCTTTTTTATTGACTTTGGCCGAATACAATAAACGGGATAAGTCGGTTTTAGCTCATTAACTAAAGTGTTAACGTCCTTAAATTTTCGCATTAAATGTGTCCCTTGTTAATTTACACAAAAGGCTTTTAAAAAATTTTAATAAAAAAAACCTTATTTAACCGCGTTTAAGGTTTTTTTGACATTATGTAAAGAAAAAAGTGAGGTTTGAACGTTGTAATTTCTCTTTTAATGCTTATATGCACATACATGAGATTACAAAAAAATTACCCAGATCAACTGAACTTGTCAGATTTCTCTGACAAGACGCTACTTATACTGGATGATGATGATCCTTTAAGAGGAAGGTTATCAAGAGCCATGGAAAAGAAGGGTTTTGTGGTAAAAGAGGCCAAAACTGTCTCTGAGGGCCTTCAAATAGTGAAAAAAACACCCCCAAGTTTTGCTCTAGTCGATCTTAGACTTGAAGACGGGAACGGATTAGACGTCGTAAAGGAATTATCAAAAATCAAAAAAGATTGTAGAATCGTGATGTTAACGGGATACGGGAATCTACCTACGGCTGTAGCAGCTGTGAAAGCTGGGGCAATTGATTACATAGCAAAACCAGTGGATGCAGATGATGTTGAAGCAGCTTTGTTGGCCTCTCCTGAGTCGAAAGCTAAACCACCTGAAAACCCTATGTCTGCTGACAGAGTAAAATGGGAACATATTCATCGAGTTTTTGAACTTTGTAATAGAAATGTATCTGAAACAGCGCGAAGACTTAAAATGCATAGAAGAACTTTACAAAGAATTCTATCTAAAAGATCTCCAAGATAAATTATAAAAACTTTCTAAATTTTTTAACTTTATTAATAATTAAAGTTGCTAGTAAAATTTTGAATAATTCAGCGAGTAGAAACGGTTGAGCACCTAATTCAAAAATAGGTTTATCCCATCCGATTAGAAAACCAAGCCATAACATTCCGAATATATAAATAAAACTTGTTGCAAAAGATAATTTTAAAAAATTTATAATTAAATTATTTTTATAGTTAAAATTTCCTACTAGAAAAACAGTTATTAAAAAACCAATTAAGTAACCCATTGTTGGTCCAGTAAAGTAAATTATACCGGCGCCTTTTTCCGGTGTGCCTGAAAATACTGGCAAGCCAATTATACCTTCAAACAAATACAACATAATAGTTGCAACTCCTAATTTCCAACCATAACCAATTCCAATTAATATTATTACAAAAGTTTGCATCGTCATAGGAACAGGAAAGAATGGTATTTTAATTTTTGACGAAATTGCTAGAATTAAAGTTCCCGTTAATGTGAAAAGCAAATACTTAAACACTTTAGTCTGATAAAAATTTTTTACTGTATCCATATGCTTATATTTATCCTTTTTTTTAATTAAATCTACTTTTTTGTGAGCTGGACAAAAACATCTTCTAGATTACCATCATCTGTTATAATATCTAGTATTTTAACGTTATTTTGATCAAGATAATTCACTATTTCCTCAAAATTAAACGAATTTTTATTGTAGGTAACGGACAATGAATTTATTGAACTAACTTTAAATTCGACTCCTTTCATTTTTAAGTCTTTATTTTTATCAATATGTTCAACTTTAAAATCAATTTTTTTAGTTTGAATTCTATCTAATAATTTTTGAGTTGTGTCTAATGCCACCAAATTACCCCTATCCAAGATTGCTATACGATCACACATCTCTTGTGCTTCAAAAAGATAATGAGTTGTTAAAATAATTGTAACTCCTTCTTTATTTAAATCTTTAACATTACTCCATAAATTTTTTCTTAATTCAACATCAACACCAGCTGTTGGCTCATCAAGAATCAGAATTGGGGGTTGATGAACCATTGCTTTTGCAATCAACAACCTTCTTTTCATTCCTCCAGATAAACTTCTTGAATATGCTTCAGCTTTATCTTCTAAAGCAACCATTTTTAAAATTAAATCAGTTATTCTATCTTTTTTTTTAATTCCATACATGCCAGCTTGAAGTTCGAGTAACATTTTTGGACTAAAAAAAGCGTCTAAATTTACCTCTTGTGGAACTATTCCTATTGAAGCTTTAACCTGCCGTGGATTTTTATCTATATCAAATCCCCAAACCTTAACAATACCGCTTGTTTTTGATACTGTGCCACCGAGTATACTTAAGAACGTAGTTTTGCCTGCTCCATTTGGTCCGAGCAAGCCAAATACTTCCCCTTGTTTTACGTCGAATGTTAAATCATTAAGTGCTTTATTATCTTTTTTATTTTTAAAATTTGAGTAAACTTTCGTCAAATTTTCAACAGTTAATGCAAATTTATTCATAGTTTGATTAAATTAAGGTCAAAGTTTATTGTAATATATATATATGAGTTCAATAAAAAAAACAGATCATTATTATCTTGTAGATGGATCTGGTTATATTTTCAGAGCATATTATGCTTTGCCTCCTCTATCTAGAAAAAGCGATGGACTTCCAACAGGTGCCGTCAGTGGTTTTTGCTCAATGCTTTTTAAGCTATTAGAGGATGCTAGGTCTGATGAGTCTTTAAATAAACCAACTCATTTCGCAGTAATTTTTGACTCGGCAAGGAAAAATTTTAGAAACGAGATATATAGTGACTACAAAGCTAATAGAACAGAAGCTCCAGAAGATTTAGCACCTCAGTTTGAATACATTAGAAAGTCAGTTAAAGCTTTTAACTTACCTTCAATTGAACTTATTAATTATGAGGCAGATGATTTAATCGCTACTTATGCGAAACAGATAACTTCTGCTGGAGCGAAGGTAACGGTTATATCTTCAGATAAAGATTTAATGCAGCTCGTTTCAAGCAAAATTAGATTATATGACCCGATGAAAAATAAAGTTATTGGTGAAAAAGAAGTAATTGAAAAATTTGGAGTAAAACCACAAAATGTTATTGATGTACAAGCTTTAGCAGGGGACTCATCTGACAACATTCCAGGTGTGCCTGGTATTGGAGTAAAAACTGCATCAGAATTAATTAATAAATACAAATCTTTAGACACATTACTTGAGAAGGCTACTGAAATTAAACAAAACAAAAGAAGAGAAACTTTATTGGCCAACAAAGATAAAGCATTACTTAGCAGAGAATTAGTAACATTAAAAAATGACGTACCAGTGACTGATGAGCCAAGTAGTTTTGTTATTAAAGATGTAAAAAAAGACATTTTATTCAATTTTTTAAGAGAAATGGAATTCAATAGATTACTAAGCCAAGCTATAAGTTTTTATGGCGAAGAAAATGTAAAAACAAAAAGTCATGACTTAAAAAATAAAAAATTTTCAAAAATTAATACACAACATTACAAAAGTATTATGAATGAAACAGAATTAAATAATTTAGTAAATGAGCTAAATAAAAAATCGTATATATCGATTGATACTGAAACAACATCCTTAAACCCATTAGATGCTAAACTAGTTGGAATTTCTTTTAGTTATTCACCAAATAAGGCATTTTATATACCTTTAAGTCATTCAAAATTCTCATGTTTGGATAAAAGTTTAGTGCTTAAAAAGATAAAACCGATCCTCACAGATCCGAGTATCAAAAAAATTGGGCAAAATATTAAATATGACTTTATCATTCTAAAAAACAATGGGATAGAAATCCAATCCCTTGAAGACACAATGCTTCTATCATATGTTTTGGATGCGGGTAATAATAGACATAATATGGATACATTGTCCGAATTACATTTAGGTCACAAAACTATTTCCTATAAAGATGTGGTTGGAACAGGAAAAAAACAACTTAATTTCTCTGACGTTGATTTAAAAAACGCAACAGAATATGCGGCTGAAGACGCTGATGTAACATTAAGACTTTATGAAATTTTGTCTGATAGAGTCAATAATGAGAAACTTAGTAAGATCTACGAAATTTTCGAAAAACCACTCATAAAAATACTTTCTAAATTAGAAATTGAGGGAGTTAAAGTAGATACATCTTACTTGCAAAAATTGTCAAAAAAATTCGGTGAAAGACTTTTAAAAATTGAAAAAGATATATTTAAAATCTCTAAAAAGGAATTTAATATTGGATCTCCCAAACAACTAGGTGAAATAATTTATAATGATTTGAAAATCGCAAAACTAAAAAAAACAAAAAAAGGAAGTCTAGCCACCAGTGCCAAAATTTTAGAAGACCTAGCTCTAACTGGTCATAAATTTCCTAATCTTGTGTTAGAATGGAGACAAGTTTCGAAATTAAAAAGCACCTATACAGATGCACTTCAAGATCATGTTAATATTAAAACAAAAAGAGTTCACACCTCATTTCTTTTAGCAGCTACTAATACGGGCAGATTAGCTTCTAGTGACCCAAATCTTCAAAATATTCCAATAAAAACCTTAGATGGTAAAGAAATTAGAAAAGCTTTTATAGCAGAACAAAATAATATTTTTATTTCAGCAGATTATAATCAGATAGAAATGAGAATTCTTGCGGATATAGCTGATGTCAAAGCATTAAAAAAAGCTTTTAAAAATAATATTGACATACATTCTCTTACAGCAAGCGAAGTCTTCGGGGTTGATCAAAAAAAAGTTACAGAAGATTTAAGAAGAAAAGCTAAAGCTATAAATTTTGGTATAATTTATGGTATTACGCAATACGGTTTAGCGAAACAAATTTCTGTTTCAAATCCAGAGGCATTAGATTTTATCAATTCTTATTTTAAAAAGTTTCCAGAAATTAAAGATTATATGAACACAACAATAAAGACTTGCAGGAAACAAGGTTATGTAAGCAATATTTTTGGCAGAAGGATTAACATTAGAGGAATAAATGATAAAAATTTTAGTGTAAGAAGTTTTCAAGAAAGAGCAGCAATTAATGCTCCTATTCAAAGTTCGGCAGCAGATATAATTAGACTTGCTATGATAAAAATCGATAGAGATTTACAATCTTTTAATAACGACGCCAAAATGTTACTACAAATTCATGACGAATTAATATTTGAGTGTATCAAAAAAGATGAAAATAAAATTAAAAAGATGATTCATCAAGCGATGACATCCGTATCAGGCTCAGAGCATCACCAATTTTCAATACCACTAGAAGTAAGTATTAACTCGGGAAATAATTGGGGGGAAGCGCATTAAACGCCTAAATTTTGACAATATAATTTTGAGAATAATCCTATGGCACAAACTATAGCTTTAGTTGATGATGATAGAAATATTTTAACTGGCATAAGCATCGCTTTGGAAAGAGAAGGTTTTAAAGTACAAACTTATGTTGATGGTGAAACAGCTTTAATTGGTTTAACAAGAGATCCTCCAGACTTGGCAGTACTAGATATTAAGATGCCTAGAATGGACGGCGAAGAATTATTAAAGAAACTCAGAAAGAAAATGTCAATACCAATTATATTTTTAACATCGAAAGATGAAGAAGTTGATGAGCTTCTGGGTCTTAAACTTGGAGCAGATGATTTTGTTAAAAAATCTGGTGGATTTTCTACTAAAGTTTTAATTGAGAGAATTAGAGTTCAACTTAGAAAAAAAAATAATACAATTGATGAAACAAAAAATATTATTACTCATGGAAAACTTAAATTAGATCCATCACAACTGGAATGTGAGTGGAATGGTAAAGCACTACCAGATAAACTTACAACGACAGAGTTTTTAATTGTAAAAGAGCTCGCAAAAAGACCAGGCGTGATCAAAGAAAGAGCGCATCTTATGGATATCGCTTATAAGGAAAATACCGAAATTGAGGATAGAACTATTGATAGTCATGTAAAAAGAATAAGAAAAAAGTTCAAAAAAGTGGATGAAAAATTTTCTGCAATTGAAACTCGTTATGGAAGTGGGTATAGATGGAATGTTAGTTAATGAGACAAAAAAAATCAGCTTCTATTTTAAGAAAATTTTTATTATTTAACCTCGCAGTTTTTTCAATTCTTGGAATTTTTACTATAATATACCTAAAGGCGATCCAACCAAGTCTTGTCAAAGAGAGAGCTAAAAATCATAATACTATAATAAACAATACAGTCGATAATTTTAATAGACTTAATATTAAGTTTAACAAAGAAGATATCCGCACATTTTTATTTTCAACAAGATTTTTATTTCAAGGATTAGATAGAGTTAGATTTTACGATTTAAATGCAAATTTAATTGGTGATACTAATATTCTAGACTTAGATCAGAATGTTTTTACAAAGTCTGAAGATATTATTGAAGAAAGTATTGATGGAAAAATAAAAAAAAAAGAAAAAACAGATAAAAGTATTGTAAAAGATGTTGAGGATACAATAAAAAAAACAATCAAAGATAATTTTGATGGTAAATCTTTTACAATTTCTGAAACAAATCAAAATAATTTTTTTGTAAGCACATTAAGTAGAATTGAAGTTAAAAATGAAGAGGTAGGTTATATAGTTGTATCCGAAGAAGCCAATGATATCTTAAATGCTGTTAAAGAAAGAAAGAACTTTATAATACGAACTGTTTTAGCAGTTGGACTGGTAATTTTAATTTTTTCATTGTTTTTAAATAAATACATTTTAAAACCAATTGGATTATTAGTTTCTTTTAGCCAGGCAATTAAAAATAAATCAAATAGAAATGTCGATATTAAAAACTTTTTCGTAAGAGAGGATGAAGTTGGAATGCTTACAAAGTCGATTGATGAAATGACAAAGGAGCTTCAAAAAAGAACTAATCGTGCTGAAACTTTTTCAAATGATTTAGCTCATGAGATTCGAAATCCACTCGCTTCACTTAAAAGTGCCTCGGAGCTTTTAGATAAAACTACTAATGAGAATGAAAGTGAAAAACTTTTAAAAATAATAAACCATGATGCAGAAAGAATAGAAAGATTAATAACAGATTACTCTCAAATGTTAAAAGACGAGGCTTCCCTCTCAAGGGAAAAAATGAGTAAAATTAATGTTACAGAAATAATTGAGAATGTGGTTGAAGATTTCAAACAAGATTTAAAAAATCAAAATAAAAATATCGATATTAAAATTAAAGATAAAATTAGTACGAAAAATGGTAATTTTATTTTAGGAATTGAAAATAGATTAGAACAAGTTGTAGCAAATTTACTTGATAATTCCATTTCCTTTAGTGATGAAAATCAAGAAATAGAAATTGAAATTGAAGAAACTACAAAAAACCTTGTCATATCAATTAAAGATGAAGGACCTGGATTTTCTGAAACATCTCCTCAAAAAATATTTAAAAGATTTTATAGTAATAGACCAAATAGTTTTGGAAAACATACGGGACTAGGTCTCAATATTGTAAAAAATATTGTAGAATTACATAAAGGCACTGTTTCTGCTTCTAATCGGATTAATACCAAAGGAGCACAAGTTGAAGTTTTGTTACCAAAATTTACTTAGATTACTTCCTTGATAAGAAACAATTAAATTGATAAACAATTTTTCATGCAACAAGATTATAAAGTAAAAGATATAAATTTAGCTGAGTTCGGTAGAAAAGAGATATCTTTAGCAGAATCTGAGATGCCAGGTTTGATGGCATTAAGAAAAGAGTACAAAAAAAAAAGTCCTCTTAAAGGAGCTAATATAATTGGTTGTCTTCACATGACCATTCAAACTGCTGTTCTAATCGAGACATTAGTGGAATTAGGCGCTACTGTAAGATGGTCATCTTGTAATATTTTTTCAACTCAGGACCATGCAGCAGCTGCAATTGCTAAAGAAGGGATACCTGTTTTTGCTTGGAAAGGTGAAACAGAGGAGGAGTATTGGTGGTGTGTTAAACAAACTATTGAAGGAAAAAAAGATTGGAAGCCTAATCTTATTCTAGATGACGGTGGTGATTTAACTGGGTTAATGCATAAAGATTACAAGAACCTTCTTAAAGATATAAAAGGAGTTTCAGAGGAAACAACAACGGGTGTTTTAGCATTGAAAAAAATGGAGCAAAACAATCAGCTTTTAATTCCTGCTATTAATGTAAACGATTCAGTAACAAAATCTAAATTTGACAATTTATATGGTTGTAGAGAAAGCTTAGTCGATGGCATCAAAAGAGCAACAGATGTGATGATGTCAGGAAAAATAGCAATCGTTGCAGGTTTTGGAGATGTTGGCAAAGGAAGCGCGGCATCATTAAGACAAGCAGGAGCAAGAGTAATGATTACTGAAACAGATCCAATCTGTGCTTTACAAGCAGCAATGGAAGGATATGAAGTTGTATTAATGGATGAAGCGATTAAAGAAGCTGATATTGTGGTCACCGCAACAGGAAATAAGGATATAGTCACAGCAGACCATATGCGTAATATGAAAGACAGAGCAATTTTATGTAACATTGGTCATTTTGATAACGAAATACAAGTTGAAGCATTAAAAAATTACAAATGGGATGAAATAAAACCGCAAGTTCATGAAATAGAATTACCCAGTAAAAAAAGAATAATTTTATTGGCAGAAGGTCGTTTAGTAAATTTAGGTTGCGCAACTGGTCACCCAAGTTTTGTGATGAGTGCCTCTTTTACAAATCAAGTGATAGCACAAATTGAACTTTGGAATAATTCTGAAAAATACGATAAAAAGGTATATGTTCTTCCAAAACATTTAGATGAAAAAGTTGCGACATTACATTTAGAAAAAGTAGGGGCAAAATTAACTAAAATGTCAAAAGAACAAGCAGATTATATTAGCGTTAAACAATCAGGCCCATTTAAACCGGATACTTATCGCTACTAAATTAGTAGCTAATGATTATTAAATCTTTAGATCACCTAAAATCAATTTCAAAAAAAATTGCAGACAATATATCTGAAAATGATTGCATTTTTTTAATAGGAGAAATTGGAGTTGGAAAAACAACTTTTACAAGAAATATTATTAATTATTTACAAAAAAAAAGAGGTGCAAGAGAAACAGAAGTTTTGAGTCCAACATTTAATTTATTATATGAGTACGATATCAAAAACTTAAAGATAAAACATTATGATCTTTATAGAATTAAAAACAAAAAAGAGCTAAGTCATTTGGGAATTTTTAAAGAGGATTTTAATTCAATTAAAATAATCGAATGGCCTGAATTAGTTGAGATTGATTTAAAAAATAAATTAGAATTACATTTTAAATATTCAGGCAAAGAAGATGAGAGAGAACTTAGCATTTTAGGTCAAGGAAAATGGAAAAATATTAATAAAGATGAATTATAAACTAAAAAAAATTGCTGGAGACGCATCATTTAGAGAATTTTATCGAATAAAAAAAAACAACAAAACTTCAATAATAGTTGTTGCTAAAAAAGAAAAGTATAAAAATTTAATTGTTTACTCTGCAGTAAATGAAATTTTAAACCTTCATAATGTTTCATCTCCCAAACTTTTAAACAACTATTATAAAAATAATATAATAGAAATTACAGATCTTGGTGATAAGTCTTTTTATGACTTGATAAAAAATAAAAAAAATAAAACTAAAGATTATAAAAAATTAATAGAACTGATTTTAAAAATCCAAAAAATAAAAATCAAAAAAATTTATTATTTTAAGGGTAAAAAAATTAAATTTTATAAATATACTCTTAACGAATTAGAAAAAGAGTCAGATCTATTTTTTGACTGGTATCTAAAGTATTATTCAAAAAATATAAAACTAAATAAAATTAAAAAAATCCTGAAAAAAGAACTCAGAAACATTTATAAAAAATTGTATTTTAAAAGTAATTATTTTACACATAAAGATTTCCATGCATCAAATATAATGGTATCAAAAAAAAAACTAAGCCTTATTGATAGCCAAGATGCAATAATTGGCAATCCACTGTATGATGTGGCTTCACTAATTGATGATGTAAGAATTAAAATACCGAAACATTTACAAGATAGTTTATTCAATTATTATATGCAAAAATCTAACTTTACAATTAAAGATTTTTTGAATTTAAAAAATGATTTTGATATTTTATCAGTACAAAGAAATTTAAAAATACTTGGAATTTTCGTGCGTCTTTTCAAGAGGGATAAAAAACCAAATTATATTAAATATTTACCTTATACTTGGTTATTAATTAATAGGAGAATGAAAAACCCTATATTTAATAAATTGAATTATTTATTTAAAAAGCATCTACCTTTGAAAAATTTAAGAATAGCAAAAATATGAAAATAAAACAGGGTATGATTTTAGCAGCTGGATTGGGTAAAAGGATGCAACCAATTACTTTTGAAACTCCTAAGCCATTGTTAAAAATAGGTTCTAGAAACTTGTTAGAGAGAGCCATAGAGTTATTAATTAATCATGGCATAGAGGAAGTTGTGATTAATGTTCATCACTTATCAGAAAAAATAAAAGAATTTATTGGTAAAAAAAAATATAAAATAAAAATTTTGATCTCCGATGAGAAAGACCAGTTACTTGATACAGGGGGAGGGATTTATAATGCTACTAAATCTTTTACTAAACCTTTTGTAGTAATAAATCCTGACACTTTATGGAGAAATTCTTACAGCAACGAATTAAAATATTTAGAGGAATTGTATTTTAAAAGGAAATACCCTTGTTTATTGCTAGTTAAAAAAAGTTTAAGTTTTGATAAATCTTTCGTGGGAGATTTTAATCTTAAGGGTGAAAAAATAAGCAGAGATCAGAATAATGAGTTTATTTTTACTGGTCTTCAAATCTTGGATCAAAGTGTTTTTAGCTTTGTAAATGAAAAAATATTCTCCATGAATAAAGTTTGGAACAACTTAATTGAAAAAGAATCATTGACCGGGTGTGAGAGTAAACAAAGGTTCTACCACTTGAACACAAAAGAAATGCACGATAAAATACTGAAATTAAAAATTACTGATTAAATATAATATTTTTAGATCTTGCCTTATCTAAGTAAAAATATTTTTCAATTTTTAAGTCATCGCTAAATTCTATTATTAATGGATTTCCAGTCGGAATTTCTAATTCATTTATCATATGATCCGAAATATTAAAAAGATATTTACATAGTGCTCGTAGCGAATTTCCATGAGCTGCAATTAATACATTTTTGTTTTCTTGAATATATTTTTGAATTTCTTTCTCATAATAAGGAACAACTCGGTCATAGGTATCTTTTAATGACTCTGAAAAAGGCACCATACCTAAAGGTATACTAACGTTTAAGGGACTAAATAAAGTTTTGTTTTGGTTATTTTCATCGATCGGAGGCGGTGAAATATCCCAAGACCTTCTGTATTTTTTAAATTGTTCTTCACCAATTTTTTTTTTTGTTTCCTCTTTATTTAAACCCGTCAAAGAACCATAATGTCTCTCGTTTAATTGCCAAGAAGTCACAAAATTTAATCGTAATTTATTTTCCTGTAAGATAGTGGTTAGAGTTTTAATTGCTCGCTTAAGAAAAGAAGTAAAACAATAATGTATTTCAATATTTAAGCTTTTAATTAATTGACCAGATTTTTTCGCCTCCGAAATACCCTTTTCCGATAAATCTACATCTACCCAGCCAGTAAATCTATTTTCAGCATTCCAAGTACTTTGTCCATGTCTTGTTAAAATTAATTTTGCCATTTATTTTATTAATACAAAGTTATAAATTAATATACTAAATTAAAATGAAAAAAATTTTTATTAAATATATCAATTATTTATATCCAATATTTTTATTACTTGTTATATCTTTTTACTTATTTCCTGGGGATATCGTTTCCTATTTTATTTATGGTGATCCTAAACCTAATTTGACGTTTTCTAATAATCCTTTTGGAATAAAAATTAGGACAATAATTAATACAGGAGGATATTCTTTAAATCATATATTAGTATTTAGTTTTGTAACTTTTTTAGGTTTAAATTTTTATTTTAAAGATAAAACTTTTTTAGGTGCTTTATTTTTTGTTGTATTTTCAATAATTTTGGAATTACTTCATTTTGTTGTTCCAAATAGATCATTTGAGTTGATAGATTTAATTGCAAATTTAATTGGTGTTATAATAGTTTTACCCTTTGTTAAAAATAAAAAAAAATGAGATATATATTTTTATTAATTCTGATTTTTTTATTTTTTCCACAAGTTGGATTTTCAAAAGAAATATTAGGATTTGCGAAAATCATTGATGGTGATACGATAGTGATTAATTTCAAAAAAATTAGGTTAGAAGGCATTGATGCACCTGAAGCTAAACAAAAATGTGAGAAAAATTTTAAAAAATATTATTGTGGAAGAAAATCAACTAAAGAATTAAAAAAAAAAATTAGCGATTTTTTAATAAATTGCTCTATATCTGGGGTTGATAAATATAAGAGATACTTGGGCACATGTTTCAAGAAAAAAACTAACCTTAATAAATGGATGGTGCGAAATGGTTATGCAGTAGCCTATAAAAGATATTCAGGAAAATATATAGTTGATGAGAAATACGCTAGGGAAAAAAGACTTGGCTTATGGTCAGGGACTTTTATAAGACCAGAAAAATGGAGAAAGCTTAATTAATTTTTAGTATAAATTAATTGGTGATTCATTATAAAAAAAAATTAACTATTTTTATTTTTTTACTTCTATCTGCATGCTCCTCAATTCCAAAAAATACACAAAATAGTTGTGCAATATTTGAGGAGAGATATCTCTGGTATAAGCATTCTAAAGCAACTTATAAAAAATGGGGAGCACCAATTCATTTACAATTAGCTTTTGTAAAAAAAGAGAGCGATTTTAATTGGTTAGCTAAACCACCTAGAACTAAGCTATTTAAAGTAATCCCTTTTAAAAGACCCTCCTCTTCATTTGGTTACTCTCAGGCAGTGAAAGGAACTTGGGAACAATATAAACGTGAAACTGATAGTCCTTTAGCTACAAGAGCGAGATTCAAAGACTCTGTAGATTTTATAGGCTGGTACATTAACAAGACTAGCAAAATTTTGAAAATACCAAAGACAGATGCTTACCGGCAATACTTAGCTTACTATAAAGGTTGGGGAGACTATAAAAATTACTCTAAAGACAGGAAAGCTATAATTTATGCAAAGGCAGTTAAAGACATGGCAAACAAGTATCGAAAACAACTAACACATTGTAAAAAAAACTTAGATAGAAATAAATATATTATTTTTTAAGCTGTTTCTTTAATTCAATTTCAATTGCATCTATTCTCTTAGTGTTTTTGCCGACAATTGTGTACATAGTCGGTATGACGTATAAGGTAAAAAAAGTGGAAAATAGCATACCACCGAATATTGTAATGCCTACAGTAAGTCTGCTAGCTGCACCTGGACCAGTTCCTAATATAAGAGGTAAAACACCTATGATTGTTGATAAACTTGTCATTAGAATAGGTCTCAATCGAATTGCGGCAGATTCAAAAACTGCTATCTCTAAGTTTTTACCCTCCTTTCTGAGTTGGTTAGCAAATTCGACGATAAGTATTCCGTTTTTTGCTGATAAACCAATTAATATTATTAGTGCAATTTGACTGTAAACATTTAAAGAAGACCCAACGACAAGAAGACCTATTAGACCTCCAAGTATTGCCATAGGCACAGTTAACATAATTGTGAGAGGGTGCCTCCAACTTTCAAATTGTGCGCTCATTGCTAAGTAAGCAGTTATTAAAGCTAAAGCAAATATTACATACAATTCTGTATTAGTTTTCTTATACTCTTCACTTTCTCCTTTGTAAGCAATTTTTGCTTGAGGAGTATTTTGCTCAACTACTTCTACTAAAAACTTTAATGCCTCATCTAAAGAATAATCACCAACTAGTCTTGCAGATATTGTAACGGCCTTTTGTCTATTATATCGAGCTAAAAAAGGAGACTGTCCCTCTTCATCATAGCTAACTAAATTAGAGACTGAAACTAGTTTATTATTATTTTTTGATCTTACAAAAACTTTACTAATACTATCAGGTTCTTTTCTGTCTTTAATATCACCTTGCAGAATTATTGAGTATTCTTTTCCATCCCTAGTAAAATTTGTAACTCGTTTTGAACCAAAAATTGTTTCAATAGTTTTACCAATATCTTCAGTTGAAACACCTAGATCAGCAGCTTTCTTTTGATCAATTTTTACATTAAGTTGAGGTTTATTTAAATCAAAGTCATCTTGTATAGATGTTAGTCCAGGGTTTTTTCTTGCCTCTTTTTTGATAATTTCTTTCCATTCGATTAATTGGTCATATGTGTTACCTAAAACTACAAATTGGATTGGACTTTCGACTCCTCCGGTTCTAATTCCTTGAGGCATTATTGGAAACGCTAAAACACCTGGAACTTGAGAGATTTTCCCAAAAGACTCACGCATTATTTCTACACCGTGACGATCTCTCTTTGACCAAGGCTCCAGTAAAACAATTATAAAACCGCTATTCACTTGTTTAGCTGATTTTCCAAAACCAGGCACACGCATGATTAATTTTCTATATTCTCCATTCCCCACATTTGGTAATAATAATTTCTCAATTTCTTCAGCCCGGTTTTTTGTAAAATTAAACCCAGATCCTTGCGGAGCTTTAACTATCACAAAAAAAGCTCCTCTATCTTCAGGTGCTATTAATTCTTTTTTAGCAAAATTATAAAAGAATATTGTTAAAGCTAAGGTACCTAATAAAAAGATTGTAATAGTTTTTCTTTTTTTAATCCAATTTAACAAAGAAACTTTATACAAAAAAGTGAGATCTTTTAAAAATTTTTCAAATCTAAGTACCAACTTAGATTTCTGCATATCTTTTTTAAGAAATTTGCTTGCCAGCATCGGGCTCAATGATAAAGCAACAAAACTTGAGATAATTACTGCAGAAGCTAATGTAATAGCAGTTTGAGTGAATAAAATTCCGGTAATACCTTTAATGAAAACTAAAGGCACAAAAACTGCTACCAAAACGACAGTAGTAGCGATTATCGCAAAAGATACTTGCTTTGCTCCCTTGTAAGCTGCAACAAGAGGGGTGTCACCTAATTCTATTCTTCTTACAATATTTTCAAGCATTACAATTGCATCATCAACCACGATACCTATTGCGAGCACTAGGGCCATTAAAGTGAAAAGATTTATTGAAAAATCAAAAATGTAAATTGATAAAAAAGTTGAAATTAATGAAACAGGTAAAGCTATTAAAGGAACAATTAATGCTCTTATATTACCTAAAAAAAGATAAATTATTATAGTAACTAATATTAAAGCAATAACTAAAGTTTTATATACTTCTTTAATTGCAAATTTAATATAATTACTTCTATCAAAAGATATTTCTAGAGTTGTGTCTGGTGGCAATGTAGGTCTTAACTCCTCAATTTTCTTTTTTATCCCATTGGCTACATCTATCGTATTAGCATCTGACTGCTGGTATATTCCAATCCCCACAACTTGTTTTCCATTTCCTTTAAAAAGTGTTCTTGTAGACTCAGCGCCTAATTCTATTCTTGACACATCGGATAAAGTAATTATTGACCCATCCTTTGCTCTTTTGAGAGGTAAATTTTTATAATTTTCAATTTCGTTATAAGCCTTATCGAGTTTGATTGTAAGGTCAATATCTTTTGATTCTATTCTTCCAGCCGGAAACTCAATATTTTCTTTTCTAAGAACTGACTCAACTTCTTGAGTTGTTAAGTCTCTTGCAGCTAATGCTATTGGATCAAGCCATACTCTCAGTGAAAGTTCTCGTTGACCGCCGAGGCGAACTCTTCCTACACCATCAACTGTTGAAAAAGTGTCAGTTAAATATCGATCAGCGTAATCTGTCAATTCCAAGTCTGTCATTGTCTTAGAATTGAAAGACAGCCACATCGTAGTTCTCATCCCTGCACTTTGTTTGAATATTTCTGGTTGTTCAGCGCCGTCTGGTAAATTATCTAATACTCTAGAAACAGAGCTACGAACATCATTTGCCACATCATCTAAATCTAAACTACTTTCAAAAGTAAGTGTTATCCTTGAACTTTCGTCTTCACTAAAAGAATCAATAGTTTCAAGACCTGGTGTACCTCCGACAAAATCTTCAATTTTCTGCGTTATTTGAGTATCAATTATTTCTGCAGAGGCTCCTCTATACTCTGTCTGAATAGTGACAACTGGAGGCTGTACGTCAGGGAGTTCATCAGTAGGAATTTCTTGAAAAGTAACAAGACCAAATATTACTAGCACTAAACTCATTACTGACGCAACAACGGGTCTTTTAATTGATAAGTCTGTTAAAAACATTTAATTTTTTGGGGTAATAATTTTTATTTTGGTTTTATCTCGGACTTTTGAGACGCCTTCAGTTATTACTAAATCACCATCATTAATTCCAGATATGATGGAAACTTTACCAAAGTTTCTTTTTCCTATTTCAATATTTTTTTTTTCAGCTGTTTCACTGTTTACAATATAGACAAAAGCAGTATTTCCTTGAATTGTTACAGCACTTTCAGGAACACCTATTTGCTCAATTTCATCATATATAATTTTTACAGTCATTAATTGTCCAGGTATAATTTTAAAATCTGAATTATCAACTATAACTCTAGACAAAATAGATCTAGTAGACGGATCTATACGTGAACTTATTGTTTCTATCTTGCCCTTAAAAAATTTTTTGAATGCAGAATTAGTAATTTCAGCTTTTAGCCCGGGTTTTAGAACGCCAACATAATTTTCTGGAATTTTTATATCTATAACAATCTTTTTTAGATCATCTAAAGTTACTATTAAACTTTCTGAACCTAAAACTCCTTGGGCTATCTCTCTCTTGCCTAATTTACCGTCGAATTCTGCAATAATTTTTTCTCCATCCTGTAGGCTTAAAATAATCTCTCCTTTTTTAACAAATCTATTTTCTATATTTAATTTACCAATTACTTCACTTTTTTTAACTCTATAAGTTTTGGAATTTTGAGCTATGGCAGTTCCGAAAGTCTCAATGCTTTTATAGAATAAGGATTTTTTTACTTCTTGCACAATTACGCCTGGAGCTGGTCTCACACTAAATTTTTTTTCAAAGTGTAATCCAATAAAGTGTCTTGCAGCGATTATTGCGAATATAGCAACAAAAAATATTATTAATAAAGTTTTTAATTTTGATGAAGTGCTCATTTTATTTCTAGTCCGTACTCAGCCCATGAGCCGTCATAGATAACTGGTTTTTTACCAGTTATAATAGAATTAGCTAGCCCTAAAATGCAGGCAGTAATTCCAGATCCGCATGTAAAAGCTATATTTTTTTCATTGGAAATTTCTTTTTTTTTAAAAACTTTCAATAACTCATCTAATTTTTTAAAAGTTCGATCTTCGTTGATTAATAATTGAAAAGGTAAATTTTTAGATCCTTCAATATTGCCGCTTTTTAATTCTTTACGCAACTCAGGTTGCAAACCTAAAAATCTTTTCTCACTTCTGGCATCTATTAATTGAAACTTTTGATTAATTATATTTTCAACAACTTGTTTTTTATCGATTACAAGTGATTTATCTTCAGTAGCAGTGTATTTAGTTTCTAAAATTTTTATTTTTTCACAAGAAACTGGTTTTTTTTCAATTATCCATTTTTCAAAATTGCCATCTAAAACTGAAATTAGATTTGGGTCGTGCCCAAAATATATAAAGGAATACCAAACACGACACGAGCTGAACACGTCTGAATTATCATAAACGATTATATGATCAGAATTTTTAATACCTAAGTTAGATACCAAATTTTCCCAGTAATCTTTATTAGGTAGCATGTGAGGCAAAGAAGAGTCCTTATTCGAAAATTTATCAATATCAAAAAAAATTGACTTTTTAATATGATTTATCTCAAACTCTTGCCTTGCATTTCTATTTGAACTAGGCAGGTGCCAAGACGCATCCAATATTTTAACTTTATTAATATTCTGCACTAACCAATCTGTTGAAACTAATTGTCTCATTATTTATTTTTTTCAATATATTTTTGATGATATTCTTCAGCTTTACAATAATTTCTAATTTTTGATATATTAGTTTGAATTTTCCCCCCTAATTTATTGTTATATTCGTTTAATACTCTTAGAGCTTCTATTTTTTGCTCTTCAGTCTCATAAAAAATTTCACTTCTATATTGAGTTCCTACATCAGGAAATTGCATATCTTTTTGAGTCGGATCATGCATTTTAAAAAATAAATCTAAAATTTTTTCAAATGAAATTATATTTTCATCAAATGTAAGTCTGACCACTTCTGCATGCCCAGTATTACCAGTACATACCTCTTCATAAGTTACTGTCTTATTCTGACCGCCCGCATAACCAACTTCCGTTTGAATTATGCCTGTTTTGCTTTTAAAGTTCTCCTCAGGTTTCCAAAAACAACCTAGAGCAAGTGTACATTTCTGCATAAGTTAATTAATATATTTTTGATATTGAAAGGATAGTAAATTGTTAACACAAAATCAAATAGGCGTATTGTACATGGTTGGGAGTGTAATCTGCTTTTCCATTATGGATATCTGTGTAAAGTGGCTTGATTATTATCCGGTTGGGCAGGTTTTGTTTTTAAGATTTTTCATCGGTTTCATTCCAATTTTCTTCATAATACCAAAAGATAAATTATCTAATTTTTACAAAACCTCACGTCCTGGTCTTCATGCTTTTAGAGCGTTGACCGGCGCAGCAGCAATTATTGCATTATTTATTGGACTAAGAGAATTACCTTTAGCTGACGTAGTCTCTTTAACTTTCGGAGGTCCGATATTTGTCACTGTTGCATCTATTTTTTTTCTTTCTGAAAGAGTTGGAATTAAAAGATGGTCAGCAGTTTTTTTAGGATTTATTGGAATGTTATTAATTGTCCAACCGGCTTTTATTGATCTTAATTATTATTATATAACTCCAATTGTGTTTTGTATTTTCTTTGCATGTGTTGCGATAAGCGTAAGATCTCTGTCAAAAACAGAACCTAACTACACAATTGCTTTTTACTTTACATTACTTTGTACTTTGCTAGGTCTTGGATCAATTTTTTTTACAGAATGGAAAATGCCAACACTAATTGATTTTGTAATTTTTTTAATTATGGGACTTTGTGGAAGCATAGCAAATTTATTATTAACTCAAAGCTATAGATTAGCTGAAGCATCTTTAGTAACACCAATAAAATATTTAAGTTTAGTTTTTGCAATTGTATTCGGTTTTCTAATTTGGAGTGAAATTCCAAAAATTTTGACATTATTTGGTGCTTTATTAGTCATTGCAAGTTCATTAATAATTTTCGTAAGAGAGACTCAATTAAAAAAACAAATTATTAATCCAAGACCATGAGAAAACCAGTTTATTGGAATAAGGCAAAAATAATTCTGTCAAAAAGAGATAAAGTAATGAAAAAATTAATTAATATTTATAGAGATGGAAGTTTAATAACTAGAAATGATGTTTTCTTTTCATTATGCAAAAGTATCATAGGTCAACAAATAAGTGTCGCCGCCGCAAATTCTGTTTTTTCAAAATTTGAAAAAAGATGTAAAGGTAGAATTACTCCAAAAAAAGTTAGCAAACTTCCTCCGCACATCTTAAAAAAATGTGGGCTCAGCAGACAAAAAGTGAGGGGCATTAAAGAATTAGCAAAAAAAATAATTAGCAGAGAGTTTAAACCAGAATTAATAAAAAAAATGAATGATCAAGAAGCTATAGATTATTTATCTAATTTAAGACAAATTGGCAGATGGTCGGCTGAAATGATTTTACTATTTACTTTTAATCGATCAAATATTTGGCCTCTTCAAGATATTGGTTTATTAAGGGCAATTTCAAATAATTATAATAAAAAATATTTTCCTCCAAAAACATTTTTAAGTAAGCTTTATAAAAAATTTACGCCTTATTGTTCTGTAGCAACTTGGTATTTATGGAGATCAATCGATGATGAACCAATACAATATTAAGAACCTTCAACAGTTTGATGGTGCCTTATAGCATGACCTTTTAAAATTTCGTGTGCCTCTTGATATTCTTTTGATTTGTAAAATAAATTTGCTTCATCGTAAGAAGTAAACTCAATTACGACAGTTCTAGGTGAACTTTCTCCTTCGTTAGTTGTAGTTCTTCCACCCCTGATAAGAAATTTGCCTTTATATTTTTCAACTGCAGTTCTAGCTTTAACAGCATATTCTTTAAGCTTTTTCTCATTAGTTATGTTTTTATAAACACAAACAACGTAACCTTTCATTTACAACTCCTTA
>MDTG01143855.1_pt1 | contig 26222 bp, 27 predicted proteins | sample 811421 | NCBI WGS metagenome assembly MDTG01 (sample SAMN05326645, study PRJNA326480) | marine metagenome | isolation source: seawater | place: Pacific Ocean: South East | collected 2011
ATCAGTAAAAGTAAATGCCTGATCAGAAAGAAGAGTTCCAATATGAACTTCAATAATTCTTCCCTGGAAAACATTTTCTCCACCAAACTTTTTAAGCATTTGAGCTTGGGTCGCGTGAACAACATCTCTAAAGTCCATATGATCTTTAAGTGTTCCCTTAAAGGTTACTTTAACTGATTGGGGAATTGGCATCGATGCTTCACCAGTTGCTAGGGCAAGTGCTACTGTTCCCGAGTCCGCACCAAAAGCAACACCTTTTGACATTCTTGTATGAGAGTCTCCACCAATAATGATAGCCCAGTCATCAATAGTGATGTCATTTAAAACTTTATGAATAACATCCGTCATCGCCGGATACACACCTTTTGGGTCACGAGCGGTGATTAACCCAAACTTGTTCATAAAGTTCATAAGTCTTGGAATATTAGTTTGTGCTTTTGAATCCCAAACTGAGGCCGTGTGACAACCAGATTGATAAGCTCCATCTACTGTTGGAGCAATCACTGTTGCGGCCATTGACTCAAGCTCTTGAGAGGTCATTAATCCTGTTGTGTCTTGAGAGCCAACAATATTTACTTTCACTCTTACATAACTTCCGGCGTGCAGAGACTGATCACTTGCTACGCCAACAGCATTTGCATTAAAAATTTTCTCCACTGCAGTAAGGCCTTGTCCGTCATGAGAAATTTCTTTTGATGGAGCAAATACAGATACTTGATCTACTCCAAGTGCTCCCGCCGCAAAACTTTGAAGTTTTTTACCAAATACAACTGCGTAAGAGCCACCAGCCCTGATGCTTTCCATTTTTTGAGGAGTCAATGATGCTGAGATATCAATTAGCTCTTGGCCATCGTGATATAATTTTTTTGTTTTTGTATTTATTGTAAGAACAGTTCCTGTGGCAACGGAGTAAGCTTCTTCAAGAACAGGCTCACCATCTTCATCTAAAACAATATTACCGCTTGCATCAACCTTTTTAACCCAGTTTTTAAGGTCAATCCCAATCCCACCAGTAACATCTACTGTTGTAAGAAAGATCGGAGAAATTCCGTTAGTTCCACCAACGATTGGCGCGATATTAACAAATGGAACATAAGGACTTGATGGCCTACCAGTCCACAGGGCGACATTATTAACACCTGACATACGAGAGGAACCAACGCCCATTGTTCCTTTTTCCGCGATAAGCATAACTCTTTTATCTGGATGCTGCTTTTGAAGCTCTCTTATTTCATTTTGCGCAGGGGCGGAAATCATGCACTGCCCGTGAAGCTCTCTATCTGATCTAGAGTGAGCTTGGTTACCAGGAGATAAAAGATCTGTTGAAATATCTCCCTCTCCAGCAACGTATGTAACAACTTTAATTTCTTCGTCTACTTCAGGAAGCTTTGTGAAGAACTCTGCACTAGCGTAACTTTTTAATATGTCTGTTGCCACACCATTACCTGAGTCATAAGCATCTTTTAATCTTTCAGTATCTGCCTCGTATAAAAACACCTGAGTTTTTAATACCTCTCCCGCTGCTTTTGCTGTGGCTTCATCACTTCCTAGTGCAAGATCTAAAAGAACTCGAACAGAAGGGCCACCTTTCATGTGAGATAATAATTCAAAAGCAAAGTCAGTGGAGAATTCGGTAACTACATGAGTTCCAAGGATAATTTCTTTAAGAAATGTCGCCTTTTCCTCTGCTGCTGCCGTTGTTCCAGGAAGAGTATTGTAGATAAAGTAGTGAAGGGAGTCTTTTCTGTATTGATTTGATGTGTCTTTAATTTGAGAAATTACCTCTTTAATCAGCTCTGCCCCATCGATTGGCTTTGGCTTGAGATTAAGATTTTTTCGTTCTTCTATTTCTTTTAGATAATCCTCGTAAAGACTCATTCTAGGCCACCTTTGTGTAAATAACGCTTATTGTAAGAATGCTCGGATTATAGCACTTTGGTTACGAGTCTTGAACCTTTAAATAACAGTATTCCACATGCATTGACGATCCAAGTCAGGTTTATCTTATTCAAAAAGGTAATATTATTTAATCCAATTTCCGAATTAATTGCATGTTTCCGCTCAGACTAGCCCTCTATTCATTCCTTATGATGAATTGTACTTCTTTAAGTGAAGCAAATACTGACGTCCTTAATGATTTTCAGAGGCTTACGGCCCTGGATAACCTAATACTTAAAGCCTTAAAAGAGCAAGAAAAGAGAACACCCGCAGCTAAGAAAAATGGACTGGATGAATGGGAAAATTATAGTTTTATACCAATTATAATATCCAACACTCACGCTTCTTCGTTGGAGGAAGTATGTTTTTTTGGTGGTTGGCCATCTAAAACAAGCGAAGGAAGATGCTTACCACCATATAAAAAAGTTGTTCGACAAGATAGCTATATTAAGAGCTTGGGCTCAACCTATACCAGGGCCCAATACTGTGGTTCGGAAAATTTATTAAGGTGTCCACATGAACTTTTTGGAGAGGTATCTCCAGGCAAAGGCCCATGCGTTCAGGCTGAAAGTAGACTTGATTTTACAACCTCTTGCATAAACTACGCTAAAAAAAATCAAACAAAAAGAATACTAGGTATGAAAGCTAACTACGCATTGTACAAAAAATACATGAAAAGAGCTGAATTAATTTTAAAGACATGTATTTATAGTAGTAACCCTACTAGCACCTGTATTGAATTAAGAAATTTTCTTTCGTCTGAAAATAATTTGATGTGTGAATTAAAATCATCATCAAGCCCATCATCAGTGAGTACACTAAGTGACGACATATCAAGCATCACTATGAATTTAAGAGATGACCCCAGCCTTAATTTTCTATCTAGAGCAAATACCGACACAAGTCACATACCTTTTAGGGAGAAAGAACTTTATGGTAACGCTGAACAAAAATACCCTAGTCTCAAAGAAAGTGTATTACTAACTATTACTAAATACTTGGATATGAATACTTTTTGTAAGAGACATAATAAATTTAGAAGACAGTGTTTGGGCACGGCTGCAGGATTCTCAACGGCACTAATTGAGGGTATCTCCGAAAACTACAATCTTAAAAGAAAAAACAAAAAACCATATATTCATTACTCTGATTTAAAAAAAATTAAAAAAATAAATGGAAAAAAAGTAAGAGGACGAACAATTCCTGAAATAAATTCTCCTGAATTTCGCCAAGTAAATGCACCGGGTATGATGATACATACTAGGTGCAACTGCAAAAGGGCTCGTTGGAGCTATGATAAAAAAGATGATGCACACCACTGGACTGTTTATGCAGGTATATACGACGGAAGACCTATGTATTTCGATAATACAAGTGAGTCAATGTTTAAAGGCTGTCGCAAATGTAAAAAAGACAAAATTAAAAATTGCAAAAAAACAGCTCAATGCCTTAAAGATTGCAGGGAAAAACATCGAGTAGCAGGCACAGCAAAAGACAAATGGTGTGACCCTGAGAATCCAAAAACATGTTTAATGAGTGGAAAAAAGTACGAATTAACTATGAGCCAGGGCGGCTGGGCAAATGTCAAAAAGTACTGCAAAAAAGGGAAGAATCCTTGTGTACATTCAATAAGGAATCCATTTTCCGATTTAAAGTAAAGGTGTCACTTTTAAATAGTTAATAAAACTGATGAACTTCTCCCTGAACTTTTTATTATCTAAAAAAAATACTCTAATATGAGATTTTGATTTAATTTTCCAAAATTCCTTTGGAGAAGTAAGGCTTTCATAAAGATCCTTTCCCTCACTAAAATCAACAACAGGATCACCATCAGCATGAATAACAAGCTTTGGCATTTTTAGGAACTCCATTCTTTTTATGGGAGCAGTCTCATTTGAAGCGATTACATAACTTAAAGGTGAAAATAAGTATGTGATCCAGCTTTTTTGTAAAACTCTCATCCCAACACTTTTATAAGAGGCAAATGTGGAATCAAGTACAAGTAAATCAACTTCGTGTCTTTTTTCAAAAAAACTTAATGCATCCATAAGCACAGCACCACCAAGACTTTGCCCAATTAATATTAACTTCTCATATTTGTCTTTTTTAAACTCCTTATAAACTTTGTTTAAAAATAATATTGAGTCCTCTCGTATCGCTAGTGGAGATGGCACTCCATCACTCTCTCCATAACCTCTATAATCGTAGGTTATTAAATCAAAATTATGCTTAGTTAACCAAATCAAAGATCTCATATGCGAGGACATATTTTCAGCATTTCCATGAAATTGAACGATTAAATTTTTTCGATTTTTACCATTACTCAAAATTTTCCAACTCGCTATATTTAGTCCCTCTTTATTTTTGAAACTAAAATCGACGAAATCTCTCCCCAATTTATCAGGTGTAATATAGATTTTTTTTGTTGGATGATAGTAAAAGTTACTGCAACTGATATTTAGAAATATAAGAAGACTTAAAAGAATAAATGACTTCATACAACTCCCAATTTCTAATGAAAATAAGATAAACCAAAACTATGCTCTGAAACAGAACTTCTAAAGTTATTCTTTAAAATTAAATCAAACCTTTTATTAATATGAAATCTCGTCTCATGTCTCAATATAGAAGAATAAGACTCTTGAAGTGGAAAGTTGTAGTAAGCCGTCGAGATTTTACTTGTCGCAATTTCTCTCCACCAATAATAAAAATTTATTTCAGGGCCAATTCCTATTGAAAAATCATTTTTATAAAATTTAGAACTATAGGATATATCAGTATTGAAAAGGAAGTTTAATACTGATCCATTAGAGAGACTATGACTGCTCCCCCATCCTAAATCAAAATTTGGGGCAAGACATAATGAACATAAATTGAAATCAACAGTCTTATATCCAAACTTTAAGCTTAAAGCAGGGAGCTTTTGATACTTCGACCAAGGATGTAAATTTTTAACTTGAACTACTGTGAGTTGATGTAATTTAAATTCACTCAAATTTTTATAGTAACGAAGCTTTGTATTTAAAAACTCAATTGAAGAATTTTTTGGTTGCCCGAGAAAAGGGTCAAGAATGTCGTGAAGAGCAAAGCGATAATCAATTTGTAGTGATTCCCCCAAGAAATTGTGAGAATTTAAGCTACTTTTTAGTCTAGCACTGCCATGTGCAAGATGCGGCATTTCTCTTAAAGGAGATGCTACGGTATTCAAATTTCCAGGATGATCAATCTTACTTCTGTACTCTAGAACATCCATTTTCCACTCATAATTAGAGCCTTTTTCATTTAAGACTTCCGTAGGATGTTTTAAGTCAATAAAATTGATGAGGGAATCAGTAATGTACGCCTTTGATTTGTCAGAGCCTCCCCTCTGATTGATAAGGTCAATGTTGCGGCTCTTAACAACCTCATCAAAAATCTTTTCTTCGTGTACATTTAACTGAGTAATAAAAAATTCCGTTTTTTTTCTTATGCTTGGCCTATAGTTTATATTTTTGACTAGGCCAGGAGCACTCTCGACAATCTTTATAGTGTCAACCGGAATCGTATAGATAGGTAATTTAGAAACTAAATCATAATTATCGTTCGCTACCTCTAAGATAGTGAGAAGATAATAAGCACAATTTTCATCAAAATAATAATAGTCAAAAACAGTTTGTCCCAATTCCCAAAGGTGATCAATAATTACCTCTATCTCCTCCTCAGTGAGGTTTAATTCATATGACCAAAGGTCCCTCGATTCGTGGTCATTATACTCTCTAATTTTATAGTAATACGGCAGTGAAACTAAAGATCCCTTAAACCCTCCCATCGTTCCAAGAAGTGAATAGAGGATCGGATTATCCGTTGTCATATTTGCACCGTAACTAATAGCGGTATCAAGAAGTTCACTATGCTTACTTTGTTTTAATTTGTTTGATTTAGATAATCTAAAGAGTGTGTGGCCAAAAGTTGAAGCTGGAGACTCTAAATAATATGAAGAAAAGACAAGATGTATTTTTTTTGCATTATGGACTTTTAAATAATTTTGAAAATTTTGACACTGATTAAACTTAAGTAGCTCCCTAGAAAAGCCTGTCTCTTTTTGCAACCATTTTAATCTCGCAGGAAACTTACATAAGGGGTGGTTTTTATCAATTACCCCATTGTTTAAAGAATTAAGTAAAGCTAATAATTCCGATTTGGGATCAGTTTTACCATTTTTGTGAACAAAAAAATTAGCCCCATCGGCCTCACTCTCATACCCATTGATTAAGTTCTTTCGATAATGAAGTAATCTATGCCACTTTTTTGAGGACCATAATTTTTTTTCATTGGCCGCTTCAAGAGATCTAGAAATTGAGGATGAAAAGCAAGTACTGCTTACAAAAAAGCAAATGATAAAAAAAAGAGGGGAAGCAACGCCTCCCCTTCTTTTTTCTAAATTAAAAAAACTCTTAAGCACCGCAAGCAACAGAAAGAGCTTCAATCTTTCTTTTGATTATAGCTGTTTCGTTAGTGCTAAAGATATCTGAGTAATTAGTCTTTAACGATGCACTAAAAGCTTCTGAGCTTTCGCAGTTATAAAGCTCAACTAGTGAAGTTAAAGTCTCGCCATGACCTTTGGCAATATCATTTTTTAATGCAGGCTTATTTGCATCAATAAATGCAGTAACGGTTTTACCCCCACCTTTACAGTTTGATGTACCAGAGGTGATACCAAAAGTTTGAGAACCAGATGTTCCGTTAGTTGTCGCAGCAAAAACCTGTACAAACCCTTTTGAGTTACCAAAAACCATTGATCCTAGTCCACAACCAGCATCGCCATAACCAGCTGCGAAAGTTGTTGATGTTCCAATTGTCATTACAGCTGCTAGTGCTAATTTTTTAAGCATTTAAAAACTCCTTTTTAAGTTATTGTAATTTAATGAAAATTTTAACAAATTTTTTTTTTATATCATATGTTTTTTAATTCTAATCAGAAGTTTCCGGACCTCATCAGTCGGGAATTTTTTTGTCGTCTTTATATACTCTATGAATTTCATCTCTAACCCGTAAGGTGAATCTAAACTATCATCACATTCATTTGGCTTTCCATTGATAGTGCAACTTTTATGATTGGTTTCTTTATTTAAATGATGTAGCTCATGAATCAATGTTGAAATTCTTTCAAGACCACCTAAGTTATAAAAATTCCCATTCAAAAATATAGTCTCAGGGTAAGAATTTCTAAAAGTACATGCATATTGGTCTGACCTGCAGTTTTTATGACTAATATTAATTTTTTTTAATTTTTTAAGAAATTTTAAGTTATTTTCAGATTGAAAAAAGAATTGAATTTCATCAAGGTAGCTTTGAATTAATTTATGGCCATTTTTAATATCACTTTGGATCACAACTTTTCTATCATTTAGATTGAGTTCAATATTTTTAAATTGAGCACAAGAGACAAATATTAACCCAAACAAAGCAAAGCATTTCATGAAATGTAGAATAACATAGTTCAAGTCTTGCAAAACCCTTTGTCACAAGATTGAATTAAATATTGATAGTTTTAAACTTTGGATAAATAATGTCTTCAATCAACAAAGAAGGAGAAAGAATGAAAAACTTGATTATTCTTCCAATGAAAGCAGTCGCTGTAATACTCGGAGTGCTCGCCTTAGTGTTACCAGTGTTTATTCCAATTGGTGCTATCTACGGGTTATTCTTTCACTGAGAAACAGTAATATTAGAAATAAATTTATTGTGAACTTAAAAAATCTGTTTAATATATCTAGAAAATAAAACAAGGAAGTAAAATGGAAATGCTATTGATAGTTAATCTTAGTGACAAACTTAATTTCGCGCAATGGGCTGAGGTATATGAAGGTGATGCAGAAAAGAGATCTACGTTTATGACTAATAGTATTTACGGAAAGGTAAATGACAAAAAGGTAATGGTAAAGTTCACTGTTACAGATCCAGCAAAAATGGAAGAGCACATGAAAAATAGTACTCCCATGTTTGAAGAGCTCGGGATTCAGCACGAGGTATATACCGTTTCACCTGCTCAGTAGATAAGTTCTAATCACTCCTTCCAATATTAATTCATTGGAAGGAGTCACTTTGATAAAGAAATTATTTTGAGTTTACTTTATATTTGGATCACGAAGAGCTTCGTTTAGATATCCTAAGACAGTTTTTGTCCAGTGAGGTCCAAACGCATCAAAGAAAGTTTTATATCCTGATGACTTTACATCAGATAAAACCCTAATCCTTTCATTAACAAATACCTTTGTGAGCGGTATTTTACATTTGTGAGTTATACAATTTTTCCAGGCATCGTAATGTCTTGGGAAAACACTATCATCCATAACTTTTTTCCTTTCATTAAGTTAATCTTTGGTACTTTATATTTAAAAAGTGCGCGATAGTTAAAAGCACGCAGCCAACTACAGTAAGACTTATCTCTAAAAACTCTATCTCAATATGTAATGCTTCAAAAATCACGGCACTTAAAAGAAAAACCAATCCAATAAAACCTAATGCAAAAGGTTTTATGTTGTTATGTACATTATGACCTTTTACAAAGGCGAAAATGGCAATCGGTACGATGAGAACTAACAAACCAATATGAATCCATTCATTATCAAAAAATCGAACGATCCCAGGGGATGAAAAGGCAATTATTGGCCCTAAAGCACAATGAATAGCACACAAACCTGAACAGGCAATCCCCGCCTTATCTGCTTGATGTGATTTGGTCATATACTTTACTCCGCTTCCTCAATCATTTAATTCCAACCACCAAAAATTCCGATTAAGTAATGATCATCTCCCTTTGAAAAACATTACTAATACTCTCCTAAAATTGGCGACAAGGTTAAAACATATTCTTAATGCAATCTAATTGCAACAAGAAAAGTCATATATATAAAAGCTATGCCGTTAACTCCCCCCCAAACCTCCCGAGAGCTGCATCACGGACAAAAAACGAGGGAAGTATTTTAGATATATAGAAAATATTGTATAGTAATCTTTTAAATCATTAAGAAAAAAAATTCTCTCTAAACTTAAAGCCACTAAAGATGATTGACTTCACCAATACCTACGAAAAACTACCAGAACAATTTTATGAAAAAGTTAAACCTGAGAAATTTTCATCACCAAGGCTGATTTGCTTTAACCAAAACCTTGCAAAAGATTTAAGTATAGATGTGGATAATGTACCTCGTGATGAGTTGGCAAAGATATTCTCCGGACAAAAAATTCTCCCTGGTTCTACTCCTTTAGCGATGGCCTACGCTGGTTTTCAATTTGGGCATCCTGTCGGACAACTAGGCGACGGCAGAGCACATCTACTTGGTGAAACAAATGGTTATGACATTCAGCTCAAAGGAAGTGGCAGGACACGGTTTTCCAGACGGGGAGATGGAAGAAGCGCCCTTGGACCGGTCCTTAGAGAATATATTGTCAGCGAGGCAATGCACGCACTTGGAGTGCCCACAACAAGAGCATTATGTGCAGTCACCACCGGCGAAGAAGTATTAAGACAAGACGGCCCTGAACCTGGAGGAATCTTTACAAGAGTTGCAGAGTCTCATATCAGAGTTGGAACGTTTCAGTATTTTTCATTAAAGCATGACTATGAATCAATTAAAACCCTTCTTGATTACACAATTAAAAGACACTACCCAAAGCTTTTAAGCCTTAAAAGTTACAGCGAAAAATCAATTCAACTCCTTAAGGTCCTAACACAGAAGCAATCAGATCTCATTGCCAAGTGGAGTGCGCTTGGTTTTATCCACGGTGTGATGAACACAGATAACTTCTCCTTAGCTGGAATAACCATTGATTATGGCCCTTGCGCTTTTATGGATGAATTCAAGTTTGATAAAGTCTTTAGTTATATCGATCAACGAGGCAGGTATTCTTTTTTCAACCAAACTCAGATCGCCAAGTGGAATATTTTAAGGCTTTCCGAATCCCTAATGCCGTTAATCAGTAAAAATCAAGAAGACGCTATTAAAAGGATTGAAAAAGAAATCGTTCCAATGCTTGACCAATTTGATGAAAAAAGAATGATAAAACTCGCGAAAAGAATTGGCATTAATGACTACAGTAGAGATGATGAATCTTTAGTTATGGATTTTCTAACATACCTTGAAAAAGAGTCATTAGATTTCACATTAGCGTTTAGGAACCTTGTTAATTTATTCAATGGTGACAAGAGTTTCTTTAAAGAAACTTCTGAATTGGAGAATTTTATTTCACGTTGGAGGGATCGCGTAAGCACAGTAGAGCATCTCAACAAAGTAAACCCTATATATATTCCAAGAAATCATCAGATTCAAAAGGTTATTGAAGAAGCATACGAAGGAAAGTTTGATTTATTTTATAAGCTATTAGAAGTTACTTCGGATCCTTTCACAGAGAAAAAGGAATTTTCTAAATACTCTCTTCCTCCTGAGCCAAGTGAGAGGGTGTATCAAACATTTTGCGGAACATAAGAATATATTTAAACAATATCTACTCGTAATAGAGTTATTTTAATGACAAAATTAAGTTATTGATTTTCAGGAGTCGAATTTGAAAAGCCTCGCAGTAACTTTATTATCGATAATACTATTTAGCTGTTCCACCACAAAAATTATAAACTCAAGACCAGAGTCAAACTATGGCTTTTCTATAATTCAAGGCAGCACAACAGAAACCAGCACAATTATAAGAGTGATCTATCCACGGAAATTAAAAATAACTTATAAAGTTAAAGATTCATCTGGAAATGACAAACCAGTAAAAAAAATAAAAACATTTTTAAGAAAATATTCAGAGTTTAAAATTGAGCATATAAAAGTCACTAAGCTTGAGACTGATGAGACTTACACATTAAAAATTAATTCAGGTAATGAAAGATGGAAGGACGAAAGAATCTTTAAGTCTCTTGATACTAAAAGAAATGATTTAAAAATTCTCGTTGCTAGCTGCATGAGTGATGCTTTTAATGAGATAGGAAATGATATGTGGCCAAAAGCTTTTAGTCATGGCCCTGATGTTTCATTTCTGATTGGAGATAATCTCTACGCTGATACTTACTCTGGAATTTACTTAGGAAAAGACTACCCTGCCACACCACAACACCTTTTTAAGCGCTACATGGATCATGCAATGAGCATGAAACTTTACCGTATGAAAAGGCTTACTCCAACTTATGTGACATGGGATGATCATGATTATGGAAAAAATGATGGTGGAAAAGAGTATCTTTATAAAAAAGAGTCAAAGGAGATTTTCAATATATTTTTTCCAAGAGAAAAATCAAGCCACCTTCAATTTGGGCCAGGGGTAAGTACGAGTGTCGAGCTTGCAGGAATGAACTTTTTATTTCTTGATGGACGAAGCTTTAGGTCAGATAAAAAAAATCCATCAGGCACTCACTTTGGAAAAAAGCAAAGAACATGGTTAAAAAGAAATATTCAAAAAGAAAAAATTAATTGGCTTATCAGTGGAGATCAATTCTTTGGAGGTTATCATCCTTGGGAATCTTTTGAGGGGAACCACCCAAAAACATTTGATAGTTTTTTAAATGATTTAAGAAAATCCGCAGGTAAAGTCATTTTCATGAGTGGTGACAGACACTTAATTGAAGTTATGAAAATACCAAAAGAAAAACTTAGTTATGAAACATTTGAGTACACCATTAGTGGTATTCACACTAAAATGTACCCAGGTTCTTTAAAGCGTGACCCTAACCCCTATCGAATAGATGGACTTGACGGAGATCCAAATTTTGGGATTTTTAAAATTAAATCAATACCTAAAGGGGTGAAGGTTCATTTCAGCGCATATTCAAGTTCAAAAAAGGAAGTTGAGACTAATTCTTTTATAAGCTATTAAAAATACTTTTATCGTTATGAAATAGATACTTTAGGAGGTATTAACATTTGGAGGTCGATTTATCTCTATGTTTAATAGTGCCACATTGAATATAACTTTAAATGCTCAACCTTATCAAAAACTTCACCTCGACCATTACTTTCGTAAACTTCTGATTCAAAGCTATCTCTCTGATACATTAAGCCCACTCTGATTTGATTTCCTTTTAGGTACCAGTTAACTCCTAAGATCTGTGAATTTAAGTCATAATTATCTTCATCTTTAAACTTGTCCCAACTCTCAATTCTAAAAAACGGAGAAATATAATAAAAATTATCCAAAACATATTCACCGTGGAGGTAAAAACCATCACTTTTTCCTACAGTTTTTTGATTTGCATTAAAGTCTTTTACGACACCATCAAATTTAAAAAACTCTGATTGAATTGAAAGGTTTTTATAATGAAAAGTAACATCAAGATTGAGTAATGATCGTGAAAGGTCATCAACTTGTGACCCACTGGAGTTTTGGTATTCAATTTTTGGAATAGAGAAAAAACCAGCACCTAGGGAGAAGTGCTTTCCTTCACCAAAATATGTTTCCACCTTTTTCGTATTTATCCAATTTGAAAAAGGATTAATCCTAATTTTACCGCCATACATAAGGCTTTGACGATCAATACTCCCACTACTTAGGCTAGACCCAATAGAGTCATAAAACTTACTTTTATGTATTCCATCCCCCAAAACAACTTGATAGGAAAGTTTATCGTGATTCCCCAGAAGCTGGATATTAGAAGCTCGTCTATTGTGGCTAATGAATTGCGCTGCCTCATCCGCTATGTACGCCCGATTTGGTATAAGTATTTTTGATGAGCTTACAGTTTCAGAGCGAGAAACATGAACCTTTGCTCTAAATGCCCTGAAATTTAGTCCATCAATAGAAAAAATATTTTTCACCTCAATATAACCGTCACCTAAATTAAAGTCACCTTCTCCCCTGTCATCCTCGTTGATATTATCATTTCTAATATCCATGTATAACTTAATACCTTCTTTATACTTTGCCTCCACTTGAAGTCTTGACCTTCTTATAGATGAATCAAAATACTTCTTTTTACTATCGGATAAATTATCTTGTTGAGAGCTAAAATTTGTTATGGTTTGTAGCCTAGTACCAAGCTTTAATGAAAACTTACTGTTTTCCATAGAGCTAACTTGAACACCCCAGCTTGTACTCTCTTTACCTAGGTAAAAATTATTGCCGAATGCATTTGTTGATATCAAAATTAAGCAAAACAAAGTTGAAAGTTTCAAAACTGCTCCTTATTTATATATAATTATTCTAAATGTTTTTAAAAAATTAGTGTTAGATAATTGTTAAATATCAAGGGTTCAGATAACAATTTTCAAAGCCTTACCATTACTCAAACAAAATCCTAACAATCATCAAATATTGACCAAATTACTTTACATTTTACTAATTTGACGCTGCGATACAGCCCAATGCATAAACCTTCTGAACGTTCAACAACACTGTGCACTTACGCACTTGATTTAAAAGGAGAGAATTATGAAAGCAATTATTCTTTTAGCGTTTATGTTATCAACCCTAGTTGCATCAGCAACAGAGCAAACAGTTAGTGTCCAACTAAGTGATGACGACAGTCCATTTCATGTTTACACACCAGAGCTAAAGATTGACACAAATAAATTAGGAAGAGCTTGGGTTGAGGTAGAGATTTCTTATGAGGACCTAGAGGATATGTACTTTGAAACTGTGAAAGTGAAAGTACCTGGTCTAAGCCATAATATGGAGACAGGAGAAATTCTTCTAAATGGTGTTTCCTGTGCCAACGTAGAGCAACGACTAAGAAGAAGGTTATTTAGTAGTCCAGTTTATAAAACAAAAATAATAGAAACTGGAGCATGCCACTTTGATGCTAAAGCAGCTGCAAAAGAACTAACTGTTGACACAGGTTTTGATCTACGAACATTCACGAAGTATTTTTTAGAATTAAAATATTCTTTATAATTTCAAAAGGCGGTTCTCAAAATCTAAATGAGTGCCGTCATTACTATTTTTTGAAAGAGGCAATGTTTTGGATAATTTAAGATAAGAATAATGCCCTCCATTGATTGGCCCTTCTTTTTCGTAACCATTTTTTTTAAACAATTTTTGAAGTTTCAAATTACACACATGAGTGTGAGCAAGAACATACCCCGCACCTCGTTCAACCCACCATTTTTCCTGTAGTTTTAATAATGAATCCGCAATTCCATTTCTTCGCTCACTTATTTTTACAAACCGGGAAAAACAAAACCCAAATTTCTTTCCATCAGCATCTTCTTTAATTGAAAAAATAGCGTGTGCAACGACTTCATTAGTAGAATCTTTTTCAGCAACAAGGATTCGGTGATTGGGATTATCAAAATCCTTTTGAATCATTGCTTTCATTTGCTCATGAGTAAAGTTTGAAAAAACACTCAGGGCAATTTCAGCGTTCCCTTCAAACTCTGGAATTGTCTCTAATACAGTTTCCATTGTTCTAGAAACAACTAAGTTTACTTCTTCATCATTTCTTGTATCGACATCCCTAATTGTGAATTTCATCTAATTTTCCTATTTTTGAAGACAACTATGACACTACAAAAATATATCTACCGAAGAAAACTAGAATCGCTTAAAAATTATTACAAAGAAACATCCACCAGAACATCTAGTGAAAATTCAAGTACTTAGTTAGGGGACACTTAATTTTGTTTACTTAGTCTCAATTAACTTTAGTTAGAAAAATAAAATATTCCGCTAAAAGAGAAAGTTAAAAAAGAAGGATATTATAGAATAATCAGATAAATTACTGGAGAAATTTATGAAAATTACATTATTCATACTAATGACCTTCGTTTCAATTTCATGTGCAACGAAAAAGCATGAACACGAAAAGGACTCACACTATAATCACAATGCACATAATCACCATGGACACCATCACGAACATCATAAAAATCATAAGCATATCCATGGGCAAAACAAAAACTGTGGCCACAAAGCAATCAAGCATGGAGATCACACTGACTATGACCATGACGGGCACTTACATCACCAAGTAGACGGCCATACTCACGAATGTGAGGGCGAAACTACCGCACAAAAATAAAATTCTATCTTAACAGGCCATCGCTCAAATAATTAGTGGAATGGCCTTTCTCAATCCTTTAAAAACCTTTTATGTAGACCTATAAACCCTAAATTTTTTACAAGCTATGATACGCTAGAATTGTCTACGCATATTCAAATTTATAGAAAGTTCAGATCCAATTTACGAGATTTTATGAACTTTTTGTTAGCTATTTTTGCCATAATTATTGTTCTATTTAACCTGCCTGCCCATTACAGCTTTATCCTCGGACTCGGGGTTGCCTTAACTACGAAGATTGACTCGAGTACAAAAGACACTATTTCAACATATTCAAAAAAGCTTTTACAACTTAGCATCATTCTTCTAGGTGCAAAACTTGATCTACAAACTATTCTTACTGTTGGGAAAAATGGCATTATTCTAACATCAATGAGTATTCTTTCCATCTTTTTCTTTGGCCATTGGCTTGCAAGGATCTTTAAGGTTCACTCACCTCTTTCAACTCTTATCACATCAGGAACCTCTATCTGTGGAGGTAGTGCTATTAGCGCCGTATCACCTGTTGTAAAAGCAAGCAGTATTGATTTGGCCACTTCGATGGGGGTTGTTTTTTTATTAAATGCTGTCGCAATTTTTATATTTCCCACTCTTGGACGAAGTCTATCTCTTTCTCAAGAGCAATTTGGACTTTGGGCTGCTTTGGCCATCCACGACACCAGTAGTGTTGTTGCGGCGACACAACTTTATGGTGAAAAAGCATTAGAAGTAGGTACCACATTAAAATTATTACGAAGTTTATGGATTATCCCCGTCGTTATGCTTCTTACATTGAAAAATGGGAAAAAAAATAAAGTAAAACTTCCTCTTTTTATTTTAGGTTTTCTTGGTTTTTCTGTCGTTTTTTCCGCGTTTGATGAATTAAGTTTCCTAGTGCCAGTGATCTCAACTATTTCTAAAATTAGTTTATCCATCGTCTTATTTAGTATCGGTTTGACATTGAGTAAGGAGAGGGTATCAAAAATTGGAGTCGCGCCATTTTTGATGGCATTTTTTCTCTGGTTCTTTACAATCATCACCTCTTACTTTCTTGTTCATTTAGCTTAATCATCAACAAGTATTTACGTCTAATATCAACTTGGATAGAGTCGTCTCTCATATAAACATAGGAGACTCTAATGAAAGTTATTTTTTGTCTTACTCTACTTCTCACAAGCATTACCAGCTTTTCTCATGACATTCACACAATTAGAGATATTCCTTGGAAATTTGATGGTATCTCTGGCGATCTTTTTAATGAACAAAAAGTAAGTTTACAAATCACAGAGCTCTTGGGTACTGAGACTATCCCAGGTGATTTTGGTACAAGGACAAACAACCAAGTGAGAGGATTAATTTTTATTGGAAATGAAAAGAAAATTGCAATCACTCGATTTGATATTGAAACCAATGGTATTGTAAAAAATGTTTACTCCGTCTTCGTAAAAATTAATAATCAATTTGAAAAAACACTATTTTTAACACTTAAGTATGATCTAGTTTCAGATACCTTTAAACTTAACGAAATACCATCGAGAAGACATCCGGCACGCTTTTTCATGGAAGGTAGGAAATAGTAAAACGCTCACACCGCCTCAGGGACAATTTAGACAAAGCTTAGAATTATTTTATATAATATCTGAATCTCGTAATTCTGATTTTTCAAGGATGAAAAATGTTTAAAATATTTCTACTGTTTCTAATATCAAATATCGCCTTTGCTTCAAATTTTTATCACCTAGATCCAACTCACCTGCATGGTGAAAAAATCAATCTTTCCAACTTAAAAGAAGTTTTCAATAAGGGACGAATGCAAATTTATCGTCTTAAAGGAAGTGAAAAACTAAACTCTCATCAAAAGGAATACCTAAAACCAATCAAAAAAAATGATTGGAAGGTCATTGGTGATAAAAAATTAAATAAGACAAAAGACACAAACCCTCAAATTGTTGAGTTAATAAAGCAATTGAGTGAGCCCAATGTTCGATCCCACCTTGAGTACTTCACTGGTCAATACTCCAGAAGATCCGGCGCTCCAGGAAATCAAGAATCGACAGATTACATTCAAAATTTCTTACACGAGTTAGGTTACAAGACAACTAGAGATTGTTTCTCGCCAGGGCTTTGTAATATTTGGGGAACTCTTGAGGGAGAAATGGATGAATATGTACTCATCGAAGCCCATCTTGACTCTGTAGGAAAGGCCTTCGCCGGTGCTGATGATAATGGATCTGGCGCGGCAGGACTTTTAGAACTAGGAAGAGTGCTATCCAAATCAAAAAGAAAAAGAGGATTGATTATATTTGCGACAAATGGTGAAGAATCTGGACTACTAGGGGCGAAAGACTTTGTTTGGAAAGCAAGAGATAATGGACTTTTAAATAAGATAAAATTTGTAATCAATATGGATATGATTGGTTATAACGAAAATGGAATTGTTGATATTGAGACAAATCGCGAGTTTGAGGATCTAGCTAGGTGGAAGAGTGAGCTTGTGAATACCTATACAACTCTTAAGCCTGAGATAACAATGCCCGCCTGGGGAAGTGATCATGTTCCCTTTCTTCAATATAGAGTTCCATCTATCCTAACAATTGAGCACTGGAAAACAAAAACTCCTTGTTATCACCGTGAGTGCGATAAAATCGAGACTATTAACTTTGAGTATTTAATGGAAATTTTAAAACTAAATACTGCATCATCTTTTGAGAAGCTAAACCCTCAAGCCAAAACTGCAGTAAATTAATTTTTTATCTGTTGTACTAGACTTTAAGCTATTTTTTTTGCGATTATAAGTTCTTCAGGACCTGCAAAATTTTTTGTAATTTATTTAGCTAGATTAAATTTATTATTTTTTTATTCTTGTAAACTAAGTAAAATACATTCTTTCTTTTCATCAATTATTACCAATAGGTACAACTATCCCTTCAAATAAATTAATTTTTTTTTGACATAAAAAAGTCTTTGCAAATTCTTTGCATTTAGGGATCGGGCATAAAGCGTCTCCCAAGGCCGTTGGCAATTCTCCTAAAAGGCATTAATTGAAACGAATTAAAATCGACTATCAAACATGTATATGAAGCAAGTATCTTGATTTTTACCACGAACCCACTGATTATTTTTTCGCGGTAGTCCTGAGGTTAACAAAAATTAAATTTTAAAAGAAGAATTAATGGAACCAGCAATATTAAACCCCGCAGACACTGCATGGATATTAATATCAAGTGCTTTTGTCATGCTCATGACGCCAGGACTTGCTTTTTTTACGGTGGTCTTGTTAATAGAAAGAGTATCTTAAATACACTTATGATGAGCCATATTTCGCTCGGTTCGGTGGCACTTCTATGGGTTTTTGTTGGTTATATCTTGTCTTTCGGCTCAGGAAATTCCTTTATTGGAGATCTCTCCTTTTTTGCTTTGAATAATGTAGGGTTAACACCTCAAGAAGGAAGCACTATTCCCCACATTCTTTTTATGGCCTTTCAAATGATGTTTGCCATAATCACACCAGCAATCATATCTGGTGCACTTGTTGAAAGAATGAAGTTTGGCGCTTACATTTTATTTATTTGCCTTTGGAGCCTGATTGTTTACGCACCATTATGCAACTGGGTTTGGGGAGGCGGATTCTTGGCCGACCACGGAGCTCTCGACTTTGCAGGAGGAACAATTGTTCACGTATCCACAGGTGTATCAGCATTAGTTGCTGCGCTTATCATCGGGCCGAGAAACAAAAAAGAGCAACACGCAAATGAAGCACATAATGTCCCGTTTGTTCTTTTGGGTGCTGCTTTATTATGGTTTGGCTGGTTTGGTTTTAATGCTGGATCTTCTCTTGCAGCAAATGAGATCGCAGCAAATGCATTTGTTACAACAACAATTTCAGCTTCAGCGGCGTTATGTGTATGGGCAATTCTGGAAATTTTCACGGAACAAAAAATATCAGCGACAGCCGCAGCTATTGGTGCTGTTGTTGGTCTAGTAACAATTACACCTGCGGCTGGTTTTGTCACACCGATGGGCGCCATCGCCATGGGAGCACTAGGTACGTTATCAAGTTTTGGAGCGATAAGGTTTTTAAAGAAGTTTAAAGTAGATGACACTCTTGACGTGTTTGCATGTCATGGTATCGGTGGAATAGTTGGTTCAATATTAACTGGGGTTTTTGCAAGTAAGGCCGTAAACCCGGCAGGAGCTGATGGGCTCTTGTATGGTGATACATCTTTAATGGTTCCACAAATTCTAAGTACATTGGTTGGAGTTGCAATTGCAGTGGTTGGAACTTGGATTAGTCTAAAAATAGTAGGAATCTTAATCCCTTTAAGAGTGGATGAAAAAAGTATGGAATTTGACAAGTCCGTGCACTCTGAAAAAGCATACGATAACTCTTTGCCTTCAGAGACTTAAATTGAAAATAAACCCAAGGGAGACCCATTCTCTCTTGGGTTTAATTGTACATATAGGGGTTTTTAGCTTCTGTAATTTTGTTGTACAAGGCCCGTAAATCATTCATTTGCCCGTACCAATAATTAGGTGATTCAAAATAAGAAAATGTATGCTTAAAAGATGGATCATCCCAACGTTTAGCAATCCAGGCGCTAAAGTGGATAAGTCTTAAAGCACGAAGGCATGGTATGAGTTTTAACTGCTCGAATGGGAAAGATCTAATTGAGTCATAAGCTTCAAGGAAAACATCACGATCTATTAATGACTGCTCATCATCACCAGTACAAACTGGCCACACATCTTGAACGACAGGCCCTGTAACCATATCATCAAAATCCACAAAGTAGGAATCATCCCCTCTTAGAATAATATTTCCCTTATGAAAGTCACCGTGAATTCTTTGTGAGTTTATTCCTTTAAAAAGCTCTTTTGATTCACCAATTATTTGATTTGCGATGACTAGATAATGCTCTTTTATATCTGTAAGTAGAAAGTTGGTGCCTTCAAGATATTTTAAGTTCGCTACCCCGTAAGATTCTGGACTTAATTTAATTCTATGAAGAGATTTTTTTTGAGCACCGACGCTATGAATTCTCGCTAAAGATCTCCCCATAATCTCCAATTGTTCTTCATTGAGCTCCTCTGGGTTTCTCCCCCCTCGCTTTTCATAAACGCAAAAAAACAGCTTGTGTACTTTTAATTCAAACAAAGTTTCACCATTTATTTTTAACGGAGGAATAACGGGAACCTCTGCATCTAGCAGATCATAAATGAATTCATGCTCATCCAGTATTTGCTCTTTATTCCATCTTCCTGGGCGATAAAACTTTGTGACAATAAAGTTATCACTAACCGACTTTACTTCAGCCTCAGGTCTATCAATCTCAACCTCGTAAACTCTGTTTTCAATACTATTTAATGGGAGGCATCTCCCTGTGGTTTTAAAGCCAACCGAGTCAATGGCATCTAAAATTGTCTCTGGTTTTAAGTTAAAAAATAATTGGGTTTCTTGATTGCCCCAAACGTAATCACTCATGCCAAACTATAGTTCTTATTTAATAAATCCTCAATTGAATAATTTTTAAAAAAGCAGAGCTTAATTATGCGTAAAAGTGCAGTATGAACCTAATCTATTCAAGAAAATAAATAATAATTAACCTTGTGTTTAACGAACCGACGTCCAGGGCAAAACCTATTTCCAGACTTCAGTAATTTTTTCGATGGTATTTTTTCTATGTTTAACCAAAAGCTAGATTCAAATGGTGAACTTACATCTGATGAATGCCAAGTCCTACAGCGAGTATACTCTACTTGGTCAAGTTTTTATGATGAAACAAATGGTAATCAAAGCCAAAGTGAAATACCAACTTACAATGTTAATGCTCATAACTCTGCATTCCCTTATTGGTTGGAAGCAATGGAAATAGACCCTGATTTTCCAGATGAAGGGATTCCTCTATTACACGCCGACACTCACACTGATCTATCCCACGTACATATGTATCCAACTGACCGTCGGTTCAGACAAATTCCTTTTGTGGAGTTCAGTAATATTTTAAGGCATCTAATAAATAATCGGCCTGAAGTGCGTTCTGAAAGAGGTGTAGCGCGAATAAAACGAGAAATGGTTTCCATGGTTAAGGAGATACAACAAAGAGTTAATCGAGAAAGAAGTAGTGATAGAGATAGTCGCAGAACATTCACTCAAATAAATGATTCATTTGTTCGTGATCTAGAAAACTGGATAAACTCCCCTTCCACATCTGTGGAGAATATCAGATCAACATTTTTGCAGGCTTCTAGAAGGTCTATTCACCATATTGCTCAACCTGTAACTGGAGCCGTCGCTGCAGGAATAACCTCAGACGTATTAATGGTTCTTCCTCCATGGTCAAGGCGTATTGCAAGAACAGATTCTGCAGATCAACCTAGAAACCCTTGGCAAGTGGACTTGGCCCACAGAGTAGACGCATATGAAGGAGGAGTTATTCAAAATACTATCCAAGATGTAACTACAACTGGGCCGAGTGCTCCTCTACTTTCAAAACAGAGTGATGATCAACCTATACAATCATATAATTTACAGGCAATTAACCTTACCAACCCAAAAGGATCGGGAGCACCACTGAGAGGCTTTCACCATTATTTACCCTCATCTACGAGAGACACTGGCTTTATTCTAGATATTGATCTTGACGCATTTGTCAGTAATGGAAGACTTAGAGATTTGATCGAACCTTTATCATGGGGCAGAGAATATTCAATAAGTGGTCATGAGACAACGAATGAGGGTGATTTAAGGGCAGGTTTAGCCGCTCAAGAGATGGACCTGATTAAAATGAGAATAAATTCATTCTTTAGAAGGTTGCAAGAAGCTAAAACAGAGGGGATGTGCCCCGCGATTATAACTATTGCGGACTCAACTCAGCTAACTAGGGCGATTAGAGGAGAAGATGATGACTTCACCGGGGGTAATTTTACACCGGCATGTCTAGCTTTTTTAGTTAACTATATGGTTAGAGAAAAAATTGAAGAAGTTTATGGATCAGGTGAAGGTTGTAGAAATTAAACAGAATTGATTATTTGCAATAAACACCAAATTTATTAACCCTGAATTCACTATGCAGGCCAAACTTTATCCCCTGCAAACAGGAAAATATTTCTTTTTTTATGGACAAGATTTCATTTAAATCACCTTTGTCACTTCGAATCCAAATTTGTGGTATGAAAAAGTGAGCGTGACCCTTTAGGTTTTCATGAAAAGAAATACGAGTATCCAAATGCTCGGTGTCAGTGAAGGAACTAATATCGAAATCTTTACCATTCATATTGATGTTTTTCTCAAAGTCTTTATCACACTTATCAGTTGGATATGAATATATGGGACAGTTTAGTTGAACCTTTATTTTTTGATTTCGTGAGTTACCCGTTATCATAATTAAGAAATTACCATTCTCCTTTTGGCCTGTGACCCCGATAGTTGGAGCAGCGTTGATGTTCAAAGAAATGAAAACTAACGAAAACAGGATAAATACTTTCATAAGACTCCCCTAGAAACCATTTGTAATTAAGTGTTTAACTTCTTTTTTCAAGTTACATTTAAAAATCTTTTGATCCCAAGCATGTGTAAATTTACACTCACATTTAGTATTATTATTGTTTGATTTTAATTCAAAAATTTTATTTTCATTACATGTATACTTACAAGGCTCAAAGCCAGTGCTTGATATTTCATTTCCAGAGCATCTAAATTTTATATTATATTTAACCGTCGTAACCGGTGATACATTCCCAGCTTTATCGATTGAGCGATATTTAATTATCGTAACTCCCTGCTCATCACCAATTCTTAAATAAACTTTTTGGAAATCGCCTTCATTTCCATCCTTAAAATCTGGCTCAGTACCATCTATTGTATAAACAATCTTTGAGCAACTATCACATTCAATTAATAAATCTTGAGGAGAAAAATAATCTCCGCCCACTGGGGTAATAATATTAACGGGGTTTGTTGAATCAATATGGTAATTCAACGTTCTTACTGAACCAATCTTACCACTAGAAGATTTTCCAACGGCTTTTATAATAAAAGTACCATCGACTTTTCCAACTAAAATATTGGCCTCATCTTTGTTTACAACAATTCCTTCACCGTTAAAATCAGGATCAACTCCATTAATAGTATAAGAGACCTCTTCGCAATCATAATCACCGTTTTTTTCACAACTTATATCAACCTCAATAGGCTCAGAGTATAACCCTGCCTCTTTACTAAAGTAGACAGTTGGAGCAAGATCAATTGGGACTTCATCATCTGTTGATTGAAGAAAATCCTCCTCTAGATTCAGGCTTGATTCTTCATCATTTGGCATAATAACTTCTTTTATCTCTGGAAGAGTTTCCACAAATTCAGCTCGAGGATAATCAGGTTGCTCAACCTTTTTTTGACAAGAAAAAGTAATTAAAGAAACAAATATTAGTATGAGATTATTCATCAATTCTTTCTTTTCTTACCAGTTTATTTATGAGTTCAGGGATCTCCCGAAAGTAATCCCCCTTCCTTGAGCTAAATTCAATATTTTCACCATTTATAAATTTCTCCAAATCAAGCCCCAATCTTTTAATCGGTCCAACAACCTTGTATGAGAGTATCATTGAAAATAAAATTGTCAGAATCAACGAAACAACTAATGCAATAATTACATATTGCAAAATATAACTCTCCTGATATTCAAGGTATTTGTAAAAAGGATGGGAGGATGAAACTTTGGCGTTAACTCCAGCTTGCTTTAAACTATCAAAGCCCTTGTAGACACCAAAATAAACGAATAAAAAGGAACCTATTAAAAACACACAGTTAACACCAATAAGTACCAATTGAAATTTGGGATAAATTAAAAAATTTTTAAGACTTCTTCCTGGTTTCATAAATAACCTTATTCATTTCCAAATGATTGATCGGGAAAAAGAATCACAAAAGTTATTTAAATAGATTTCATTGATATTAGGGTATACTAGTAATAATTTTTTAAACTTTATAAATGATAAGGCATCATTATGAATATTAAAGAAAACCAAGAAAAGGCGATTGATCTATTTTCTAGAGCACCTATGAAAAAAACTTTTAATATGATTCTTTCTTACAACCAGGAGGATCAAGCTATATTCACAATGCCTTTTGATCAAAAGTTTTGTCATGCTCTTGGGAGCATGCACGGAGGTGTTCTCTCAACATTGTTGGATAATGCGGGTTGGTTTACAGCACAACCTTATTACGAAAACTGGATAAACACCATCGACTTGCAAGTTCAACTACTATTGCCAACATCAAATAAATCCCTGGTCTCAAAAGGCACACTTGTGAAAAAAGGAAAGGCAATCGCATTTTCAAGAATGGAAGTGTTTGATGAAGACGATTTGCTCATAGCTACTGCAACAGGAACATTTGCTGTAAGTAATAAAAAATTTTAAGTAACTTTTATAAATCGCCGTTATCTATTTTTTCTTTTAAGAACTCATATGCTTTGTTTATTCGCTTGAACTCTTTTTCTGCAATTTTTCTATCGTCTAATTCCATCAGGTTCAATCTATCTGGATGGTAAATTTTTGATAACTCGAAGTAACGGCCTTTTAGTTTATCAGATTTGACATTCGCTTCTAAGTTTAAAACAGTAAGCGCTTTCACAATCTCAAGTTTATCCGGCTCGGAGACATCTAAAGCTTCCTCTTCATTATCGCTTTCCTCTATTCTTGAATGATAATCAAGCCCGAAATAATTAAGTCTTGCTATTTCTTTTGAAAAGAACCAAGTGGATGAAATGAGTGAAAAAACATGTAAAGGTAGAAACGATATTACTAGAACCTTTCCCATATCCAAGCCCATCACGGCGGAGAAAAATAAAGCAACAATTACCCCTAGAATGATAAACAATATACTCGTACCAAAACCAAGTGAAACACAGAAAATGAAGCGGTTTTTACGAATCTCTTCAAGGCCAGTTTCAGCTTTCGGAACTTTATAGGAAGTAAATAGAATCCAGAAAGGAAGTTCGAGAAGATAAACCAAAATCGCATTTTTAGAGCGATCAAATGAAAACAACACAAAAGTGAGGGACGAAATAATTGTCAAAAAAATAACGAAGTAAATAAAATGAGACTTTTTGTACATAATAATTACGCCTGAAAGTCCTTTTAGAGAATACACCAAAAGACTTGGTCATAGTTTACATCAATTTAAAGGATAACAAGAAAGCAATAAAAAGGCCCTCTACATGGCCTTTATAAGGACATTAAGCATTAAATAAGAATGTTTTAGACAAAAAACTTTACTTAAAAAATATCTAATTCTAGTGTTTTGTTATTATCAAAAACACCCCAAAGAGGCTGATCAAGATGAAATATTTTATTATTTGTATATCTACCCTTTTTTTAACTTTTGACCTGTTGGCAAAATCAAATCCACTTGCCACTTTTCCAAAGGATTTCTTTTTTGGAGTGGCCAATGCCCCTGCTCAAGTAGAGGATAATCTAGACGATGCATGGCTGGATTGGGCAAAAGACGGAAAAATACCCGCTTTTTATAATTACAGTGAGCCAGAAAAAAGAATTAATTTTTGGTCAAATCCTGAAAGAGAAATAATCGCCGCAAAAAAACTAGGAATCTCTGTTTTTAGACTTGGTATTGATTGGGGTAGACTTTTTCCAACAGAGGATACAAAAAAACCATCTTATAGAGTTTTAAATAATTACCGGAGAATATTTAAACTAATAAAAAAGCATAACATGAAAGTTATGCTTTCTTTGTTTCATCATGCCGAACCAAAATGGACCGTAAAATATGGTTCATGGACAAACAAGAAAATGGTCGATGACTTTGAAAAGTTCTCTAAAGTCGTCATAGATAACTACAGCGACCTGGTTGATTACTGGGTTACATTTAATGAAGCTAATTTATATGTCCTCATGACACAGGTAGCTAACAACTGGCCGAATAAACATTTGAAAAGAAGGCCACTAAAACTTTTTAATCTAGGGCCTATTAAAGGTGATTACGATAAATCAATAATTAATGTTTCAATAGCTCATAAAAAAGTATTCAGATTAATTAAAAAAAATAACAAGAATGCAATGGTAGGACTTGCTCATAATGTTGCAGATTATGTGGGCGAAAATTTCATCGAAAAATTCATGGCAAAATTTTCATATCATAAATTTAATTACAAATTAATGGATCTTGTGTCTGACCATATGGATTATATCGGTATTAATTATTATGGCGCTGAAGTTCTGAAAGGAACTGCAATAAAAATATCCCCGAAGTATGAAT
>MDTG01156730.1_pt1 | contig 26213 bp, 28 predicted proteins | sample 811421 | NCBI WGS metagenome assembly MDTG01 (sample SAMN05326645, study PRJNA326480) | marine metagenome | isolation source: seawater | place: Pacific Ocean: South East | collected 2011
CTGACCAGTACTAATAGCTCAATTGGCTTGATTTGTGCACTGAAAAAAATTTTCAGTTAAACAAAATTAAATTTTAACTAAATTTTAATAAATATATTCTCTTTTAATAACATCATTTTTTTTGATATTTCTCTTCGACCGTTTATTAAGAACTTGAAAATAGTTCTCAGATCCAAGTCCAACATTGGGCCTGAAACAATCAATATTTTTTGAATTAAAGCGTTCATTTTTTTTTATATTTTTGATGGCATAAATTGATCTTCTAAAAATTTTACTATTTTTTTCAGATATTTTTATTTTTTTATTCCGGTTGAATATTTCTTTGCTAATAGAAAAATTTTTTAATATTTTTAATTCATCAGGACTAATTGAAAATTTAACATCTGGACTTTTTGAGTTTTTCTTCAGAGTAAAATGTCTTTCAATCATAAAAACATTTTTATTTATAGCTTCTAGAGATGCTTCAATACCATCTGTATGATCGGAAAAACCAATTTGCTTAATTCCGGAACTTTTTTTGATTCTATATATATCTTTAAAGTTTATTTCGTTTAAGGGTGTTGGGTAACCAGAGACGCAATATAATAAAATAATTTTTTTATGATGTTTTTTGATAATTTTAATCGATGAATTAATTTCTTTAAGCGTAGATAGTCCTGTCGATAAAATTATTGGTTTTTTTAATTTAGCAATTTCATTTACAAGTTTATGATCTGTAAGTTCAAAGGAAGCAATCTTATATAAAGAAGGTTTAAATCTTTTTAAAAAATTTAAGGATCTCAAACTAAATGGAGTGCTGAAAAGAGTTATATTTTTTTTCCTGGCAAGATCGAATGCATCTTTATGCCATGAAAAAGGTGTGCAAGCTTGCCTATAAAGATTCCACAAATTCTTCCCTTTCCAAAGACCGGACTTAATTTTGAAATTTTTATTTACAATCATATCTTGGGGTTCATAAGTTTGAATTTTTACTAAATCAGCTCCATATTCTTTCGCCTTGACAATATGATTCAAAAAGTTTTTTTTGGAACCACAGTGATTAGCAGAAACTTCTGCAATAATTAATGTTCTTCTAAATTTTTTAATATTATTTAATTTAAACATTAATTTATTTACTAAGTTTTTTTAAAAGTTTAGAAATTTTTTTATCATCAGAGTTTATCTTTTTCATTAGTAAACCAGCTTCTTTAGGAGCATGCTTGAAAGCAAGTCTGAGAATATTCATCCAATTAACATTGTTTCTAGCCCTTATCTTTTGAACTTTAGTGATCCATTGATTGTGTTTATTTAATTTTGCCATAATTTAAGTAAATTAAATCTATATTAACATATAAAATTATGAAGATACAAATTTTAATAAGTAAAAATTCCTGGGCAAATAAATACTCTAATGTTTTAAAAAAAAGATTAAAGAAATATTCTAATAATATTTTAATAGTTAATCATCACACAAATTTAAGAAAGAATTATGATATTAACGTAATCTTCAGCTATTTTAGAATATTAACCAAAAAATATTTAGATAGATCAAAATTTAACTTAGTACCCCATGAATCCGACTTGCCAAAGGGAAAAGGCATGTCCCCTTTAACATGGCAATTACTTAAAAAAAGAGAAACAATAGTTTTTTCTTTGATAGAGGCTACTAATAAAATGGATGCTGGTAAAATATATTATAAAAAAAAAGTAAAATTTAAAAAAGATATATTATTTAGCGAAATAAAATTGATACAGTTTAACCAAAATTTAGAATTAATTGAGAGATTTATTTCGTTCCTTAAAAAAAATAAAACTTCTCCAAAGTCTAATTTTCAAAGTGGAAAATCTACTTATTTCAAATTGAGAATAAAGAAAGATAGTAAAATAGATATAAATAAATCTTTAAAATCACAATTTAATTTATTAAGACTTTGTGATTTTGAAAATTATCCGAGTTTCTTTTACTTGAATAAAAAAAAATATCTAATAAAGATAATAAAAGTAAAATGATTAATTATTTAATTGTTTCAAAAAAAAAATGGGATGTAAATAATTTTAAAACTTTAGATAGATCCTTTAAATTCCTAAACAAGATAAATAAAAAAAAAATTATAAAAACTTCCCCTAAAATAATTTTTTTTATACATTGGTCGAAAAAAATACCTTTAAAGATTTTTAAAAAATTCTTATGTATTCAATTTCATTCATCTAATTTACCAAAGTTTAAAGGAGGCTCTCCTATACAAAATCAAATAATGAAAGGTATAAAAAAAACTAAAATTACCGCTTTTAAAGTTTCAAATAAAATTGATTCTGGGGATATTTGTTTAAAAAAAGATCTAGATTTAAATGGAACAGCTACCCAAATTTACAAAAGAATGGAAAAGATATCCATTTATATGATTAAAGAATTAACTAAAAAAAAAAAGATAAAGTTTAATAAACAAAAAGGTAAATCTTCATACTTCAGAAGAAGAAAATTTGTAGAAAGCGATATATCTTCTCTTAAAAATATGAATATAAACAATATATTTAATTTTATAAGAATGTTAGATGCTCCTGATTATCCTAAAGCGTATTTGGACATTAAAAAATATAAAATTTTACTTGAAAATGTTAAGAGAACAAAGAATAAGACTTTAAAAGGAGAATTTAAAGTTGTTAAAAAATAAAAAAATTTTAATAATAGCTGCACACCCTGATGATGAAATTCTTGGTTGTGGAGGAACTATATTTAAATTAAAAAAAAAAAATAAAATTAAAATCATCTTTATGACTAACGGTGTTTCCGCAAGGTCAAATAATGATGACAAAATTTTAAAAAGAAAACTTGAATGTGAAAGACTATTTAAATATTTAAGAATCGAAAAACCAACTTTCTTTGATTTACCTGATAATCAATTAGATCAATTGCCATTACTCAAAATTGTTAAAAAAGTGGAAAAAGTAATTAAATCTTTTAAGCCAGAAATAGTCTTCACCCATTATGAAAACTGCTTAAACATTGATCATCAGATAACTTATAGAGCTACTATTACTGCTTGTAGACCTTTAAAAAATATCTCAGTAAAAAAAATACTATCATTTGAAGTTCTCTCAAGTACGGAGTGGGGAGTTTTTAAAAAAAAAACGTTTCAGCCAAATTATTATTTTGAAATCGATAAAGAAATTAAGAATAAAATTAAGGCAATGAAGTTTTATAAAAGCGAACTGAAAAAGTACCCCCATAGCAGATCTTTAAAGGCAATCGAAGCCCTGGCAAAATTTAGAGGTATTTCTTCTGGATTTAAATATGCAGAAGGATTCATGTTAGTAAGAGAATTATTAAAATAATTTTTTATCTTTTTGCCCTCAATCCACCAAGACACACTGGAGACTCTAATTTAGAAGTAATATTAATTTTATTTTTTTTAAACTCACCAATTTTCTTGAATATCTTATCAAGAATTTTTTCATATATTTTTAAAATTTTTGGTGAATGATAGACCGAGAGATAAATAGTATTAGAAGTAAGTATATTTTTTTTTAAAAATTCTTGAGTTAGAAAAGTTTTAAGCTCCAAATGATTATCATAATTAAAATTAAATGTAGGAAGAGCATCTAGGCCTTGGATTGAAATATCCAAATCATATTTCTTAGCATATTTTTTCCATAAATTTTTGACTATTAACCCTTTACTCTTCAATTTCAGCCAAGTTTTTTCTCTTCTCATTATATTTAAAGTTTTAATTGCAGCAGCATAACCAACCCTGTCAGTCCAAAAAGTACTACTTACAAAACTCTTCTCTAAGTTTTTCATGATATTTTTTTTCCCAACTATTGCACATAATGGATAACCATTTGCGATGGATTTACCATATACAACTATATCAGGGGTGACCCCATATTTTTTGTAAAGACCTCCAAATGTTTCTCTAAAACCAGATGTACATTCATCATATATTAAACATATATTTTTCTTTTTAGTAATTTGCCGAATTTCTTTAAGAAATTTTTTTTTTGTTTCCTTCAGCCTACTTACTTCCATTATTACTGCCGCAAGTTTATTTTTTTTTATTATTTTTTTAAATTCATTTAAGTCATTAAATTTAAAACCAAATGACTGATTTTTTAAGTTTTTAGGAATTCCAATAGTATTAACGTTAGGCAACAAATGAGTGTTTAAATTTTTTGAATTTTGTAAATTTGTTGATAAATACCAATCGTGCCACCCATGATACCCACAAAAAGCAATTTTATAATTACTTGATGACGAGCGCGCTGCCCGCAACGCAACTAAATTAGCTTCCCCTCCTGTCTTAGTATATCTAACCATTTGAGCCCATGGATTGATTTTTAACAAAAGTTTTGTGAGTTTGATTTCTTCGACAGAATTTAAAGTAGAAATATTTGATTTTTTTATAGTTTTTATAACTTGTTGGTTAACTTCCGAATTGGCGTAGCCCAGAATATTAGTACCTACACCCATTGTAGCTAAATCAATATATTTTTTTCCCTCAAGGTCCCAGATATGAACATCTTTTGCTCTCGAAAAATAAGCTGGCCATTTTTTTGGTAAATAAAGATCGGGGTTTTTAGAAAATAACATTGTCCCTCCAGGAATTATTTTCTTAGCCTCTTTCCAATATTTCTGACCTCTACTAATTTTTGTTTTTTTTGACATTTAATTATCCTTATTAAATAATTTTGGATTTGTTTTGATCAAATTCAGAATTTTTTTAAAACTTATATTATAATCATAATCTAAAAATTTAAATAATTTTTTAAAGAAAATTAAATCCTTTTTATCATCAAGTGTCACTCGAAATTTACTTAAATCAATTTTATTTTTAATATTTACTTTTTTAAATTTCGAACTTTTCATTTTTATAGTTACATGTTCTTTTTCATAGCTTGATAATTTTTGTTTATTAAAATAATTCAATATTTTGAATGTAAATATTTCCACGTCAAATCCATTAGGAAATGTCGGGGGATTAATATTCGATAGGTAATGTAAATTTCTATTAGAATTAAATTTTCCAATAAAATTATCAATTAAAACATGATCAGCTAATGGACAATCTGATGTTATTCTAATTATGTTTTTTACATTAAATTTTTTTGATGCAAGAAAATATCTTTTCAAAACATTTTTTTCTGGCCCTCTAAAATAATCTATGTTTTTTTTTTTACAAAAACTTATGATCCGATTGTCTTGATATTTATTTGTAGTAGCTATAATTATTTTGGAAATTTTTTTTGATTTTTTTAATCTATTAATTAAAATTTCTAAAAAACTTTTATTTTTAATTTTGAATAAAATTTTACCTTTGAGTCTCGTTGAGCCCATTCTCGCTTGAATAATCACAGCAAATTTATTATTTTTTACCATCGTCTTGGATCAATAATTTTATTATTTTGAGTTGAAAAATTTCTAACAACTAATTTTTTATTTTTTTTTGATTTTAAGTACTTTAATGTTTGTAAAAATTGTGAATAATTATCTGAACCAATTATTAAATAATCTATAATCTTGAAATATTTTTTTAAAAAATTAATATTAATGTAAATGTTGCTAAAACCTTTAGATCTCAACCAACTATTGTAATTAATTAATTTTTTTTTTAAATCTTTATTTAGAGATAATTTTTTAATGATATCTTCTTTTTGCAACAAAAGACCTTGTAAGAAAATAGATCTTATTTGAATTTTAATTTTATTTTTTTTAAAATATTTTTTCCATTTCGAAGAGATAAAGCTTGTATTGAAAATATTTAATGGAAACTGAATAATATCTAATTTTATAAATTTCATGGTTTTATTTATTTCATTTGTTGAATATAAAGATGCTCCAATCATTTTAGTTTTTTTTTCAAATTTAAGTTCTAATAAGATTTGTCTTAATTTCTCGCCGTATTTTGAAGATAGATCTTTTATATCATGTATTAAAATCGCCTCAAAATTTGCAATTTTCAAATTTTCAATTTGTTTATAAATTTTTTTTTTCAAATTTTTTAAAAACTTTTGTTTATTCTTATTAGGTAGTTTGATTTTAGTGGTTACTTTTAGGTTTTTAAATTTAAGAGATTTTAAAAAATTAGAGGGAAAGTAATCTTCTAAAGCTGTATCGAAATTATTAATATTATTTTTCTTAAGAATTTTTGGTAAAACTTTAATCATTTCTGAACTTACAAATTTATTTTTTGTGACTCCGTAATGTCTATAAAAGTTTGCAGTTCCTAAAGTAATTTTAGGCATGAAGCTTAAAGAAATTATATAATTGTTTTACAACATAATTTATCTCAAAATCTTTTAAATTGTAGAAGATTGGAAGTGACAAAGTGCTATTATAATAAATTTCAGTATTTTTATAATTATAATTTTTTTGATTAATAGTGAATTTGTAGATAGGTATATAGTGATATTGCAAAGTAATTTTTTTATTAAACATAAACTTAATTAATTTTTCCTTCAATTTAAAATTGGGAACCTTTAAGTTTACAAGAAGTAAATGGTAGGAAGAATTATAATTTAAATATGTAAATTTATAGTTTAAAAATTTCGAGAGTTTTTTTAATTTTTTTTCATATATTTTTGCAATTTTTTTCCTTTTTTTAACAAATTTGCTGATCTTTTTTAACTGACTTATACCTAGCTCACATTGAAAATCTGTAAGTCTAAAATTCAGTGAATTAAAGGCTACATCATATGTCCAATGTTTTTTTTGATTACGTATAATCCCATGAGATCTTAAAGACTTAATAGCTTTACTAAATTTTTGATTGTTTGTAGTTACTATTCCCCCTTCGCCGGTTGTAATTGTTTTTAAAGGGTGTAGCGAAAATGTACAAATATCTGAATGTTTGCATGACCCCACTTTAATAAATTTATTTTTATTTTTATAAGATGCACCTAAAGCATGGCAAGCATCCTCTATGACATAACAATTAAACTTATTTTTTAGACTTAAATAATTTTGGGCATTTAAGGGATAACCACCATTATACATTACAATTAAAGCCTTAAATTTTTTAATTTTATTTTTTTTACAACTTTCTATTACTTTTTCCGGTGTTATCTGCCCAGTAAATTTATCCACATCAACTAAAACTACCTTAGCACCTAAAATTTTTGTTACATTGAAAGAGGATATAAAATTGACTGAAGGCATAAGAACTATATCACCCTTTTTTAAATTGATTGCTTTTAATGCTAAAAAAATTGCTGAAGTACCGCTATTACAAACTGTAGAAAATTTACATTTTAAGTAGTTATTTATTTCATTTTCAAACTTTATTACACTGCTACCAGAAGTAATAAGTTTATTTTTTAAAGATTTTTTAACCGCGCTAATATCAAGAGAGTCTAAATATTGTCCACCGTAGCTTATTTGTTTCATTTTTAATTTATTAGTTTTTAAATTCTAAAAAATTTTACTTAATTCTTTTTTAATTTGTTTTACCGTTAAGAATATTCTATTTGATCCAGATGAATATTCGAAATTGTCTTTTACTTTTTTTCCAATTAAATTTTTATATTTTAAATAATTTTTTTTCTTTTCAAAACTTATACTGGGTGAGATAACGAAAAAATTCTTAAACTCAATAGTTAAACTACTAGAATTTTTTGGACACATAACTTCGTGTATTTTTTCACCTGCTCTTATTCCAATTAATTTTTGGTATTTATTAGGCGCCATTGCTTTTGCAAGATCTACAATCTTTATCGAAGGAATTTTTGGAATAAAAATTTCTCCTCCCTGCATAATCTTTAAAGTGTGAAGCACAAAGTCAGTACTTTGGTCAAGAGTGATATAAAATCTTGTCATTCTTTTATCTGTAATAGGTAAAAATTTTCCTCCAGATTTTAAAATTTTCTGAAAATAAGGTATTACTGAGCCTCTAGAGTTTGCAACATTTCCATATCTTACCACAGAAAAAATTGTATTAGTTTTTCCTTTTATATTATTTGCTGCAATAAAAAGTTTATCGGAGGTGAATTTTGTTGCGCCATATAAACTTATTGGGTCAGCAGCCTTATCAGTTGAAAGTGCTACAACTTTTTTTATACTATTTTTCAAGGCACAATCAATAACATTTTGAGCTCCATTAATATTTGTTTTAATGTACTCCCAAGGATTATATTCGGCGGTATTGATTTGTTTCAATGCTGCAGCGTGAATAATAATATCGACATTTTTAGTTGCGTATTCCAATCTTTCTTTATCTCTTACGTCTCCAATAAAAAATCTAAGAGAGTTAAGATGTTTTTTAAACTTCTGAGACATCTCGAACTGCTTTAATTCATCTCTTGAATATACAATAACTTTTTTTGGCTTATATTTTTTAAAAATTTTTGAAATATAAGCTTGCCCAAAGGAACCTGATCCTCCAGTAATTAATATTGTTTTGTTATTTAACATAGTATTGAGTTAGCATACTTTGTTCATTTTTTGAACAATAAACTTATCCTAAAATTGAAATGTGTTCAATTTTTGAACAAATACTGTATATTTCAGTATTTTAATCTAATTCAAACTCCGTTCGATAGTTATTTAACAATTGTTTGTCCTGTTTCTCCTTATATAAAATGAAATTTTCACAGACTAATATATCTAAATTTGTACCCATAAAACATTTGAAGGCATCTTCGATCGAACATACTATGGGTTCTCCACGTATATTGAATGATGTGTTAACTAAAATAGGACACCCAGTTAACTTTTTAAATTTTGAAATTAATCTATGATATTTAGGATTAGTTTCTTTGTGAACTGTTTGGATTCTAGCCGAGTAATCAACGTGCGTTACAGCCGGAATAGATGATCTTTTAATATTCAATTTTTCTATACCAAAAAGTTTCTCGCTATCTTTAGTCATGGGGATTTGTAAGCTTTTTTTTATATTAGCTACAAATAACATATACGGGCTGTCAGAATTTAATTCAAACCAGTCATTTACATCTTCTCTTAATATTGATGGCGCAAAAGGGCGAAAACTTTCCCTAAATTTCACCTTTAAATTAAGTTCTTTTTGCATTTTGTCTGATCTTGGATCTGCGATAATAGATCTTGCTCCTAAAGCTCGAGGCCCGAATTCCATACGACCTTGAAACCACCCTACAGTTTTACTATCACTAAGGTCTTTGGCTACAATTTCTAATAAACTTTCTTCATCTTTTAACTCATATGTTGCCCCAAGATTGTTTAATTCAATTTTAATTTTATCAATGTCATAAGCTGGCCCAAGATAAGATCCATTCATCCCATCACTAAATTTAGAAATTTTTCTTGTGCTACCAAGTTCTTGATGCCAATAACCTAAAGCTGCACCTAACGAACCTCCTGCGTCACCAGATGCTGGCTGGACCCAAACATTATCAAAAATCTTATTCTTTAATATTTTTCCATTAGCGACACAATTTAAAGCAACACCGCCTGCTAAACATAAGTTTTTAATTTTTGTTTCTTTCACTATTGATTTAGATAATCTTAAAACTATTTCCTCTGTTACGGATTGAATAGAAGCAGCTAAATCCATATGAAATGATGTAATTAAATCCTTATCAGGATTTCTTGCTTTTGCGCCAAATAATTCAGAAAATTTATCATTTGTCATTGTTAAGCCTGTAGCATAATTAAAATATTTCATATTTAATTTAAAAGAACCATCTTCTTTTAAATCAATTAATTTTTTTAATATTATATCTCTATATTTTGGTAAGCCATAAGGAGCTAATCCCATAACTTTATATTCACCGCTATTTACTTTAAAACCTGTGAAGTATGTGAATGCCGAGTAAAGTAGCCCGATAGAATGAGGAAAATGAATTTCTTTAATAATTTTAATATCATTTTTTCGACCTACCGCTAGCGTTGTAGTAGCCCATTCTCCCACGCCATCCAAAGTTAAAATAACTGCTTCATCAAAAGGAGAAGGATAAAAAGCACTAGCAGCGTGGCTAAAATGATGTTCAGAAAAATTAATTTTTTCAATATTATTAAAATTTTGATCATGTTTTTTTAAGTTATCGAAAAGAAATTTTTTTTGAAAAAGCTTTTCTCTCAACCAAATAGGCATAGAGGCACAAAAAGAACCAAAGCCTTTTGGTGCAAATGCTAAATATGTTTCTAAAAGTCTCTCAAATTTTAAAAAAGGTTTTTCAAAAAATACTATATGGTCAATTTGACTCAATTTTAGATTGGAACTTTCTAATACATAATTTACTGCATTAAAAGGGTATCTTGCATCATGTTTTTTTCTAGAAAACCGCTCCTCTTGAGCAGCAGATATAACTTTTCCATCAATAACTAATGTAGCTGCGCTATCGTGATAAAATGCTGATATACCTAAAATAGAAGTCACTAAAATACCGTATAAATAAATGGAGCTATAGCAGTTCCTTGAGTTAAAACGATTAAAATTCCAAAAATTGCTAAAATAATAACTATTGGCAAAAGCCAAAATTTTTTTCTTTCCTTTAAGAATTCCCAAAACTCACTTAAAAAATCAATCATTAAAATTGTTTTTTCATTGTTTTTATATTTTTCTCTCTTTTAAGCCAATAAGAGTCGGCTTTGGTAAATTTTAAATTTAAAACATCTTTTCCAAATAACTTAAGTAATAACCCTATTGGAGTTACTACTAAAAAAAAAATTAATCCCATTACTATTGGAGCAATAATCCTACCTAATAGTTCGCCAAATTTTATCCATGATTTATTTAGCGGTGATAATATCTTTGAGTTAATTAAACCTAAAAATAAAAAAATTAATGAAATAATCAGTGCCCATACTCGTATCTCAGACCCTTTGAAAATTGGCCATACCGATATTAATAGAAAAACAATAAAAAAAAGTATTCCAAAGCTTCTATTTGAATTCATTAGCTTAGTTTTATTATTGATTATTAAGTAAATGTAAATAGATCATTTTAGGGTAAAAACATTAATTTATTGCTTATATAAAGCTAACTTGTTGAAATAATGAAGTTTTTATAAATTTATACCTTTACTGTTCAAGAAATGAACGATAGTGTTCAATTTATGAACGATTTTAAAAAAAACACCGAAGATCATTTTGAAATACTAAGAAAGATTCAAAAAGACCCTAAATCTTCTCAAAGAAAATTAGCTGACGAGCTAGGGTTTAGTTTAGGAAAACTGAATTATTGCTTAAAGGCTTTACAACAAAAAGGTTTTATTAAAATAAAAAATTTTAAGAAAAATCCTAATAAATTGAATTATTTTTATGTCTTAACTCCAAAAGGTATTTCTGAAAAAACAAAATTGACGATTAATTTTATGAAAAGAAAAATTAAAGAATACGATGAATTAAAAAAGGAATTAAAATAATGTGGGCAATTATTCAATACGATAAGAAATATTTAAATATTTTAAAAGAAGATTTAAGAAAAAAGACTGATAAAAATCTGAGGTTTTATACACCTAAAATTATTCTTAATTTCTACAAAAAAAAAAAAATTCAAAAAAAAGAAATTAATATTTTAAATGATTATATGTTTTGTTTCCATACAAATTTTAGTAATAAGAATTTTTTTAATATAATTAAATTTTCTAAAGGTCTGAAAAATATTTTAGAAGGACATTTGTCAAATCAAAAAGAGATAAATGAATTTATTTATCATTGTAAAAATTCTGAAAATGATAAAGGAATAATTTCATCAAATTTTTATAAAATCATTTTAAATACAGAATATAAATTTATTTCAGGTCCATTTATGGATAAAATTTTTAAGATAATTGGATTTAATAAAAAAAAAATTGAAATATTAATGGGTAATATGAAATTAAATATAAGAAAAAACTCAGCTTTGTTTAATCCCGTTAATTAATTTTACTTTAAAATGAAAAAGTATGAATCTGCTTTTTTTGAAGTGCGGAGCTTTGTCAAAATATTTGTAAAACTATATGAGTAAATCTTTAGTTATAGGTGAATTAGACAAATTGGAATTTAAAAAAAATGAAGAATTAATTGTTATAGAAAATTATTATAAAGATTTTTATCAAAGTAAAAATATAAGAAACGACATTTCTATAGCAAAACCATATTTAGATAGTCAAAAAGATAAAAAAATTGCATTTGAAGAATGCGAGAAAATTTATTTGAATATTCTTGGGGATATTTCAAAATCACTTAATAAATTACATAAAATTAAATTAACTATTAGGTCTTGGGAAATTATCTTTGGAAATTGGTTAAGATTCTTTGTTTGGTTATGTTTTGAAAGATACAACAATCTAAATTCAATTTTCAAAAGAAATCAAATTGAAAAAGTTTATTTTTCAAAAAATAACGAATTCATTTTTTCTAACAATAAAACTTCTGATATTTCATACTCGTCGATCGATGAACAATGGAATAATAATCTATATCTCAAAATCTTTGAATATTTGGAAATCAGTAAAAATGAAAATATTAAAGTTTCAATTAAAAATCATGATTTAAAATTAAAAGAAAGATTATTATTTGAAAAAAAAACTTATTTTAAAGAGAGTTTTTTTAAAAAAATTTTAAATTTATTTTCAATCCTAAGAACTAACAATGATGGTGTAATTCTTAATACTTATCTACCTCCTTTATATGAAAAAATATTAGAAATATTATTTCTACAAACTCCAAAAAAATGGGAATTTAAAGAAATAGTTTTTAAAAATCATGATAGCATAATTAGGTCTAAAATTGATATTAGGAAAGATAATTCAAAAAATTTGGAAAATTTTATTAGAAAACAAATTCAAAATTTTTTACCTATAAGCATTATTGAATCTTTTCAAGACATAATTACAATGTCCAAAAATGCTGGTTTACCCAAAAATCCCAAGTTTATTTTTACCTCAAATGATTTCGAGAGTAATGAGATATTTAAATTTTATACAGCTATTTTGTTAATGAAGAAAAATATACCTTATATTATAGGTCAACATGGTAATTCATATTTCACTGATTTAAGAAATGATAAATATCGATCGGAATTTAATTTTTCAAATAAATTTCTTACTTGGGGGTATTCTAAGCAACCAAAATTTAAAGGTTTATTTAATTTTTCATCATACGGTAGGAAAAAATATAAACCAAGTAATAAAAAAAAACTGCTTATTGTTGTTTCTCCGTTAGAGTTTAAACTTTTTCCTTTTGATACAATTGAACAAACTGAGATAGGTTTTAAAAACGTTATCAATATTTTAGATTTTTTAAACAAAAAAATTTTACAAAATACAACGATAAGATTACATAATTCTTATTACTCCAAAAGAGGAGATTATTACTTAAAAAAATATTTTAAAAGTAAATCACTACAAATTGATATGGGGCAAAAATCTTTTCCTATTGCTAGATCTGCAGCTAGATTATCTTTTTTTAATTATGATAGTACTGGAATTCTAGAAAATTTAGCTTTAAATTTTCCCACTGTTTGTCTCTGGGATAATATTAAAAGTAATATTAATGATAAGTTCTTTTATAAATATGAGCTTTTGATTGATGCTAAAATTTTATTTTTGAACAAAAATGATCTTGCCGATCATTTAAATAATGTTTGGGATAATATTGATGGTTGGTGGTTATCTAAAACCACTCAAGAAAAGATAAAAAAATTTAATGAAAATTTTAATATTCAAGGCGATTTCCATTCTTTATTTAAATTAAAAAAAATTTGCTTAGAAAAAAATGAAAAAAACATTCTTTAAACTTTATAATTTTTTAGATCAAAGTGAAAAAAATAAACTCAAGTTTATATTTTTCATTACATCTCTAAGTTTTGTTTTAGAATTTGTGAGCATTTCATCTATTCCAATTTTTTTCGGATTGGTAACAGAAAAACAGATCATAATTGATAATTTTTTGAAATTCCTCCTTTTTTTTGGAATAGAAATAATCCTTACCAAAGAAATTATTATTTTTATTGGGATTGTTGTCGTTGCGGTTTTCTTGATTAAAAACTTATTATTATTTTATTTATTAATCTATGAAAATAAATTTTATGAACATGTAAAAAATAGACTTTCAGAAAAACTTTATTCAGATTTCATAAATTCGGATTACGAAAAATTATTGAATTTTAATCCTTCTGATATCAGCAGAACAATAGTTTCATCCGTAAATGATGCCTTTTTATACATTCAAAGTCTTGTGGGGCTTTACAAGGAATTATTAGCAATATTAGCAATATTCCTTCTTGTTTTTTTAGTAAATCCTCAGACAGTTATTTTTATTTTTCTTTTATTCTCTATAGTATTATTTGGCTATTATAAATTTCTTAAACCTTTTCTACATAATGCTGGTCGTGAAAATCAATTTTTATTGTCAAAAATTATTAAAGTCTTAAACGAAACATTTGGGTCACTCAAAGAACTTAGAATTCTCAAAAAGGAAAAAGATATTAAAGAAAATTTTTTAATTGATATTAACACGTATAACAGAAATTTTTTATATTTTAATATTATTCAAAGATTACCTAAAATTTTTCTAGAAATAATTTTTTTAGTAGCTCTAATGTTGATGACACTTTATTTCATAAATAAAAATCAAGATTTTGTAACATTAATGCCTGAAATTATACTATACACTATTGTAAGTTTAAGATTTATACCAGCTTTCAACTCTTTGTCCTCGAGCTTTACCTATCTGAAAATTGGTGAAGCATCAATAAATACTATTTTTGATGATTTAAAAAGACTGACTAATAAATCTAACGGCGAAATTTCAAAAAAATTAAACGTAATTGTGAACAGTTTAAAACAAAAATTTATAAGCATAGAAAATCTTAGTTACAAATATCCTAGTAAAAATAATTTTACGTTGAGAGAAATTAATACTAATTTAGACAAAGGTAACACCGTAGTAATTACTGGCTCAACTGGCTCTGGAAAAACAACACTAATGAATTTAATGCTTGGTTTTCTCAAACCTAGTGATGGAAACATATTTTATTATGGTGAAAGTATTTATAATTCGCCAAGAATTTGGTCAAATCACATAAGCTATGTTTCTCAATCTTGTTATTTGATGGATACATCAATAAAGAATAATATTACTTTTAATTTTACAGAGGAACAAACTGATTTTGAAAAATTAGAAAAAGCAATAAATTTATCTAACCTAGATTCATTTATTGAATCATTACCCCAGAAAGCAAACACTTCAGTAGGTAACGATGGTATCAAAATATCTGGTGGAGAAAGGCAAAGAATAGCTATAGCTAGGGCAATTTATAAAAATAGCGAAATTATATTCATGGATGAATTTTCTAGCGCTTTAGATGCAAAAACTGAGGAATCCATTTTTAAAAATCTATCTAAAGAATTTAAAGAAAAAACGATAATTACAATTTCGCATAGAGAAAATATTATTAAAAATAGTGATATAATTTTAAATATGTTTAAAGGAAATTTAGATAAAAAATCAAATTAAAATCTACAATTATATTTTGAAAAATAAAAAAATTTTAATAATAGGAGGTACAGGTTTTTTAGGATTTCATATTTCCCAATCTTTATTAAAACGAAATTGCGAGATAGTGAGTGTATCATTAAACAAACCTAAAAAAATAAGAAAATTAAATAATGTTATTTACATTAATTTTGATATTTCAAAAATAAAAAATTTTTATAAGCTTAAAAATTACAGCTTCGATTATGTTATAAATCTTGGAGGTTATGTTAATCACACTGATAGACATGAGGTAAAAGAATTTCATTACATTGGAGTAAAAAACTTATACGAGCATTTCAAAAGAAAAAATCTTAATTTATTTATTCAAGTAGGTAGTTCGTTGGAATATGGAAAACAAAAAAAACCACATAAAGAAAATATTAAATGCATACCGAATGGTATTTATGGAAAGTATAAAAATAAAGCTACTAATTTTCTGCTCGGGAAATATAAAAAAAATAAATTTCCAGTAAGTATATTAAGATTTTATCAGGTGTATGGACCTAAGCAAGATTTAAACAGGTTCATTCCATTGTTAATTAAATCTTGTGTAGATAAGGTTTTTTTAGATACCTCTACAGGTAATCAAAAAAGAGATTTTCTTTATATATCTGATGCAGTAAGCGCTTTCATTAAGACAATTGAATCCAAAAAAAGTAAAGGAGAAATTTTCAATATAGGATACGGTCAATCAATTAGATTGAAAAAAATAATGTCATATGTTGGTAGTAAAACTAAATTTTTTTCTCCTAGATATGGAAAAGTGAGATTACGTAAAGAGGAAAATTTAGATGTATATCCCGACATAAAAAAAGCGAAAAAAATTTTAAAGTGGAAACCAAAAGTTAATTGGAAAAAAGGCTTAGATAAAACAATAAAATATTTTCAAATAAAATGAAAAATATTAGAAGTCATTTATTTGTAACTGGTGCATCAGGATTTATAGGGAAAAATTTTATTTCTAAAGTTGCTCTAAGTGGCAACAAAGTTTTTGCTCTTTCAAGATCTAGAAAAAACAATAAATCAAAAAATATTTCATGGCTCAAAGGAGAAATTGATCATGATCTAAAAAAATATTTAAAAAAATCTCACACAATTGTGCATTTTTCTGCGGCAGGAGTTAATAACAAAACAATAAGTTTATTTGAAGCGATTAAAGAAAATGTTGTAAAGCCTCAAAAATTTTTAATTGATTGTATTCGTTGCGGGTGTAAAAAATGGATAATAATTGGCTCAGCCTCCGAGTACGGTAAAGCTGCAGAAACAAAAAAAAATTTAAGTAAAAAATCTAAGGAATTACCAGAAACCAATTATGAAAAAAGTAAATTTATTCTTTCAAAAATTGCATTAAATTTATCGAAAAAAAATAAAATTAAATGTAGAGTTATGCGAATTTTTAATGTTTACGGTAAAGGTGAAAGTAAAAAAAAATTACTTTCTTCTTTAAATAAAGCTATTAAATTAAATAAAAATTTTACTATCACCTCTAGTAATCAAAAAAAAGATTTCATAGAGATCGGGCATGTTACAGATGTTTTAATTGATTCTTTAAATTTTAAGAAAAATTCAGATTATTTTCCCCAAATATGGCATGTAGCTTCTGGAAAATCAATTACGGTAAAAGATTTTGTTACCTCAAAAATTGAAAAAAAATTTTTAAAAAAAATAAAGTTTAGGAATAGTAATAAGGAAATAAGAAATTTTGTAAGCTCAAAGAATTCTATTTGGAAATTAAAAAATGATTAAATTATCAATTTGTATACCAACCTATAATAGGGTTCATTTTCTTGAAAATTGCTTAAATTCTATTGATATTGCAAGTAAAAATTCAAACTTAAAATATGAAGTTTGTATATCCGACAATTTTTCTGAAGAAAAGATTTTTCCTGTTATTGAGAATTATAATAAAAAGATTAATATTATTTTTAATCGCAATAAAAGTAATATTGGTTTAGGCGCTAACATATTAAAGAGTGTCTCATTTGCTAAAGGAGAATATGCCTGGATATTAGGTAATGATGATATTGTTTTACCAAATTCTTTTAGCTTTTTAGAGGGTCTTTTTGAAAGAAATATGGACGTAGATTTTTTTTATGTAAATTCTTACCACTTAGAAAAAAAGAATATTGAAAAATATCTTCATCCTTTTAACCCAAATAAATTAAATCTTCCCGCTTTAAAAAAATTCTCTCAATATAACAAGTCAGAAAAACTAAATTTTTTTGAATTAATTCATCCAAGAAAATCTTTTGAATTTATGCTGAGTATGTATTTATGTATTTTTAGACTTAAAGATTGGAAAAATAATATCGAAGTTGTTGACCAGCAAAAAATTAAGGATATAAATTTATATTCTAATTTTGATAATACTGCTCCTCATATAAAAATTTGGGCAAAAGCTTTTAATCAAAAAAAAGCTTATTTTTTACACGAACCTCTTACGGCTAATATACATGGGCCTAGAGGGGATGATTGGGGAGATTTATACCCTTTTGTTGAGGCAGTCAGAATACCGCAAGTTTTGGACTGTTATAGAAAAAATGGTATGTCTTTTTTAAGATATTTTATATGTAAAAATTTTGCATTGAGAAGATTCTTACCTTCATACTTTAATATGATTACAAATTCCAAAATAAGAGGTTTAGAATTTGTTGAAATAAAAAGAGATATTCTAAGAAATCTATTTTACCCCGGTATTTATTTATTTGGTTTATATTTTTTTTTAAGAAGATTAATAATGATAGCAAAAAAACTTTTTTGATGATAATTAAACTTAGAAAGTTAAAATCGAATGTACTGTAGAAATTGTAAAAAAAAATTGACTAACAAAGTCATAAATATAGGAAACCAATGTATTAGTAGCGTCTTTCCAGAAAAAATTACAAAAAATTTAAAAGAATACCCTCTTGATCTGTTCGAATGTAAATATTGTAAGTTAGTTCAGTTTAAAAAAACCCCTCCTTTTCAAGATATGTATGGAGTGACCTATGGTTACAGAACTTCTTTAAGCCCCTTAATGATAAAGCATATTAAGACAAAGTATAATTATATTACAAAAAAAAATTTTATTAAAAAATATTCATCAATTTTAGATATTGGTTCAAATGATGGTACATTTTTAAATTTTTTTCCAAAAAATAAAAATTTAAGTCTTTTTGGTATAGACCCATCAGCTAAAAAATTTCAAAAATATTACAAAAAAAATATTAATCTTGTGGTTGATTATTTCTCAAAAAAAAGTTTAAAAAAATTTGACAAAAAATTTGATTTAATTACTTCGTTTGCCATGTTTTACGATATCGAAGATCCAAATAAATTTTGCGCTGATATAAACTCTTTATTAAATAAAAATGGAATTTGGATGTTAGAATTATCCTACTTTCCACTTCTATTAAAAAATTTAACGTATGATCAAATCTGCCACGAACATCTTTGCTATTATACATTAAATAGTTTTAATAATATTATTTCAAATCACAACTTAAGAATAATTGATTTTTCATTTAATGAAATTAACGGAGGTAGTGTAGAAATAATTTGTGCAAAAAAAAATAGCAAACATTTATCCAATAACAAGAAAATTAAAGAACAGTTACTTTTAGAGAGAAAAATAAACGATAAATCTTATGATAAATTTAATAAAAGAATACAAAACACTAAGGAAGTATTAAATTTTTTTCTTTCAAAATTTAATAAAAAAGACATTATTGCTTACGGAGCATCAACTAAGGGAAATATAGTACTAAATCATTGTCAAATTGATAATAAAAAAATCAAATATATATGTGATGCTAACCCGTATAAACATAATAAATTTACCCCTGGGAGCAATTTAAAGATAATTTCAAAAGATAAAATGAGAAGCAAAAAACCAAAATACTTACTTGTATTAATTTGGTCTTTCAGAAAAGAGGTTATCAAACAAGAAATTAGTTTTTTAAAAAAAGGTGGTAAATTGCTATTTCATTTGCCGATTTTTCATATTGTAGATAAAAGTAATTATCAAAAATTCTTACAATCTAATTTTGAGTCATTAGCTTACGATATTTAATTAAAGTGGATAATTTCAAAAAATTTTACAAAAATAAAAGGGTTTTAATAACTGGTCACACAGGTTTTAAAGGAACATGGCTTGCATCTTGTTTACTAAAATTTGAAGCTAATGTAATGGGATTTTCAAAATTAGATGAGAGAACAAATGATTATAAAAAAATTTGTTATTATAAAAAAATTAAAAATATATATGGAGATATCTTAAATTATAAGTTCTTGAAGAAAAAAATTATTGAATTTGATCCTCAGATAATCTTTCACTTAGCTGCTCAATCACTTGTTTCAGTATCTTACAACAAACCTCGAGAAACTATTATTACAAATACAATTGGGACATCTAATATTTTAGATATTTCAAACAAGCTAAAAAATTTAAAATCTCTTGTGATAATTACCTCAGATAAATGTTATTTAAATAAAGAGTTTAAAAAAGGATATAAAGAAACTGATACGCTCGGAGGAAATGATTTATATAGCGCTTCCAAAGCAAGTGCAGAAATAATTTTTAAGGCATATTCAGATTCTTTTTTTAAATTTCAAAATAAGTTTGGATATGCATCTGTTAGAGCAGGAAATGTAATAGGGGGAGGAGATTGGTCAAAGAATAGAATCATACCCGATTGCGTTAGATCAATTAAAAAAAATATATCTTTAATCTTAAGAAATCCAAATTCTACAAGACCTTGGCAACATGTTTTAGAACCTATTTCAGGTTATCTATTAATAGCCAAAAAATTATATGAAAATAAGAAAAATTATAATGGATCTTGGAATTTTGGACCGTCGGTTCATGAAACAATGAAAGTAAAGGATATAGTTAATTTATTTTTTAAGTATCTAAAATTTAAAAAAAGATTAATTATAAAAAAAGGTAAATTTAAGGAGACACATTTGCTTAAATTAAATTCGAGCAAGGCCATAAATAATTTAAAATGGAAAAATAAATGGAATATGAAAAAATCTATTTTGAAAACTGCAAAATGGTATGAGTATTATTTAAATAAAAAAGATATAAAAAAAACTACACTAATTCAAATAGAGGAATATTTTAACAAAAAATGATTGACGGCGTAACTATCACAGAGCTTGACAAGATAAAAGATCATAGAGGGACAATTTTCCCAATGCTACGATCTGATGCTAAGATCTTTAAATCTTTTGGAGAAATTTATTTTTCAACAATTTTTAACAATTCTATAAAAGCATGGCATTTGCACAAAAAAGCTATTTTGAACTATGCATGTATTAAAGGCCAGGTTAAATTAGTATTGTTTGATGATAGAAAAGATAGCAAATCTTATGGAGAACATGCAGAATATACTCTTACTCCAAAGAATTATTTCCTGATTACAATACCGCCTTATATCTGGAATGGATTTATTGGTTTAGATAAATCAGAATCGATCGTTGCTAATTGTATAAGCCTTCCTCATGATGAGAGTGAAATGGTTAGAAGAAAACATAATGATAAATATTTTAAATATGATTGGGGTGTTTAATTGAAAGTAGTTATTTTAGCTGGCGGACTTGGAACCAGGTTATCTGAATACACTAACGTTATTCCTAAACCGATGGTTAAAATTGGACCATATCCCATAATTGTACATATTATGCATCATTATTTAAAATATGGATTTAAAAATTTTATATTGGCAACAGGATATAAAAGCTTTGTTTTTAAAAAGTATTTTAAAAATTTTAAAAAAAATGGGATCGATTTTAAAACAAAATTATTTAATAAAGAATGTACTGTGAAAATTTTAGATACCGGAAAAAAAACCCTTACCGGCGGTAGATTAAAGAGGGTTTCAAAACATCTAAAAAAAAATGAAACTTTTATGTTTACCTACGGAGATGGGATATCAAATGTGAATTTAAAAACACTTTTAAATTTTCATTCAAAACATAAAAAATTAATAACTGTTACAGCTGTAAGACCACCTGCACGTTTTGGTGAAATAGTAATTAAGAATAATAAAGTGTCATCCTTTAAAGAAAAACCACAAACAACTAATAGTTGGATAAATGGTGGTTTTTTTGTAGCTGATAAAAAATTCTTAAATCTTATTAGAAATGATAAAGAAATTTTAGAGAAATGGCCACTAGAGCAAGCAACTAAGAAAAAACAACTTATAGCCTTCAAACATTATGGTTTTTGGAAATGTATGGATGTAAAAAGAGATAGAGATGAATTACAAAAAATTTATAAAAAAGGTTCGTTTAAAAGTTTTAAATAAATTAGAAAAATATTCATGAATTGTTTAATTTGTAATAGCAGTAAAGCAGTTAGTTATCATTCTGATTATAAATTAGAAATAAAAGAGGACAAAAAATATTTTGAAAATGCATTGATATATAAGTGTGAAAACTGTGATTTTAGCTTTGTGAATCCAATGCCGCCACAAGACAAATTGGATTATTTTTACGAGAAAATTTATAGATCTGATGGCAGACCCCCTTTTTTTGTAAGCGAAAACTATGAAGATCAAAAAAAACATTATTTAGAAGATAAAAATTTAAGTTATTTATTATATTTATCTTCATTAATTGATCTTACTAAAATTAATAAAATTTATGATTTTGGAGGAGGTATAGGAGATTTAGGTTTTGCTTTGAAGAAAAAATTTCCAAATTTAAAACTGTTTTGTTCTGAGGGTGACGCACATTGTGAAAAAATCTTAGAAGAAAGGGGTTACAGTAACATTAAAAATATTAATAATATAACAGACAGATTTGATTTAATTACTACAACTCATTCTCTAGAACATTTAACGGATATAAATAGTATATTTGTAAAATTTAGAGAGCTTTTAAATCCCGAGGGACATATCTTTTTTGAAGTTCCTAACTGCACCGAAGAATATTGGGATGGAAGAATTTATGATGGACCCCATCTTTTGTTCTATACAAAAAAAAGTTTTGAAAAATTGTCCCAAAAACATGGTTTTGAAATTATAAACTTTTCACAATCCGCATATTCATTTGCGAAAGACCATAAGTATCAACAGGACTCGCAAAATCAATATTATAAAGGTAAAAATTCTCTCTTTTCATTAAATAAATTAAAAAAAATTTTAAAAAAATTTACTCCACAAAAAGTGATCAGTTTTCGGCAAGATTTATTACAACTTAAAACAATAAGAAGTGAAAATAAAATGAATTGGTTTGTAAATAATACAGGTGATAACTGTTATATAAGAGGAATATTAAAAAAAATTTAATTCTAAAATATTATAAATTCAAATTAAAATTTTAAATGAAAAAGCTTCCTTTAGTAAGCGTTGTTATCAATTGTCATAATGGCGAAAAATTCTTACGAGAGTGTATTAATAGTATTATCAAACAAAAATACAAGAATTGGGAAATAATTTTTTGGGATAATCTATCAACTGATAAAAGCCAGCAAATTATAAATAGCTTTAAAGATAAAAGAATAAGAGTTTACAAGTCAAAAGTATTTACATCTCTATACAAGGCTAGAAATCTTGCGATAAAGAAAACTAAAGGTAGGTATATATGTTTCCTAGACACTGATGACAAAATGTTCAGTGATAAAATTCTAAAACAAGTCAGATTTTTAGAAAAAAATCTTAGCTTCAAAATGGTTTACTCAAACTATTTTATTTTAAAACAAAAAATGAAGAATCTAAGTCTTAGACATAATAAAAAATTCAATTCAGGTAAAATTACTCAAGAATTAATCAATGATTACTCCGTGGGTATTTTGACAGTATTAATACATCGAAAAGTTTTTAAAAATTTAAAATTTAATGACAAATTCAATATAATTGGCGACTTTGATTTTTTTGTCAAAACTAGTTTAAAACATAAGATAGCATACATGAATGAGCCAACGGCAATTTATAGATTACACAATGAAAACTACACAAATAAAAACCTAGATAAATTTATTAATGAATTAAATTTTTGGTTAAAAACTAATTCTGAGTATTTCTCAAAGAAGAATATCTCATTATTAAGTCAAAAATATTATTTGATAAAATTAAAAATAAAATATTTTTTAAAAAAAGTGTTTAAAAAAAATTAAACACCGTTTTGTTTATTTAATATGGTTGTAAATTTCTTCGCCAATTTCAGCATAACCCTGCTTAGTATAATGACCGAATTTTTCAAAAGGAAACAGTTCTAAAGAATTTTTTTTATCTTGAAATACCTTTTTGTTTATATCAATAAATTTTATGCCCAAATTTTCCACTATTTTTTTTACCATAATATAATTTTTGTCAGGATAAAATTTTAATTTATATCTGTTATATTCCGGCAAATACACAAAATACAAATTTATGTTTTTTTGTTTAGTTATTTTTAGCACCTTTGAAATTACATATTTAAAATTTTTATTTGGATTTGGAGAGAAATAGATGTGTAAAAATTGCCTCAAATGATAAAGCTTTAAAAATTTTTGATTTAAATTAAAATTACTTTTTTCTTTATCTATAATCTTAATTTTATTTTTTATATGATCCCTTGAGATTTCATTTATAATTTTTTGTTTTTCCTTTAGATTTTGTGTGAAAAGTTCGTCCTTAAAATATTTTTTTAAAATTGGATTATTTAATTCAACTTCTAAATCTTTGAGATCATTGCCTTCATAATACAACCAAATTAAATTTTCAACATCGTGAATTAAATATTCTCTTAAAATTGCTAGTTCAGATAACGGCCCAATACCTCCAACCCCTAAAGTTAAAGCAGACTCTCCAGATACATCTGAAATAACCGATCTTAAATCATGAGGTCTATTAACACATGCGCCTTCAGCAAAAGAGTCTCCAACAATAAGATATTTTATTTTCTTTTTATCCCAAATCTCATTCGGATTATTAAATCCAAAACGATCTGATTTGAAGAAAGAGTATTCACCAGTCTCATTACATCGAATTGTTTTAGTATTAGATACACCAGTGAATGCATACAATTTTCTATTAGTAGCTTGATATAGATCTTTTAAAGAGACAGTCAGAGCAACTTTTTGATTAAAGTTTTTTAGGTCTTTATAAACTTGAGTACGACTTCTAGTATCAAACTCTTTACCCTTATTGTCTATTCTGATTGATCTATCATTATTAGTTTTTTTTATTGTCAAAAAAATTTCAACAAAGTAAACACCTAATAATGTAGATATAATTGTGATGAAAAGATATTGCTTTATTTTGTCACTAAAAAATAGAGTAGATAATGAAAAGATAACTGCTGTGAGAGTAAATAGATAGTAAACTTTATAATATTCTCTTAAATCTCCTTTCCAGAAAATTTCTGATTTATAGAAAGTATAAAGAAATAATAAGCCTGATAAAAAAATCAATATTGGAGAAAAAAATCTTTGAATCATTTGTCTAATATAAGCATAAAATATTTAAATTAAAAATATTAATGATATAAATTGATCATAAAAGGGTGTGTAGTTCAGTGGTAGAACGCTACGTTGACATCGTAGAGGTCATAAGTTCAATTCTTATCACACCCACCATTATTTGAATTATTAGAAATATTGAACAATTCTAAATTTTGATATAAATTTTTGATATGGGTAACAATACTTATAAAAAAAATGGTTTTTTAATCAGTGAAAAATTAATTAGTGATCATGAAATTTCACAATTAAGAGATGATCTGGAAGAAGAATTTTTTGATAAAAACTCAAAAGTTCAAAGATACCTAAAAGATTTTAAAAACGTGGAACTTGCCCAAAAAATTATTAATCTATACTCGAATAATAAAATTATTAATATTATTAAAGATTTAAAAAAAGATTTGAAAAAAAATGTAGCTCTGCTTCCACCATTTGAAGTTCATAAAAATTACCATGTAGATTTACGTCAAGTTCATGGGTGGCACAGAGATTGTGGTGGGGAGTTAAAATATGATTATTGCAAAAATATTTTATTTGATAAAAACTACTTATTTTCAAAAATTGGAATTTATTTACAAAATAATAGTGATTACGGAGGTGGAATAGATATAATTAAATCATCTCACAAAAATTTTTCAAAATTTACTTCAATAATAAGAAAATTAAAAAGCATTCCATTTAGAATTACAATATTATTCCATAAATTTTTAAACAAAATTTATATGAAATTACCGGAGAAATTTTTTATGTATATACTAAATGCAAAAAAGCTATGCCCTGATAAGGGCTCCGCTGTTTTTTTTGATAGTAGAATTATTCATAGAGGAAGTCCTATTTCTAAAGATAAAACTAAAGAAATAGAATTTGTTAAAGGGGAGTATCAAGCTTTTTTACCGAAAGAATATAATAAATTTTCTATCTACTGTCAGTTGGGAACAACAGAGTCGATAGACTCGTATATGTTCGATCGTCTTAAACGAAAAGATGGATTTTCAGAACTAAGAATGTGGGTGGAGCATGCAGAATTTGTATCTAAATACAACAAAGAATTGTATGAAGATATTTGCGAGGTTCTGGAACCAATAAAAAAAAAATATAGAGATTTTATAAATTAAAACTTCAAAACACTGAAGTTTATTGAGCTTAAATCACTATTTACAACATACAATTAAGATAATATAAAACCTTGCCTGGTGATTATTGCGAAGGGGCCACACCCGATTCCATTCCGAACTCGGAAGTAAAGTCCTTCAGCGCCGATGGTACTTTGTCTTAAGATATGGGAGAGTAGGACGTTGCCAGGCTAATATTATGAAAATTGCAAGTTCACTAAAATCATTAAAAAAACGAGATCTTAACTCAAAGCTAGTTAAG
>MDTG01378770.1_pt1 | contig 26212 bp, 26 predicted proteins | sample 811421 | NCBI WGS metagenome assembly MDTG01 (sample SAMN05326645, study PRJNA326480) | marine metagenome | isolation source: seawater | place: Pacific Ocean: South East | collected 2011
CATAGACGAAAACTGGCAGTTTAAATTAGGCAATGCTTTAAAGAGATACAAGATCATATAATAGTGTCAAAAAAGATATTTATAATATTTGCAATACTTTTTTCTGTTATTTTTTTTATTAATTTTGACAAAATAAGATCTTTTGCTAGAGCATCTTTGCCCGATTCTTTTAAATATAAAGTAAAAGAAGTTTTTTTTGGCAAAGAGTATTTGGAAGAGACAATTTATTATAGAAAACTTGGTTATAATGTTAAAAAACTACCCGAAACACAATTTGAAAACATTGATACTACAAAAATAACACTTTCTAATTTAGAAATAATTGAAAAAACTCATTATGATAATGTTAAAGATATTTCTTCTAATAATAAAAAATTTTTTATTGAAGCCTATAAAAATTATTTAATCATAACTTCAGCCAAGGGCAAAATTAAACTTGTTGAAGATTATAAAAGTAGTAAAATCATAAAACTCAATTCTAATTTAAAAGATTTTAATATTTACAATGTATTAGACACGCTTGTCTTAAATAAAAAGTTATTTATTTCTTTCGTGTCAAAAAAAGATGAAAGCAGCGAATGTTCATTAATTAATATTGCCGAGGCCAACATAGCTAAAGATTTTTTAGATTTTAAGATATTTTATAAAACCAAAGAATGTACTGCAGGTACCAATGCCTTAGGAGGTAGAATGAAGTTTTATAAACACAAGAATACAGAGGGGTTACTTTTAACTACCGCAGCATCTGACGAAGAAAAGTTAAGAGCACAGGATGATGATTCTTTTTATGGGAAAATATGGTTTTTTAGCTTAGACGGAAAGGAAAAAATACTGTTTTCTAAAGGCCACAGAAATCCCCAAGGCCTTTTAATTGTTGACGGAACAATATTATCTACTGAGCATGGACCGTATGGAGGTGATGAAATTAATAAAATAGAGTTTCAGAAAAACTACGGGTTTCCACACTCATCTTATGGAGAGCCATATGATTTTAAAACAATTCTAAAATCAAGATCAGATTATTTTTTTAAAAAAAATCATTCAAAATACTCATTTAAAGAACCTATATTTTCTTTTATTCCTTCTATTGGAATCTCTGAAATAATAAAAGTCCCAAAAGAGTTTTCAAAGTATTGGCAAAATAATTTTTTAATTACATCTTTGAATGGAAGGACTATTTATAGAGCTGAGTTTGACAATAAATTTACAAAGTTAAAATATATCGAGCCAATTCGTGTCGGAGAAAGAATACGAGATATTAAATATTTGCCAAATTTAAATTCATTTGTCTTAGCTTTAGAAGAAACTGGATCTTTGCTATTTTTAAAAGTAAAAAAAAGTTAATTTAAATATTTTTAAAACTTTCTACTAACCTTTTGGAAGCTTCTTCGCTATCAAGACAGAAGCTATCTCCGGAGATTATAGGGTCATGAGTGTTTTCTAATATTACCTTTATGATTTTTTCTTCAAGTTTTTCGTATGAAGGTATTCGCCAAATTTTATTGTAGCCAAAGTCATGTAGAAAACCATCATTTTCAAGATTTGGATCTAAAAAATAGCAAGGAATTTTATGACCTAGCAGCTCGTAAGCCATTGTAGAACACCAAGTTAAATTTACTTTAGCGTTATTTGCAAAACCATACGAGAGATTTTTATGGCCTTGATCGCTTTTTATTATTTTTTTTACAAATGAATTCTCCAAAATCTTATTTTCTCTTTCGTCATCATTTTTATTAGTTTCATGATGTTTAAGTGTCACAGATAAATCAGGAAACCTTTTGCTTAATTTAGCTAACCAATTAAGTTGTTCGTAATAATTTTGTAAGTATTTACTATCAGTTCCAAAAAATCTAAGTTTATTTCCGCCTAAATACAAAATATCAAATTTTGGTGTTTTAAGCTTTTCATTTTTGAGCCAATATTTCTCATAAATAATTGATCCCACTGGAATAATCTTTTTAATATTCGAACCGTTTTGATACATAATATCTGAACTTTTTTTTCCAAGTGAAAAAAATATGTCAGCATCAATAAAATAACCTGTCCTACCTAAATGAGTAAGAATTCTTTGATAAGTACAACTAAATTTACCTCCATGATGTTTAAAAATATGATTTTTTATAGATGAAGTATTGTAAGGTCTAAATTGAAATAAAATATCAGATTTTTGTGTCATAAAAATTGTTTCATACTTTAATTTTTGATTTACTACGAATTCTGCAAAAGAAACTAGATTAATACCAATTTTTTTTGAAAATAAAATAGAGTCTATAATTATAAATAAAAAAATTTCTTTAATTTTTGAAGTTATTAATTTATTAAAATATCCTCTTCTATTTACAAAACTTAATTCATTAGGTTTATTTAAGTTTTTTGAGGTAATAATTTTATAATCAGAAAATTTTTTAATAAGCAATTCTAAATCTTCAAAGTCAGCCAAATTTAGAATCTCATCAAAAATAATCTTAACTTTTTTTTGTTTTTTCAAATCTTTAGAAAAAACAAAAGCATAAAAAAAAGATGATATATACTTTATAGAACAAATAATGATTCCCAAAATACTAATTTTGTTTTCAATGTTTGTTTTTAAAAAATTGTGATTCCTTGATATGTATTGTTTGTAGCTTGACAAAACTACTTTGTTTGGAAGATCGATTGATTTTGATAATTTATTTAAAAAAACTTGTAAATCTGGATTTTTTAAATGTTCATTTACACTATTAAGAAAAATCTTAGTTTTTTCCATTTATCAAAGCTTATATTTTTCCTTTATCTCTAAAATTAAATCTTTCAAACCTTGATCAATAATAACATTGTAGTTATCAGAGTATCTATAAGTAAATTTTTTTTCCTCATCTTCGATGTTGTATGGGGTTTTAATGTAGTGACTTATTTTTTTTAATTTATTTTTTTTTATAAATTTGATTTTTTTTATACCTGTTATTTCAGAGAGTATCCTCAATATATATGTAATTTCATAACTTTCAGGGCCTGTAAGCACCAAAGTTTTGTTATCAAATTCCTTTTCTATAATTTTTAGAGATAATCTAGCTGCGTCTATTACATGAATATAATTTCTTACGGAGTCCATACTGCCTGAATACAAAATTTTTTTATTTATTAACATATTTTTTATTAAGCTGTGTAGTCCATTATTTTCATCAGATCTTGGACCGTATAATGTTCCGTATCTCAATATTGAGTAATTTAGTTTTTTTATATTCTTAAACTCTTTGATGAAACTTTCCGCAGATAGCTTACTTGATTTATAAAAGCCACCTTTATTTCCAGAAACATAAACTGTACTTGCATAAATAAATTTTTTTATTCTTTTTCTTGCTAAAAGATTTAATAATTTTACAAGGTCAAGTATGTTAACTTTAACTGTGCCTTCCGGTTCTGAATTTGATTTTTCAATATCTGAAATAGCAGCGTAGTTGAAAACTACATCACCTTTTTTTATATATTTACCATATTTTTTTACATCACCTAAATTAGCTTTAATAAAATTTTGTTTTTTATTAATCCATTTAGACTTAAATTTATCTATGATAGTTACACTGTAATTGTTTTTTGAAAGAGTATCAGCAACATGTGAACCTAAAAAACCACTCCCCCCGAAAATTATCGCTCTTTTTTTGCTCATAATTTTACAATCATTGATTCATCAATCGCATTATCAAAAAAATCAATAATATTTTTAGTTGTTTCAATACCCATCCGCGAAGTGCATTCGTCAGTAAATGTAGCTGAGTGTGGGCTTAAAATAACTTTTTTATTCTTTAATAATGGATTATCTACTTCGATTGGTTCCTTAGAAAAAACGTCTAAACCGGCACCAAAGATTAAATTTTCATTTAAAGCTTTATCCAAATCATTTTCATTAACAATTCCACCTCTAGCAGTATTTACAATTATAGTATTTTTTTTCATTTGTTTCAAAATTGAATAATTTATTAAATTTCTTGTTTCTGATGTTAACGGCATATGTAACGAAACATAATCAGCAATTATAAGACCGTCATTAATTGAATTTATTTTTGTTCCACCGTGATCTTTAATAATTTTTTCATCTACATATGGATCGTAGACATATACTTTTGTGTCAAAGGATAAACATCTTGAAATTAATTTTTTTCCTATTCGACCAAACCCAGCTATAAGAATATTTTTATTTAATAATTCAAATGTTTGAATTTTATTTGCATTAGATATAAAATTACCATTACGAACTTCTTGATCATAGGTGTTTGTAGATTTTGACAGAGATAAAAACATTGAAATTACATGTTCTGCAACTGCAACTGCATTAGCAGTCGCTGTGACTAATAAAGCAATGTTATTTTTCTTGATATAATTCAAATCTACGTTGTCATAACCAACTCCATGTCTAGATATTGCTTTAAGCTTTGGACAATGTTTTAAAATATTTTCATCTAATTTCGATACTCTTAAAGTGCATGCATCAAATGATGGAAGTTTTTGAATTAAATTTTTTTCAGATACGTCTTTTATTAATTCATATTCAAATTTAGGATTCTTATCTAAAAGATTTAGCCCATCTTTATGAATTTCTTCAATTATAGCAATTTTATTGGTTTTCATTGGCCAAAACATACCTGAAAAAACTTTACAGTTCAACTATTGAACGCTATATTGTTCAACAAATGAACAAAAATAACAGTGATTTTTTTAATTTATTAAGAAGCATTGCCAACAACCCAGATGCCTCACAAAGAAACTTAGCTAAAAATATTGGTTTTAGTTTAGGCAAGCTTAATTATTGTTTAAAAGCACTAAAACAAAAAGGCTTAATTAAAGTAAAAAATTTTAAAAATAATCAAAATAAACAAAATTATTTATACATTCTAACACCAAAAGGAATAAGCGAAAAAGCAAGATTAACAGTTAATTTTATGAATTTAAAAATGAAAGAATATGATGAACTAAAAAAGGAAGTTAAAAAAGATGTGGCTCGTAGCAAAAATTAAACCAAAAGAACTTTCTTTATTTAAGGAAGAACTCAACTTTAAATTTGATAATAAGGTTATATTTTATTTTCCAAAAACATTCTTCAAAAATAAAAACTCTAAAAATTCAAGAAACATACTTGGAAATTATGTATTTTGTTTCCACGAAAAATTTAAAGATATAAAAAATCTAATAGTTTTTAAATACATAAGAGGTTTAGATTATTTCTTAAATAATTGTAAAAATTCTCAAAAAGAAATAAATAATTTTATTAATTTATGTAAGAACCATGAATCCTCTGACGGATGCTTAAATCAAGACTTTTTTAGAAATATTATCTCTAAAAAAGGAAAATTTATTAACGGCCCTTTATCAAATTTAGTTTTTGAAATTATTAGTAATGAAAAAAAATATTTGAATATTCTCTTAGGTAATACAGAGGTAAAAATATCTAAGAATTCAAATATTATTTATTTACCAGCTTAGTAAAAAATTTTGATATTTCCTAATCATTTTTTGGCACAGTGCGGAGCATGCGCGTTATATAAAAAAATATGAATTATTTAAAGAAAGTTTGGTCAATTTTATCTTCTGAATACAAAAAGAAAAGTGTTATTTTATTTTTCTTAATAATTATTTCAGTTTTTCTAGAAGTTTTGGGCATTGGTTTAATTGTACCAGTAGTAATCTTTTTCTTGGAGGACGATATTTCTGGTAAATATCCTATTTTATTAGGAATTATAAGTTTTTTTTACTCAGAACCAGAAAAAATTCACCTTATCCAGTTTAGTTTAATTTCTCTGCTAATAGTTTATTTTGTTAAAAATTTATTTCTATCTTTAATCGCTTACCTTGAAAGTAAATTTTCTTGGGGAGCTTATGCCGATGTTCAGAGAAGACTTTTTGATTATTATATTAACGAGGAACTAAGCTTTCATAGTAAAAAAAATTCTGCAAATTTAATTAACAATACAACAAAGGAAATTTCAGTATTTTTTCATGTCCTTATGCATTCAGTTGTACTTTTTTCAGAAATTTTTGTTTTTTTAGGCGTTGCTTTGTTACTTATTTTTTATCAACCTTTAGCTTTTTTTACTGTAGGAGCAATATCTGGATTAGTTATAGGTATTTATAATTTAATGACAGGTAAAAAGCTATCAACATTAGGTAAAATAAGACAAAGAGAAGATGAGTTAATAATTCAAAAAGTTCAACAAGGTCTTGGAGGAATAAGAGAGTTAAAAATCTACAATAGAGAGAGTGGTTTTAAAGATTTTTTTATAGAAAGTAATAAAAATCTATTTAGTGTTTCATGGAAAAGTCAATTTATTCAAAAACTGCCAAAACTTTTATTAGAATTTGCTACGGTTTTTTCTATGATAATTGTTGTGCTTATATTTCTAAGTCTGGATTTAACCACAAGCTATATAGTCACTGTTCTTGCTTTATTTGGATTGGCGGCAGTCAGAATGCTTCCAAGTTTAGTTAGAATATATAACTCAATTCAGATAGTGCAATTCGGTTTTCCAGCAGTAGATCTTATAAATAAAGAGTTAAAAGAAGTTAAAGATATTGAAAAAAAAGAAAATAGAAATGAAGTTAAGAGGCTTATTTTTAACAAATCCATTAAAATAGAAAATTTAAGTTTTATCTATCCTGAAAACAAAAATGAGATTTTTAACAAAATTAACTTTGAAATTCCAAAAGGAAAATTAATAGGTATTGAAGGGGCAAGTGGTTCTGGGAAAAGCACGCTAGTAGACCTTGTTTTAGGTCTAATAAAACCTGACGCGGGAAAAATTTTAGTAGATAATTTCGATATAAGTGAAGCCTTATTAAGCTGGCAAAAAAATGTTAGCTATGTTCCTCAAAGCGTTTTTTTAACTGATGACTCGATTAAGAAAAACATAGCCTTTGGATTAAAAGACAAAGAAATAGATAAAACTAAATTAAAAAATGCTGTTCTTGCTTCCGAGTTAGATCAGTTTGTAAAAACCTTACCACAAAAATTAGAAACTGTGATTGGGGAGAGAGGAGCAAGGTTGTCTGGAGGACAAAGACAAAGGATTGGACTCGCAAGAGCTTTATATCATGAGCCAGAGTTATTAGTTTTGGACGAAACGACTAGTTCTTTAGAAAGTGAAATTGAGAAAAAAATTATGCAAACAATATTGAAGATTCAAAAAAACAAAACTGTAATAATTATTTCACATGATCAAAAACTATTGAGTGACTGTGAGTTTATTTATTCAATAGAAAATAAAAATATAGTTAGAAAAAAATAACTATGAAGAAAAAATTACTTTTAATAATGGCAGGCGAACCCTACACCGCTTATTATTATAAGAAATTCTCATTACTAAGAAAAAAAGACCCAAATATTGTTGTAAAGGTTTGGAGTCTACTGCCTATATTAAACAAAAAAATTTATAAAAAATATTTTCCTAAGGGGCAGCATAAAATTTATAGAAACAAAAATTTTAAAAATATTGAAACATTGATAAATCTTAAAAAAGAATTTAAAAAGTTGCCTGGAACTTTTTACTTTGCAAACCATTCACCAAAATTGTTAAAGTCATTTTTAATTGAAAGATTGTTAAGTTTTAAAGGAGGTAAAAAAATTATACTTCAGCTTGGTGGCATACCTCAACTTGAGATTGCTTTAATAGAAAAGTTAAAATTTAGAATATCTAATTTTAATTTTTTATCGATTATAAAAATTTTAAGCTTCCCAATTAATTTTTTGAAAAATTTAATAATTAGATGTTTAGAGGTTAATCCAATTCTTTTTTTTGTTCCTAATAAATACTGGTTTAATCTAAAAGTTAAAAATAGCGATATTTCTAAAGTTAAAAAAATCAATGATTATGAATATGAAGTTTTTAAAAAAATTAAAAACCAACCAAGGAAAAATAATTTAATTGTTTTTATTGATGAAATGAAAGAGTCTCCCTATGATCATGATTTATATTGGAGCTACCCATATTCATGGCTATTAAATACTAAAGAATATTGGAAAAATATTGATAATTTTTTATCTATATTACATTCCAAAACAGGCATAGACCCAATTATTGCTGGCGCTCACAGAAGAAGAAATAAAGATTTTCCTATTCAGAGGAAATTTATTATGAACAAAACTCCAGAATTAATCAAAAATTCAAAACTTGTAGTAGGTCATTCAAGCACCGCTTTACACTACGCTATTCTTTTTAAAAAACCTATAATTCTATTGAACATCAAAGCTTTTAAGAACAAACAGACTGATTTACTGTATACAAAATTATTTTGTGAACTAGTAGGATGTACAGAAATTAATTTAGAAAAATTTTTGATTAAAAATAACAATTTTTCTTTAAAGAAATCTTTAAAAGTAGATAAGAAAAAATATAATAAATTTGTAAATGATTACTTGAAATTTAGCGGGTCAAACAAAGAGAATTTGTGGAACAAAGTGCTTTTTGTTTTAAAAAAACAAGAGATTAGGACATAAAATAATGAGAATAATTCCACGCTTAGATATAAAAAATAACTTTGTAATTAAAGGAATTAATTTAGAAGGTATAAGAAAAGTTGGCGATCCTAATGAAATGGGTATGAAGTATTATCAAGATAAAGCAGATGAATTGATATTTATGGATGCAGTTGCAAGTTATTATGGAAGAAATAATTTATTTAATATCATAAAAGAATGCACCAAAGATATCTTTATACCTATTACAGTAGGAGGAGGACTACGATCACTTGATGATATTACTCGTGCTCTTAATTCTGGAGCAGATAAAGTTGCTTTAAATTCTGCAGCTGTTCTTAATCCAAAATTAATTTCAGAAGCAAGTAAAACATTTGGCTCCTCAACAATTATTATTTCTATAGAAACAAAAAGAAACAAAAATAACGATTGGGAAATATTTACCGCAACTGGAAGAGAGCCGTCAGGTATTCTTTTAAAAGATTGGATAAAGATAATACAGGACAAAGGCTGTGGAGAAATATTGATAACATCTATCGACAAAGAAGGGACACAAAAGGGTTTTGATTTACCTTTATTAAGTTATATAAAAAAATTAGAAATTCGAGTTCCAATTATATTTTGTGGAGGATGCGGTTCTAAGAAAGATATACTTAATATAAAAAAGGATCTTAGCAATGACGCCGTTTCATTAGCTTCAGTACTTCATTATAAAAAATTAAAAATTAGTGACATAAAAACAGAAGATGAATAAAAAAGTTTGCATTTTAGACTATGGTTTAGGAAATATTTTAAGTTTAAAAAATTCATTAAATTACCTAGGACATAATAATTTTTTAATTAGTGAGGAAAAAAATAAATCCTTTGACTGTTTAATAATACCAGGAGTAGGTTCTTTTTCTCAGGCAATTAATTTAATTAAGAAAAAAAATTTAAAAAATTTTATAGACTTAGGAGTAAAAAATAATTCACTTATTCTTGGAATATGCCTTGGAATGCAAATTCTTTTTAAAAAAGGTTATGAAAACGGAGAGACTCCAGGGTTAAATTATTTTGAGGGAGAAGTAAAAAAAATGTCAGGAAAGACAATTAAAAAATTACCTCATATAGGTTGGAGTGAAACAAATTTTTCTAAAAATGAAGAAAATTTATTTAATAAATATTCTGGAGAAAAATTTTATTATATCCACTCATTTGAGTGTAAGACATCAAATAATAAAGATACGCTTGCTAATTCAAAATATTATGAACACAAGTTTGTTGCGGCTGTAAAAAAGAAAAATTTAATAGGATTTCAATTTCATCCTGAAAAAAGTGGGGAAGTTGGTCTAAATTTATTAAACGATGTTTTAAATAATTATAGTTAAATGAACAGAGAAAAAAATTATTCATTGTACGGAATGCCTGAAGAAGTAGTTTTTTGTAAAAAATGTGTAATTTCAAATCAAAAACCAAATACCATAGTTGAATTTAACCAAGGAACAAACAAGAAGAGGACAGGAATTGGCATCAACAAAGAAGGTATTTGTAGCGCCTGTGAATTTGCTGAGATTAAAGAAAAGATTGATTGGAAAGAGAGAGAAAATCAATTAGAAAATTTACTAAAAAGATTTAGAAAAAAAAGTGGTCATGACGTTATAGTGCCTTCAAGTGGTGGAAAAGATAGCGGGTATACAGCACATATTCTTAAGTATAAATACAATATGAATCCCTTAACTGTTACATGGGCTCCTCACTTATTTACTGATATTGGTTGGCAAAACTTACAAAATTCTGCACATGTTGGTGGATTTGACAACATTCTTTATACACCTAATGGAAAATTACATCGATTAATTACTAAACTAGCTTTTGAAAATTTAATGCATCCGTTTCAACCTTTTATTGTAGGACAAAAAATTGTTGGGCCATCAATTTCTACAAAGTTTAAAATTCCTTTAGTAATTTATGGAGAAAACCAAGCAGAGTATGGAAATAAAATTAATGAAAACAAAGATCCAAAAATGGATAATAAATTTTTTTCTAATCAAAATGCTGAAGACATAAAATTAGGAGGTCTTACAGTAAAGGAAATAATAGAAAAATATAAGTTCGATTTTAGAGATTTTGCACCGTATATTCCTCCTGAAGCAAGTGAAATAAGAAAAAATGGTACCGAAGTTCATTATCTGGGTTATTATTTAAAATGGGATCCACAAGAGTCGTACTATTATTCGGCTAATAACACTGGATTTAAGCCTAATCCTGAGAGAACTCAAGGCACCTACTCCAGGTATGCTGGTATAGATGATAAAATTGACTGGTTCCACTATTATACCACAATGATAAAATTTGGCATAGGAAGAGCAACTTATGATGCTGTTCAAGAAATAAGAAACAAAAAAATTACTAGAGAAGAGGGTGTAAGTTTAGTAAAAAAATATGATACGGAATTTCCAGAAAAATACTTTCAAGATTTTCTTGAGTATGTTGATATTGATGAGAAAAAATTTTGGAAAATTATTGATGACCATAGATCTCCGCACTTATGGCAGTATAATGAAAAGAAAAAAAAATGGATTCTTAAACATCAGGCAAACTAAATGTACGACATAAAATTTTTTAAAAATTCAGGTGAACTAAAAAGAAAAATCACTGGCAATTTGTTAACCCAAAAAGATGCAGATGACATAAGCGCCGAATTAGATGTTATGCGCGACAAAGTTCCTTTTATCTATAATATTGAAACAACAAATTATTGTAATATGAAATGTGTTATGTGTCCTAGAACTATGTTTATGACAAGAAAAAATATTTGGATAGATGATAAATTGTTTGACCAAATGACAGACCAAGTGAGAACACATGATCAAAAAAGTTTAAATAATTTTTGGAACTGGCTAGAAAAAGACTATGATTATAATCCGAATGAAATATCAGAAAATGGATTTTATTTTTCAGTAGTAGCAAAGTCTTTAGTATTACATGGTTTTGGAGAGCCTTTTTTAGACAAAAAACTTATTGAACGTATAGAGATTTGTACTAAAAAGAAAATACCAACTTATTTTTCTTGTACGCCTGCAACTATGACAGTTGAAAAGGCTAAAAAAGCTATGGACGCAGGTCTTGGTGTATTAAAATTTTCTTTAGATGCCATGGATGAAAAAAAAATTCAAAAAATAAGAGGCAAAAAGGCAAATTTTGCTGATGCTGTTGAAAAGATCTTACAGCTCATAGATTATAAAAAGAAGAACAATCTAAAAACTCTTCTGGTTCCTTGTATGATTGATTTAGCGATGGAAAAAGATGATTTAGAAATGCACAAAGATTTCTTAAAATTTTGGAAGGATAAAGATGTTTTTGCTTACATAAAAAGCCAAGACAATAGATGGCTATATGAGAATGACGAAGATCTTAAAAGCAAATCTCATTATAGCAATCAGTACTGCGAATATCCTTGGCTTTCATTAACAATAATGGCTGATGGCAATGTTGTTCCATGTACTCAAATTTCTAACAATGAATTAGTTTTAGGAAATTTGAATGAAAATACCTTAGAAGAAATATGGAATGATAAAAAATATAAAGAGCTTAGAAAAATGCATGTTACTGGAAAGTTTCCCAAAGGACATAAATGTAAAGACAAATGTGACATGAAAAAATTATATCAGTATCTAGATTAATTTTTTATCTTTAAATGAAACAAAACCCTATTTTTAAAATTGAAAAAAGACTTATTGGTAAAAATTATAAACCTTTAATTATTCCCGAAATGGGCATAAATCATGGTGGCTCAATTGAGGTGGCTTTTAAAATTGTAGATGCTGCAAAAAGAGCAGGAGCAGAAATTATTAAACATCAGACACATATACCAGACGATGAAATGTCATCTGAAGCCAAATTTATTAAGCCAGGTAATTCAAATAAAAGCATATACAACATAATTAGCAAAAACTCTTTATCTCTGGAGGACGAATATAAACTGTTTAAATATACGAAAAAAAAATCATTAATATTCCTTAGCACACCATTTAGTAGACTTGCAGCGGATAGGCTAATCAAATTTGGAGTAAAAGCCTTTAAGATTGGATCTGGAGAATTTAACAATATTCCTTTTCTGGATTATGTTTGCAAATTCAAATTACCAATGATTATAAGCACGGGCATGCACTCTATTAAAAATGTTAAAAAGACAGTCAAATATCTTATAAAAAAGAAGGTTAACTTTAGTTTGCTTCATGCGACCAACCTTTACCCAACACCCGACCATCTTGTAAGATTGGATAGTTTATTAGATATAAAAAAAAACTTTCCAAAAAGAGTATTTGGATTATCAGACCATACAAGAACTAATTATTCTTCATATGGAGCAATATCACTAGGGGCATCTATAATTGAGAAGCATTTCACAGATCACAAGATGAGAAAAGGACCAGATATTCCTGCTTCTATAGACGAGAAAGAATTAAAACAACTTATAAATGGATGCAATATCTTAAGTTTACAAAGAGGAGGAAAAAAAGACCATTTAAAGCAAGAACAAGTTACCAGAAATTTTGCTTTTGCTTCTGTGGTAACAACAAAAAATATTAAAAAAGGTGAAAAATTTTCAAAAAAAAATATATGGGTAAAAAGGCCTGGCACTGGTGAGATTAAAGCAGAAAAATATTATAAAATTTTGGGGAAAAAAAGCAAAAAAGATATTAAAAAAAATATTCAAATTAAATTAAGTTTTATAAATGGTTAAAAACATCCTGTTTATCACTGCTACAAGAGCAGAGTTTGGAAAAATAAAACATACTATTGAAAAGTTAAATCAGACTAAAAAGTATAAAATTACAATTATCGTAACCGGTATGCATATGATTAGCAAATATGGAAAAACATATCTAGAAGTTAAGAATCATTTTCCCAAAAATAAAATTATTTATTTTTCTAACCAGTCTAGCAGCGAAACACAAGATATAATACTCTCTAATACTATTAGAAGAGTATCTCCAATATTAAAAAAAATTTCACCAGATCTAATTGTTATTCATGGCGACAGAGTAGAGGCTTTAGCAGTTGCAATAGCTGGTTCATTTAATAATTATTTAATTGGACATATAGAAGGAGGAGAAATATCAGGAACAATTGATGAGCATATTAGACATTCAGTTTCTAAATTATCACACTTACATTTTGTTTCTAATGAATTTGCAAAAAAAAGACTCTTACAGCTAGGGGAATTAAAAAAAAATATTTTTGTTACAGGATCTCCAGAAACAGACACAATGAGACTCGAAAGTCTGCCATCTTTGAAAAGAGCAAAAATAAGATATAACTTAAAATTTAATAATTATTCTATTTTTATTTATCATCCAGTTACTACAGAAGGACAAAAAAAAATTAAATCTGATCTAAGCTGTCTTTTAAAAGTAGTAAAAAAGTCAAATGAAAATTTTATATTGATTTATCCAAATAATGATCCAGGCAGCAGTGTTATAATTGATTATTATGAAAAAAAATTTAAAAAATTAAATAATACAAAAATTTTTCGATCAATAAGATTTGAATATTTTCTTAGTTTATTAAAAAATTCTTATTGTATAATAGGTAATTCTAGTTCCGGAGTTAGAGAAGCACCTTTTTATGGTGTACCAACCATAGATTTAGGAAATAGACAGAAAGATAGAACAAAATATAAAAGTATTTATAGCATTGGATTTGACAGCAAAAAGATTTTGAAAATCTTTAAATCTCTTAAAAGAAAAAATTTCTCAAAGGTTAAATTATATGGACAAGGAAATAGTGCAAAAAAAATCGTCAATATTCTTAGTAAGAAGCATGTTTGGAAAACATCAAAACAAAAATATTTACAAGAAATATAAAAATGAAAAAAAAAGGACTTAAAAACAAAAACATATTAGCCATTATCCCAGCAAGACAAGGCAGTAGAGAGCTAAAAAACAAGAATATTAGGAGGTTTTGTAACAAACCTTTGATTTATTGGGCTATAAAAGCGGCAAAAAAATCTAAGTACATAAATAAGTTAATTATTTCAACAGATTCAAAAAAAATAAAAGATATTTGTAAACCTTTTAATGTAGAAGTTCCTTTTTTAAGACCAAAAAGAATTTCAAGAGATAACTCTAAAAGTATTGAATTAATTGTCCATGCAATTAATTTTTTTAAGAAAGAAAATCAAATATTTGACTATATTGTTTTATTAGAACCAACATCGCCATTAACAACCAGCAAAGATATCGATAAAGCTTTAGAAATATTGTATAAAAAAGATAAAATTGCTGACTCAATTGTAGGAGTTTCAGAAAATATTAACAAACATCCTTCTTTTAACGTAAAAATAAACAATAAAGGAATAATTAAACCTTTTCAAAAAAAATTTTTAATACTGAGAAGACAAAATTTAGAAAAATTATATTTTTATGATGGTAGTTTATATATATCAAAAACTAGAAAATTAATTGAGAACAAAGGTTTCTATCACAACAGAACTTTAGCTTACAAAACGCAAAAATGGAAATCGATAGAAATAGATGATATTGTTGATTTTATTATAGCTGAAACATTATTTAAAAACAAAAAAATACTGGAGAAACTTTATTAATGTCTAACTTAGGTCAAAAGTTATTAAAAAAAGCTCAAAAAATTATACCTGGAGGCAATCAACTTTTATCAAAAAGAAGTGAAATGTTTTTGCCAGGTTTGTGGCCAACTTACTATAGATCATCCCAGGGGTGTGTAGTTTCTGATTTAAACAAAAAAAAATATTATGATTTTGCTGGAATGGGAGTTACTTCTTGTGTTTTGGGTTATGCAGATAAAGATATCAACAAAGCTATAATTAAAGGTTTAAAAAAAGGATCAATGTCTACTTTAAACTCACCTGAAGAAGTAGAACTAGCTGAAAAACTGATTGGAATACACAAATGGGCAGAAATGGTTAGGTTCTCCAAATCCGGAGGGGAAGCTTGCCTTGTAGCTATTAGGATAGCTAGAGCGTTTTCAAAAAGGGAAAAAATAGCTTTTTGTGGCTACCATGGCTGGCATGATTGGTATATGGCTGCAAATTTAGGCAACTCAAAAAATCTTGATGAGCAACTATTACCAGGCTTAGGCAATAAGGGGGTTTCTGGTTCATTTAAAAACTCAATTTTCTCATTTAATTACAATGACATTAATTCTTTAAAAAAATTATTTCATAAACATAGAAAAAAAATTGGAATAGTAATAATGGAACCAATGAGATTTGTTAGGCCTAAGAATAATTTTTTATTAGAAGTAAAAAGATTGGCAAAAAAAAACGGAGCCATTTTAATATTTGATGAAATTACTTCAGGTTTTCATGAGAATTTAGGAGGATTACATTTAAAATTTGGCGTTAATCCAGATATGGCAATATTTGGAAAAGCTCTTGGTAATGGTTATCCAATATCTGCGGTAATTGGAAAAAGAAAGATAATGAATTTTGCACAAAGGACATTTATAAGCTCCACTATGTGGACAGAAAGACTGGGTTTTATTGCAGGAGTATCAACCCTTAAGAAAATGAAAAAACTAAAAGTTCAAAAAAAATTAGTAAATATAGGAAAAAGAATAAAAAAAGGATGGATGACAGCAGCAAAAAAAAATAATATCAAAATTTCTATTAGTGGTTTGGACTCTTTGCCAAATTTTAAATTTGATTATAAAAATAAAATGGAAATATCCACTTATTTTACACAGGAAATGTTAAAACTTGGTTTTTTAGCCAAAGAGGCTTTGGCAACTACTTATGTTTATAACGATAATATTATAAATAAATATCTCAAGTCTATCCAATTAGTCTTCAAAAAAATTAGCTACATTCAGAAGAATAAATTTAAATTTCCTTTAAAAGGGCCAGTTAAACATTCGACCTTAAAAAGGATTACGTTCTAAATAATGGAATCAAAATGTTAAAAGAAAATAAATTTTATATAAAAAAATTAAAAAAAGTTACCTTTCTGGGTTGTTATGAGAAGTTTGAAAGCTTAATAAAGATTAATAAAAAATTAGGCTTGGAGACTGAAATCATAACAAGTTCAAGTCAATCAAAAATGATTCCAAAAAATATTAAATTTAAAGTTTTTGATACAACAAAAGGAGATTTCCAGAAGCATGTAAAAAACACTTCTCAAATTGAGAACACTCTCTTTTTCTCTATTGCAGCAAGATATATTTTTAAAAAAGATACAATAAGTAATTTTTTTAAATTTAATTTGGTCAATCTTCACGAAACTAGGCTTCCTTTAGATGCAGGCGGAGCTGTTTATTCATGGAACATTATGAGAGAAGATAGAATATGCAACCATACAATCCATGTGATAAATGAAGAAATAGACAGAGGATCGATAATTACTAGTCAAAAAAGTTTATACCCTTTCTCATGTAAAACACCACTTGATTTTAAAAAAGTATCTGAGGAGAGATTTTTAATTTTATATGAAAAATTTATAAAAAAATTATGTCAAGGAAAAGAATTCGAGGTAAGCACTCAACCCAAAGGTCTTGGAAGGTATAATCCAAGACTCAGTACTTTAGAAAACGGATGGATTGATTGGAACATGGACTCTTATGATCTGATTAATTTTATTAATGCATTTGACGATCCATACGCAGGTGCAAGTACTTTTCTTAATAATAAAAAGTCTGAAAGATTATTTATTAAAAAGGCTCAACTGCATGGAGGAGACTCATCCAACCATCCCTATATGCAGGGTATAATATCCAGGCACGATGGTGAATGGATTGTAGTTTCAACCAAAGGAAAGCATATGCTCATAATTGAAGAAGTGTTAGATAAAAATTCAAAAAATATTATTTCTCAACTAAAACCTGGCGATAGATTCTTTACTCCATTCGAAAAAATTGAAAAAGCAAAAAGTGACAGAATTTTTTATTCGACAAAAGACAGTAAATCAAAACAATAAATTTCAAAGATATTAATGAGACCTAAAAGAAAAAAATATTTTTCCTATAATGAAATAAGAACTAGACATTATAAAGAAAAAAAAACAGCTGTAAAAAAACTAGGTAATACCGATCTCGATAATTGGCTTTCTTCACCATACAGTTCTTTAAAGGCAATCTTCTATATAGAATTATGTGTGCCACTGGTATTTCTGTTACAGTACACAAATATAACTCCTAACTTTTTAACAGTTAATTATATAATTTTAGGATTTATAGGTGGAATATTCTTATCAATTGATAATCAGAGTTTTATTTTAGCAGGAATTATAATTTTTTTTAGCAAGACCATCGTGGACTGGAGCGATGGACTTTTAGCCAGAATGAAAAATAAAACTTCTGAATTAGGACATATTTTAGATTGTTGGGGAGGTATAGTAGGAGGCTATAGCTTTATAGTGGGTTTGGGCGTGTATCTACACAACAAATATGAAGATACTAATTATTTAATCTTCATAATATTAATTTTACTTTTAAAATCTTTAGATATTAGAAATTTTTCTTATATTATGAATGTTGATAAGCTTTTAAATTCTAAAAATAAGAAAAAAATAATATCAAATAAGTCAGGAAAAGATAAAAAATATAATGTTTCAAAGACATTATTAAATTTAAAATTATTATTTATTAACTTGTTTGATGACAGATCAAGATCTGTTGATTTTATTTGTTTACTGATTTTAATAGACACTTTTTATATTGAAATAAATTTAATCAAATACATATTTTACTTTATTACTTTTAAGAGCTTTGTTTTATTTTTTGGAAGTTTTTATGTTGTATATTTTAAAGATTTTTTAAAAAACATAAAGGTAACATGATAGAAACTAAAAATTTATTTAGCTTTTTGAAAAAAAATAAAATTAATTTTTACGCAGGAGTACCTGATAGTATTCTTAAAAACACTAAAAATTTTTTGGATAAATTAAAAAATAATAAACACATGATTACCGCAAACGAAGGTGCAGCAGTTGCATTGTGTACGGGATATCACTTGTCGACAGGAAAAATAGCTTGCGCATACATGCAAAATTCTGGATTAGGTAATGCCTTAAATCCATTGGTGTCAATAACGCACAAGAAAGTTTATTCAATTCCAATGTTATTATTAATCGGTTGGAGAGGATCACCCGGGATAAAAGATGAACCGCAACACGAATTAAAAGGGGCAATAACACCAAGTATTTTAAAATTATTAAATATTAACTATTGTATTCTCAAAAAAAAGAAAGACTTAAAAAAATTAGGTAAGCTAATAAAATATTCAATAAATTTTAACCAACCTGTAGCTTGTTTGGTTCCAAAAAATATTCTGAATAATAAAAAAAATTACAGAGAAATTAAAAGAAAGGTTTCTAATTTAAAAAGAAAAGATGTAATCGAGTCTTTGCTTAATGTAATTGATAATAAAACAAAGTTGATAGCCACTACTGGCTTTGCTTCTAGGGAATTACATCAAATAAGATTAAACAAAAAATTAAAAAAAGGGAAAGATTTTTATATGGTTGGAGGCATGGGACATTCTTCTATGGTTGCTTTGGGAGTAGCTATCAAGACTAATAGACAAGTGATGTGTTTAGATGGCGATGGCTCATTTTTAATGCATTTAGGAGCAGTGGTCAGTATTGGAAAATTATTAAAAAAGAATTTTAAACATATTTTATTTAATAATTTTTCCCATGAGTCCGTTGGCGGACAAACCACAAATATTGAAAAATTAGATATTAAAAAACTAGTGCTCTCATCGGGTTATAAAAGATATTTTTTAATTAAGAATAAAAATCAAATTACCTCTGTTCTTAAAAAATTTATTAAAGTTAAAGGTCCTGCTCTCTTAGAAATAAAAATTCAACCAGGTTCTCTAAACAACCTTACTCGTCCAAGACAGTTGTTAAAAATAAAAAAAGTTTTTATGCAAAGCTTCAAATCTGTTTGACATTGAATCAAATTAGGTTTTATTTTATATAATTATTATGCCAAAGAAGAGAAATTTTTTTAAATTCAAAAGACCCTATGTACTTGTTCCCATGTGTTTAGATTATTTACATCACGGACATGTAAATATTTTAAAAAAATCAAAAAAATATGGAAATATAATTATAGGATTAATTACAGATAAAGGCATTCTAAGTTATAAAAAAAATAAAACAGTAAACAATTTTTTTTTAAGAAAGAAAATTGCCTTAATGTTAAAAGATGTAAAACATGTAATTCCAATTAAATCTCCGCTTAATTATTTAAGTACATTAAGAAAGTATAATTTTGACTATGTTGTGCATGGCGATGATTGGAAAAGAGGCGCACAGTCACTTAGCAGAAAAAAAATTATAAAAGAAATGAAAAAATTAAAGGGAAAAGTAATTGAAGTTCCTTATACAAAAAAAATTTCTTCTACAAAAATAAAAAGTCATATTAAAAATGATAGATCAAATAAAAAGAGTTTCTGAACTTAAAGAGTTAATTTCAAGGAAATCGATAAAAAAAGTTTTACTAATTTCTGGTAGAAAATCTTTTTATAAAACTGGTGCAAATAAAATTTTTTTAAATATCCTAAAAAAAAAATTTTTTAATCTATATTTAAAAAAATCTTCATTACCACAATTTGATGAATTAAAAGATATTATAAAAATTAAAGACAAATTTAATCCTGACTTAATAATTGCTGTAGGAGGCGGTTGTGTTATGGATTTGGCAAAAATAACCAGTGTATTTGTAGGTACAAAAAATTTAAAAGAGAGAGCAATAAACTCAGATTTTTCTTTGAGCAAAACACAAGTCCTTGCTGTTCCTACTACTGCTGGATCAGGTGCAGAAGTTACTTCAAATGCTGTATTGTATATAAAAAATTTAAAGTTTTCCGTGGAGGGCGATAAGATAAAACCTGATTTTTTCTTTCTAATACCTAAACTTTTGATGTCAAGTAATTTAAATTTAGATGCAACAACTTGTTTTGATGCAGTCAGTCAATCTATAGAGTCTTTGTTCTCTAAAAAATCAAACAAAGAAAGCGTTATTTATGCAGAAAAAGCTTTAAAGATTCTATTAAAAAATTCATTAAATTATATAAATAAAAAAAATATAAACAATTCTCATCGTATGATTGTTGGGGCAAATTTAGCTGGTAGGGCGATTAATATTTCAAAAACAATAGCTCCACACGCTCTTTCATATCCATTTACTACTTTGTATGGAATACCACACGGACATGCAGTTTCCCTTACCTTTAATGAAATTTTAAAGTTTAATTACTTCAATCAAATGCATTCTAATTGCGACTATGATCTTAATTCTAGATATAATTTATTGTTTAAAGCGACCAAGACAAAAAACATTAATGATTTAGACAAGTATTTTAAAAATTTTAAGAAAAACTTGAATTTGGAGCAAAATTTTAAAAAATTAAAAATCAATTTATCCAAAGATCAAAATAAAATACTTTCTAACGTTAATGAGCAGAGGCTTCAAAATAACCCTATAAAAATCTCTGTTAAAGATATTCAGCAAATATTTAAAACCTTTTAAAGGCTATCAATAATAAAAAAAAAGAAATGAATACTTTACTTTTTTCTAATATCATGTAGTGTTCATTTTTTGAACGTTCAATGAAAAAAAACAAAACTGTTTATATAGGTCTAAGTGCAGATGGCATTCATCATGGTCACATGAGTCTTTTAGAAAAAGCTCGAAAATATGGTGATATTACAATCGGATTACTTACTGACAAAGCCATAACTACCTATAGAAGACTTCCATACCTTAAATACGAACAAAGAAAAAAGATTTTATTAAATTTAAAGGGAATTAAAAAAGTAGTTCCTCAAAAAATCCAGGATTATTCAGAGAACATAAAAAAAATTAAACCAGATTTTATGATACATGGAGACGATTGGAAAACGGGTTACATGAAAGAAATTAGAAAAAATTGTATTAAGGCATTAAATTCTTATGGTGGAAAATTAATAGAAGTACCTTATGCAAGAGGTGTTTCTTCAGCTGCGTTTATAGATCATTTAAACAATATGTCTATTACACCCGATATCAGGAGAGCCACTTTAAAGAAGTTAATCAACTCAGAAAAATTATCAAGATTTATAGAAACACACAATCCTATTTCAGCAATAATAGCTGAAACTACTTACTTCGAAAAAAATGGAAGAAGAGTTGGATTTGATGGCTTCTGGTCAAGTTCCTTAACTGACTCAACTGCTTTGGGAAAGCCAGACAATGAATCTCTCTCTAACTCACAAAGAATGTTATCAATTGATCAAATTTTTGATGTGACAACTAAACCGCTAATTTTTGATGGGGACACCGGCGGTCAAGTTGATCATTTAGACATGAAGATCAAATCGATGGAGAGACTGGGTGTATCTGCAGTAATTTTAGAAGATAAAACTGGATTAAAACAAAATTCATTATTTAAAAATACTTCAAACCAAGAACAGGAAGACAGAATAAAGTTCGGAAAAAAAATCAACATAGCAAAAAAAGCACAAAGAAGTGACGACTTCATGGTTATTGCAAGAATAGAAAGCTTTATTCTAGGGAAAGGATTGAACGATGCTTTTTTAAGAGCAAAGACATATATCGACTCAGGGGCAGATGGAATAATGATACACAGCAAATCCAACTCACCAAAAGAAATTTTCAGTTTTTCCAAAAAATTTAAAAATAAATATCCTAAAATACCTTTGGTTTGTGTTCCTTCAACTTACAATCAAGTAAAAGAAAAACAATTAGAAGATCATGGATTTAATATTGTGATATATGCAAACCACATGTTAAGAGCTGCTTACCCTGCAATGAGAAAAGTTGCTTTAGAAATATTGAAAAATAGTAGATCAAAGGAAGCAAACAAACATCTATATCCCATTAAAGATATATTAAATTTAATTCCTGGCGCGAATTAATTAGAAAAATTAATTTTTCCAAAAAAATGGATAAAAATTTTTTAAATGTGAAAAATTTAAATAAAAATAATAAAATTTTAATAGTAGGTGGCACCGGTTTCATTGGTTGTCATTTAGCAAAATTATGTGTAAGAAAAAAATTTAATGTTTTTAGTATTTCAAAATCTCCACCTAAAAAAAAAAGAAAGATTAAAAAAGTAAAATATTTATATTGTGATATTTCTAAAAAAAATATTTTAAGAAAAAAACTTAAAAAATTATCTAAAATAGATTTTTTAGTAAATCTAGGAGGCGATGTAGATCATAAGAATTTTAGAAAAACTTATTTAAGTCATTATAAAGGATCTAAAAATTTGTCTGAGGTTTTTTTAAATAAAAAATTAAAAAAATTTGTTCAAATTGGTAGTTCGATGGAATATGGACATAATAAATCACCACAGTCTGAGAAAAAAAAATGCAACCCTCTTTCCAATTATGGAAAGGCAAAATATCTAGCTACAAAGAATTTAATAAATCTTTTTTTGAAATATAAATTTCCTGCTATAATTTTAAGGCCCTATCAAATATATGGGCCAAGACAAGATTTTAATAGATTGATACCTTTTGTAATAACCAATTGTAAAAAAAATAAAAATTTTTCATGTTCCAGCGGTAGACAATATAGAGATTTTTTATTTGTTAAAGATTTTGTTGAAGCTATATTTAAATGTTTAAAAAGCAACAAAGAATTTAATGGTCAAATTTTTAATATAGGTTATGGAGAACCTTACAATTTAAAAAAATTAATTAATTTAATAAGAAATCAAATAAAATTAGGAAATCCTGTTTATGGAAAAATTAGACTGCGTAAAGAAGAAAATTTGGTAACTTATCCAAATATAAAAAAAGCAAAAAAACTACTAAACTGGTTGCCAAAAACTAAATTAAAAAATGGAATTATAAAAACAATTAAAAGTTACTAAGAAACAAGATTATGAAAACAGTAATACTAGCAGGTGGCCTTGGAACCAGATTGTCTGAACTTACTAAAGCTATACCTAAGCCAATGGTTAAAATAGGAAAGTATCCGATTTTAATTCATATTATCAACCATTATGCAAATTACGGTGAAAAGGATTTTTTCATAGCAGCAGGTTATAAAAGCAAAGTTATTAAACAATATTTTAAAAATTATCGAAAAAATGGTTTGCCATTTAAAACGAAAATACAAGGAAAAGCATGCAATATAACTATAGCTGATACTGGAGAAAAATCATTAACAGGCGGAAGATTAAAAAGAATGAAAAAATTTTTATCTAAAGATAAACATTTTATGTTCACTTATGGTGATGGTCTTTGCAATGTAAACATTAGAAAATTAAAACGTTTTCATTTGAATAAGAATAAAGTTGTAACAGTTACTGCGGTAAGGCCCCCAGCAAGATTTGGTGAAATAATTTTAAAAAAAAATGTTGTTTCTTCGTTTAAGGAAAAGCCACAAGTGACAAACGGATGGATAAACGGAGGGTTTTTTGTAGCCAAAACATCCTTTCTTAAAACAATTAAAGGAGATTTAGAAATATTAGAAAAAAAACCACTCGAAGAAGTATGTAGGAAAAAACAATTAATAGCCTTTAAACACAAGGGGTTTTGGAAATGCATGGATGTTAAACGTGATAGAGATGAACTTCAGCAAATCTATAAAAAAAATAATTTTTTCTGGAAAAAAGGAAAAAAATAGATGAATAAATTTTTTAAAAATAAAAAGGTTTTAATTACAGGCCACACAGGATTCAAGGGATCATGGTTAAGTTTGTGGATGCACTACATGGGAGCAAATGTTATGGGAATTTCTGCAAATTACATTACAAAACCATCAAATTTCCAAGTTTTAAAATTAAAAAATAAAATTAAAAGTAAAAAAATTGATGTAAGAGATTTCAATAAAATCAGAAAACAAATATTAAATTTTAGACCAAATTATATTTTTCATCTTGCAGCAGAAGCAATAGTTAAGAAATCATATCAAAACCCTAGATATGCCTGGGAGACAAATACTCTCGGAACAGTTAATATTTTAGATACTCTAAAAGATTATAATAAAGATGTTGTAGTAGTAATTATTACAAGCGATAAAGTTTATAAAAATAGAGAAATTTTAAAAGGATATAAAGAGGTAGACATTTTGGGAAGTTTAGACCCTTATAGTGCATCAAAAGCTTCTGCAGATTTGGCATCACAATCTTATATTAGCTCATATTTAAAAAATAAAAAAAATATAAAAATTGCAGTAGCGAGAGCAGGAAATGTAATAGGAGGAGGGGATTGGGCAGAAGGAAGACTGATACCCGATTGTATTAGGCGCTGGTCAAAAAAGAAAAAAGTTTTTTTAAGAAACCCAAGATCAACTAGACCCTGGCAACATGTTTTAGATGTTTTGCGAGGTTATATTTTATTAGCTATTAATTTAAAAAAAAATAAAAAAATTAATGGTGAAATATTTAATTTTGGTCCTAAAATTGAAAAGAAGAGAGAAGTGATAAGTGTTGTAAAAGACATGCAGCTTTACTGGGGTAAAGCAAAATGGATCGTTTCTAAAAGAAAATCTTTTTTTGAGTCAAAATTATTACAACTTAATTCTTTAAAATCTAAGAAACATTTAAAATGGAAATGTTTGTTAAATTTAAAAAAATCAATTTATTTTACAATTAATTGGTACAAAACTTTTTATAACAAATCTGAAAATATTTTTGATTTTTCTATTAAGCAAATTAAAGAATACGAATCTTTTTACAAAAGAAAAAATTAAACACCAAAAACTCAAATGAAAAATATGCCTTTAGTAAGCATTATTATGAATTGTCATAATGGAGCTAAATATCTAGAAAAAAGTATAACAAGCATAATAAATCAAACTTATAAAAACTGGGAATTAATTTTTTGGAATAATAGTTCTACTGATAATAGTAAAAAAATTTATAATAAATTAAGAAAAAAAAATTTTAGATATTTTGAAAGCTTAAAGTTAAAAAACTTATATGAGTCAAGAAATCTTGCTGTGAGCAAATGTAGAGGAAAATATGTTTGTTTTCTAGACACGGATGATTGGTGGGTTAAATCTAAATTATACGAACAAATTAATTTATTTGAGAATGATAAAAATTTGAAATTTGTTTATTCGAACCTCTATCAATTTAATGAAAAATCAAAGAAGAAATACTTATTTTCAGAGAAAAAATTGCCAAGTGGAAAAATTACTCAACAGCTTCTAAAAGACTACAGGATAGGAATTGTTACAGTGATGCTTAAAAGAGAATTATTTAAAAAGAATAAATTTAATAAAAATTATAATATAATAGGTGACTTTGATTTTTTTATAAAACTAAGTAATAATGAGATTATAGAATGTATCCAGAAGCCATTGGCTTACTATCGATTGCATAGCTCTAATTATTCAAAATTAAAGTTGGATTTATATTTAAAGGAAATTGATAATTGGATAAAGATTAACAAAAAGAAATATGAGAGTAAAAATTATTCTCTCTTTCATTTAAGGTTTATTACATACAAAATTAAAGCTAAAAAACTTTTAAATTTTTTTAATTTAAAATTTTAGCTGGGCGTGTAGTTCAGTGGTAGAACGCTACGTTGACATCGTAGAGGTCATAAGTTCAATTCTTATCGCGCCCACCAATGACCCGTGTCTAGAAAACAAACATATTTTCCTTTACATTTATTAACCGTAAGATCTCTTGTCTCGTGTAAATTTTTTAGTTTACATCACTCCACAAAAATATTATAAAACTCTGCCTGGTGATTATTGCGAAGGGGCTACACCCGATCCCATTCCGAACTCGGAAGTTAAGTCCTTCAGCGCCGATGGTACTTTGCCTTAAGGTATGGGAGA
>MDTG01092385.1_pt1 | contig 26210 bp, 25 predicted proteins | sample 811421 | NCBI WGS metagenome assembly MDTG01 (sample SAMN05326645, study PRJNA326480) | marine metagenome | isolation source: seawater | place: Pacific Ocean: South East | collected 2011
TCATATAATTTTTGAGATACACTCATAGTTTGAGATACCGAAAAACCAAGCTTCCTTGAAGCTTCTTGTTGTAATGTAGAGGTTGTAAATGGTGCGCTTGGAGATCTCTTTGCAGGTTTTTTTTCTAAATCCTCAACTTTGTAATTAGCATCAATGCAGCTATTTAGAAATTGTTCAGCTTCAAATTTCTCATCAAATCTATCTTTAAGTTCAGATTTAAATAAATCACCATTAGAATTCATAAATTGAGAAGTGACTTTATAGAATGATTTAGTAGTGAAATTTTTAATTTGATTTTCTCTTTCAACAATTAACCTTACAGCTACTGACTGCACCCTTCCCGCTGACAATCCTTGTTTTACTTTTCTCCATAATACAGGAGAAAGCTCAAAACCAACTAATCTATCTAAAACTCTTCTAGCTTGTTGAGCATCTACTAAATTATTGTCAATATTTCTAGGGTTTTTAACTGCATTTGTAATTGCTTTTTTTGTAATCTCATGAAAAACAATTCTTCTAGTATCTTTATTTTCTAATTTTAATACTTCCTTTAGATGCCAAGCTATAGCTTCACCTTCTCTATCCTCATCAGTAGCTAACCAGACCACTTCAGAAGCTTTTACATGTTTTTTTAATTCAGAGACTACATGCTTTTTATCCTCGGAAATCTCATATTCTGGTTTAAAACCGTTATTTACATCTATTCCTATGCCTCCTTTTCTAGGTAAATCTCTAATATGACCAATACTAGACATTACTAGAAAATCTTTTCCTAAATATGACTCTATTGTTTTTGCTTTAGCTGGAGACTCAACAATTACTAAATTTTTTGCCATTATCTATTTTATTTACAATTTTAATATTGCAAAGAAAAAAGTAAATAATGATATTTCCAAATACTTAATTCATGTCAGTTAAGCATATATTATATATATAATATAAATAAAAAAAAATATGACACATTGTCATAATTTGTCATAATTTTTTTAATTTTGTATTTAGAATAGAAAAGGAAATTCTTGTAAAATGAATATAAAACAATTATTAGACAAAAAAATAGATAAAAAAAGGCAGGGAGAATTATTAAATCTCAAGGCTAATATAAATTCTAATAAAAAAATGTATATTGAAAGTTATGGATGTCAAATGAATTTTTCTGACTCTGAAATAGTAGCATCAATACTTATTAAAGAAGGATTTTCAACCACAAAATCAATTAACGAAGCTGATTTAGTTTTTGTAAACACATGTTCTATCAGAGAGAAAGCAGAACAAACAGTTAGGAAAAGATTAGAATTTTATAATTCAATAAAGAAAAAAGAAAACCCTAAAATGATAGTAGGAGTTTTAGGATGTATGGCTGAAAGATTAAAAGAAAAATTTTTAGAAGAAGAAAAATTAGTAGATATTGTTATTGGTCCAGATGCATACAGAGATTTGCCTAATTTAATAAAACAAGTAGATGATGGCAGAAAAGCTGTGAATGTGGTACTATCATTAGAGGAAACATATGCTGATATAAACCCTGTAAGAATAGGTGGAAATGGAGTCACAGCATTTGTTTCAATTACAAGAGGATGTGACAATATGTGTTCCTTTTGTGTAGTTCCATATACAAGAGGAAGAGAAAGAAGTAGAGATCCTAAAAGCATTATATCAGAATGTAAAAATCTAGTTCTTGAGGGATATAAAGAAGTGACATTATTAGGTCAAAATGTAGACTCCTATCTATGGTATGGTGGTGGAGCAAAAAAGAATTTTAGAAAAGCAAACGATAAACAAAAATTAAATAGTCTAAATTTTTCAGATTTATTACAAAAAGTTGCTGTCCAATGTCCCGAGTTAAGAATTAGGTTTTCTACCTCAAACCCTCAAGATATGACAAACGAAGTGATAACTACAATGTCAAATCACAAAAACATTTGTAAATATATTCATTTGCCAGTACAATCTGGAAGTAGTAGAATATTAAAATTAATGAGAAGAGGGTATGACAGAAAAAGATATATATCATTAATAGATAGTATTAAGAAAATAATACCAGATTGCGCAATTTCTATGGATATGATTTCTGGATTTTGCACAGAAACAGAAAATGACCATATAGATACGCTAAGTCTTATGGATTACGTAAAATACGATTATGGTTATATGTTTAACTATTCAGTTCGACCAAACACAGCTGCAGCTAAAATGAAAGATGACGTTCCTGAAAAGACCAAAAAAAGAAGATTAAACGAAATAATAAAAAAACAAATGGAACATTCTTTAATTAGAAATAAAGAAAAAATTGGTAACACATATGAAGTGCTAATAGAAGGAACATCAAAAAAATCTTCTGAACATCTTTATGGAAGAACAACATATAATTCAGTAGTAGTTTTTCCAAAAAAAAATTACAAGAAAGGAGATATGGTAATGATTAAAATAGAAGAATGCACATCAGCAACATTAATAGGTAAACCTGTAAAATTATGAATATTACACAAGCAAAAAAAAGGTTTGGAATTATTGGTAATAATTCAAAATTAGACAGAGCTATAAATATTGCCATTCAAGTAGCTCCAACTGACATTTCAGTATTTGTTACTGGGGAAAGCGGAACAGGTAAAGAAAATATTCCCAAAATAATACACCATGGAAGCAATAGAAAACATAATAATTATATTGCTGTTAATTGTGGAGCTATACCAGAGGGAACAATAGATAGTGAATTATTTGGACATGAAAAAGGATCTTTTACAGGTGCTCACGACAATAGAAAAGGTTATTTTGAAGTCGCTGATGGAGGAACGATATTTCTTGACGAAATAGCAGAATTACCAATGTCAACTCAAGTTAGATTATTAAGAGTTTTAGAAAATGGTGAATTCATGAAAGTTGGATCTTCAAAATCAATTAGAACTGATGTTAGAGTGATCGCAGCTACAAATGTTAATATTCCTGACGCTATTAAAAAAGGGAAATTCCGTGAGGATCTATATTATAGATTAAATTCAGTAAGTATTTTCATTCCTGCACTTAGAGAAAGGGCAGAGGATATCCCGATTTTATTTAGAAAATTTTCTTCAGATTTTTCTGAAAAATATAATACCCCAGCGATTAGACTAGACGAAGAGGGGTTAAAATCAGTATGTCAATATAGTTGGCCTGGAAACATAAGACAATTAAAAAACTTTGTAGCACAATTATCAGTTATAGAAAAAGATAGAAATATTTCTTCAGAAACTATATTAAAAAATCTTCCTGAAAATAGAAATACTAACAATTCACCTATCCTATTTGAGGACAAAAACAAAGCTGATCTTTCTGAAAGAGAAATCTTATATAAAGTACTTTTTGATATGAAAAAAGATTTAACTGAATTAAAAAAAGTTACATATGATTTAATACAAAATAGAGACAATATAGAATTAAGCTCTGAAATATTTAATAATATTAATGAAAATGAGTTGACACTTATCAGTAATAATGAAGAAAAGGTAATAAAAATTGATGACCCAATTTCATTAGCAGACCAAGAAAAAATACTTATAAAAAAGTCTTTAGAAAAAAACAATGGAAAAAGAAAACTAGCTGCATCAGAATTAGGAATCTCAGAAAGAACACTTTACAGAAAAATAAAAGAATTCAAACTCTAATGAAAAAATTTATATTCACATGCTTATTTCTTAATTTCTTCTCATGCAATTTTTATTCATTTACAGGAGCTTCTATTTCTCCAGAAATAAAAAATTTTTCTGTAAGTTATTTTCCTAATAAATCAGAAATTATAAATGCATCATTAAGTACTATATTTACAGAGAAACTAAAAGAAATATTTGTTAGACAAACTAACTTAATACATGTAAGTAATAATGGAGATTTATCATTTCAAGGTGAGATTATTGGATATAGTATTAAGCCAATTTCTATATCATCAGACGAAACTGCAAGACAAAACAGACTGACTATAAAAATCCTAGTTGAATTCATTAATTCTTCAGATGATAATCTTAATTTCAAGAATACATTTACAAGATATAAAGACTTTCCTTCTGACCAAGATTTTAATGAATTTGAAGAAATATTTTTAGAAGAAATTTGTGATGAAATAGTAGAGGATATATTTAATAAAGCTGTAGTAAATTGGTAGTATGAATAAAGAAAGACTAAATTTTTTAATTAATAATCCTCTAGAAATTAACAAAGAAGATAATTATAAACTTGAAAAAATATTAATAGAACATCCGTATTTCTCAATAGGACATATATTATTTGCTAGAGGATTGTTAAATAACGAAAGTTTTAGATACAATTCTAAACTTAAAAAAGCTGCTATATACTCTATAGAAAGAAAAAAGTTATTTTACCTAATTTCGAAAGAAAACAAAAAAAATAGTGAATTTATAGAGAAATCACATGAAAATAATAAATCTTCATCACTAAGTATTGGAAAGCCATTAAAATTCAATATAGATGAAGAATACTCATTTTCAGAGTGGCTATCAATTACTAAAATAAAAAAAATAGATAGATCAGAAAAGAAGACAGATATTATTAATGATTTTCTTAAAAAGAACCCAGTAATTAAAATAGAAAAAAATAAACTATTTTCACCAAGTGAAAAAGCTAAAATTTCTCTGATTGAAAATGATAATTTTGTTACCGAAACATTAGCAAAAGTATACCTAGAACAAAAACATTTTGAAAAAGCAATTGAAGCTTATCAAAAATTAATTTTGAAATATCCGAAAAAAAATAGTTTATTTGCAAATCAAATAGATTTGATAAATAAAATAAAAAACACGTAAGCCATGTATGCAATTTTCGCAACCCTTATTATAATATGTTCAATCCTCCTAGTTCTAATTATTCTAATTCAAAATCCAAAAGGAGGAGGATTATCATCATCATTTGGAGGAAGTGGAAACCAAATGATGGGAGTCAAGAAAACTACAGATTTTCTAGAGAAAGCAACATGGACTCTAGCGGTTTCTCTAATAATGCTAATATTAATATCTAATTTTGCTATTAGCAGACCTGAAAATAAATTAGAAGAAAGTAAGGGAGAGAATTTTAATGTAAACACCTCAAGCGAATTTTCAACAACAATCGAAGACAGTATTCCTTAAAAAAAACTGACATCTTTTCAGTAAAATTTGATCAAATCAACAACGGCACGATAATTGAAGTAAACTAAATAGAGTAAAAAATAATATTAATCAAAATTTTTTAAAATGAGTAACAAAATTCAACCACTTTCTGATAGAGTATTAATTAAAGTATCAGAAGCGGAAACAAAAACAGCATCTGGTATAATAATTCCAGATAACGCGCAAGAAAAACCTCAAAAAGGAACTGTTATTGCTGTAGGAAAAGGGACAAAAGATAACCCGATGACTGTAAAAGCAGGTGACATGGTTCTTTATGGGAAATATGCTGGAACAGAACTTAAACATGAAAATGAAGAATTTATCATCATGAAAGAATCTGATATATTCGCAATCATTTCATAAATTATTTCATAAACAAAAATATAAAAAAATGGCAAAAAATATAAAATTTAATACAGACGCTAGAGATTCCTTAAAAAAAGGGGTAGATGCTTTAGCAAACGCAGTTAAAGTTACATTAGGTCCAAAAGGTCGAAATGTAGTTATTGAAAAGAAATTTGGAGGACCTTCTATTACGAAAGATGGAGTCTCAGTAGCTAAAGAAATAGAATTAGAAGATTCTTTAGAAAACATAGGAGCACAGATGGTTAAAGAGGTAGCTTCTAAAACTGCTGATATTGCTGGTGATGGAACTACAACGGCTACAGTACTTGCTCAAGCGATTATAACAGCAGGATTAAAAAATGTAGCAGCTGGAGCTAATCCTATGGATTTAAAAAGAGGTATAGATAAAGCAGTAAATGCAATAGTAACAGACATTGATAAACAATCAAAAAAAGTAGGTAATAGTTACGAAATGATTGAACAAGTAGCTACAATTTCTGCTAACAATGACAACATAATTGGAAGTTTAATTGCAGAAGCTATGGAGAAAGTAAAAACTGAAGGAGTAATAACTGTTGAAGAAGCTAAAGGAACAGAGACTAATGTAGAAGTTGTAGAAGGAATGCAATTTGACAGAGGTTATCTATCTCCTTATTTTATTACTGATGCTGATAAAATGGAAACTGAGTTAGACAATCCATATATACTAATATATGATAAGAAAATCTCTACAATGAAAGATTTACTTCCAATATTAGAAGAAACCGCCAAATCTGGGAGACCCCTAATGATTATTGCGGAAGATATAGATGGCGAAGCTCTTTCAACACTAGTCGTAAATAAAATACGTGGAGCTCTAAAAGTAGCAGCAGTAAAAGCTCCAGGATTTGGAGATAGAAGAAAAGCAATGTTGGAAGATATTGCTATATTAACCAATGGTACAGTAATTTCAGAGGAAAGAGGATACACTTTAGAAGCAGCTAATATTGAGATGCTTGGAAGTTGTGAAAAAATTGTAACTGATAAAGATAACACCACAATAATAAATGGTGAAGGTGATTCTAAATCAATAAAAGCCAGGGTTAATCAAATAAAATCTCAAATAGAAATCAGTACTTCTGATTACGATACTGAAAAACTGCAAGAAAGATTAGCAAAATTAGCTGGTGGTGTAGCTGTATTATACGTTGGAGCCGCATCAGAAATGGAAATGAAAGAGAAAAAAGATAGAGTTGATGATGCTCTTGCCGCTACAAGAGCTGCAGTAGAAGAAGGTATAGTTGCGGGAGGTGGAGTTTCAATAGTTAGAGCAGCTAAAATGCTTGAAAAACTAAAAGGAGATAATGATGATGAACAAACTGGAATTAATATTATTGAAAGAGCAATTGAAGAACCACTTAGACAAATTGTAGAAAATGCTGGATTGGAAGGTTCAGTTATTGTCTCAAAAGTTAAAGACGGGAAAGATGATTTTGGTTTTAACGCAAAGACTGAAAAATTTGAAAACATGATGAAAGCAGGAATAATTGATCCAGCTAAAGTAGTTAGAGTAGCTCTCCAAAATGCATCTTCAGTTTCAGGAATGTTACTCACAACTGAATGTGTAATCTCTGATATACCTGAAGAAAACCCTCCTATGCCTCCAATGGGTGGTGGTGGAATGCCTCCAGGTATGATGTAATTAATTAATATCTAAAAATCCTTACTTTTTGTAAGGATTTTTTTTATTGTTTTTAATCTACATTATCATGTAAATAAGAATTATCTTCTTTTAATCTTATAGTATTATCATCACCCATTGATAATGTTTGATTAGACAAATTAATTTCAGAAGAATGCGGTACATCTTCCAAATCTATACCACTTCTTTTATAAGCCGGTTCCTCAATTAAATTTGTTAGTCCTGAGGGTGTTCTTAATATATTTGAGATATTCTTAAGTTTTTCTTCTCTTTTCCTAGAAATAATTTCATTCTCTTCAAAAGATAAAGAATTAATATTATTAACTTCTTCATTAACATTAACATTAACATCAAAATCTAAATTCACTATACTATTTTCATTATCATCTGTATCTGAAAAATCATCATTATTTTCAATGCTTAATTCATTTGAGACATGTTTATCTGAAACTTCCTCTTCTAAATTAAAAACCAACTTATCTTCATCTAAATCAGATTCATTATTTTCTTGACGAGAAACATTAAGATTAATTAAAGATTCTTCAGAAGGCTCTGAAATATTATTAATATCAATATTATATTCATCAAACTCTAACATTGACTGTTGGTTAAAATCTTCTGTAATAAGCTTAGGCATCTCTACTGATGTGTTCTTTTTATTCGCAATATCATCTAAATTTTTTTCATCATCGATATCAATTGTGACATCTTCCAAATCTTCTTTTGGTTCAAAACCAGTAGCTATTACTGTTACTGAAATTCTTCCTCCTAAAGATGGATCAGTACCTACTCCATTTATGATATTTACATTATTACCTGCATGTTTTTGGATAGTATCTGTAATTAGTTTTAACTCATTCATAGAAATTTCATCATCTTCAGAATCTCCTGTTACTATCTTTAATAAAACATGTTTTGAACCAAAGATATCGTTATCATTCAACAGAGGAGAATCTAACGCATTTTTAACTGATTCAACAGCTCTATTTTCTCCCTCTGCTTCTGCTTGACCCATAATTGCTGTACCACTATTCTCCAAAACTAATCTTGCATCACTTAAATCAATATTAACTGTCAAATGTTGTGTAATTACCTCTGCAATTCCTTTAGTAGCTGTATTTAAAACTTCATTAGCCTTACTAAAAGCTTGAGTTAACTTTAAATCTCCATGAACTTGTAAGAGTTTTTGATTATTTATGACTAATAGTGTATCAACATTTGATCTCAATTCTTCTAAACCAATCTTTGCATGTTGATGTCTTCTTCCTCCCTCAGTCTCAAATGGCATTGTTACAACACCTACAGTCAGAATCCCCTTATCTCTTGCTGCTTTAGCTATTACTGGAGCAGCTCCTGTACCAGTTCCACCACCCATTCCAGCAGTAATAAATAGCATATTAGTATTTGAATCAAGCAATTCATTAATCCTATCAATACTTTCTATCGCAGCTTCCTTACCAACATTAGGGTTAGATCCAGCTCCAAGACCGTTAGTAAGACTTTCTCCTAACTGAATCTTTACTGGAATGGAACTAGCTTCCAAAGCTTGAGTATCTGTATTGCAAATTGCAAAATCAACTCCTTGTATGCCATTCTCATACATGTAATTAATAGCATTTCCACCTCCACCACCAATTCCAATTACCTTAATAACTGATGATTGATTTTTTGGAAGATTAAAATCAATAATGTTTTCATTTTCATTCATAATTTATCTGTTTTTAATAATTAATAATTAATTTATATCATCAGAGAACCATTTCTCTAAAATTACTTTAAATTTCTCTCCTATTCCAGAAGAAATCCTATTTTCTTTATCTATAATTTTTTCTTTATCCTCATCTACTTCACTCCAATTTATTTCTTCAAAACCCTGTTGTACCAACCCTACCCCAGTGGAAAAAATAGGACTTTTAATATTCATCTTTGAATCTTGCCCTAAATGTTCATTCGGATAACCAATTCTTACTTCTTTACCTGTTAAATAAGAAAAAAGTTGAGGAAGATTTCTTAATTGGGAGCCACCACCTGTTAAAACAATACCAGTCATTAACTTATCTTGATAACCTGATGCTTGTATTTGAAAATTTACTAAATCTATTATTTCTTTCATTCTAGCCTCAATTATTGCAGACAAATTTTTTACTGAAACTTCCTTCGGGTCTTTTCCCCTGAGCCCAGGAATTGATACTATAACATTTTCTTTTGCTGATGATTGCATAGCTCTTCCAAACTTTACCTTTAACATCTCAGCTTGCTTCTCTAGAATCTGAATACCTTGTTTAATATCTGTAGTTATTACATTCCCTCCGAACGGTATCACAGAAGTATGTCTTATTATTCCATCTAAAAATATTGCTATATCAGTTGTTCCTCCTCCAATATCAACCATACAAACACCCTCCTGCTTCTCCTCTTTATCTAAAACTGCTTTTGCAGATGCAAATGGCTCTAATATTAATTCTTTAGGAGTTAATCCTGCCTTTCTAACACATCTATAGATGTTTTTTACAGCCGCCATCTTTGCTGTAATAATATGAAAATTTGCTTCAATTTTTACTCCAGCCATTCCTTTTGGGTCCTGAATAAAATCTTCACCATCTACAGTGTATTCTTGTGGTATCACATGAATTACATTTTCTCCAGGCATAGTAACTAATTTAAACATATTATCTCTTAATTTATCTAAATCAGTTTGAGATATTTCTTCATTAATATCATCTCTTACCATTTCTCCTCTATGTTGAAGACTCTTAATATGTTGACCTGCTATTCCTACAAACACCTCATTAATTTTTATGCCAGATTCTAACTCTGCATTCTCAACAGCAATTTTTATTGAAGCAACTGTCTTATCTATATTTGCTACTACTCCTCTATTAACACCATTAGAGATTGCTTTTCCAGTTCCTAAAATCTCTAATTTCCCAAATTGATCTTTTTTTCCTACTATAGCTGTTATTTTTGTAGTTCCAATATCTAACCCTACAATTACTTGAGACTTATTTAATTCTTTTTCTTTATTTTCCATATTAATTATTTTTAATGCAAACTATTTGATTTTTATATTTTAAATTTATTAAGCTATATGATTGATTATTAATATTTCCTTTATTATAGTACAATAATAATTTCTTAAATTTTTCTTTAACATCTTTTATTTGACCAAATAAAATATTTTCTCCCTCTCTACAATGTAATAACAATTCTGAATTCTTAATTTCTATTTGAACTATCTGATTCTCTAAGAATTTATTCTCTAATATACTCATAACAAATTTAAACAATTCTGATTCTCCTACTGAGCTAATATCTCCTGATACAACTAACACTCTTGAAGTGTGTTTTTTAGATAATAACATTTTCTTTCCATCTTCGTCTATATAATAACTTTCATCTATATTTTGCACTCTGAGAATAGGATTCCTTTGTTCTAATTCGATATAAACATTACCATTCATATCAGAATATACAACAACGTCTTTTACGGATGGGTGACCTAATAATAATTTTTCGATTTTATAAAAAGAAATTGAAGAAAATAATAAAGAGTCTGGATTTAAATCAAATTCTTTTAAATAATCAATTATAATATCCTTTGTAATAAACTTATTATGATTTGTATCTATTTTGATATCTGATAAAAAACAATAACTATTATCTATTCTATTAGATCCAAAGGACAACATGCATCCTATTAAAATTACTGCTAAAAAAAATCTAATGAAATTATATATTTTTATCATCGAATCTTTTTTTAATTATCTCAACTATAGTACTTATATCTCCTGCTCCTAACGTCATTACAATATCTAGATCTCTTTCAAAAAGAAAATCAGGAACTTCTTTTAGACTACATAAAAATTTCTTCTTTAATGAGCATTTTTGTAAAAGCATAGATGAGTTTATTTCTAAACAATCTTTTTCTCTAGCTGCATATATTTCTGTCAATATTAATTGATCAGCAATAGACAGTGCTTTGGCAAAATCATCCAGAAAATCTATAGTTCTACTATATAAATGAGGTTGAAAAACCACTGTCAAATTTCTTTTTGGGTACATTTTCTTTACAGCACATATACTCAATTTAACTTCCTCTGGATGGTGTGCATAATCATCGATATATATATATCTTTCGTTATTTATATGAATATCAAATCTTCTATTAATTCCTTTAAACGTGGATAGGGATTTGGAAATTGACGTATTAGAACATCCCATCTTTTTAGCTACAGATATTGCGGCAACAGAGTTCAAAACATTAAAATCTCCACCCATATTTAAATTCAAATTTTGAATATTTTCATCTGAACAACTAAAATCAAATTTCATTGTGTTTCCAGATTTTGAAATATTTTTTGCACTAAAATCAGATTCAATATTAATACTATATGTATATAAGGATATGTCTTTTCTTTTTATAAAAGTTGAATCTATATTTGCTTCAATATACAGACTACCACCAGACTTAATTTTTTGAGTAAATTCACTAAATGCTAACTCTAGATTGTACTTGTTTTTATAAATATCTAAATGATCTGCATCAATAGATGTAATTATAGCTATATCAGGATTAAGATGTAAAAAAGATCTATCATATTCATCTGCTTCCACAATCATAATGCTATCTTCAGTACCAATTAATACATTCGAATTATAATTTTTACTAACACCTCCAACAAAAGAGGTGCAATCTAAATTAGATTCCTTTAATAAATGCGTCAAAATAGTAGATGTAGTTGTTTTTCCATGAGTTCCGGAAACAGCTATTGTAAAATGGTTCTTAGAAATTATTCCTAATAACTCTGACCTCTTTAGTATTATATAATTGTTTTTTCTAAAAAAATCTAATTCTATATGATCTTCCGGTATTGCTGGTGTATACACAACCAATGTGTCATATACATCCAATGAAATTTCTTCTTCTTCAAGATAATGGATATTTACTCCTTCGTTCTCTAAATCTTCACATATTCTATTCTTTACTTTATCATATCCAAATATATTAATATCTTTTTTATTAAAGTATCTAGCAAGGGCACTCATACCAATACCTCCTATACCAATAAAATATATATTCTTATACTCACTTAAATTCATTTTTTCAAAATTTTTAATGAAATACTAGAAATCCTATCAGCTGCATCTACTCTTGATATTTTTTTAACATTAAGACTTAATTGTTTTTGTAAAGTAATATTATTAGATAATTTTATTATCTCATCAACAAGATTAAGCCTAGAATCTTTATCTTTTACCATTAAAGCAGATTTTTTTTCAACTAATGATTGTGCATTTTTTGTTTGATGATCTTCCGCTACGTTGGGAGAAGGCACTAAAATAGATGCTTTTCCTAAAAAACTAATTTCTGAAATAGCGATTGCTCCAGCTCTAGATACTACAATATCAGAAGCTGAATATGCTTTATCCATTTCTCTGATAAATTTATGTATACTAATATCTTTAATTATTGACCTATCTAATAATTTATAATTTTCTAATTCAAAAGAACTTCCTGTCTGCCAAATGAGATTTAAATCATTCTCATTAAATTTATCTATATTATTAATAATTGACTCATTTATTGTTTTAGATCCCAAACTTCCTCCTAACACTAAAATTGTTTTACGATTATTATTTAGTCCAAAAAATCTTCTAGAATCTTGCTTATCTAGAGAAGTTGAATTAATTATTAAATCACGTATAGGATTTCCAGTATATTCTATATTTTTTTTAGGAAAAAACCTATCCATTCCATCATAAGCAACACATATTTTGTTTACATATTTTGACAATAACTTATTTGTTAGCCCAGCAAAAGAATTTTGTTCCTGGATTAATGTTGGGATACATTTAAAAAAAGATGAAACAAATAAGACAGGTCCGCTTGCATAACCACCTGTTCCAATAACTAAATCTGGATTAAAATTATTAATAATTTTAATTGATTTATAAATACTTACAATCAACTTGAAAGGAAATAATAAATTATTAAATGATAGTTTTCTTTGTAAACCTGAAATCCATAAACCTTTAATATCATAGCCTAATTCTGGTATCTTTCGCATTTCCATCCTATCTTTTGCTCCAACAAATAAAATATCTATCTTCTTTACTTTCTTTTCTAAAGACTTAGCAATCGCTATTGCAGGAAAAATATGTCCTCCTGTTCCACCACCACTAATAATTACTCTAAGCTCTTTCATAATCTCTATCTAGTGAGTTTCTACTAACGCTTAATATAATTCCAATTGATATACATGTAAATATAATTGAGGTACCACCCTTACTTATCAATGGTAAAGTCTGACCAGTTACTGGTAAAACACCAACATTAACAGCCATATTAATTGAAGCTTGAAGTAATAAAGAAAATGATAATTCAGCTACTATTAAAGATCCAAAAACACTTTCTGTTTTATTAGAAATTATAACGCATCTGTAAAAGAAAATCAAATACAATAACATTGGCAAAAACCCACCAAATAAAATTCCATATTGTTCAATAGTTATAGCGTAAACAAAGTCAGAAGAACTAGCATACAAAAAGTGTCTTTGAATGCCCTTGCCAGGACCTTTTCCAAAAATACCCCCATTTTTAATCGCTATTTTAGATTCATTCAACTGATGACCTCCTTCACTAACATAATTATCATTAGGATTAATAAATGAATCTATTCTATTCACCCATGTTTTAGATCTTGGCACAGAATCCTGAAATGAAGGAATATATTTACCAGAAAAATATACTACTAAAATTAAAAATAAACCTAAGCTTAGTATAGAAAATAAATACTTTGGTCTAATTTTACCAAAAACCATTAAGAAAAAACCATTAGTAAATACTAAAACAGCAGTTGATAAATTTGATGGAAAGATTAGTAAACATATAATACTTAAAGGTAAGATCAGATGAAAACAAAACCCTTTTAAAGTATTTATTTCATTTCTATACTTACTAATTTGACGAGATATAAAAACTAAAATTATAACTTTAGCAAAATCTGACGGCTGAAATGACAAACCTCCTAGGTAAATCCACCTTTTTGCTCCATTAATTTCTATCCCTATAAATAGCACAAACAGTAATAAAATAATACTAATAATCAAACCTACTACACTTAATTTTGAGAAATACTTAAATTTTAATTTATGAACAGCATATAACACTATAAGTCCTAAAAAAATATTTCTTATATGTATTCTTACAGAATTTAATCCTTCAACACTATATACCACAAGAATAGATGTAACCAATAAACTAATTACTACAGTCCATATTGTCTTATCACCTTCCAATTGTATATATTTAGAAATATTTCTCATTCTTTTATAAACTCCTAACTGAATTTTTAAATTTCATACCCCTTTCCTCAAAATTTGAAAACATGTCAAAACTAGCACAAGCTGGTGATAACAAAACTGCATCACCTTTTTCAGCTAGTTCATATGAATATGCTACAGCTTCATTCATTGATGATGCATCAACAATATTGTCTACGCTAGTTTTAAATATTTTATGCAATTTTTCTTTATTCTCACCAATACATACAATAGCTTTTACCTTTTCCTTAACTAAATCCAATAATTCTGAATAATCATTCCCTTTGTCTACCCCGCCAACAATCCATACAACTTTTTTCTCCATGCTTTCCAAAGCAAACCAAACTGAATTAATATTAGTTGCTTTTGAGTCATTAATAAACTCTATTCCATGAACATTAATTACATGTTCTAACCTATGCTCAACATTCTTAAAGTCTTGTAATGATTGACGTATAATAAAATCTTTAACATCTAAAACTCTAGTAGCTATTGAAGCTGCCATAGAATTATAAATATTATGTTTCCCTTGTAAACCTAATTCTTGAATTGTCATTTTTTCATTATTTAAATTAATATTAATTTGATTACCGATTAAATATGCTCCACATGAGTCTAAATTTCTATGAATACTAAAAGGTATTGTATGACACTTTGTTTTAAGATTATCTACAATGTTCATATCGTCGATATTATAAATTAAAACATCTTCCTTTTTTTTGTTGATTGTAATTCTTAACTTAGATTGTATATAATTATTAAAATCATAATCATATCTATCCAAATGATCTGCACTTATATTTAAAATTATTGAAATATCTGCTCTGAAATCTTTTATTCCATCTAGTTGAAAACTACTCAACTCTAAGACTATATATTTATAATCTCTTTTAATAATTGATCTTGCAAAACCAGTACCAATATTACCAGCTACTAAAACATCAAAACCAGCTTTCTTTAATATTTCTCCAATTAAAGAAACTGTTGTAGTTTTTCCATTACTTCCAGTAACTGCTATTATTTTTGATTCTGTATATCTTGAAGCAAATTCAATCTCAGATATAATAGGAATACCGATTTGCCTAATATTCTTAATTATAGAGGTGCTTTCTGGCACTCCTGGACTTTTAATAACTTCTTCTGACAAAGAAATTTTACTTATAGAATGTTTTTCTTCTTCCCATTCAATGTTATTTTGTGAAAGAATATCTTTTTCGATAATTTTACCATTATCTGAGACAAAGACCTTATACCCTTTTTTCTTAGCAAGTAAAGCAGCTCCAATACCACTTTCTCCAGCACCTATGACAGATAATCTTCTCATTACCTAAGTTTTAATGTAACTATAGTTAATACTGCCAACATTATCCCTACAATCCAAAATCTAGTAACAATTTTACTTTCATGATATCCCATTTTTTGATAATGATGATGTAAAGGCGACATTCTAAATATTCTTCTTCCGGTTCCATATTTATTTTTTGTATATTTAAACCAACTTACCTGTAATAAAACAGATATGTTCTCAATCAAAAATATTCCACACAATATTGGTATGAGTAATTCCTTTCTAATTAATATGGATACGACAGCTATAATACCTCCTAAAGAAAGACTCCCTGTATCTCCCATAAAGACTTGTGCTGGAAATGAATTATACCACAAAAAACCCACACATGATCCAACAAAAGCAGACATAAAAATCACAACCTCTCCAATATCTGGGATGTACATAATATTTAAATAATCTGCAGCTAAAATATTTCCTGATACATATGCGAAAATTGCAAGAGTAGCTCCAATAATTGCTGATGTTCCAGTAGCTAAACCATCTAATCCATCAGTTAAATTAGCTCCATTTGATACAGAAGTTATAATAAAAACAACAATTAAAATAAAAACAATCCACCAGTAATTTTCAGATTTTTTTGAGAAAATAGAAACTACCTTTTGATAATTAAATTCATTGTTTTTCAAAAATGGAATTGTTGTTTTAGAAGATTTCTCTGCTACTAGAACATTGTTTTCTGAAATAGAAACATTATCTAATACTCTTTCTTTAATTACGATATCTGGATGAAAAACCATAAACAATCCTACTATAATACCTATCCCAACTTGTCCCAAAATCTTAAATTTTCCAGCCAAGCCATCTTTATCATTTTTATAAACCTTAATATAATCATCAATAAAACCTATTATTCCTAACCATACAGTCGAGATTAAAAGAATAATAATATATATGTTATCTAGCTGAGCAAATAATATAGTTGGAATTATAATAGCAGATAAAATAATGATACCTCCCATAGTTGGAGTGTCTTTCTTTTTCTCTTCCCCTAACAATCCAAGCACTCTAACTTTCTCTCCAATTTGCTTCTTTTTTATAAAATCTATAATTTTTCCTCCGAATAATAGAGATACTATTAGCGAGGTAATTAGGGCCATTGCCGAACGAAATGAAATGTACTGAAAAACACCAGCACCAGGCATCTCATATATTTCATTTAGATATTCAAAAAAACTATATAACATTTACATCTATTTTTAATGATTTGATAATTTCTTCTGTATCATCAAATGGTAATTTAACACCATTTATCTCTTGATATTTTTCATGACCTTTTCCTGCTAAAAGGATTATATCTCCAGAATTAGCTATTTTACATGCTGTCTTAATAGCATGACTCCTGTCATTTATAACTAATAAATTATTTTTATCACTAGTTTTTAATTCTGAAATCATATCATCTATAATATTTTCTAATTTTTCTGATCTAGGATTATCTGAAGTAATAATTACTTGATCTGTCATATTAGTTGCAATTGATGTCATTAAAGGCCTCTTATCCTTATCTCTATCACCTCCACAACCAAACACTATAATTAACTTCTGTGATTTTTTTCTAATTTTATTAATTGTACTTAAAACATTTTCATATGCATCAGGCGTGTGCATATAATCTACTATAGCAGTAATACCATCTGAACTTCTAAATGCATGAAATCTTCCATCTGCAGGCTTTAATACACTAATTCCCCTAAGGATATTTTCTTTTTCTATTCCCAAATGTAAAGCTGTACAATAAACAGCTAATAAATTATAAGCATTAAATTCTCCAATAATATTAACCCATACTTCTGTGGAATCAATTTTTAATAACATTCCATCAAACCTACTTTCAATTACCTTACACATATGATTAGCATTTTTCTTTAAACTATAGGTAATCTTCTTTGCAGAAGAATTAGCAACCATTTGTAAGCCATTTTTATCATCTTTATTGATAATAGCAAAAGCATTAGATGATAAATTATCAAAAAAGATCTTTTTTGCTTTCAAATACTCATTAAATGATTTATGATAATCTAAATGTTCGTGTGTTAAATTTGTAAATACACCTAAATCAAATAATAAATTTGATGTTCGATGCTGGTGTACCGCATGTGAACTAACCTCCATAAAACAATATTCGCATCCATGATCAATCATCTGACTCAATAATTTATTAATCTGTATAGAATCTGCTGTTGTATGTGTACTAGGGATGGAATTATCACCTATTTTATTTTCAATTGTAGAAAGTAATCCAACTTTGAAGCCTAAAACATTAAACAACTTATATAATAAAGTAACTATTGTAGTTTTTCCATTTGTTCCTGTTACTCCAACTAACTTAATCTTACTTGAGGGGTTGCCAAAATAATTTGAAGACAAAATAGACATTGCGACAGCAGTGTTTTCTACTAATAAATAACATACTTTTTCTCTTAATTTATCAGGCATTTTCTCTAATAATACAGCGCTGCAACCTAAATCAATCGCATTATCTATAAAATCATGACCATCAAATTTTATACCCTTTATTGCTATAAATAAATCTGATTTTGAAACCTTTCTTGAATCAAATTCAATCTTATTAATTTTAACATCAAGATTGTATCCATATGAAGACTTCAAATTAACTCCTAATAATAATTTACTCAATTCCATTATAATAATTTGATTTTTATTACATCTTCTTCTAGTATAGGATCGCCAACCTCTATGGACTGATAGGTAACTTTTCCAGAACCATCATAATCAAAAATTAAATCTGAATTCTCTAAAACATAAATCAAATCCATCAGGTTAATCCCTGTTAAGTTAGGCATCATTTTATTAGATAATTGTTCAAATATTGATTGAATACGAATATCTGAACTCTCTTTAATTTTAATTAATTTATTAAATTTTATTGTAGTATCTTCACTTATTTGAGTGTTATGATAATATTCTGAAAGATTAGAATCAAATGAATAGACTTTATCAGATATATCCTTAAAAACTGGAGCTGCTACTATTCCAGCATAATGATTCTTATCAGTTGGATCTACAAAATCATGAATAACTACAATACAAGAATATTTTGGATTTTCTACAGGAAAGAATCCAGCAAAAGAAGCAGTGTAACTCCTCTCATATTTTGTCTTTTTATCCCAATTCCAATATTCGTTTTTACAAGTTCCTGTCTTACCAGCTATTGAATACTTATTAGTATAAATATTACTTGCTGTCCCATAAATCTTATCGTCAGAATCATTATCTTTTTGGTTACTGACAACCTGCTCCATATAAGGCATCAACATTTTTATGTTATCTATGGAACAAACCCTTCCGTCTATATACTTGCTTGGAAACTTTTCTATAATACCAGTCTCATCCTTAATAGCACTTACTAACTTAGGAATAACCATCTTTCCATCATTAGCTATAGAGTTATAAAAACATAAAATTTGCATTGGAGATAACTTCATCTCATAACCTATTGACATAGAAGGTAAAGTGGTTCCAGACCAATACTTATCACTAGGATTTCTAACTAACATAGAACTTCTATAAGGCAATTGCAATTCTAATGGTTCAGTCAATCCAAATCTGGTAAGGTTTGAATAAAATAATTCAGGTTTATTTTTATAATTTTCATTTATTGCTTTTGATATTGCTACATTTGAAGAAACTACAAAAGCATCTCCTAATGTAATAACCCCATGTTTCCTAGTATCATTTATAGTGGAACCATAAAAGGAAATATTACCATTTCCTGTATTGATACTATCTTCTAAATTAATAAACCCATCTTCTAATAAAGATAAGAAAGAGGCTAATTTGAATGTAGATCCAGGAGCAATCTCTGATACAATAGCGTGATTTTTTGAATCAAAATATTTAGAAGAATCTTCAGACCTGTGCAAATTAGCTATCGCTTTAACATTACCTGTTTCTACTTCCATTAAAACAACAGTACCCCACTTTGCTTTGGTCTCCATCAATTTTTTCCTTAAAGATGATTCTGCAGCATCTTGAAACTCAATATTTATTGTAGTAACTACATCTTTTCCTGAAATAGGTAAAATATTTTTTTCTGATTCTTTTGGTATAAGCATCTTTCCTGAAATTTCTTGATTTAATTGTTTACCTGGTACACCTTGCAAATAAAAATTAAACGCTTTCTCAATTCCATTCTTTGGAATAATTGAGTCATTTTCTATATCTACTCTACCGATTGTCACCTTACCTAATGAACCGAATGGATACTCTCTAGTACTTTTTATTTCGTATATAAATCCTCCTCTATATTTACCCAAATTAAATATTGGAAATTTTTTCATTTCCTGTAAAGTAAGATAACTCACATCTTTCTTCAATTTATAATATCTCTTTTGCTTATTTGAAATTAATTCTTGCTTGTATTCTTCAGCTGTTTTATCATTAAAAAGTCTTGATAACTCAACAGACAAATCTGTAATATTTTGATTAAAAACTAAATTATCAATTGTTTTTAAGTCTAACCTTACATCATAAACTGGCATTGTTACTGATAATATTCTTCCATCTTCTGATAAAATATTACCTCTTGGAGCTTCTAGAATACTAATTGTTGGATTATGAGTCACAATCACACCTGAGTTAGAATACTGAATTTGAAATAAACTAAAACCTATAAAAATAAAAAATAAAAAAATGAAGATGAATGAAATCATCAAAGGCCAGTTTTTATTTGATTTAACTATGGGCATTAATTTAATTCAATTATAAATGGGAGCTTATCAGAACTTTTTAATCCAAAGTTTTTTACTTTTTTTTCTATTATAGTTCTTTTATACCATGACATCATTTCAGTTTTTAGAGACATTGATTTCATTCCCAAATCGAATGACTCTTGATCTTTTAGTCTAATTCTAACATTAGCATCTTCTAATTTAAATGAAATTCCTATTTGGATTAACATCAAAAACACTATATAAAGAATAAAATATGCATGATTATAAAAACCTCCTTTCTCAAAGAAATTAACATTCATGATTTTTTTTCTTTTTTTTCTCATATTATTTTTTCCGCAATTCTAAGCTTAGCACTTCTTGACCTGTTATTTTTCTTGATTTCTAAAATTGATGGAGTAATTATCTTTTGATTAACCTGCCTAATTTTACTTAAATTATTTCCATAAAAATCTTTTTTGACTTCTCCTGAAAAACTTCCTCTTTTAAAGAGGTTTTTTACTAAACGATCTTCTATTGAATGATATGAAATAACCACAAATCTTGACTTATTATTTAACAGCTCTACTCCATCTTCTAACATTTTTTTTAATGATTCAATCTCCTGGTTAACTTCTATTCTTATAGATTGAAATATTCTAGAAAGAAAACTAGATTTCTTTCTTGCTGGTGTGATGTTTTTTAATAACTCTATTAAATCATTGGTAGTATTTATATTTTTAATTTTCCTAGAATTGACTATTAATTCTGAGATCTTTCTTGAATTATATAAGTCTCCATAATTAAAGAATATGTCACTAAGATGTTCTAATGTATACTCATTCAAAACTACTTTTGCTGTAAGTTCAGAACTTCTATTCATTCTCATATCAAGTTCTGAATTAAATCTAAATGAAAATCCTCGTTCAGCTACATCTAACTGATGAGATGAAACTCCAAGATCAGCCAAAATACCATCTACCTGAAAAACCCCCTCTTTCCTTAAAAATCTCTTAATGTTTTTATAATTTGTTATTATCAATTTAAAATTATTAGCTGTTGGGGATTCTGATAATACATCAATGTCTCTGTCAAAAGCAAATAATTTACCCCCATCTAACTTTTCCAATATCTTCCTAGAGTGTCCTCCACCACCAAATGTTACATCCAGGTAAATACCATTTGACTTTATATTTAAAGCTTCTATAGACTCATTAATTAATACTGATTTATGATATGTCATTTGAATCTAATTTATTACCCATAACTTCTTCTGCTAATTTTCCAAAATCAACCAAAGTTTGTTTAACATTGTTCTCATAACTATTTTTATCCCAGATCTCAATAACATTCACAGAAGAAGCCAAAACTAAATCTCTATCAAGTTGAGCGAAGGACTTTAAATCCTTAGGTACTAATATTCTGCCAGTAGAATCAATATCAACCGACTTAAGCCCTGACATAAATGACCTAATAAAATCATTATTCTTCTTAATAAACCTGTTTAACCTGTTTACTTGATCAACCATAATTCTCCATTCATTCATTGGATAAATCTCTAAACAATTATTGAAAACACTTCGTTTTAAGACGAATCCATCATTAATTACTGAATTGAGTTGTTTTTTTAAAGATACTGGAACCATAAAACGTCCTTTTGAATCCAATTTACACTCATATGTTCCTATAAGGTTAACCATATTGTTAATTATAAATTTTTGTAAAGATACAAAATTGCTCCACAATTTACCACTTTGCGCCACTTTGTTGATAACTTTTACCACTAGTCAACATTTACTAGAGTAAACTAGACTTGATTACTTTTAATAAATACATTCAAATAAATTTATTACTTTTGCTATTATGATTAAAGAAGAAGGGAAATTCAAATGGATTGAAGAAGGAAATTCAGGACAGCCTATTATACTACTTCATGGCCTTATGGGTGGAGCAGATAATTTTGGAGAAATGGTTGACTTTATTTCAAAAAAATATCATGTATTCGGATTAGATCTAAAATTGTTTGAAGGAAGATCTCTAAAAGTATCTGTGAAAAAACTCAGTGACTACCTATTCGATTTTATGGAACATATAGGAATTAAAAGCGCAGTTCTTATGGGAAACTCAATGGGAGGACATATAGCTTTAATATTTGCAAAAGAATATCCCGAGATGGTTGACGGAATGATACTCACTGGAAGTTCAGGGCTTTTTGAAAATTCACTAGGAAGTTCCTTCCCTAGGAGAGGAGATAAAGATTATATAAGAAGAAAAACAGAAGAAGTTTTCTATGACCCTTCAGTTGCTACTGAAGAACTAGTAGATAGAGTATTCGAGATTGCTAATAAAAGAACTTCTGTTCTTAAATTACTAGGATATGCTAAATCTGCAATACGCCATAACATGGCAGATGACCTACCAAATCTACAAATATCCACATGCTTAATTTGGGGAGAAAACGATGTTGTAACACCTCCTCACGTTGCAGAAGAATTTCATAAATTACTTCCAAAATCTGACTTATATTGGATACCATTATGTGGACATGCTGCCATGTGGGAACATCCGAAAAGTTTTAGTGAAATTGTTCTTTCATGGATGAAAAAATATAATCTATAAGTAAAAAAATGAAAATTAAGAGCTCCGAATTTCTTATTAGTAATACGGATTATAATTTATGCCCAAAAGACAACATACCAGAATACGCTTTTATTGGAAGATCTAATGTCGGAAAATCATCATTAATTAACTTATTAGTCAAAAAGAAAAACCTGGCAAAAACTTCTGGCAAACCTGGAAAAACAAAATTAATTAATCATTATAAAGTTAATGACGAATGGTTTCTTGTAGATCTTCCTGGATACGGATACGCAATCTCCTCCAAGAAAAAAAGACAAGAATTCAAAAAGATGATTTTTGAATACTTAGCAAACAGAAAGAATTTAATATGCCTTTTTGTGTTAATTGATATCAGACATCAAGCTCAAAAAATAGACTTAGAATTCATGAAAATATTAGCTGAGATAGAAATGCCTTTTGTAATAGTTTTTACAAAATCTGATAAAATTTCTAAAACACAAAGTAGTAAAACAATAAAATCATTCTCTAATGAAATGCTAAAAGAGTGGGAATATCTTCCTGAATTTTTCATCACATCATCTAAAAAAATTATTGGAAGAAAAGAAATATTAAAATTTATAGAAATTCACAACTCTAAATTCAGCTTTTCTTTGAATTAATGATTTTCGTTTGTTCAGCAAAAAAATCACAGTAATCTCTTAAAGCATCAGATAATTTATCATGACCTGTTGATTTTTGTAATGTTGAAGCCATTGACATCAATGTTTGATGATAGAGTATATACATCTCTTCAACCATCATTTTCTTAGTCCATAAATCAATCCTAAGTGTTTCTTTATTATCAGCATCCCATGCAGATACCATTAGTGATTTAACATCAACAGAATCTAATTGTTTGTCATTAGAATCCATTATAATTTTTTTTGGAACATTATTTTCGTCCAGCAATAATTCAAAAGTTAATTTAGATTTTTTCATTTTTAAGGAATATATTTTGATTCAAATAATATCTTTTGATAATCACTTTCACCCATCAATTGAATGAAATTCGTATTTGAATTTTTTATGTAATTTCTAATGATTTGGAAACCTATCCAATTACCAATTCTTGTAGGGGATTCTTCAGGCATTCCATATGTATGTCTTTCATTATAAAAGAATGATCGTAACTCATGATTATTTTCTTTATATAACCACCCTGAATGGATAACTTCATTCCAAATTGCATTCTCATATTTTTTACACCATTCTACATGTTCATCAGTATACCTAAATACGACGCCCAAATCCTCTAATATCTCATACATCAAATACATTATCTTACCATTATATATTAATTGATCTAAAAATGTTGTTTTATTTTTAGTATAGTAGAAACTAGAAATCCAATATTCTAATGCATCAGCAACAATATACCTTTTATCATACCTATAAAGAATATAATCTTCTATTTGATCAGATCTTGGATGATTTTTTGATAAATAATAATCCAAACCAATGACAAGACAGTCTTCATATCTATCAATCCCATATGATTCAAAAGAATTGATAAATATAATTTTTTTCGGAAGCAATATCTCAGGCAACAAATATGAAAGTTTTCCGAAATTTTCTCTAATATCCATTACTATATCTTCAATATCACTGAAATAATTATTTATCGAATTATTAAATTCTCTAACATCTAAATGGGAAATAAAATTAATAATTTGAGACTTCATTTCAATACTATCATCAAATGATAATTCCAAATTATTACTTAAATAAAATTTTATATAATTAGGAAAAGACAATTCTATTTCTGACATCTTATCTTCAAAATTATCTTCATTTATTGATGAAAAAAATTCATCAAAACGATAAAAATCTAATTCAATATTAGCAACTTCATTATCATGACATGAAGAAAAAATAAATATAAATATTATTATGTGTTTTATAAATTTCATTTATGCAAATGTATAAATTTGTAAACTATAGAATGAAAAAAGAAGAAACAATAAATCACATTGTAGATTGGATAAAGAACTACCACTCCCAAAGCAGAACTAAAGGGCTTGTTATTGGAGTATCTGGTGGGATTGACTCAGCTCTCACCTCAACTCTAGCAGCAAGAACCAATACTCCAGTATTATGCATTGAAATGCCAATTCATCAAGAAAAGAATCAAATAGACAGATCTAAAAAACATATTAAATGGTTAACAGAAAATTTTAGCAATGTCAGAAATATAGAAATAGATTTAACAGAAATCTATGATCTTTTTTCTAAAACAATGAATTTAAATACGAATAAAGAAAATAGTCTAGCATTAGCAAATACTAGATCAAGGTTAAGAATGACAACACTATATCATAACGCCCAAATCAATAATTATCTAGTATTAGGTACAGGAAATAAAGTTGAAGACTTTGGAATAGGATTTTTTACCAAATATGGAGACGGAGGTGTAGATATAAGTCCCATAGCAGACTTAATGAAATCAGAAGTATATCAACTTTCTAAACATCTAAAAATTGATTCTGAAATTCTTAACGCACCTCCAACAGACGGACTATGGGGAGAAGACTTAACTGATGAAGATCAAATCGGAGCAAACTATGATGAACTAGAATGGGCAATGAAATATTCTGGCAACAGAAAAAACCTCTCCATTAGAGAAAAAGAAATACTTGAAATTTACGAAAATTTCAATCAAAAAAACCAACATAAGATGGTTGAAATTCCAGTGTGCAAGATACCTAAAAGGTTGAAATAAAATATTTTATTTATATTAGCTACCAACTTAAAAAAAATTTCTTATGAAAAAACCAATTGATATCTTAACAGGTGTATTAATAATATTGATAGTTGGGTATTTATATTATGATTACAACCAAAACAAATCATGTGACTCTATAACTTCAGAAATCGCTCCAGAATGTCACTCTGAAAAAGAAAATACAGAAAATGTAACTTTTGACACTCTTAACGTCTTAAACGACACAGATTCAACATATGAAGAATCTGTAAATGAAGAAGAGACTGAAGAAGAAGAGACTGAAGAAGAAGAGACTGAAGAAGAAGAAGAAGAAGAAGAAGAAGAAGAGACTGAAGAAGAAGAAGAAGAAGAAGAAGAAGAAGAA
>MDTG01116905.1_pt1 | contig 26208 bp, 23 predicted proteins | sample 811421 | NCBI WGS metagenome assembly MDTG01 (sample SAMN05326645, study PRJNA326480) | marine metagenome | isolation source: seawater | place: Pacific Ocean: South East | collected 2011
GATCTTTATTACCCAGAAAAATTAAATATTTGTGATAAAAAAAAAATATTAACTATTCATGATACAATACACGAAAAATATAAAAACTTATATAAAACAGATTATTTTAATTTTAGAAAAAAAATAATTGACACTATAGATATATTTATTTGTGTCTCTCAAAATACAATGGAAGACTTAATTAATTTTTACAACGTAAATGAAAATAAGATACATGTGATATCTCATGGATACGAGCACTTAAAAAATATACAAGTACAAACTTTAACTAAATCTGAAATTTTTGAAAAACCATATATATTGTATGTCGGAGGAAGATATAAATATAAAAATTTTAGATTATTAGCTGAAGCATATTCAAAAGATCGACATATAAATGATAATTTTAATATTATTTGTTATGGTGGGGAAAATATTTCAAACGAAGAGTTAAATTTTTTTAAAAAATTGGGTGTAGATAAAAAAATATTTAAATTTAAGGGGAATGATAATTTTCTCAAAACGTTATATACCGAATGTAGTTTATTTGTAAGCACAAGTGAATATGAAGGTTTTGGTTTAACAATATTGGAGGCTATATACTCTAATTGTAAAATTTTATCTAATGACATAAGTGTTTTTAAAAAAATATTTAACAATTCAATAAATTATTATGAATTAAACAACCTAGATCATTTAATATTTCAACTACAAAATTTACTTATTAATAAAAAAAACTATGCTGTAGAGCACGAAAGAAAGAGAGTGTTACAAAATAATTCTTGGGAAAATGCTGCCAATATGACTAAAAAAGTTTATGAAATAGTCAGCAACTCTTAAACTAGATTAAATAGGTCTTTAATTTTAACTTTTTTGTAATCATTATCAACTAATTCAACAACCTCACATTCAGAAATTTCTTGTATTTTTTTTTTTCCACTTAAATAATTAAGATTACCTTTTATATCCCTACTTTCTCTAAAGGTTGCATTAGCTGAATAAGTTAGGTCTTCTATTATCAAGTTTTGAAAGAATTCATTTTTGGGATAATTTTTTGATACAAAAAATGCATTATTTTTAAACAGATTAGTGCCAACAAAATAAAAATTCTTCTTTTCCATTATCTCAATTGCAGCTTTAATTGACATTCCAAAACATAAATTTGAATAGTGATAAACCGATCTATCAAAATTTTCTATATTCGGCACTGTTACTTTGAGATTATTTCCAAATATATGGTTATATTCTAATATAGCAATCTTACTAAAATCTTTTGGTAGTTTTTCAATTATCCAATAATCTATTCCGTCAATATCAAGGCTAAATAAATCTAAATTTTGTAATGCTAAATTTTTATTTAAAATTTCAATTATATTTTCAGAATTGATTTTTTTATTTATAATGTTTAGATTTCCTTTCCATAAATTAACTTTTTTTTTAATTTTCTCTTCTAGATTTGGAATAAAGTCAATTACGTGGCCATCAGTAGATGTTCTTTGAAATATAAATCTAGTATTTGACTCACTATAATCTCCAATGCCTATTTCTAAAAATTTAGGTTTTTCTAAATTCAATGAGTATAATAAATAGTCTATAATTCCATCCTCACCATTTTGAGAGAAAATTTTATAATCTACCTCACTCAAATATTTAACTTTATTATATTTTTGATACATATTTAGGAAGTGAGAATTACCAATCATAAAATATTTTTTATCTCTGTAAGTGTTTAAAAATTTTTTAATTAAATTTATCATTTTGTTAATTATCAGTTTTATCTATCAATTTTAATCGACAGTTTTCTATTTTATAGATCTTGTTGCAATAATTCAAAGAAGTTTCACGGTGTGAAACAATGATAATTGTTTTGTTTAAATTGTTCTTAAAAACATCTTTTATTAAGTTTTGCTCTGTGTTTGTATCAAGAGCACTAGTTGCTTCGTCTAAAATTAATACTTCTGGATCATTATATAAAGCTCTTGAGATTGAAATTCTCTGTCTTTGACCTCCTGAAATTTTAGATCCAACATTTCCTAACATAGTTTGTTTTTTTTGGGGTAAGTTCTCAATTAAAGATTTTATTTGTGATTTAGAAATTGCTTCATCAAAATTCTTCTCATTCAAATCATTTCCAAATAAAATATTGTTTTCAATTGTGTCATCAAGTATGTATGGGTCTTGAGGCACATAACCAACATAATTTAACAAATTAGACTCTTTAGATGTAGTCAAATATTTATTATCAATAATTATCTCTCCAGACTTTGGTGCAATTAAACCTATGATTAAATTCATTAAAGTTGTTTTGCCAGATCCAGATGAACCTACGATCCCAATCTTATCCCCTTTGTTAATTATTAAATTAATTGACTCTAAAATATTTTTTTTTCCATATGAAAAATCAACATTTTTTAATTCAATTGAGGCCCTTAAATAATCTTTTTTTTTTGTTTCCTTTTGATAAAAATTTTCTTGAGAGCTTTTTAAATAATCTACTATAACATTGACTGATGGCTGGAACCATCTCAAGGATGATAATGAAACAGTTATAACATTAAATGCTGGTACAAATCTTATAACTGTGACTCCTAATATTGATAAAGTAGAAATTATAAAAGCATCTGACTGGTTTGTTAAAATAAACAAAACCATTAAGATCACGATTACACCAATTGATATGATTTCAAAAATTATTTTAGGAAGTGATGATATAAAATTATTCACAAAATTAACTGTCTCTAAAATCCTTATGTTTTTAATAAACTTTTTGTAAAAATATATCTCCTTTTGAAATATTTTTACCTCTTTAATTGAATTGAACAATTGAGTAAGATTTTTTATGTTTTCTGAATGAATTAATTGTTGTGTCTCACCTCTTTTTTTTAAAATTATTTTAAAAGAAAAATAGAAGATACTAGTTAAAATCACATATGCCAGAAAAGTTGATAAATAAATTGTGGGGTTGATAAAGATTAAGGTTATGAAAATTATCAAAACTAAGAATATTTCCCTTACCAACTTTATTAATGAAGATATATAATTATATGAATGGGCAACATCTGTTGTTACTGTTCTTATTAAAACTGATGGATTTATATTTAAATAGAATAAAAAAGATTTATTTAAAAAATTTTTCAAAATAATTTCTGATGTTGCAATTTTAAGTTCTTTTGTAAACTTATTTTGAATATAATTTAGATATGTGAGAAAAATATTCTTAGTAATAAAAGCAAATAAGAATAAAATACAACATAATATTATAAAATCTTTTTTTTCATAATCATTTAAAAAATTTAATATTTCATAATTATTAAAATAGTTCATAACCAAATTATAATCTGATACCAACATTATAAGTAAAGGTACTGAACCTATGCTAATCATCTCTAAAATTATTACAAAAAAAGAGTTTAGTATTAAAAAAATTACCATGTAATAATAAGAACTGGGTACTAAATATTTTAAATCATTCAATTTCATTTAACTTTTTTATTTCCTCGAGTATTTTGCTTTTGCCATATTTTGAATTTATTGAAGCGTAATTAAATAAATATTTTTTGTAATTTTTAACAGTTAGATTTAATTTTTTATCTAAATCTTTTTTTTTTAATTCGAAGGGTATATCAATATCCACACTGTGAAGGTTTAAAGCTCTTTTGTATAAGTCCGACTTGTTATTTTTCCCTTTATATATACTTGAAATTATAGATATGATTTTTTTTTTTAAAAATATTGCATCAACAATTGCACTGCTATCATAAAAAAGAATTATTTCAGAATTTTGAATATATTTTTGTGTTTGAAATTTAACAACTTTATATTTTGAAAATTTTTTTTGAATTTTTTTTTGATCATAATTTGGATGAATACATATAATAATTTTTTTTTGATATAAATCCTCAAGTTTTTTTAAAAATTTATTCATATTCATGTAATATTTTTTTAAATCTGTTTTATTAATCACATTAGATCTTTTTTGTTCTTGATACTCCGGATCAAATTCTAAGAATGTAATATATTTGTTACTAACTTTATATTTTTTTTCAAATTGTATACTTTTTACATTAATCATATCTAAGTATTTAGTGGGTGTTCTCAAGAAAAAGTTTTTATTTTTGTTTATCTTAAAGCCGCTATATAATTTATGATTACTTTCAAATCTAATGCTAATTTTTTTGAATAAACCTATGTAAGAAAATATAACTGCTAATTTTTTTGGCAAATAATAAACTAGGATCTTTTTTATATATGATAAATTTTTGTTGATATAATAATATTCTGATTGTTGAATGTTTCCAAGATTTGAAATTTCGATTACCTGATAACCAATTTTTTTTATCGCAAAATTAATTCTATAATTTCTAAAAACATCAACATAGTTTTTTACAATTATTCCCTTTCCTCTCGTGAGGTAAGATTCAAATTCTTTTAAATTTTTAGGATCAAAAAAACTCAAAAATTTTAACTTTTTTTTATTTAAAAAAGATTTTTCAGTAACATTATTTTCAATATTGATGATATGTATTTTTACTTTATTTTTGTTTAGATATTCTAATATGTGGCTATAAATGTTGAGAAAGACATTTAAACTATTAAAATCGACTAAAAAATAAACATTAATTTTATTGTTTTTATTCCCTAACATTAAATTACATAATTTGAATTTCTTCTTAAACTATTATAATTTTCTTTGTACCATCTTATTGTTTTGACAAGATTCTTTTTAAATCCCTTGATTCCGGGATTTTTTGGCCTCCATTTAATAATTTTTTTAGCTTTTGAATTAGAGCCATAAAGTCTTAATACCTCACTATTTTTTGGTCTTAATCTTTTCTTTGAGGACTTAATTATAAGTTTCTTCTCTAAAATGGGTCCTATTAATTTAATTACTTTATTAATAGATATCTCAAAGTTGCTCGAAATATTGATTACTTCTCCAAAAGTTTTTTTATTTTGAATTGCTCTCAAAAAAGCATCACACAAATCCTCCACATAAGTAAAATCCCTTGTAGGTCTTGTATCCCCAATAGAAATTATTTTACCTTTAAGAGCTTGAGAAATAATAGTTGGTATAACTGCTCTTAAAGATTGTCTAGGTCCAAATGCATTGAAGGGACGCATAATAGAAACTTTTGTATTAAATGATTTAAAATAAGAAATCGCCAGACTGTCACCTGCAACTTTTGATGCAGCATAGGGTGATTGTGGATTTATTGGGTGTAATTCATTAATTGGTACAAATTTTGCTGTTCCATATATTTCACTAGTAGATGTATGTATTAAATGTATTTTTTTATTTCTAGTTGCAAGATTAAGTAAATTAAGTAATCCATAAACGTTAGTCTCAACATATGAATTTGGGGCAACATAAGAATAAGGAATGCCTATTAAAGCTGCTAAGTTAATTATGGTCTTACAATCATTAAAATTTTTATTAACAAATCCCTCATCTCTAATGTCTCCAAATACTATTTCAACCTTAGATAATAATTTTTTATCTAAATATTTTAAATTTCCAATATCGTTAAAGGAGTTGTACAAAACCAAAGCCTTTACTTTGAAACCTTTTTTTACCAATAGTTCTACTAAATTTGATCCAATAAAACCCTCAGATCCTGTAACACCTATTTTCATACTAAATTATGCTATACCCTCCATCTACAACAATATTCTGACCGGTTATATAGGATGATTTTTCAGAAATTAAAAATTTTATTACATTTGCTACTTCGTGTTTTAAAGCCATTCTATTCATGGGAACATTTTTGTTATACTTTTTTTGAAAAGATTTTGATTGATTATCAAGTACACCGCCAGGAGAAACACAATTTATTCGTAGGCTCTTATTTCCATAATAAGAAGAAAATGACCTAACCGCATTAGTTATTCCACCCTTTATTACTGAATAAGTGAGATTCTCTTTAATTTTTTCATTATTGTATAAATTTAAGTTTTGTCCTAAAAAACCATAAATTGAGCTCAAAAGTACAATACTAGAATACTTGTATTTATTTTTGATCATCTCATCTGAGAAAATTTTTGTTGTCCATATATAAGTATTGAGATGAAAAGAAATATTATTGTTATAATTAACATAATCAATTCTTTTAAAATCATTATTTTTCCAATTTGAAGTTTTTGGGTATGAACAATTAACCATTGCGTGAGGTGTTCCATAAATTTTAAATAATTTCTTGAGTTTTTTTTGCAAGGTTCTAATTTTTGTAACATCTAAATTTATGTAATGAACATCCTGATTTTTCCTCAATTTTTTATATTTATCTATAACAATTATATTATTATGTTTAGAGATTAATTGATCAACCAACTCAGATCCAATCAATCCCAATCCACCAATAATATAAATATTTTTTTTCAATGTTAAATCTTTGACGATTTTTGGTTTATATACTAAATTTTTTATTTCTCAATATAATTGATTTATTTTGTATGGCTGACTTTTTTGCTTCAATAATTATTTTTAAAGTATTAATTGCATTAACAGTAAGCGGGTTGGTTTTTTTTACTCTACACAAATAAAAAAAATCTTTTAGTGCATCAAAATAGGTATCATGTTTTTTGAAAGTTATAATTTTATTGCGAAATAATTTTTTTTTATTAAATATTTTTTGGGTAATTTTATTTTTTTTATAATCCCAATGGATATTCGTTTTTTTTCCAATAATTTCAAGTTTTCGAGTATAAGATTTATTTAAAAAATCTAAGCTACAACTAGAAATCATATTATTTTTATACGAAAAAATAATTTTAGCATAATCCTCAACGTCTATCTTTAAATCAGATAATTTTTTTGTTTTCGAATATAGAGATTTAGGGCTTCCAAATAACCATAATAAATAGCTTATTTCATGACTAAGTTCTGTAATTACACCTCCTCCAAGTTTTTTGTTTGCAGAGACTGTTTGAGAATAATTTTTCTTCCTCCAAAATGGCAAATAATATCCAGCTTCTGATTTAACAATATAGATCTTTCCCAACCTGTTTGTTTTCAATATTTTTTTTAAAAAGTTGAGTGAATTTAGATACAATAAATTATATCCAATTTGTAAAGTGACTTTTTTTTTTAAACACAATCTAAATAAATTGACAGTCTTTTTATAATCTTCTGAGGATATAGGTTTTTCAATATACATATTTGTATTTTTTTTCACTAGTTGAAATGCAAACTCAAGATGAAGTGGCGCAGGATTACATATGATTGATGCGTAATAATTTTCCTTAAATAGTTGTGCTTTAGAGTATATCAAATTAGCTTTTTTAAATTTTTTTTCTAATTGACTATTTTTTTTCCTTAAAAAAAGATCAATATGAAATTTTTCATTTAGTTTTAAAAGATTCTTATAGTGTCTAAATGCAATTTCACCAGATCCAACTATAAGAATTTTTTTTAAAAAATTTTGTTTTTTATAGTTTTTAAATATTTGTCCCATTCTCCAACATCATTAAAAAAGTTTTGTTTTATCGGATAAACACCAATTTTATAATTTTCTTTTTTTAACTTTAATATTAAAGTATCCGCATTCATTAATTTATTTTTTGGTATTAATTTCAATACTTTTTTCTTTAAAATGTACATTCCACATATGACGAAATATTTTTTTGTAGGCTTTTCAATTATTTTATCAAATTTTCCATTTTCGTTAAATTCGCATATTCCATATGGTACTTTGATTGAAAATTTTGATACTACGATAGTCATATCATTATTATAGTTTTGATGAAATTTGTACAAATCCGGTAAATCAAGATTTAATGAAATGTCACAATTCGTAATTAAAATATCGTCAAAAATTTTATGATTTATTTTTTTTATTGAGCCTATAGTACCAAGAGGTTTGTTTTCTCTTAAAAATTTTAGATTAGTCACTTTTTCGTATTTTTCTAAATATGTCTCTAAAATATTTGAATTTTTTGATATCGATACATAGATTTTGCTAAATTTATTTGAAATCAATTTTTCTAAAATATGATCTATAATAGCTTTACCTTTTACAGGTAGTAGGGGTTTGGGCAAAATACTAGTGAATGGCTTCATTCTCATTCCTTTTCCACCTGCCATGACAATAGATATAATTCTTTTTTTACTAAGGTCGGGAGATTTTTTTTTAATAGAGTAATTCCAAGGTACTATTTTTAAAATTTTTCCATTTTTATCTAAAATTGGAATTATATCATAATCGAATTTTTGAAAGTAATATTTTAATTTTTTTTTATTTATACTACTGTGGACATAAAAAGGTTTTTGATTATAGATTTTATCAATATTGCTTTTTAATGTGCTATTTTTTAAGAGTGATCTTCTTATATCGCCTTCACTTAAAGATCCAATAAGTTTTCTATTTTTGTCTAAAACTAAGACACTTTTATAGCCACTTTTGTTAAAAAGTTTTAATACATCAATTATTTTTGTTTTTTTAAATACTATAAATTGTTTTTCGTTCATATATAAATTTAATAATACTTATTATTTATTTTTCTTGTTTTTATTAATTTTGCTGGGCTGCCGAAGTAAACGCTTTTTTTCTTACAATTTTTTGTAACTACTGAACCAATCCCAATGACAACATCATCACCAATTTCTATATTATTTTTTAATTTACATCCAGTGCCAATATGACTTCGCAAACCGATTTTGATATTACCACTCATTTTTACTCCAGGTCCTAAGCTTGAAAAGTTTTTTAAAATATTGTCGTGTTCCACCAAACTTCCAGTATTTATTAAGCAGTGACTACCAATATTTGCAAATGAATTTATAATCACACCTTTCATTATCATAGAGCCATTACCAATTACACTCGATTTTGAAATTAATGAATCCTTAGAATTATAATTATACCATTTTATCTTTGGATAAAATCTTATGAAATCGTTAACCACTTTTTCTCTTTTAAAATTTGATCCAATCGCACATATAAAATAAAATTTTGAATTAAAATATTTTTGCAATTTTTTTAGATTGTTAATTACCAAAAATTGTTTGATACCAATTTTAATCAATTTTTTTCTATTTTCTTTTTCATCAAACAAAGCCAATACTTTATCGTTATTATTTTCAACACCTTCGGCAACAAGTTTTGCTTGGGAGCCTGAGCCAATTATAATTACTTTTTTTTTCATTACCTTTTAATATTTTGAAGGACCTTCGATCCACTTGGAATATTTATAATTCTGTCAAATAAATTTTTCGATTTTGAAAGATTCATTTTGGGATATTTTCTTAAATGATTAATTTCATTTAATAATTGCCAAGCAGGTCTAACAAAAATTTTTTTTTTCGTGAGTTTTTCAATTACGTTATTTTTATATTTAGATAAATTATCGTTTAATAATATTGTATTTAACCAATAATTTGATGTGGAACCCCTCTTTGAATCCATAATTTGAAAATTTTTTGATTTAGAAAAAAATTTTTTGTAGGCTAAAAATATCTTTTTTTTATTTCTTAAAAAAATTTTTATCCTAGTCAGCTGAGCGATACCTAGAGCTGAATTTATACTTGGCAACTTTAGGTTGTATCCAATATCATCATAACTGTACATCCAAGGATGATCAATCTTACAAATTTGAGATTTGTGTTTAACAAATTGATAAATTTTTTTATTTGAGGTTAAAATTGCACCACCTGTACCAGAGGTGACAATCTTATTTCCATTAAAACTTAAAATCCCAATATCTCCAAAGGTACCTAATTGTTTTTTTTGAAAACTACTTCCAAGAGCTTCAGCAGCATCTTCTATAACAAGTAGTTTAAATTTTTTAGCAATTTTTATAATTTTTTTAATTTCTGATGGTATTCCAAAAGTATGCATAGGAATAATAGCCTGTATCACACGATTAGTTTTTTTATTTATACATTTTTTATTTATTACTTTTGTATTTTTAATTAAATACTTTTCTAATTTTTCACAATCTATTCCGAGATCTAAATCATTATTATCAATAAAGTGAGGTATCGCTCCGATACTAATTATTGCATTAGCTGATGCAATATAATTCAAATTTTGAAGTAAAATTTCGTTTCCTTTTTCAATTTTTAAAGACAACAATGCAAGGTATAAAGCATATGAGCCGTTTAAAACTGGTACAACATATTTTGATTTTGTTATTTTTGATAATTTTTTTTCAAATACTTTTGTATAATATCCTGATGTTGAAACTTGGTTTTCATCTAAGGCTTTTCTAACATAAATCTTTTCTAAATCTGTAATATCAGGCTCATGCAATTGAATTGGTTTTTTTTTAAATATTCCTGCAAACTTACTTAGTTCATTGTTAAGTTCCTTGATACTCATAATTTTAGATTAACTGATTTTTGTTATAATAAATTTTTGCTTTTTTTCCTATTAAAAGATGAACTTTGCTTACTTCAAAACCTTTCGATCCAGATCTTTTTGCTGTTAAGTTTTTCCAACTAAATTTCTCTCCTTTTTTAATTATCTTTTTGGTAATCAAAATTTTTCTGACAGCTTTTTTGCTATTTGACTCGCATATTTGTAATTTTTTAACATTATTTCCCATCACAACTTCTGCCTGCCTAATTTTATCAATCATCAATTTAAAATTTTTAGGATTTAAGGATGCAATATGATCAGGACCTTTAAGACTATTATTAAGAGTTAGATGTTTTTCAATTACACTAGCCCCACAATATACACTGCCAACTGAAGCATCTATTCCTTTTGAATGATCTGAGAAACCTATATTTATCTTAAAATCGTTTTTCATAGCTTTTATAACTGATAAATTAAGATGTTTATGTGAAGCTGGGTAATCTGTTGTGCAATGTAATAGGGTTATTTTTTTTTTAATCAAATTTAAGAACTTATTATTCAATATTTTTAGTCTATTTTTTTTCTTATCGAAACTGTAAACTTTTCTTTTTGAAATCATATTAATGCAATTAACTATATCCTCATAATCACTCATGCCAGTAGAGATTATAAATTTGTTTTTTTTAAAATTAACCTCTTTTAGTAAGAAATAGTTGTTTATTTCTCCTGATGGTATTTTAATTACATTTCTGTATTTTATTTCATTTAGCATTCCTAAACTGTGATTATCAAAAATAGACAGCATAAAATCTATTTTAATTTTATGGCAATGATTTTTTATAGCTTTTAAAAAAGATTTTGAGAGTTCATATTTTTTTAACAATTCAAATTGACTCTTGGCATTTTTGACATTTTTTTTTTGATAATTTGCTAATTTAGAACTCTGAGTGGCCAATTCCTCAGTATTATATAATTGAAATTTTACCGCATTTGCTCCTGCTTTCTTTGCGGTTTTGACTAATTTTTTTGCTAACTGAAGTTTCCCGTTGTGATTAACACCTGCCTCAGCAATTACATATACTTGTTTTTTACCAATTCTATAAGTCATAAAAAAATTTTTTTTTAAATATTATTTTGTCTGATTTAACTAAGGAAATAATCTTTTTTGCAATTAATTTTGATGATTTAATTAACTTAATATTTTTATTTTTAGATTGTTTTTTATTTAAACACTTAATTATTTCTCTTTTAATATCTTTAGAATTTAATTTAACATTAATAACTGATTTTTGCGAAAATCTCCCTTGCTGTCTGTCGCCAATATTTAGAGATGGTTTTCCAGTGCAGGGTACTTCAATTATACCACTTGATGAATTTCCAATAACCAAAGTAGATAAATTTACGAAACTTACATAATCGTCAACTCCTAAAGATTTAATTATCTTAATATTATTATTTTTAAAATTAGATTTAGTGATTGTTTTTAAAAAAATATCACTTCCTGGATCGGAATTATTTATATTAAAAACAAAATAAGCATCCGTGATAGGTCTTAAAGCTTCTATTAATGTTTTGATTTGATCAATATAACTCACACTACTAATTGTTTCAGGATGAAAGGTAACTAAGACAATCTTTTTATTAGATTTTATTTTATATTTTTTTAAAGTAATTTTTTTTTTAATTGGCCTACTTGTTAAAAAATTTTCAACACCTGTATAACCAACATTGAATACACTTTTAGGGCTTTCTCCAAGCTGAATTACTCTTTTTCTATGAGTTTCATTAGATACAAAATGGTAAATTGAAAATTTAGTTATTGAATGTCTTAAAGACTCATCAATTGCTCCATAGGTTGTTTCACCACCATATAAATGAATTAAAGGAATTTTGTTTAAATAGCAAGAAACTGCGAATAAAAATGTTTCATATCTATCTCCAAGTATTATAGCACAATCATATTTTTTTTTTTCGTTGAGATCATTAAAATTCATAAATAATTCTGATATTTTTTTACTAAATTTGATGTTTTTATTTTTGTTTTTTATTTTAAAATCTATTTGAAATTTATCTTGAATTATTTCTTTGTAAGTCGTTCCAAAGTTTTTCTCAAAGTGATCAGGACCAACTAAAATTTTTAAAGAAATGATTCTGTTTTTTTTCAGCTCTTTAATAAGATTTTTTTGCAAACCATAATCTGAACGTGCTCCAGTGAATATGATGAGTTTTTTTTTTACATGCATTCTTATATATGGTAATATAAATTATTTAATACATTTAAAAATCAAAATTTTGTTTAATGTGTGGCATTGTAGGAATATTAGAAAAAAATTCTAAAGAAATAGATAAAAATGAACTCAAAAGATTCACTAACTCTCTAGTTCATAGGGGCCCTGATAGTTCAGGGATTTATATTAATAAAGAAAAAAATTTAGGTTTAGGGCACAGAAGACTAAGTATTATCGATACAAGAAACTTGAGTGATCAACCAATGACTGCAAGTAATAGGTACACTATTGTCTTCAATGGAGAAATATATAATTTTGAAAAAATTAAAACTGAACTTACTCATTTGGGACACAGTTTTACATCAAAATCTGATACGGAAGTATTATTAAAATCTTACATGGAATGGGGAGAAAAATGTCAACTTAAATTTAATGGAATGTGGGCATTTGTTATTTGGGATGAAATCGAAAAAAAACTTTTTATGTCAAGAGATAGATTTGGGGTAAAACCTTTGTACTACCAAAATCACAATAATACTTTTTTTTTTAGCTCAGAATTAAAATCATTTATGAAGCTAAATAAATCTAGAATTCCAACATTTAATGATAATAATTTTGTAAGTCTTGCGCAAAATTTTTCTAATTCTTCATATAACGTTGGGGAAGATACTTTTCTTGAAAATGTAAAAGAATTACCACCAGGATATCAACTTAAAATAAGCTCAAACTTTGTTGTTAGTAAAAATAAATGGTGGCAAACGATTAATAATCTTTACGAAATAGCAGATACAGAAACAGAAATAATAAATAATTTTGAGGATTTATTTTTAGATGCTTGCAACCTAAGGATGATAAGCGATGTAAAAGTAGCTACTTCATTAAGTGGAGGAATGGACTCATCCTCAATTGTTGCTGGAATATCAAAACTAAAGAGTGAGGATAAACTATATAAAAGTGCCTATCTACCACATGAGACTTATATACTTGATTATGTTAACGAAAAAAATAATGAAACTAAATTTGCTTTAGATGTATCAAATTATACTAAAGTAAAACCAAAAATTGTTTCGGTTAAACCATCTGATTTTTCTGAGTCAGAAATAAAAAAAATTATTTTTCATCAAGAGGAAGTCACCGGTGATGATGGGTTAGGCCCCTGGCAAATATATAAAACTATGAAAGATGATAATGTAAAGGTTTCAATAGATGGACATGGAGGTGATGAATTACTTGGTGGCTATTCTGGATATCCAAAAATTGCGATGAATGATGTCAATCCAATCAGTAATTTTTTATATTGGATAGATTTATTGAAAATTCACATTATTATGAATGATAAAGATAATGACGAAAAAAAAGTTTTTAAAATATTTATAGATAAATCTATTGAGGTTTTAAAAAATAATTTAATAAAAAGTAAGAAAAGAAAAGACTACACTTCACTATTTAATATTCCTGCTGTAAATAGAGATTTAGAAGTTATTGACAATATAAACAAACTTAGCTCACTTAATAAAGCTCTTTATATAGACTATCATTATAAGGCAATGCAGTTAAATCTTAAAAAATATGATAAATTTTCTATGGCTCACAGTATAGAAACTAGATTTCCTTTTTTAGATTTTAGGCTTGCGTGTTTTTGTTTTTCATTACCAAATAGTTTAAAAATTAAAAAAGGTTTTACAAAAATAATTTTAAGAAAAATTATGAATAATAAATTGCCTAACTCAGTATTAAATAGAGTAAAGAAAAAAGGGTTTAATCCTGAAAATACATATTTTAATGACGAATATAAAAGGTTTATTCATGATACTATTTTAAGTAATGATTTCCAAAGCGAAAATATGTGGAAAGGAAAAGAAATTATTGAAAATTTACAAAATAAAAATTTTAATTTAAAAAATATTTTTAAATTTATTCAAATTTTCTATTTAAAAAAAACATTTAAAGAATTCGTGAATGATTAATTTTTTAGGAGACTTCAATAATTAAGCCCTCTGAAGGAACCCCATAAATATCAATAGCAAATAATATATAAGTACCATTTTGAATTTTGTTTTTTAGATCAGAAAAATCTACATTAATTTCGTTAATTTTATTATCTTTAATATTGAAATTTAATTCGCAAAATTTTGACTCAGAGGGTTGTGCATGGGTTACTGCTCCAGTGGATAACATTGTTAACTTTTTTAAATTATTTAAGGGCTCATCTAAAATTATTTTTAAATCATTAAAATTTGATTTATCTATTTTTGTTATATTAGAATTTATTTTAGGTCTATTTGCTACTACCGTTTCATTTTTATCATTTTTACCAAATAGATAGGGGGGATAGTAAATTTCTGCATTCCAAACGTCTCCACCCGCAACTAAAATTGATGCATCTTTTAATAATAATGAAGTTCCGTGATAGTTTCTTCTCATTTGACCACTTGAAACAATAGACCATTCATCTTTATCATAATTATAAATTTCACCATCATAAATACTAAATTCTCTATCTTTATATGCGTTACCACCATTAACAAAAATATTTCCATCAGGTAAAATAGTTGCATTTAAATTAGATCTTGGGAAATTCATGCTAGCTAATTTTTTAATAATTGGATTTGCTTTATCCTTACTAAAATCTATTAAATGTACCTCATTTGATGGTAAAAATTCTTTTTCCACTTGATCGCCACCAATTAAAATTATCATATCCTCTCTAATCATTAAAGCAGAAGATGTTGATCCAACTCCTGAACCCATAGTTCCTAAAATTAACTTTTTGTCTCTTTCATCATTTCTTTTATTCGGATCTATTTTTTCTACAATACTTTTTACATATCCATTTTTTTTTAAAGGTATACTCCCAACTTGAACTATTTTTTTTAGTTCATTATCTATTCTCCATATTTTATTGTAAGAGATACCAATAACACTTCCATCACTTAGTAAAAAAGATTTTGGATAATTCCATTCATCGCTTAAATCTGATCCAAAAAACTTATTACTTTCTAGATGGTTTAAAGCCTTCCATTCATAAATTCCATTTTCATTTTTAAAAAGTAACTCTGGTATAGTGCTAGCAAGGTGTTCACCTGCTTCATGATTTTCTTGAATATTCTCATGATCTTTTTTATTTTCATCTATTGTTATATCAACACCACCAAGCATAAGTAGTTTGTCATCTTTTAATCTAACCACAGATCCATACCATCTATCATAATTTAAATTTGCAAATCTTTTAAATTCATTTTTTTCTAAATCATAGATAACTGTAGCGTTTTGAGTATCTGGCCCTTCATCCTTTGGTTCTTTATTGCCACCTAAAATAAATACCTCTTTATTATTAATAACCCTCACTATCGAGCAGAATGCATCCCAGTTAAGTGGCCTATTAAATACCTTATGGCTATTTTTACCAATACCCAAATTTGGATCCCAAATATCCATGTCAACTCCAGCTTGAACATTGTGATGTTGCCATTGGTGATCTCCATCATCTCTATAAAGCTTATTACCATCTGTTAATGTGATTAATTTATTTTCCTTTGTATTGCCTTCTCCCCAAATATCTTTTGCAGCATAACTTCCAAAACTTAAGACTTTTCCATCAGGCAATAATGTTGAGTGAATGGCGATGACATTCCAGTTGAAAGGCGAAGACCAAAGACCTGTTTTATTTTCATCACCTAAAAGAGTTAAATTTTTATGATCTAGCTGTGGCAATTGTTTTTCACTGAGGTGGGTTTTGTTTGGCGTTTCTAGTCCCCAATAATCGTAATTAAAACCCAATTTTGTTAAAATCATACCTCTATCTTTGTATAATTGAACAATCGAATTAAAAAGAATAATAGAGACAAATATAAAAATTGAAAAATTAATTATATATTTTAAATATTTTTTTATACTCATAATTATGATTTTAAAAATTAATACAAATAAAGTATCATTGATTCAAGAATTTTTATATGAAAATAGCCACACCTAAATTATTTAAATCAAGAAAAGAGATAAAAAATTTTTATGAAGAACATGGATGGGTCTTAATAAAAAATACTTTGAAAAAAGAACACATAAGCTCAATAAAAAAAGACTTAAATAAAGTCTCCAAAGACCTATTTAACAAATCATTTGAGAAAACTATCATCTATCTAAATAAAATTAATAAAAAGAAGCTTTATGAATTTCATAAAATGATTAATCAAATGCTTTCCTCAAGCTTCATAAATTCTGAGATAAACAACATATTTAATATAGTTAATAATAATCGGAAACCAAATTTCAATATTGGATCTACTTTTTTATTAGGACTACCAAAAGATAAAAGGTTGGTTTATAATTTTCACCAAGAGTCAAGCTACATTAAAAATATTAAAGATATTACAAACATACATTTTCCAATTTTTAGAAAAACAAATGTTAAAAATGGCACGATGAGTGCTCTAGATAAATCTCATTCAATTAAAAGTTTACCATATGAAAAAAAAATAAAAAAAGATTCTTACACAGACCTAATTCCAAAAAAAATTGATAAAATAAAAAAGATTTTTAATGAAATATATTTTAGAATAGATCCAGGCGACATATTGCTATTTCATAAAGATTTAATTCATAAATCTAATTATAATTTTTCGAACAAGCCTCGAGTTTGTTTTGTTGGTAGGTTTACTCAAGATACAAACATAATGAAATTCAAAGAAGCAAGTCCTAAAGAATTATAATTAAAATTTTGCTATATTAATATTCATTTTAAATAATTTTTCTCTAGCTAGATTTAAACCAGTCCCAAGAAAGTTAAAAATATTTGAAGTAGCTACACCACTAACATTTTTAAATTTAAGTGCATCGACTATATGTTCTGGCTTTCCAGAACCGCCCATTAAAATAATTGGGTTTGATATCTTTGATAATCTTTGAGTTATCTGTAAGTCTAAACCTTGACCAGTACCATCTCTGTCTATTGAGTTAAAGATTAAGTCTCCAACGTTATTTTTTTGAAAACTATTTAAAGAATAATTATTGAATGTATAAAAAAATTTATTTCCAGAATTAAGATAGATTGATCTTTTTTTATTTATATTTTTATAATCTATCATTGCAGATATAGATTGAGCGCCATACTTATTAGATATCGATTTTAATAAATCTTTATTATAAAAGGATGTATTCAAAATAATTTTATCTGCACCTATATCGAAATAACTTCTGACATCATCTATGGATCTTATAGCGCCACCTATCCCTGTAGGAATAAATATTTTTTTTCTAAGATTGTTAATAGTTTTTAAAAAATTTTTTTTGTCGTTTTTTGATGGATTATTTTTTGCGTGAATAAAAATTATCTCATCAATGCTCTTACATGTTTCGTCAAAAGAAAAATTATTATTTATCCATTTAAAATTTCCTACTGATTGTAAATTGAAATTTCTACTTAGCTGAAAGTTATTATCTTTAAATAAAAGGCAAAAAATTAATCTCTTCTTCATAAGTTTGTTATATGTTTAAAATCGTTTTTTTTAATAATTCTAAACCTTGCTGGCTGCTTTTCTCTGGGTGAAATTGAAATCCTGCTAATCTTTTTGAATTAAAATATGATAAAAAGTTAAATCCATAGTCTGTAAAACCAGCTTCATTATTGTCATTTAAAAACTTGCTCATACCAATCTTATTAATTTTAATTCCATAACTATGAATAAAGTAAAAAAAATTTGAATAATTTGATTTTTTTATTTTCATTTCATTAAAGCCTATATGAGGTAATTTTAATTTACTTTTACCCTTATTTAGCTTTTCACATTTACCGTTGATAAAACCAAATCCTTTAGAGCCTTTTCCTTCATAAGAATAATCTGACATCACCTGCATTCCTACACAGATACCGATTACTTTTTTTTTATCATTTTTGTAAAAATCTAATATTGCTTTATCCCAACTATTTTTTTTTAATACTTTAATTGTAGACGGAAAAAAACCATCTCCAGGTAATATTATGTGAGTAAATCGATCTAAATTTTTCGGTTTATCTTTTATTTCATTATTGATTTTAAGGTAATCTAATGCGTTTTTAAGTGAAGCTGAATTTCCAAATTCGTAATCAATAATAGCAACTTTATATTTTTTGTATATTGACATCATTTTACAGTAAATTTTGGATACCAAAATTTACCGATTTTTTTGAACAATCTTTTATTAGCCCACTTATCAAGAATATTATAAAAACGTTTTTTCGAAATCCTATAATATTCACAATACTCATCAAATAAATGTGTTGGAATTTGATTGTCATACATTTTAACCAATTGAACTGCTTGATCTCTTGAGAGTGCGCCTCTTCTTATATCTATACACGCATCTTGATTTGCTCTTCCAAATCCAAATTTTAGATACATCAAATAACAATGTAATGCATATAATTTTTGATCATTTTGTGCAAAGTTTGTATAGCTTCCCTCATTTCTGCTTTTTTTTTCTTCTAAGCCACAGAACTTTTTTGCAAATATATAATTTTCATATGAGTCCCATTTGTAAAAATAACTTAAATGAGTTATTGAAATTTTTTGCTTATTCAGTAACTTTTTTTCTGGCATTTCAAACCAAAATTTTTCTTCTTTAGTTAGTTTGCAATTTTTAACAGCATTATGATAATTATTTTCTAAATAATTAGAGATAATATATTTCGTATCATAAATAGGTTTATTTTTTAATTTTGCGTCTCCTCCATATTCGACTTCCCCATCTTCAGCATAAAAAATTAAATTTATATTAAAATTAATTGCCACTCTTATCACCACTGAATGTATCGCAATTAGCCACCCATAATACGGAAAACCAAATTTTTCAAATCCATAAAAATTTAATTTTCTCATTCCCTCTGGATGCGCTGTTATATGTAAATGTGAAAAACCAGAATTGATAAAATTTGACAAATTTTTTTTTCCAATATCCATCTCCATTGCTGGTCGAATAGTTACAGTTAAAGGTTTCATATTATAATTCTTCTTCAACATCATGCTAACATATGAGCCATCTTTTCCACCACTAACAGGTACAATACAGTCAAATTTGGAATTTTTGGCACGGTGCTGGTTACATAATTTAGATAATTCTTGTTTTCTCTCTTTCCAATTAATACTTTTTTTTTCTTCACTCCATTGGCATGCTGAACAAATACCTCTTTTATCAAAAGAAATTCTATTTCGTGTCGACATAACTAGACAGGTCTTACAGAAAAAAACATTTTGCATAAAATATAATTAAGTTTTTTTTTAAAAATAAAGTATAACAAACTAGCGTTTAAATAATAATTTACAAACATTAAATTTACATGAAAAATGTTGCGTTTATTTTTGCAAGAAAAGGTTCTAAGAGAATTAAAAACAAAAATACAAAACTATTAAACGGAAAACCTTTAATAAGTTATACATTAAATTTTGTAAAAAACATAAAATATATTGACGAAGTTGTCGTATCTACTGATGATAATAAAATTGTAAATTATTGTAAAAAAAATGGAATTAAAAATATTATATCTCGTCCAAAATCACTAGCATCAGATACTGCAAAAGAATTTCATGCGTGGAAACATGGAGTTAAGGAATTTTTGAAAAAAAATAAGAAATTTAATACTTTTATAAGCTTGCCATTGACCTCTCCTCTTAGAGAAAAAAAGGATTTTGAGTCTGCATATAAATTGTATAGAAATAAAAATTTAGACATGGTTATCTCAATTTGTAAAACAAATCACTACCCAGATTTTAATATTGTTAATAAAGACAATAATAATAACCTTAAATTACTTTTGAGAAGAAAAAGAAGTTCTAAAATGAAAAACAATAATACCTTTAATTTAACAACCTGTTTTTATATTGCAAAAATTGAATACATTTTAAAGAATAAATCTATCAACTTAAACTCAAAAAGAATACAAGGCTTTGAGGTTTCACGTAAATCTGGAATAGATATTGATGACAAATTTGATTTAGAAGTTGCAAATTTTTTTTTAAAAAAAAAAATTAAATGAGAATTATACCAAAACTAGATATTAAGGGACCAAACCTTGTTAAAGGTGTAAATCTTGAGGGACTTAGAGTATTGGGCGATCCCAAATCTTTTATAAATTACTATTTTAAAAATGAAGCTGATGAATTTATATTTCATGACATCGTAGCAAGTCTTTATTTGCGCAATCAACTGGATTTATTAATAAAGGAAACTTCAAAAAATATTTTTATTCCCATAATTGTGGGAGGAGGTGTTAAAAGCCTAGAGGATATCGAAAAATTATTAAAATGTGGAGCTGATAGAATTTTTATTAATACAAGCGCTTTAGGAAACAAAAAATTTCTAAAAGATGCATGTAGATATTTTGGTTCCTCTACAATTGTAGTATCTATTGAGGCAGTTGAAATGGACAGAAAATTTTTTTGTGCAAAAGATTATGGTCGTGAACTTACAAATATTAATGTTGGCAGCTGGATTAAGGAAGTTGAAGATTTAGGAATTCTAGAGTTGTTAGTCACATCAGTTGATAATGAAGGGACTGGTAAAGGATTTAATTTAAGACTTGCAGAATTAGTAAAAAAGAATGCTTCGATTAATTATATTTTTAATGGAGGATTTAAGGAAATAAAACACATAAATGAATTGTTAAAAATTTGTAACCCCGCTGGAATTGCAATAAGTTCAGCCTTACATTATAAAATTCACAATAAATTCAAATTAAGAATTAAAAATGAGGGTAATACTGAATTTTTAGAAAAAAGTGATCATTTTTTTTTAGAAAGAAATAAAAATAGTCCGTCTCTAAAAGATATAAAAAAATATTTAAAAAATAGAAAGAATGTCAAAAATTAAATCCGTTATAATCGACTATAATATGGGGAATTTGTACAGTCTTAAATGTGCCCTTGATTACATTAATTTGGAGACGGAAATTACAAATTCTAAAAAGATTATTAATAATTCTCAAATAATATTTATCCCAGGTGTAGGTTCATTTGAGCAAGCAATTAAAAATTTAAAAAAACTTAAAATCTATGATGATATAATAAAACATAGTCTAAACGATAAAACTATAATAGGTATATGCCTTGGTATGCAGATTTTATTTAATGAAGGAACAGAAGGGAAAAAAACAGAGGGATTGAATTTGCTTAATGGAGTTGTGAAAAAATTTCCAAGTAATATTAAAAATAAGCTAAATGTTGGATGGAATAATATCGAATTTAATAATAATAAAACTTTTAAGAAAATAAATAAAAATAAAAAATTTTATTTCATTCATTCTTACCAAGTAATTCCAAAAAATAAAAAAATTGTCACATCTTACTCTAGTTTTTCTGGTAAAAAGTTTTGCTCCTCTGTAGAACAAAATAATATAATTGGATTTCAATTTCATCCTGAAAAAAGTTCTCTAGAAGGTATTAAAATTCTTAATAATATAAAAGAAAGAGTTTATGAAAAGTTTATTTAATGGGCCAAAAAAAATAATTTTCTGCAAAAAATGTGTGATGTCAAATCAAAGACCTCTTTCCTTTCCTGAGTTTCTTCATAAAAGAAATAGGTCTGGTGCAAAATATTTAGCATTAACTGAAAAAGATCATATTTGTGATGCATGCAGGTTTAGTGAAATCAAAAAAAATATAAATTGGAAAAAAAGAGAGCAAGATCTCTTGAGATTATTAGACAAACATAGATCAAAAAATAACAACTATGACTGTTTAGTGCCAGGTAGTGGTGGGAAAGATAGTATATTTGCATCGCATATTCTCAAATATAAGTACGGAATGAACCCTTTAACTGTAACTTGGTCACCAATTTTATATACTGACTATGGATATAAAAATTATCTTAATTGGGTGCAAAAAGGAAATTTCGATAACATTCATGTGAAGCAGGCCGGAAATGTGATGAAAAAACTTACTAAATTATCTATAGAAAACTTATTACATCCATTTCAAACATTTATTTTAGGTCAAAAAAATTTAGCTCCCAAAATAGCTAAAAATTTTAATATAAATTTGGTATTTTACGGCGAGAATGAATCTGAATATGGAAACCCCATAGCTGAAAATAATTCTTCACTCAGAAGAAAATATTACTTTTCAAAGAATAACAAGTCAAAAATTTATTTAGCAGGTTTGACTTTAAAAGAACTTAGAGAAAAACATAAATTAACTGAAAAAGATTTGTCTATCTTTTTTCCAATTGAAAACAAAGATTTGTCTACTTTTAATTTGGGAATTCATTATTTAGGTTACTACTTAAAATGGGTCCCTCAAGAAGCGTTTTATTATTCTGTGAAAAATTGTGATTTCAGACCTAGGCCTTATCGAACACAAGGTACATATAGCAAATACAACAGTATTGATGATAAAATTGATGATCTTCATTATTACACAACTTATATTAAATTTGGTATTGGTAGAGCAACATATGATGCCTCTCAAGAAATAAGAAATAATCATCTTACTAGAGAGGAAGCGAAAACTTTGGTCAAAAGGTTTGATGGTGAATTTCCAGATAAATACTTTAATGAAATTATGGACTATTTAGATATGAAACCATCACAATTTTTTAAATTATGTAACAAATTTAGATCTCCACACTTGTGGAAAAAAATAAATGGAAAATATAAATTAAGGCATACTGTTAATAATGATGGTGTAGATGATTAATTTTTTTTCTCTAAAAAATTAAATTGATGATTAGTTTATTGAAAAGAATTTTTTTATTTTTTAATTCATTTACTTATTTCATCTATAGAAATATATGTGATAAAATAAATTTTTTTTTTAGAGGATTAAAAAAATTTGAGGTAAGTTTAGATAAAATCCAAAAAAATTCCCCACCATCTGGTGAAAAAATCAAAATTTTAATGATGGATACAGTTCACCAAAGACTTAATATTTACACAGATTGTATAATTGTTGAATATCTACAGAATATTTTTAATTGTAATATTACTGGAATATTAAGCAAGAATGACAATCAAAGTAAAAGTTTTTATAAATTTATTGGTGCGAAAGCAAATATTGAATTAAACGAAGCGAGTATTTTGGAAAAATTAAATTTTTTTTTCAAGGCTTATAATATCATAAAAAATCAAGATCCAAATGACATTAAAAAATTTATTCAAATTGAAATTGGTGGAATTAATTTAGGTAGGTCTGTGTATGATCATATTATACGATCGACTGGAAGAGCAGACCATAAGAAATTAAATGCAAGGTTTGTAAATTTTTTAACTGATGCATTATATTTTAAAAACAAGTTTAGTAATATCTTTAAAGTAAATACTTATGACTACATAATTTTATCTGAAGTTCAGTTTTTACCATCTAATATTTTAATACAAGTTGCTTTAAAGCATGATGTAAAGGTTCTTTCAAGAATTTATGGTCCAAAAAAAATTGGTGTTAGAGTATACAAAAATTTTAATGAAAGATTTCAATCTAACCATAAGATATCAAATAAAGTATTTTTAGAATTATGTAAAAACAGAATTGATGAATACAGCAAGATAGGTTTTAAAAATATTTCTGATATTTTTGAAAAAAAGACTAATAATCCAGATTTTTATTCAAGACATGTAATTCGAAGTCAAAATGATTTTGAAAATAAATTTGATTTACTAAAATTTTTTAATTGGGAGTCAGAAAAAAAAATTTGCACTGTTTTTTCTCATAATATGATAGATGGAAATTTTTATGATGAATGGAAATTATTTACGGATATAAAAACCTGGATGGAAGAAACGCTTAAAATTATAAAGGAACATGGCAAAAAAATAAATTGGATTATTAGAGCTCATCCAAGTGAAAAATATTATCCAAGACTAAAAACAAAAACAAAAGATCTTTTTGAGGAAATAATTGGAGAGTCTAGTAACATCAGGTTTTGTCCAGATAATTGTGCTCCAAATACAATAAGACTTTTATCAGATATAGTTGTAACCAGTCATGGCTCAGTAGGAGTTGAATACCCTTGTTTTGGAATACCATCAATTATATGCGGAGATTCATTTTATAGGGGCAATGGATTTGTTAATGAGCCAGAAACAATTGAAGAATATAGTGAAATGTTAAAAAATTTACACATGTATATCAAAAAAGGACTGACGCCCAATCAAATAAAATTAGCAAGAGCCTTTTATTATGTTCATGAGTATTTGATACAAATTGACTGTCCACTTCTTGATGAAAAATTCGATATATCAGATAAAGAAAACTTTGATCAATTTATAAAAGACGCAAATGTTTTAAGAAAAAAATATAATATAAAAAGTGATCTTTTTTTTAAAAAATTCAATCAACAAATAAATAACAATCAATCTTATTTCCAATAAAGTATTAGATAAAAAAAAATTAATTTTTAAGTATTTTTTCTATATTTTCTTTTAGAATTTTTTGACTTGTATGTATTATTGGATTTAAATTTTCATAAAGTTTCTTAAAATCAATATTTTCATTGTTTATTCTTTCGTAAAAAATTCTTTTTTTTAAATTAAGAATATTTATGATATTTTCTAATTTATTTTTTCTTATCGGATCAACTGATAAATAAAATTGTTTTGAAAACTTTAAAGAAAACATCACACCATGAAACATGGAAGTAAAGACATAAGATGAGTTTTTTATTATATCAATAAAATTTGTTGGATTAAGGCCCAAGTAATTCTTATTTATCCAATTATTATAATATCCAACAGAAATAATAATCAAATTTTTTTCTCTGGCAAAGTTATAAATTAATTCTTGTTGTTTTTTATTAAATACTGTTCCATAAACAACTAAATATTTTTCATTAATCTTGAATTTAATAAATTTTTGATTATCAAGTATCTTAGGTGTGCAAATCAATGTTGGGTCAATTACAATATTCGGTTTTTCCCCTATTAATTTTTTCACAAAATCACAGGAATTAGTATCTCTCACTGTAATGCTATTAAATAGTTTTAAATACAATGAAATTTCTTTTTTTAAATCATCATTTATTTGATCCAATGAAGATCTGCCAACACTTGCTGCATATGATATTTTTGGACATGAATTCTTTTTTCCAAAATAAAAAGGATCATATCCATGATAAGCATTTTTAAGATTCCAAATTTCATCACTTCCGTAAATACTTAAAACTTTTTTTTTATCAGCTAATGTTTGTTTGAATGCTTCTTTATACCAGAAATATATTTCTATATTCTTTTTTAATGTTTGAGTAAATTTTTTTATCTTTTTTGTTACAAGGGGTCTTAAAAATTCTGCATATAACAATTCTTTTGGGTGGTAATTACACATTGCTACATTGTACTTCGTATTTTTCTCAACAAATTCTTTAAGTGATAAACTTTGTAATAATGCCCCATAGTTAGTAGATTTATGGAAAGTAACTATTTCGATCATTATTTTGTTGATTGATTGATCATTGTTTTGTGAATTGATAACAGAAATATATTTTATATTACAGTAAATATTTACACAAAGAATTTATATAATATAACAGATGAAAATCTGAATAATTCATGGAACTTATTTGAAAATGATATGTATTGGTTAAAAGAAACAATGAATAAAATAGTGTCTTTAGATAATGTTAATTGGATTATAAAACCTCATCCTAGTGAAGATATTTATGATGCTAAAATAAAAACTAAATCACTTTATGAAAAATACTGTAAAAACAAAAAACACATAAAACTATTTCCTAAAAATCTTAAATTA
>MDTG01145940.1_pt1 | contig 26207 bp, 28 predicted proteins | sample 811421 | NCBI WGS metagenome assembly MDTG01 (sample SAMN05326645, study PRJNA326480) | marine metagenome | isolation source: seawater | place: Pacific Ocean: South East | collected 2011
AGACAATGTTTCTGAGCTTACTGCAAGAACTAATGATGAGGGCTGGGATACTATTTTCTCGGAATGGTTAAAAACAAGTAATTTAAATTCAAATGATACTATTTTTATTTTATCAGTTGGTGGTGGCAATTTAGATAAAAATATTAGCCCAAATCTTGTTAAAGCCATTTTTTTAGCAAAAGAAAAAGGGTCTTGTATTGTTGGAATTGTTGGAAGAGATGGTGGTTATACAGCAAAAGAAGCAGATGCAGCCCTAATTATACCCACCGTAAACCCCGATAACATAACTCCTCATTCTGAAGCTTTTCAGGCTGTTATATGGCATTTATTGGTTTCTCACCCAGCACTAAAACAAAATGAAACTAAATGGGAATCAACAACTCAATAAAAGCTATTTTTTTGGACAGGGATGGTGTTATAAACCAACCTGTTATTATTAATGGTAAACCATATCCACCCAAAAATATTAATGAACTATTGCTAATAGATAATATCGGAAGATATCTTGATGAATTAAAAAATAAAGGTTTTTTATTGATAATGATAACCAATCAACCAGATGTTGCTAGGGGAAAAATAAGAAGAGCTGATGTTGAAAATATAAATAACTACCTAAAAAAGTACTTAGGAATTGATGATGTTTTTTGTTGCTATCATGATGATAATGACGAATGTGATTGTAGGAAACCAAAACCTGGTATGATAGTAGATGCACAAAAAAAATGGAAAATTAATTTAAAAAATTCCTTTCTTATCGGTGATCGATGGAAAGATGTAGAATCAGGAAAATCAGTTGGCCTAAGAACTTTTTTGATAGATTATAATTATGATGAAAAGTTTATAGAACCAACTTATCGAGTAAAAGGTTTTGAAGAGATATTAAAAATTATAAAATAAGGATCAAATAAATAGAAATATGAAACAAATTGATAAACTAAATATTAAAATATTTGCCGATGGTGCAGATAAATCTTCAATGTTAGACATGTATAATAAAGATTACATAAAAGGACTAACAACTAATCCTACTTTGATGAAAAAAGCTGGTATTAAGAGTTATGAACATTTTGCTAGAGACATATTACAAACTATCACAAAAAAATCATTATCATTAGAGGTTTTCTCCGACGATATAATTGAAATGAAGAGACAAGCATTAAAAATCGCAACATGGGCTGATAATGTTTATGTTAAAATTCCAGTTTCTAACACAAAAAATATAAAAACAAAAGAACTTATTAAAGAATTGAGTGATAGCGGAGTTAAACTCAATGTTACTGCAATCTTGACAAATAATCAAGTAGAAGATGTTGTTAGCGCTTTGAATTCTGATGTTCCTGCCTTTGTATCTGTTTTCGCTGGTAGAATTGCAGATACCGGTAAAGATCCGATACCAGTTATAAAATCTGCTGTTGAAATTGCCAAATCAAAACCAAAATCTGAGGTTCTTTGGGCAAGTACACGCGAACTATTTAATATTTTTCAAGCTGAAAACGTGGGGTGTCAAATCATTACAGTACCTAATGCAATTTTGAATAAGTTGAAATTAATTGGCTATGATTTAGAAAAATATTCTTTAGATACTGTAAAAATGTTTTATGATGATGCACTAGAAGCAGGTTATAAACTATAATTTAAAATGAAAAAATATGTGCTTAATGGGTACATTGGATTTATTGGAAGTTGTTTTTTAGTTATCATCAAATAAATCCAAATAAGTTGGATTTGAAAGATTTGTAATTTTAGCACCTGATTTAATTGATGAAGATTTAATTTTAATGTAAACTTCCCATAAAAATTTGGATATATTAATTATTTCATAATATGAGCGAAATGATAAATCAGACTTTTTAACCCCCTCTCTTTCATTGTAAAAATGTGGGGAAATATTTCGGTTTGCTAACCAATCATGATCAAAACCTATTAATGATATATCTTTATAACCAAGATGAAGCGCAACCATAATTGCTAGTTGTGAAGTAGATTGATATCCCAATACTGATGAAGATAAATCCACTTTTTTACCAGATCTCCAGAGTCCAGGTGGAATTATAGGTGCAACGAAATAACAATTATTATTTAATGAAATTTCACTAGACTCAACTTCTTTAGAATTTGAAAAATGAAACCAATAAGAGTCTGAATCTGTTTCTAACATAATCTCAATTTGATCTTTTCCCCAATGTGATGAAGTTTTAGGTTCGCCAATACAATGAGCAACAATTGAAACTTTGTGTTTCCACTCACATAGGTGAAAGTTGTTCATTACTATTACCTCATTACCAAAAAGTAAAGACTTATCAAAATTATTTAAAGAAGGTCCATTTGCAATAATAAAAACTTTCTTTCCAAATTTTGAATCTTTTAAATGACTATTTTTTTTAATTTTTATAAAATTTGGTAGATTTCGGAAAATGGCTCTGATGAATCTTATCAAATCAAATAAAAATGGAGGGAAAAAATATGATAAAAAATTTTTCATGATCTCTCTGATTATTTTTTTTTGTTTCTTCTTGTAACTCATACAAATTCTAATTTTTATTTAATTATTCATTGAAATCATCAATTATAATAAAAGTAGAAATACCTATTAAAAAATTACACCCTAAGGTATTTTATAAACTAAGAAACCTAAAATTATTATTAAAATTTTAGAGAGAATGGATATTAATCCAATAATTAATCATATCATCTAATAAAGACTCAAAATTATATTTAGGTTTCCATCCCAATTTTCTTAATTTACTGGAATCTCCTTTTAAGTCATGCAATTCTTCTGCTCGAAGAAACTTAGTGTCCGTAGTAACATAGTCTTCATAATTTAAATCTAACTTATTAAAAACATATTTACACAAATCTTTTACACTGTGCGAAACTCCAGTCGCACAAACATAATCTCCTGGCTTATCTTGTTGTAACATTAACCACATTGCCTCAACATAATCTTTAGCATGACCCCAATCGCGAGTAGCATCTAAATTACCTAATACTAATTTTTCTTTTAAACCTTTTTTAATCTCAACTGCAGTTTTAACTACTTTATTAGTTACAAAGTTTGAACCTCTTCTTGGAGATTCATGGTTAAATAAAATACCGTTTGATACAAATAAGTTATAAGCATTCCTGTAATTTCTGCAAATATTATATGAGAATACTTTTGCACAACCATAGGGTGACACAGGATTTAAAGGAGTAGATTCTCTCTGAAAACCATCATGATCAATTGAATTACCAAACATTTCAGATGATGAAGCTTGGTACATTTTAATAGAGATATCTGTTAATTTAATTGCCTCTAATAAATTTAAGGTTCCAATTCCAGATGTTTTTGCGGTATAGATAGGTTGGTCAAAACTTATTCTAACATGAGATTGGGCAGCTAGGTTATAAATTTCATCTGGCTTAGATAATTGTATTACTCTAATTAATGAAGCTAAGTCATTTAAGTCAGCATATTCTAATTTTACAACCTTAAATATGTTATTTAATCTTGACGTTTGATTCTCAGCAACAGAGTTACGCTTAACTGTTCCCCACACTTCATATTTTTTTTTTAGTAAAAATTCGGCTAAGTAAGACCCATCTTGTCCATTAATTCCTGTTATTAATGCAGTTTTATTTTTCATAATTTTATTAATTAAAAGTTATTAATAATGTTAGATATTAGTTTTATTGAGCGAATCGTTAAGTCTTGGTGATTAGGAATGTAAAAACCAAATTTATCTATCGTTTCACAGTTTGGTAGTGACGGAATATCATTTTCATTATACCACATTGGTTTATTTGCCATATTACCAGCTATTAGGGGTCTAACTTCAATACCATTATCAAGCAACTCTTTAATAATATCATCTCTTCGTGGGTGCAATACAGGTATAGCAAAACTAGAAATAAAATCATTCTCATTTTCTTTTAATTCTAATTTGTTATTCTTAATTAAATTTAAATAATGTTTAAAATTAATCCTACGCCTCTCAGAATAATCATCTAATTTGTCTATTGCCCTCAAACCAATAAATGCTTGTAAGTCTGTTGACCTTACATTCATTCCTGGCACATAGAAATTATATAGTGAATTAAATTCTGTACATTTGTATTTGTTTCTTAATTCTTTTTTCTTCATTTCTGGTAAATCTCTATCCCAACCGTGACTCCTAATCATTAATAATAAATGATATAGATCTTCATCATCAGTATTAATCAAACCACCTTCAATTGTAGATAAGTGGTGGCCAAAATACATTGAATAAAAAGAAGCTAATCCAAAACTTCCTAAATACTTATTTTGATATTTAGATCCCATACTCTCGCAGGTATCTTCTAATAATAATACATTATATTTAGTACATAGGTCTACTATTTTTTTCATGTTAGGTACTAATCCCAAAGGTGAAACCAAAATAAATGTAGATGGGTCGTATTCTTTGAATAATTTTTCTAAATGACTTAAATCACATGACAAGTCTTCTAAATTACAATCACACATATAAGTTTCATAACCTAACAACATAGGTGAACTTACATCAGTAGCCCAACTTAATGCAGGTACTATGATTTTATTATTTCTTAATTTATCTGAATACTTTAAGGCCGCTAATGTTAATAATATAGCAGAGGATCCTGAATTTACAAATACAGAATATTTTGTTCCCATTTTCTTAGACCATTTCTGCTCTAACTCAATTGTTAATTCCCCTTTTGTTAATCTTGGAATTTTATCTTGTGATAACCATTCAATTAAGGATGAGATATCTTTTTTATCTATTGTGTCACTAACTAATTTTATCATAAACTCGTTTTAATCCTTTTTTTAACTCTGTAAATTTGAAATTTGGAAATATTTCTAATAACTTTTTATTACTTATGTCTTTTCTATATTGCCCATCTAATTCTGGCCTTTCGTAAACAATTTCATAATCATTATCTGTAATCTTTAATGCAACTTCAGCCATTTCATTTATTGAATAATTAAAATTAGGCGCTACATTAAAACTTTCAGTAATATCCTTATCAATAACTTCTTTAATTATTCTAGCTAAATCACCTGCGTACATAAATTGTCTAAGTGGTTTTCCAGTACCTAATAAATTTAATTTTTTACCATCAGTATTTTTAATTTTGTGGAGTAATGCGGTTATAAAGTGCATCTTACTTTCATCCTGTAAATTATCATACTCTCCATATAAGTTACAAGGAATTAAATAATTATACTTAGTCCCAAACTGTTTATTATAAGCATCTATTTGAACTGCTAAGCATCTTTTAGCAAATGCATAACTAAAGTTGGTCGGGGTAGGAGGTCCAGCAAATAAATCCTTTTCACTCATTGGATAAGTATCTGCAGCATTTGGATAAATACAACTACTTAAAATTCCTACAAATCTTTTTATATTATATTCTTTACACACTTTTAATGTATTTGTATTAATTAAAATGTTGTCATCAAAATAATCTGCTGGGTATTTAATGTTATCTTGGATTCCTCCAACCTTAGCTGCTAAATGTATAACAACATCGGGTTTATATAACGAAATAATCCGTCTTACCATTTTAATATTGGTAAGATCACAATCCTTACTACTTAGGAATAAAGCATCTGGTAATATTTCCTCTAGATGTTTTCCTACTAAACCACTTCCACCTGTAATAATTATTCTATTCATTTATTAATTTAATTTTTATTTAAAACTTTTGATAATGCAGACAATTATTAAGGCTTTTTCAATTTAGTAATATTTAAATATTTAATCAATAATTTATCTTATTCAAGTAATATTTGAATCAAATAATTTCCGTGCTCTTACACCTAATCCATTTAGATTTAATATGTTTTCTATAAAGTACTTACAAAAAGGAAAAATAAATGCTTTTAAAAATGAAAAAATCAAACTTTTATTAAGTTTTCTCCATGTTTTAAAGTTCTCAAAATACATTCTAAAATTAATAGAATTAGTTGAAACACCACCGTGGGTAAAATAACCTAAGACTTCTTTACTATAATATATATTCAAAAAAGACCTAACTTCAGCATAATAAATTTGATCAGCGGCATATCTATATTTTAAAGGAAAATTACCAAATTCATCGTGTACTTTTTTTCTTAATACAACAGTTTGTTGTGGCCACATAGAATTAGAATTTGGGTTGTATGTTAATATTGGGTCGCCACTTTGTTTTCTATAAATAACTGAAAAAACAAACGCATTAAACATTTTAAGTCCAATAATTTTATTAAATAATATATGAGCACGATGATAAAAACTATCTCCAGAATTCATTACTATAATATAATCCCCTTTTGATAAAGAAATTCCCAAATTTTGAGCTGGATATATACCATCTGGTTTAGTGTGTTTATATATTAAATTATGGCATTCATAATATATTTTTATAGCTTTTTTACTAGAATCAATAACTATTAATTCAATTAAAAAATCATTTGATTTAGGTATACTTTTAATTGTATCCAAAAGTTCTTCACTATTATCTTTACTTATAACAATTATTGAAAAGACAGCTTTATTAATTATTTTGTGATCCATATTTAAGACTGTGTTTTACAAAGATCATAGTTTACGTCCGAACTGATTTGATTTTTTTTGGCACCCAGGTGTTAATTCCAAAAACAAAAAATACAAACATCATTGAGCTAAATACTGGCAATAATAACATAATTTGAATGTATACAAAAAATAATGTTAAACGATTTTCGCCCTTCAACAAAGACTTTAAGTTATTTATAAAAATAGGGAACAATATTAACAATACCCCAAAAATTCCGGTATCATAAATGAGTTCTAAAAAAACACTTTCACCAGTTTGATATGTACCAAATTTTTCGAAGTTTAATTCGTAAGAGGAAGTTAGTCCATTTCCAATCAAAAAATTATTCTGAAATAGATTTTCTGAGATAATATTGAAAAATATCATCCTTTGGTCTGTTGAACCATAATCATTTCCAGAAATTCTGTCTAATAGTGAAAGTCCAATTTCGTTAATAAAAACCCCAGCACTAAAAACAATTGAAGTTATAATAGAAAAAAATATTATCTTTTTTATCCATGACACTTTAATAAGTTGATATAAAAAAAGTAAGAGAGAAATAACAATAACAACTCTTGATTGAGAAATAATTGATACTGTTAAATTCAATAATGTGGAGATTAGAAAAACTTCTGTCGTATTATCCTTTTTAACTAATAGTATACCTGCAAAAAGAATACAAGTTATGATGAATGGGGTTTCAATTGCATTACCTAATGCGAATCTCCAAGTGCCAAACCGTGCATCGTCTGGTCTTTGTATTAAATCATATACTTGACTTACATCTATATAATTTAATATTATTAATATTAATAATATTAATGTTAATAAATTAATTATGTTAACACCATAAATTAAATATTTAAAATATGAAAGATTGTTTTGACTTTGAATTAAATACTTACCTAAAATAAATAATGAAATACTTGAAAAGATTGATAAAAAATTGATAAAAAATTGATATAAGTTTGACGGCGGATAAATAGTAAATAAAACTAAAAACTGTAATATTATTAAATATAACCAAGTTAGGTTTTTGGATGTCCCTACAAAATACAAGATTATCAAGGGAATTATTATCAGTTTAAATGCAATAAAAATTTGTGTTAAAAAATAGGGTAAAAGTGGCTGCAAAATTACTGCAGCAGGCAACAATATCAAAAATATTTTATAAAATTTATTCATTTTTTTTGTACGCTAATACCTAATTTTTTTGTTATAAATTTATCATATTCAAATTTGTTTATTATAAAGTTTACGTTCATTAATTATTCAGAAAAACTGGTTTATTCCAAGGCATCTTAAAAACCATATTTGAAGCTATCCATGATGTTAAAAAAAGTGTAAAATAAGTTAATGAAAAAGCAACTGCTGCTCCGTAAGTTCCGTAATATTTAACTAGAAAATAGTTGTAAATTATACCTAGTGTCCCTGAAATAAATGTACAAACACTTTGATGAAAAGTTTTTTTAGAGTAAATAATATAATTAGTTACTGAATAAAACATGGCTTGAAATAAAAAGGCAAATGCAATAGGTAACAAATACAATATTGAGCCATGAAAAGCTTTATTTAAAAATAACTTAACTAAATATGGTGCAATCCAAAGAAATATTAAAATCAAAAAAATACTGATAATAACAAATAAATACGTATATCCTACTATTCTTTGTTTTATCAAATTATCTTTTTTATTAAGTTGTTCAAATAGCCAAGGAACATAAGCTGTATTAACCGAAAAAAATAAAAGAGAAAATACAGAACAAATTTGAATAGCAGCGTAAAATAATCCTAGCTCAGAGCTACTCTCAAATTCTAAAACAAAAAATCTTGAGGAGTATAATATTATGCCAGTTCCAATTGTATGAGGTAAAAGTCCTCCTCCAAATAAAAGCGCCTCTTTTATTCTTGCAAGTGAAGGGAATTTAAAAGGCTTAAATTGATTATATAATAAATACAACGATATAATTCCCATAATAAAAGAGGAAATTGAATAACCTAATACCCTACCGAAATACAATAAGTCTAATAAAACAACCCCTATTAGGGATATACCCAAATTAATTGATGTGTACGAAACTTGAAATATTCCATATAGTATTGCCTTGCTTTTAACTTGAAAATAAATTAATTGTGTTGCATAAAAAAAAATAGTTAAGCTATATACAACAGCAATTAATAATAAGTTATTTGAAAGATCAAATATTGTAATATTAGTCACCAGAACAAAAAATAATAATATAAGTGTTATAAATAATGTTATAATTGTGCTAGCTGCTAATGATTCTTTTATTTCAGTTGGTGAGTCAAATAATTTTCTTTGAATGTATGCATCTGTATTGAAACATACAATGGATACTAATATTGCAATAATTGATACGAAAATTGTTAAAATTCCATAATCACTAGGACTGAGGTAATGGGTCAAAATTGGTAAAATAATAAAAGGAACTGATGCATTAATTATGTTTGCCAAAACATAAATAATAGAACTTTTAAAAAATTTCAAGATTAAGTTTGTTATTGTTAATAGTTAATTTAGTAGAAAAATATTATTACTCAATTTTTGATTTTGTAATAAATAATTTTTTTTTGTCAGAAGTAATTATGTATGCATTGGGATATGGGTCATTTAACATTCTGATTTTATTATATAAATATGTTGAGGATTTATTTTTCAATTCATCTAAAGTTATCTCCGACTCTTTTGGTTCTCTTCTCTTTGTATAAGTTGCTTTACTATGATCTTGTTGTTTTAATTTATAATTACCCTCCAAAATATTAATTGTCCCCTTTATTCCTAAATCAATAATTCTATTAAATATGTCATTTAATGATCCTTCAAGCGAAAATTTATCCTGAAAAAAAATATCTCCATCATCCAGATTTTTAGTCATTTTAAATAATGATACGGCAGATTGTCTTTCTCCATTAATTATTTGGTTTTGAATTGGAGATCCTCCCCTGTATTTTGGTAGTGGACTTGGATGTAGCATAACAGAAATATACTTCTCGGTAAAATATTCATCAACTATCCAGCTCCACCCATACCACAAAATTATATTTGGATTAAATTCAATTAATTCTTTTTTGTTAAATTCTTCTTTAGATGATACGAGTAAAAACTTATGTTCATTTTTATACTTATCGAACAATTGATTGTAAATTCTAGTTGCCCATTCCCTGTATGTAATGCATGCTATATTCATATTAACCAAATTTTCTGATAATTTGAAAAGCCTCGGCATATTGATTATTTGACTGCATCCCTCTATAATTAGCTAAACATTCTAATCCTTTAAATGATCTTGGATATGGAAATTCTTTAATTTCAGTTTTATATTTTGATAATGCTTCCCATTTATTTTTCAAATCCTCGAAACTAATTTTAATAAAATAATTTGGATTAAAAACTTCAGTGAATTTCCATTCACTTGACGATAAAACTTCGTAAGAATATATTTCCTTTACTGTCGGAGCTGTTGGAGGTCTTGTAGCGATTAAAGTTGAGTCATGAACTATTTTGTGATCATTATTTGTATCGTTTTTTGAATGTGTAAAAATAATCTTCGGTTTAAATTTTTTAATTTCTGCTTCAATAATTTTATTAATTTCAATAATAGGTACCTGATCTAACCTTCCACATGGTAAATTATAGAATTTATAATCATCAATTCCTAAAATTTGAAGAGCATTTATGCCAAAATTATTTCTTTCTGAAATTATGTCTTTAATATTTTCCGGTGAGGTTTCATCATTTTTAAATCTACATGAAGAGCCTTCAGCAATAAAAATTACTCTAAATTTCTTTTTATTAGAAAACTTAGATATGTATCCTCCACAACCTAAAATATCATCATCAGGATGAGCAGCAATAATTAGAACTTTATTCATAAGTTATATCTTTTTTTAGAAGTGATAATATATGAGAGTTATAATATTTCCCATCATAATAATAGTGTTCCCTCAATGTAGCATCAATTTCAAAACCTAAGGATTTAAAAAATTTCATTTTTTTTGTATCAATTTCATATATTTCAGCCCACAATTTATTCATGTTCAAAGTTTTAAACCCGTAATTTAAAATTAACTTAATTGCGGTTGGTGAATATTTTTCGTCAATCCATTGTCCATTTTTTCCAATATAAAAATGAACATCTGCATGTCGGTTTGGCCAATCAATATATGTAATCCCTGCAACTCCAATTGATTCATTCGACTCAAGATCAACTATAACAAACATTTCAAAATTTTTACTATTAATCATTTTTGAATACCAGTCTTTCTTTTGATCCATTGAGAAATCTCTATATTCTCTGAAATACCTTCTCAGCTTTTCATTATTTCGCCATGTTTGAATAAGAGTTAGATCCTCAACTTCAATAGCCCTTATTCCAATATTATCTAACTTTACCATTTAATATGTTGTCTTTTTAAATAATCTCCATTTTCAATATCTGACAAAATTGTCTTTCCCGTTATTTTATTAATATCATTTACAGAAATTGCGTCTGAGGGACAAGGTCGTTGAAATTGGATATCTGTAATTTTTAAAACCTGTCCTTTTTTTAAGGTTTTAATGGTTCTTATTGCTCTTCTTTGTAATATCACAGTGTCTTTTTCATTTTCTTCAACCTTTTTTACTGTTGAACCCATTGCCATTTCCAGTAACCTTGTATCATCTACCATTTTTTTCCATGAAATAGGATCCATAGAAAACGGATGGTCTGGACCATCTCTACTAGTATCATCTGTAAAATGTTTCTCTATAACTTTGGCGTCTAAAACTACTGATCCTAAAACAGTAATACCACCATGAGTATGATCACTCAACCCAAGAATGACATCTGGGAATAAAGTTTTATAAGTTTTTAAAACATTTAGATTAATATATTTAAAGTTTTCATTACTACCAGTATAATTTGTATTGCATTGCATTAAAATAAAATCTTCTGTATATTTTTGAATAATTGAAACTGCATCGGTAACTTCTTGAATATTGGAAGCTCCGGTTGCAAAAATAACAGGTTTGTTAGTTTTTGCTATTTTTTCTAACATTGCATGCCATGCAACATCACCTGAGCCTATTTTAAAAGCTGGTACATATGGATTAATAAAGTCAACTGTGTCTAAATCATATGGAGTTGTAAAGAAAGTAATGTCAATTTCATTGCAATAATCTTTTAATTCATTGGTCCAAGATCGTGGTACTTCAGCATCTTTATAAACTTGAAAAATTGATTTTTTCCATTTTGATTGATGACTAAATTTATTTCCTAAGTTTTTGAATCCGTAATCACTAACATATTTACTGACATCGTGATGTTGAAATTTAACAGCATCTGCACCAGATTCTTTTGCTAATTTAATTAATTGCATTGCTCGGTCTAAATCTCCATCGTGGTTTGCAGCAATATCAGCAATAAAATAAACAGGATGATTATCACCTATCATATGATTTCCAATTTTAATTTCTTTTTTCATTGTAAATATTTTTTTATTGTTTTAATGGTTTTGTTAACATTAGGCAAGTCTCTTTTAGTTTCAAGTGTAAATTCGGAGCAATCTAATGTTTGATCTTTATTTCTTTTTGCTCTTTTTCTAAAATTAACTATTTTTCCTCTGCCAATTGTATCTGTTTGTAATTTCATTGAATTTAATAATTTAATCCCAAAATCATATTTTGATATGATTTCAGATCCCGAAATGTGGTAAATTCTTGAGTGTATTTTATTGTTAATAATAAATTTTATTTCATCGCAAAGATCCCATATTGAGATTGGAGTAAATAACACATCGTCAAACAATGAAATTTTTTCACAATTTTTTGAAGATTCTAATATCCACTCCAAAAAACTTTTTTTGGTCCTATTTATATTAAATCCGATAATAGTAGTTCGAATAATAATATATTTTCTCCCGGAACTAATTAATTCTTTTTCTGCTAACTCTTTTGATTTACCGTATATACTGTCTGGGTTAGTTAAATCATTTACTTTTGACATAGAATCAGTCCCTGAAAAAACTGCATCAGTTGATATGTAGACTATTTTCACATGACTCTTGGAATATTTTAAAAGCTTTACCATTGATTTTGAATTAACTTCGAACGCTTTTTTTTGATTATTTTCGCAGTAATTTCCATCTGTAAGTGCTGCACAGTGAATCACTATGTCTGGATTTGACCATTCAAACAATTTCTCATACGAATTATTAGATAAATCAAACTTTAGATATTTATAGTGCTGGTTATTAAATAAAGAGTTGCCTGACGCATATACATCATGATTACTTTTCAAACTATTTACTAGAGTTGCGCCGAGCATTCCAGAAGCACCCGTAACTAGAATTTTTTTCATCAGATTTTCCCAAACTCTTTAATTGTTTTCTTTAAAATTTTAGCTTGTTCAATTGCATCATCAAGGTTCCAATAATTAGTTTTCATACATATCATTCTTTTTTGTAAAAATTCTGCATTTGGGCACAAGCCTTTTTCGTATTTCTGAATTATTCCTTCAAAATATTGAATTTGCTCTCTGAACAAATCTTCCTGATAAGTTAATTTCCATGCAGCGTAGTAACCGTCTCCTCCATTTTTTTGAAACAAATCTCTGAATTTGTACCAATCTATTTCTGGGTTATCTGTATTTAAAATCATGCTGTAAGCCCAGTATGAATTGATACAATATTCAGGTGTATGTTGTTTGGTCACTAAACTACTTCCATCAATTGCCTCATCAAAAATTTCACCAACTTTAATTCTAACATCTACAAGTTCATTTATTCTCTCTAATTGACCAAGTATAACTGCTGATTGTACTTCAGACATCCTATAATTGTAACCTAGAGAAATATGTCTATTATATATTGGATCTTGAATATCTCTTCTAGTTATTTTTGCCTGCTTAGCACTGACTCCTGCGTAACCTAGGGATGTAAATCTCCTTGCTATATCCGCTAATTTAGGATCATTCGTAGTTAGCATTCCTCCTTCTCCACAGCTAATGTGTTTACTCGCCTGAAAACTATAACTTGAAAATTCTCCAAAAGTACCTACTAGTTTTCCTTTATAATATCCAAGAAAACATTCTGCATTATCTTCAATTAGAAATATATTATGTTCTTTACAAATTTCTAATATTTCATCATATTCTGGTGAAAGACCAAATAATGATACTGTGATTATAGCTTTTGTTTTTGGGGTAATTTTATCCCTTATTGACCTTGGATCGATATTGTAAGTATTAATATCTACGTCTGCAAAAACTGGGATGGATCTATTTTGTAATACACATAATGATGTACTCGCCATTGTTAATGGTGGCACAATAACTTCATCACCTTCACCAACTCCTAATGCGTGTAAGGCAGTATGCATTGTAGCTGTACCATTGACATGACTAATTGAAAAATCGTAATGAAAAATTTCGGAGAATTTAGCTTCCATTCTATTCGTAAACAATCCATTTGTTGATGTATTAAATTGATTATCTAAAGCTTCTAAAACATATTTTTTTTCTAAGTCGGTAATTCTTTTCATTTATAATTATTTTAAATATTAGTATAATGTGCTTCTTGAAATATTTTTGTTGATTTCTGATAAAAATGGTTTTTTTTCTAATAATTCATAAATTTTTTCAGTTAAAAATATTTCATTTTCAACATATAGATGATCATAAATCAATTTGCTGAAATTATAATCTTCTATTGTATCTATAGTCCATCTGTAATGAGATAAATTTTCATTATTTCTAATATTAAAAATTTTGAAATTATTCTTGTTAAGATGAATGTGCTGAGTAACATGTTCTTGTTCAAATTTTGATTTTGAATTTTGAAATGATTTTTTTAATGAATTCATTGTTAAAACCTCGACATCAAGACCTTCAGGAAATGAAGTAGGGTTATTATTACAAACAAAATCTAAATTATTTTCTTTTATTATTCTTACTGCTTTATCAATAATCCTGAAATCTTTGAAAGGATCATCAGCAGTAATTCTTACAATTAAATCTGCATTATATTTTTCTGCAGCATAATAATATCTTTCTAGAACATTTTCTTCTGAGCCTCTATAGCAAAAAAATCCATTATCCTTTGCCCATCTACTTATTAAATCATCATTACTTGATTTTGTAGTAGCTATAATAATTTTATCAATTTCTGTTGAATGCTTAATTCTATCTACAACATGATATAGCAAAGGCTTTCCGGATAATTCATAAAAAACTTTATTAGGAAGTCTTGTTGATCCAGTTCGTGCCTGTATGATAGCTATTACATTCATAAATTCCAATTAATAGGATTTAATAACTCTTTTTTATTTACTTCTATTGAATCAACATATTCTAAAATACTCTGTGGGATATTTTTTTTAATGCTTTCTAAATTTAATTTTAATTGACTTCTATTATCCACCCCAATTAAAACACCATTAATAAATGGTTGATTTACAGCATAATTTAAAGCAATATCATTAATTTTTATATTTTCTGATGTTAGCTTTTGCAACTGTTTTATATAGACTTTCAAGTGTTTTAAATTACCTTGAAATGATTCCAATTTCTTAAAAAAAAGTCCTTGTAAAAAAACAGATCTTGTATGAATTTCAATTCCCTTTCGTTTTACTTTTACTAATATTTTTTTTCTTTCATTATTATTATCTAGTAAATTAAATGGTAGTTGAATTAAATTTATATGTTTACATTTTAATACATCTTCTATTTCTTTATTTGAATGAAGTGATACCCCAATTTTTTTTATAATACCCTCTTTTTTCAGCGATAAAAGTTCTTTTTTAAACAAACTAAAATAGGTTTTAAAATCTATAAAATTATGAAACATATATCCATACAAACTTTTCACTTTTAAAATATTTAAATTATATTTAATTCTTTGTAAAATATTATTTGGAAGGTCTTTTCTTATAGGGCTAAATTTTGTTATAACGTTAAAAGAATTTACGCTATTTTGATGATATTTTCCTATATTTTCTTGTGAATCTCCGTATGCTTCAGCAGTATCCAAAAAAATAATTTTTTTTTCATACGCTAAATCAAGAATTTGTTCTATTGTTTTATAAAGAGGTTTCCCCCCTTTATTATTTATGCCATAATCCAATCCAAATTGAACGGTACCCAAAATAATTTTACTCATTTTAAGGATTAAAATTTGGGTCAACATGAACTTTCACTAGTTCTCTTAATGATTCTACAGTTTCCCATTCAGTATTATTTCCAGAGTTATAAGAAAACCCTTTAGGAACATCTACTCCATTGAAAGCTTCTTTATAATCTTCTTTCGAGTACTGTGAATAAGGTGATTTTTGAGGTAAAATTGCATAATATCTACCTAAATCAACTGTATTATAGGAGTCTGATGAGGTAATCATTTCTTCATGTAATTTTTCACCAGGACGAATTCCTACTACTTTATGTTCTAATTCAGGAGCTATGGCTTTAGCCACATCTGTAATTCTGTATGATGGGATTTTAGGAATAAATATCTCGCCTCCCCAAGCCTTTTCAATCGCGTAAAATACCATTTCACATCCATCTTGCAATGATATATTAAAACGAGTCATTTGATCATTTGTGATAGGAAGGAACTTTTCACCTTTATTCTTTTTATTTAAAAAAAAAGGGATAACTGATCCATTGGAGCCCATTACATTTCCATACCTAACGACAGAAAAACGAATATCTCTTTTCCCTTTCACGTTATTAGCTGCAACAAATAATTTGTCTGAAGTTAATTTTGTAGCACCATATAAATTAATTGGTGCAGCTGCTTTATCAGTTGATAGGGCAACAACCTCACTAACTCCAGATTCTAATGCTGCATCAATTACATTTTCTGCACCATCAATATTTGTCTTTACACATTCCATGGGATTGTATTCTGCAAGATGAACATGTTTCATAGCTGCAGCATGAATAATAATATCAATATCTTTAAAAGCTCTTTTTAATCTCGCCTTGTCTCTTACATCACCAATTAAATATCTCATGGCAGGATATTTGTTCTCAGGAAATTCTTGTGCCATCTGAAAATGCTTTTGCTCATCCCTAGATAAAATCACAAGTTTTTTTAAATGTGGATTTCTTTCAAGAATTAATTTAGTAAACATTTTACCAAAAGACCCCGTACCTCCAGTTATTAAAACTGATTTATTTTTTAAATCTAGCATACATTATTTTTATTATATTATTAAACATAAATAATATAGAATTTATTATTAATTTTTTGTTTTTTAGCGAGTTTTTAAACAAAGTAAATTTCCTTAAATATTTATTTTTATTTGGATCCCATATTATAAATCCCCGTTTTGTATCTAATATTAATCCGGTAATTTGTGTTATTTTGTTATATTCATCTAATACCCACTTTCCTTTGATAATTCCACCAGAAAATGGAAAGTTATATATTTTATTACTTGGTTGTTCATTAATAACTAAAAATGTTTTTGGATAAAAGTAAGTTCTAATTGTTCCCAATAATTCAAATTGCCATGGAGATTCTCCAATTTGCATTATATTAATAAGATCTTCTTTTCTCCAAAATCCTGGCATTAAAGAATTTTTGTAACCAATTAAGTTTTTTACGATATTTAAATCATCATAAGATGAGGGAAATGATTTTTTTTCATGGATTAATCTTAAATTTGCTATATTTTTATTGTTACAGATTATATTATAGAATCTTTTAAACTTGTCCTCATTTAACTTTGACATTAAAAAATAATCATCAAACAATAAAAAAACTATTTCTGAATCTAGTCTATCTAATGCCCGTAAAACCCTTTCGGACCAAGATAAAACCTCATTATTATTCGATACCTGTATATTATTAACAAAACTATGTCCATTATAACTTTTTGTATCACTTAGAAGGAAAATTCTATAATCAGTTATATTATCGATATTTTTTTCTAGTAATGTGAAAAAAGGCTCCCAAGTGTCACTGTATGAATCGGTCGATGAAACTAAAATTAAAGGTTCATTTTCCACTAATCTTATAATTTATAAAAACCAAACATAAATCTTCAATCATTAACACTATCAGAATAGCAATACTTTCCAAAAATATTTAATTTAGAATTATTTTCTTTTTTTGTGCCAATTAATTAATAATTCTAATCCTTGTTCTATATTTATTTTTGGGGCCCATCCTATTAATTTCTTCGCTTTTCTAATATCTAAATAAGCAACTAATTTATCAGCTTTTCTCATAGGATTAATTATTGATAATTCTTTATTTCCTGTAATTTTTTCTAGTTTGGATAAAAGTTCTAAAACTGATATTGAATTTTTTGGTCCCCCAGCAATATTAATAGCCTGTCCAATTACTTTATCTATTTTTTCCACACATAATAACAAGGCACTAACTATATCAGAAACATATAATATATCGCGAACTTGTTTTCCATGACCAAATCGGTTAAATTCTTTATTGGCTGCAACCATTTCAGCCATAAAAGAAACCCATCCATGATCTTGGTATGAGTATTGATGAATTCCATAAATTCCACCAAATCTTGTAACAACTGTTTTTAGCCCAAAAACACGAGCATAATCAATGGTATATAAATCAGCTGCCCCTTTTGAACACCCATAGGGTGATAGAAAATCCATAGGGAAATCTTCACCAATACCAAATTTTAAATCTTTAAAATCGAATCTGAATTTTTGCTCTATAAGCTCAACAGACGATGCATTTCCATAAACCTGATTTGTTGATGCATTAATAAAAATTGCATTAGAATGATATAACCTAAGTGACTCTAAAATGTTTAAAGTTCCTAATGCATTGATCTCAAAATCTAATCTTGGGTTTTCTATAGAGTTTTTAAACGCTACTTGTGCAGCCATATTAAATATAACATCTATCTCATGGATATTTTTAAAAAATGTTTCTACATCATTATTATTTCTTATATCAACGTGGTGATATTCACCACCATGCTCTACAAATAGTTGTAAATTCTCTTGTGATCCTAAGGTTTTAAATCTATTATCAAATCCAATTACTTTATATCCTTTTTTAATACAAGCTAGGGCTAGATTAACACCAACAAAACCAAGAACCCCTGTAATTACTACTTTCATGTTTTAATTAATTTATTGTCTTTACTTAGTTATGTTTTTAAGTTTATTAATAATTAAATGAGCTCCATCTCTACCACTTAACATACTTTGATCACTCCACAAATAGTCCCATTCTCCAAATCTTCCGACTGAAATAATATTATTTTCTTTTAAATAATCTAAAACTATCTTTCGGTTTTCATAGATATGGTGGTCAAAAATTACATTTGCATATTTTTCAGAACGTATGTCTTTTACTATAATATCTTCCTTTTTAAACAACCCTATTTCTATTAAATCTTTTATGGTTCGATCTAGTATTTCTTGATTACTATTATCAAATTTAACCCCTTTATTGAAATAAATTTCTGCTTGTAATGAACTACATCCTTCAGGTGCATTATCGGATGATTTTATACTCGGTGAATAAACTCTGGATGCCAGAATTTCTTTATCGTATATATAAAACCATAATTTTTTCATAATGTCTGGTTTATTAAAACCTAGAGAAACCAAGTAACCTGACGTAAAATTTAATTTTTGAGATGCTTCTAAAACATTATTAGGAATATCCTTTATGATTTTACATAATTCAGGCAAGGGTATAGTATTAATGAGGTTTTGATAATGACAACTTATCCCCCCTTCAAGGGTTACACTTTTATTTTTAAGATCAATCCCTACTATATTAGAATTTGTTCTAATATCTAAGTTTTTTACCATTGGTTTTAAAAAAGACTTATACCCACCTTTTTTAGGATACCTCATTTCTTTAGTGTAGTAAGTATTAGGGGTTAAATCTGTTTTACACCCTTTTTCTATTTCCTCTAGATTAGGACTATACATCCTAGTACCTATCCACTTCGTTTCAAGTTCGTTAGCTTTGACAGTCCAATACTTTTCAGTATAGATCATCGGGAAATTTTCCGCAAAGTAATCTCCATATTGAATTCTCAACCAATCTTCGTAATTTTTGATTTCAGAAATATCAGTAAAGTTTTTTTTAATTTTAAAATCATTAATAATACGATCTTGTTCATTTTTTGGTAGCGGATACAAGTTGTTTTGCGCAGGATGTTTTAGCCAAAAACCTTTGTAATAATTAGATGATAATGGTTTATGTCTTAAAAAGGGTGTCTTGTAAAATACATCATTTACAAATCTGTCTTTTGCAAATGATAAGTGTATGAACTTGTCAAACCTGAATCCGTCTAAATTAAAATTATCTAATAACCCACCATAAGAATTATGCTTTTCAAAAACAACAGACTCAATTTTATTTCTTTTTAACTCATATGAAGCTGTCAGACCAGCTATTCCCGCACCAAGAATTATATTTTTTCCTCTTTTTGACATTTAGATGGATTTTATAAAAGATTTGAATCTAATTAGAGTTATATTTTTTTAAAATTATTTAAACAACTTCAACCCTTCTTGCAATGAAATTTTAGGCTTCCAATTAGGTAGGTTTTCTCTATTTTCCCACAACTTCATCACTTCTCTTTTTCTATATGGCTTACCTCCCCAAACAACATTTATTTTTTTATTAGTTATTGACTCAAATATTTGAATAACATCTCTAAGTTGATAACTTTTTTTGGTTGCAACTGAGTATTTTAAATGACATGAATTATTTTGAGTTATTAATAATTTATATGCGCAATCAAAAGCTCTACAAACATCATTAACATGAACTAAATTTAATGGCTGTTCACCCGGTGACATTTTTAACTCAGTCTGTTCGTCTGCAAACTTATTTAATAAATTAATTAATTTAGGTCTTCTATCTGTTTCACCATATGTGTCAAAAAGCTTGAGAGTAATAACTTTGAAATCTTCTGCTTGGACATAATACTCAATTAAACTTTCGTAAGCTTGCTTACTGGCAGCATATAAACATACTGGATTATAATCATCATTATTAAAATGTTGCCAAGCAGTACCAGTATTTACTAATAATTTAATTTGAGCCTTTTTCATAGCCTCTAAAATATGTAAACCAAAAGTAATATTACTTTCGGCAATGTCATCGATTTCAAAAGATTGATGTTCGGCTATAAAATTGCTAGCTAAGTGAAATGTGCAGACAGGATTTACAGATTTGAAAAAATCAATCAAGTAATCTAATTTATTATTATACCTATAAATGTTTAAATTTTTATTCGTTAAATCAAGTTTAGATATTACTGAAGATGGTCTTAAAATCAAGTATACTTCTTTATTATTTTTTAAAAAATATTTAGTTAAACTTGAGCCTACAAATCCAGATCCACCAGTAATAACAACTTTTTCTTTCATCTAAAAAGGGTTTTTTTTACAAAAATTATTCAAAGTATCAAAACTATCATCTCTATCTGAAATAATGGGGTTTTCATTTTGCCAATTAAAACCAAAAGAATCAAATTTTATTCCACTATCTGACTCAGTATCATATTCCGTAGATACATTATAAATTGTAATAGTCCCATCTTCTAGAGATTTAAAACCATGCGCTAATCCCTTCTCTATAAAAATCGCTTTCTTATTAGTTTCTGATAAATTTATTGAAAAATATCTCTTGTATGTCTTTGAGTTTTTTCTCAAATCTAAAACTACATCCATAACTGAACCTTTTGGTACATATAAAAGTTTTTTATGATCGTGAGGGGGCAATTGAAAATGCATTCCTCTAATAACATCTTTTTTTGATGTAGAATAATAAGATTCTTTAACTTCAAAATTAATTCCGTTTAATTGGAAACCCCTTTTATTAAAAGTTTTCACAAACAAGCCTCTGTCATCGTGAATATTAAAGTTGTTGATGATAAAAACACCTTCAATTATAGTTTTATCAATTGTCATTAATTGAATATTCAATAAAAATAAAATTTAGATATACTTACTTAAAAATAATTCAATAGTAGAATGAAGTTTAACAAACATTTCTTCATTTAAGCCATGATGAAGTGGTAGCAATATTCCATTTCTCATCACATAATCAGCATTTGGATAACCTTCTTTTGAGACTACTTTATTAATGTTAATAAATCCAGGTTGTCTATTAATATTTCCTGTGAATACAACTCTAGTTTGAATATTTCTTTTTTCTAAAAAAATCATAAATTCTTTTCTGCTAAATGGTATATTTTCTTTAAGCTGAATTGGAAAAGCTAACCAAGCTGTTTCGGATAATTCTGTTTCCTTAGGATTAATAAAAAACTGAGGATATTTACTAAAAAAATCTATCTGTCTTTTAAAATTTGACTGTCTAACTTTTATATTATCAGAAAGTTTTTTTAATTGGGTTAATCCAAAAGCTGCACCTAATTCATTTCCTTCCATATTATAGCCAACTCTTGAAAAAACAAATTTTGCATCGTATTCTATTCCATCTAAGTCAACATTAAATCTATTTTCAATAGCTTCACTTTTTTCATCATAAAGCGATGAACTTCTACCCCAAGATCGAAGTAGTTTTGCTTCTTCCATTACTTTATCATTGTTAATCATTAGTGCCCCCCCATTTCCAGCACAATTTATAATATGAGAACCATAAAAACTTGTGATAGACATATCGGAGTAATATCCTGATGACTTATTTTTATATGTAGCACCAAGAGTATCAGCAGAATCTTCAATTACTATTAAATCATATTTATCAGCTATTTCACGAATTTTGTCCCACTTACAAATATTACCCATTAAATTTGGAGCTAAAATAGCGACTGTATTTTCTGATACCATACTTTCAATTTTCGTCACATCAATATTAAAGGTATTTGGTTCAACATCAACAAACACGGGTATTAAACCATTTTTTACAATACATCCAATAGACGTCCCAAAAGTTAAAGAAGGAGTTATGACCTTTGAACCTTTTTTAAAACCAAAAGCTTCTACGCCAATGTAAAGTGCCGATGAACCTGAATTTACATAAAGGCAATGTTTTTTGTCAAACAATTTAGCAATTTTGCTTTCAAATTGCCTTGAATAATTACCCATTTGTGTTGACTCATTCAGACATTTTACAACTGCATCAATTTCTTCTTGTCCATATACAGTTTTAGCATAAGAGACAAATAAATCATTATTAATTATATTATCCATTTTTATCTTTAATTTATATACTTATTTATTTCCTTTAAACATTCTTTATTCATATTGGTACCTTTCAGGAAATTTTGATACCAATTTGTTGTCAACTTTAGAGTTTCTTTTAAATTCCAATTTGGTTGCCATTTTAGTCTGTTCAGAGCTTTAGAGCAGTCTAGTTTCAAAAAACCTGCTTCATGAGGATTATTATTTTTATCCAAAACCCAGCTAGCATTATTTCCCCAATATTTAACCATTTTATCTAAAATCCAATTTACCGGTTTACAATCCTCGTCCTTTGGACCAAAATTCCATCCCTCAGCAAAATCATCACCGTACATAAATAGGTTTTCGGCTAATACTAAATAGCCTGCTATTGGTTCCAATACATGTTGCCAAGGTCTTGTAGATAACGGATTTCTTATAATTACCGGCTCGGATTTCTCAAATGCTCTTAAAATATCTGGAATTAAACGATCATCTGCCCAATCTCCGCCCCCAATAACGTTTCCTGATCTTGCCGATGCCAAGGATGGTGCATTGATTCCGTTAAAGAAAGAACGTCTATAAGCTGAGATCACTAATTCTGCACAACCTTTACTACTACTGTAGGGATCATGGCCCCCCATAGGTTCAGATTCTCTGTAACCCCAATCCCATTCCTTATTTTCGTAACACTTATCTGTTGTTACAGAAACAATGGCTTTTAATCTTTTACATTTTCTAGCAGCTTCTAAAACATTAACTGTCCCAATAACGTTAGTAGTATAAGTATCTACAGGTTCTTGATATGATAGACGAACTAAAGGTTGTGCAGCCATATGAACTAACACTTCTGGATTAAAATCGATCAAAGATTTAGAAATATGGTCTAAATTTCTAATATCTCCAATTTCAGAATCCATACCATCAGCAACACTTGCTTCGTGAAAAAGATTTGGTGTTGTGTTGGGCTCTAAAGAATATCCTTTTACCAATGCCCCCATGGATTGCAACCATAAAGACATCCAAGAACCTTTAAATCCTGTATGACCAGTTAGATAAACTTTTCTACCACTCCAAAAACTAGGATTTACTTTTCCCTTACTTATTTCCATACTTTCCATGGAGCATTATTATTATTGTATAATTTATTCAATTTTATTTTATCTCTTAATGTATCCATTGGTTGCCAAAACCCTAAATGTTTAAAAGACATTAACTCACCATCAGATGCTAAACTTTGCAAAGGTTCTTGTTCCCAAATAGTTTTATCGCCTTCAATTCTTTCAATAACATTTGGAGATAACACAAAATATCCTCCATTTATTAAAGCTCCATCACCTTTTGGTTTTTCTTCAAATTTTTGAACTTGATTATTTTTAATACTTAAAGCTCCAAATCTTCCTGGAGCATAAGTTGCTGTTAGAGTTGCTTGTTTTCCGTGAGATTTATGAAATTCAATTAAACTTTTAATATTAATATCAGCGACACCATCCCCATATGTAAAACAAAACAACTCTTCATCTTTTATATAAGGAAATACTCTTTTTAGTCTTCCTCCAGTCATGGAATTATCCCCCGTATCAACCAGAGTTACTGTCCAAGGTTCGGCTCTTTCTTCATGAACAGTCATTTTATTGTCTTTCATATTAAAAGTTACATCAGACTGATGCAAATAGTAATTAGCAAAATACTCTTTAATGAAATAACCTTTATAACCACAGCATATGATGAAATCGTTAATACCAAAATGAGAATATGTTTTCATTATATGCCACAAAATTGGCTTTCCTCCAATTTCGACCATAGGCTTTGGTTTAGATACCGTTTCTTCGCTCAAACGTGTTCCAAGACCTCCTGCTAAAATTACTACTTTCATAATTATAATTTTAATACTTTTAAACCATTATTAGTACCAATCTTTTAGTAAAATTTTAACTTCATATTTTTTAAAAAACAGCTGAATGTTTATATTTTCATTTAGTTTTTTTCACGGCTTCGCCAACGTCAGTCCCAATTATGGCTAACAAAAATAAAATATTTATTGTGTATCAAGCTAAATTTAGCTTAACACTGCAGCCTACAGATTTCAAATAAATCCAAATATTATTATTTGAAATCTTGCTAACTACCCCCTTTTCATTATGAAATGATGACAAATTAAAATTATCACCAACCTTTATGTCCAAAAGATTACTTTTTATTAAGTCATGATCTGCATTTAAATATTTTTTTAAAATATCTATCTCGGATTGTCTAACTACCGCCCTTTGGCCTAACCAAAACATATATTTGATAACTAATGAACATTCAAAAACTCTATTTATATCCTTCTCATCTATGTTGATTAATACCATTGAAGGCAATGCAGGAATATTAACTCTTTTTTTTCGATCACTCCAAAATCCAATTTGAGAATGCACAGGACAAAATGCATCAATTCCCAAAGATAAAAGTTGTTCCTCTGCTTTTTTCTCGCACCTTGGTTTTGTATATAAAACGTACCATTTCATTTAGTATTTTTTTTGTAAAGTATAATCGAATTTGAGTCTAACTTTTGGTTCAATAAAAAAGTTACTTCTCTTCCAATTTTATTTTTAATCTTGGATTTTATGTTGTTTAAGTATTCGTTATTTACTTTGGATCCATTAATAATGATTTCAATATTTCCACTATCAATTCCCTTGGCGTATTCACCACTCAGGGCTATTTGATTCACATCTCCAATTCGCTCAATCACAGTTTCAACAATATCTTCTAAACCTAGGTGCTGCCTTACTATTTTTTGCAAAACATCAAACATTGGATGGGATGTATTAGCATTGTATATAACCCTGTTGTTTTCTTTTGATTTCAACAGATATCCTGCACTGGAAAGGTTGTTTAATTCCTTTCTAATTGAATTAGTTGATTCATTGAATTCGTTAGCTAACCCATTCAGGTATCCATTATTAGCAGCATTAATAAAAAATTTTATTAGCATTCTAAGTCTTGTTTTGGATGTTATTAAGGAATTTAACATTTTAAGTTATAAAAGTACTTAATTTTAAGTAATAAAAGTACTTAATTTAACTTTTTTATCTGACTATCATTTTTTTTACTCAATATTTTAATAATTTAGGCATTGCTAATTAAAAAATGCTTTTATTTTATTTCATATTAGGTCTGATAACATCATTATTTCTTAATGGTTATTTAAATGATTTTTTTTTGAAAAGAAAACTATTTGATCCTATTAATAAAAGATCATCACATAAAAATAAAGCTACAAGATCAGGTGGAGCGGCTATCTTTTTGACTTTATGTTTTTGCTATGGTATCGGAAGGGCATTTTTAGATTTAGACATTAATCTATTTTCACTAATCGCATGTTGTTTTGTTGCTTTTATTGGATTTTTTGATGACTTATTTGACGTTTATTATGCAGAAAAATTTGCATTGCAAATTTTTGCTGGAATTATTTTAATTCAAAGTGATGTTTACATAAATAATTTTCATGGAATTTTTGCTGTGTATGAAATATCA
>MDTG01253415.1_pt1 | contig 26198 bp, 28 predicted proteins | sample 811421 | NCBI WGS metagenome assembly MDTG01 (sample SAMN05326645, study PRJNA326480) | marine metagenome | isolation source: seawater | place: Pacific Ocean: South East | collected 2011
CGGCTTCTCCGTCGGCAATCCGACCCTGAACCGCTTCTTCTCGCTGCACTACCTGCTGCCGTTCATGATCTTCGGCGTCGTTCTGCTGCACGTGTGGGCCTTCCACACCACCGGCAACAACAACCCGACGGGCATCCAGCCGAAGTCGAAGCAGGACACGGTTCCCTTCCATCCGTACTACACGATGAAGGACCTGTTCGCGATCGTGGTCTTCATGATCCTCTTCGCGTACTTCGTGTTCTACGTGCCGAACTACATGGGCCACGCCGACAACTACATCGAGGCGAATCCGCTGGTCCCCCCGGCGCACATCGTTCCGGAGTGGTACTTCCTGCCGTTCTACGCGATCCTGCGTGCCGTGCCGGACAAGCTCGGCGGCGTCATCCTGATGTTCGGTGCCATCGCGGTCATGTTCGTGCTGCCGTGGCTCGACACGTCGAAGGTCCGTTCGGGCACCTATCGCCCGCTGTTCAAGCAGTTCTTCTGGATCTTCGCCGCGGTCTGCGTGGGCCTCGGCTACCTCGGCGCCATGCCGCCGGAGGGGCTCTACGTGGTCTTCGCGCGGATCTTCACCGCCTACTACTTCGCCCACTTCCTCATCATCCTGCCGCTGCTTGGCTTCCTCGAGAAGCCGCGGCCGACGCCGAACTCGATCTCCGAGGCGGTGCTCGCGTCGGGAAGCGGGAAGCCGGCCGGTGCGGTTGCCGCGCCGGAGACGAAGTGACCACGGATCGGACTGGGAGTTCGCACTCATGAAAACGAAGATCGCATCCGTCCGTGGTGCCGCCCTGGTGGTTGCCGGCCTCGTGCTGGCCACCCCGGCGTTTGCCGCGGGCGCCGCGCCGCACATCGAGCGCCAGCAATGGTCCTTCTCGGGTCCCTTCGGCACCTATGACAAGGCCCAGCTCCAGCGTGGCTTCAAGGTGTTCAAGGAGGTCTGCGCCTCCTGTCACGGCGCCAAGTTCCTCGCGTTCCGCAATCTGGCGCAGGAAGGCGGTCCGGGCTTCACCGAGGACCAGGCCAAGGCCGTCGCGGCCGAGTACACCGTGTCCAAGGGCGTCGACGACGCCGGCGAGCCGGTCGAGGGCCCGGCAACCCTGGCCGACCACTGGCCGTCGCCGTTCCCCAACGAGCAGGCGGCGCGCGCCTCCAACGGCGGCGCCTATCCGCCGGACTTCTCGACGCTGGCCAAGGCCCGCGCCGGGCACCGGGGTTTCCCGAACTTCGTGTTCGACGCCTTCACGCAGTACCAGGAGCAGGGGCCGGATTACATCTATGCCCTGCTCACCGGGTATGAGGATCCGCCGTCCTGTTTCCCCGAGGACTTCGTTGGCAACTACAACACGAAGTTCCTCGGCGGCTCGATCACCTTCGAGGACTGCAAGGGCGAGGCGCATCTGACCGGTGGCCCGATCGGTATGGCTCCGCCGCTGTACGCGGAGTCGGTGGAATACACCGACGGCACGCCGATGACGGTCGATCAGTACGCGCATGATGTTGCTGCCTTCATGATGTGGGTGGCCGAGCCGAAGCTCGAGCAGCGCAAGCAGATGGGCTTCCGCGTGATGATCTTCCTGGTGGTCTTCGCATCGCTTCTGTACTTCGTGAAGCGGGCCATCTGGCGCGACGTCGATCACTGATCGATCCGACGTTTCGACATATCAAGGGGCCGCCGCGGCAGACGCGGCGGCCCCTTTTTCTTGGGACCGGCCGGTTTATTGGCCTGCCCGGGCGAATGTGGCATGACAGCGCATCCGGGACCTGACGAGGATGAGGGAAACATGAGCGAGGCTGTGCTCGGCATCATCGGCGGATCGGGGCTCTACGACCTGCCCGATCTGGAGAACGCACGCTGGGAGAGCGTCGAAACGCCCTGGGGCGAGCCGTCGGACCAGGTGCGCATCGGCACCGTCGACGGTCTCAGGGTCGTCTTTCTGCCGCGTCACGGGCGCGGCCATCGCTTCGCGCCCTCCGACATCAACTACCGCGCCAACATCGACGTCATGAAGCGTTGCGGCGTGACCTCGCTGGTCTCCGTCTCGGCGGTCGGCTCGCTGAAGGAGGAGATGGCGCCCGGACACTTCGTGCTCGTCGACCAGTTCATCGACCGCACCATCGCGCGCGAAAAGAGCTTCTTCGGCAAGGGCTGCGTGGCGCATGTGTCCATGGCCGATCCGGTGTCGCCGCGTCTCGTGGACCACATCGCGGAGGCCGCGATCGCGGAAGGGCTCACCTATCATCGCGGCGGCACCTACCTCGCCATGGAGGGGCCGCAGTTCTCGTCGCTGGCGGAAAGCAAGCTCTACCGGCAGTGGGGCTGCGACGTGATCGGCATGACCAACATGCCGGAGGCCAAGCTCGCCCGCGAGGCCGAGATCTGTTACGCGACCGTGGCCATGGTCACCGACTACGACAGCTGGCATCCCGACCACGGCTCGGTGGACATCCAGTCGATCATCAAGGTGCTGCACGCCAATGCCGACAATGCGCGCCGGCTGGTGGCGCGGCTGGCGCGGGAACTGCCGCGCACGCCGCAGCCGTGCCCGGTGGGCTCGGACACGGCGCTGGAATACGCGCTCATGACCGCGCCCGAGGCGCGCGATCCCGAGCTTCTGGCGAAGCTCGATGCCGTGGCGGGGCGGGTGCTTTCGCGCTGAGACGCGGCACTTGCGACTTCTCCCGATCTTGAAGACGGGCACAAATAGGCGAAGATGCCGGACGCACGTTCCGGCACGCAAAGGGGCAGGACACGAAGAATGACCGACACCAGCGTAGCCGAGGACCTTCTCGCGGCGATCCGGACCATCCCCGACTATCCCAAGGAAGGGATCCTGTTTCGCGACATCACCACGCTGCTGGGGGATGCCCGGGCCTTTCGCCGCGCGGTGGACGCGCTGGTGCAGCCCTGGGCCGGCTCGAAGGTCGACAAGGTCGCGGGCATCGAGGCGCGCGGGTTCATTCTGGGCGGTGCGGTCGCGCATCAGCTTTCCGCCGGCTTCGTGCCGATCCGCAAGAAGGGCAAGCTGCCCTACGAGACGGTACGCATCGCCTACTCGCTGGAGTACGGGCTGGACGAGATGGAGATGCACAAGGACGCGATCGTGGCGGGCGAGAAGGTCATTCTCGTGGACGACCTGATCGCCACCGGAGGCACGGCGGAAGCCGCGACGAAGCTGCTGCAGCAGATGGGAGCCGAGGTCGTTGCCGCCTGTTTCATCGTCGACCTGCCGGACCTCGGCGGACGCAAGCGGATCGAGGCGCTCGGCGTGCCGGTGCGCACGCTGGTCGCCTACCCGGGCCATTGAGCGGGCGGGAGGGCCCGACCGGCGCCAGGGCGGACACGGCGCAGGCGGACGAGCGGCGGGACGAAATGCCCGCCGGCACCTTCGATGCGACGTTTCGCGACCGGTTCGCCGAGCTTGTCGCCTGGCGGCGCGACGTGCGCCGCTTCCGTCCCGATCCGCTGTCCGACGGGCTTGTCGAGAAATTGCTCGCCATTGCCCATCAGGCGCCCTCGGTCGGCAACAGCCAGCCCTGGCGGTTCGTGCTGGTGGAGGGGACCGACGCCCGTGCAGGCGTTCGCGCGTCATTCCTGACGGCGAATGCGGAGGCGCTTTCGGACTACACCGGCGACAGGGCGGGCACCTATGCGCGTCTCAAGCTCGCCGGGCTCGACGACGCGCCCGTGCAGCTTGCCGTCTTCTGCGACGAGGTGACGGGCCAGGGACACGGGCTCGGGCGGCGGACCATGCCGGAGATGCTGGCCTATTCCTGCGTCTGCGCCATAAACACACTGTGGCTTGCGGCGCGCGCCGAAGGAATCGGTGTCGGCTGGGTGTCGATCCTCGATCCGCGCGAGGTGACCGGCCTGCTCGATGTGCCGGACGGCTGGCGGCTCGTCGCCTATCTCTGCCTCGGGCGCCCGCTCGAGGAACATCTGGACCCGGAACTGGAACGCGCGGGCTGGCAGGATCGCGAGGGGCTTGAGACGCGTATCCTGCACCGCTGACGGGGCTTGACCCTGACCCGTATTGCCGGCCGGCCTGAGCCGGCGGCGCATCCGGCCTTGGCCGGCAAGGACATCAACGAGAGCCGTGCAGCGGTCCCGCGCCGTGCACGCACAGGGAGCACAAGATGGGCGTGACAATTCGCGAAAAGAGCGAGGCCGATCACGCGGCCGTGGTCGAGCTTCTGACCCGCCGCTGGACGAGTCCGGAAATCCTCATTGAAGGCGAACTGATCGACGGCTCGCTGCTGCCGGGCTTCCTCGCCGAGGATACCGAGGGCGAGACCGCGGGCCTGGTGACCCTCATCAAGCGCGAGCGCGAATGGGAGATCCTGACGCTCGACTCGCTGACCCGCTGGAGCGGGGTCGGAACGCTTCTTCTGAACGCGGTGATCGGCTCGGCGCTCGAACAGGGCATCCGCCGGCTCATGGTGCGCACGTCCAACGACAACCTCGACGCCTTCCGCTTCTACCAGCGGCGCGGTTTCCGGATCGAGAAGATCGTGACCGGGGCCATCGACGAGGAACGCAGGCTTCGTCCGGAGATCCCGCTGCTTGGCGAATACGGCATCCCGATCCACGACGAGGTTGTCTTCGCCAGATCGCTGTAACTCCGCGCGTCAGGGGGGCGCCCGCAAGCGAGACGGGGCCGCCTCCCTAGGCCGGCTCGGAGGCTCCGGTCGCGGCGTCGTCCGTCTGCGGGCGGGTCGCGATCAGCACCTTGCCGACGAAGGAGAACACCAGCTCTCCGTCCTGGTTCACGCCCTCGTTCAGATTGGTCGCCATGCCCCAGCCCGGGCGGGTCCTGAGCGGCTTCTTTTCCAGCAGGGTCGACCTGTAGGAGATGGTGTCGCCCGCAAAGACGGGGCGGATCCACTTCAGGTCCGTGAACCCGGGCGAGGGGCCTGCCTGCACGCGGCGGCCGGTCTTGGCCAGCTCGCGCTCCTGGGAGGCGACCACCAGCTTCATCCAGACGGAGGCCGTGTGCCAGCCCGAGGCGCACAGGCGACCGAAATGGGTCGCCGCCGCGCCTTCCTCGCTGAGGTGAAACGGCTGCGGGTCGAAGGCGCGGGCGAAGCGGACGATTTCCTCGGCGGTGAAGGTGTGGGAGCCGAGCTCGCGCCGACTTCCGATCTCCAGGTCTTCCAGGTAGATCATGCCGCGATGTCCTTCTTCGCGAAGAGGATGGCGTTGCGCGAGGTCATCACCGGCAGGCCGTCCTGGTTCCGCACGGTGGCGACCAGGGTGACCATTCCAAGGCCCGGGCGCGAGCGAAGCGGGCGCGCGGCCTGCACCTCGGCCGTGGCTGACAGGCGGTCACCGGGAAACACCGGCCGCATCCAGCGCACTTCCTCGACGCCCGGAGAGCCGTTGCAGCTCGAGGCGAGCAGCAGGTTGTCGCACAGCAGGCGCATCAACATCGAGCAGGTGTGCCATCCGGAGGCGGCGAGCCCGCCGAGGACGGAGGCGCGCCCCGCCTCGTCGTCGAGGTGGAAGGGCTGCGGGTCGAACTCGCGCGCGAAGGAGAGAACCTCCTCGCGGGTCACCGTGGTCGACCCGAGATCGATGGTCTCGCCGACCGTGAAATCCTCGAAATGACGGAATGTGCTCATGAAAAGCGTCTATACGACGCGAGCCGCATGACTGTCGAGCGGCCTTGTCGCGAAGCCGGGGCGCGAACGGGCGCGAAAGGCGCCCGTTCGCTCGATCGGGTGACCCCTCGTCGGGGCCTCGCGGTTACTTCACCGACATGAACTCGAACGGCTTGGCCTCGACGAAATGGCCGGCCGCGTTGCCCGCGTAGTACTTGCCACCGGCGATCGGCAGCTTCTTCGGGCTCGCGCCCTCGGAGAAATCGAGATCCGAGAAATCGACCCAGAAGGTGTTCGGCGTGGTGGCGGAATCGAAGTAGTAGACCAGATTGGTCTGATCGGCCGCCGTGCGCCACAGCGTGGAGGCGATGTTCGGCTTGTCCGGCGTCGAGATGCCGAGCGGCACGCTCACGCCGCGCATCAGCGACAGGGTCTGGCCGACGGCCTGGTTGGCGTAGCTCTGGTCCGGGACCGCGGCGATGATGTTCTTGTCGGTTTCCTTTTTCATGGCGCCGAGCAGGAAGCTGGTGCGCACGAAGCGGTCGGCCGCCGTCACGGTGCCCGGCAGGAAGGCGTTGCCGCCGATATTGTCCCAATAGGCGGTCAGCGCGAGCTGCTTGTCGTAGGTCGGCGAGTTGGTCATGACCGTGTAGTCCTTGCCGTGATGGACCACGAGTTCGCCGTTGAGGTACTCGAAGATGGCGGAGTCGCCGCTGGGGTCGGACACCGACAGATGCAGGGTCGCCGCCGAACCGTTGGGCAGCTTCGGCGCGACGATGTGCAGCGGCATGGTCTCCATCGCCTCGACGGTCTCCGCCACTGTCGCGAAGTTGTCGAGCACGTACTGGGCCCAGGTTCCCACGGTCATCGGCGGCTCGTCGCTGTCGTTGCCGTAGTCGGCCTCGGCCAGATAGAGCAGGTTGGTCACCAGCCCCTTCTCGTTCATGCCGTCTGCGGAGGCGATGTTGTAGCCCGAGGCGATGACGCTGCCGTATTTCGCGGTCCAGGTCGGTGAGTTCGGGCCGGCGTTGCCCGAACGCTCCATCCCGCGCGGGAAGACCCACAGGTCCGTCTGCATGTCCTCGACCCAGTCCATGTTGCGGCCCGTGATGACGGTCCCGTCCTTGCCGACATAGACGGCACGCGTGCAGGCGGAGGCGACGGAGGGCAGCAGGCTGCCTCCGGTCATCATCAGGGCGGCAAGGGCGGCGACGAGCTTTTTGCGGGTCATGTGGGGTCGGCCTCGTTGACTTCGGTGCGGGCGCGGGTCGCGCGCCGCTTGCAGGGCCGAGTCCTATCGGCTCCGTGTTAAGGCCGGGCAAAGGAAGAGGGAAAACGAAACCTTGTTCCCGCCGGACGAGGCGGAGCGCGGGGCGGGGATTTCCGCCGGTCGCGGTCGTGGTGTTCGAAAACGAAGACGGCGGCCTCTCCTTTGAAGGGCCGCCGTCGTGCTCGGGCAATCCGACTCGATTTTCGCGCAATTCTTCGCAAAAAATTGCGCGAGCTTGCGCCGGATTGTCAGGTGTTGAACTTGAACAGCAGCACGTCGCCGTCCTTGACGACATACTCCTTGCCTTCGTCGCGGGCCTTGCCCGCTTCCTTGGCGCCGCTTTCTCCGCCGAGCCCGACGTAGTCGTCATAGGCGATCGTCTGGGCGCGAATGAAGCCGCGCTCGAAGTCCGAGTGGATCACGCCGGCCGCCTGCGGGGCCTTGGTGCCCTGGCGGATCGTCCAGGCGCGGGTCTCCTTCGGACCGGCCGTGAAATAGGTGATGAGGCCCAGAAGGTCGTAGCCGGCCCGGATCAGCCGGTCGAGGCCGGGCTCCTCGAGCCCCATGGACTCAAGATACTCGGCCTGTTCGGCGTCCTCGAGCTGCGCGATCTCGGACTCGATCGCGGCCGAGATCACGACGCAGGCGGCCCCTTCCGCTTCCGCCATCTCGCGAACGCGTTCGGACTGGGCGTTGCCCGTGCCGGCGGAACCTTCCTCCACGTTGCAGACATAGAGAATCGGCTTCGTCGTCAGAAGGTTGAGGCCATCGAGGATCTTCTTTTCCTCCGGCGTCGAGGTCTCGAGCAGGCGGGCGGGCTTGCCGTCGCGCAGCAGCTCCAGCGCCCCTTCCATGACCGGAACCGCGGCCTTGGCCTCCTTGTCGCCCACCGTTGCCTTCTTCTTCAGCGGGGCGAGGCGGCGCTCCAGGCTCTCCATGTCGGCGATCATCAGTTCGGTCTCGACCGTCTGCGCGTCGGCGATGGGGTCGATGCGGCCGTCGACATGGGTGATGTCGTCGTCCTCGAAGCAGCGCAGGACGTGGGCGATCGCGTCGACCTCGCGGATGTTGGCGAGGAACTGGTTGCCAAGGCCCTCGCCCTTCGAGGCGCCGCGCACCAGGCCGGCGATGTCGACGAACGTCAGTCGCGTCGGCAGGATGTTGGCTGACTTGGCGATTTCCGCCACCTTCTTCATGCGCGGATCGGGAACCGCGACCTCACCGGTGTTCGGCTCGATGGTGCAGAAGGGATAGTTGGCCGCCTGAGCGGCAGCCGTGCGCGTGAGCGCGTTGAAGAGCGTGGACTTGCCGACATTGGGCAGACCGACGATGCCGCACTGGAAACCCATGGAAACGCTGCTTTCGTGCTGGTCGAGAAGGTTGCCGCTTCTTGCCCGAGGGGCGCGCGAAGGTCAAGCATCGCGCCGGAAGGCGGCGGTGATACAAGGGGCTGAAGGCGGGCTTCAGGCCTTGCCGTCGTCGTTGCCCAGGAGCTTCCTGAGCATGTCGGCCATCGGCCCCTTGGATGGCATCCGGGGTGCCTGCTGCGGACGCGCCTGGCGGATATGGCTCTGGCCCTTCGCACCAGCCGCGGGCCGTGCGGGCCCCGGCGTGCCGGCGGGCTTCTTCGGCTTGTCGGGGCGCTGTGCCTTCTCCGGCTGGAGCTGGAGCGTCAGCTTGTTGGCGAACTGGTTGTCCTGTCCGGCGGCCAGCAGGGCGGCATGGTCCGCGATGCCGGAAAGCAGCGGCTCCAGCCACTCGTCATCCACCTTGGCGAAATCGCCGAGCACGTGTCCCGTCACGCGCGACTTGTCGCCGGGGTGGCCGATGCCGAGGCGCAGGCGGCGATAGGCGTCGCCGATATGGGCGGTGATCGACCGCAGGCCGTTGTGTCCGCCGTGTCCGCCACCGGCCTTCATGCGGAAGCGCGCGGGCGGCAGGTCCAGTTCGTCGTAGATGACGAGAACGTCGGCCGGCTCGCCCTTGTAGAAGCGCAGCGCCTCGCCGACGGAGCGGCCGGATTCGTTCATGAAGGTCTGGGGCTTGACGAGAAGCACCTTCTCGCCGCCCAGCGTGCCCTCGCTCACCTCGGCCTGGAAGCGGTTGCGCCAGGGTCCGAAACCGGGATGGGCACGATGGATCTCGTCCACGGCCAGAAAGCCGATGTTGTGCCGGTTGCGAGCGTATCGGGCTCCCGGATTGCCGAGGCCGACAATGAGCCGCATCGCGAAATCTCCGTCACGCTGGAAGCTGGAGGGGCAGGTCGCCCGGCCGGTCGTAGCGACCGGCCGGGCGGGCCGTGGACCTTAGTCCTCGGACTCTTCCTCGTCCGCCGTCTCTTCTTCGTCCTCGCCGGCGCCGCCGCCCGGGGCGGCGATGGTGGCGACGGTGAAGTCACGGTCGGTGATGGTCGGCGTGCAGCCGGCCGGAACGTCGATGGCCGAAATATGGATCGAGTCGCCGGCTTTCACGGTGGAGAGATCCACGATGAGGGCCTCGGGGATCGAATCCGCCGGGACGGTCATCTCGACCGTGTGACGCACGACGTTGAGCACGCCACCCTGCTTGATGCCCGGGCACTTCTCTTCGTTGATGAAGTGGACCGGAACGTCGACGGTGAGCTCGGAGCCCTTGGCGACGCGCAGGAAGTCGACGTGGATCAGGTCGTCACGAACCGGGTCGAGCTGGTAGTCCTTCGCGATCACCGTGTGGGTGGTGCCGTCGATGTCGATCTTGCCCAGATGGGTCATGAAGCCGCCGCGATGCAGCGCCAGCGTCGACTCCTTCATCGGGATCGCGATCGGAAGGGCGGGCTTCTTGTCGCCGTAGATCACGGCGGGAACGAGGCCTTCGCGACGCAGTGCCCGAGCGGCCCCCTTGCCAACCCGATCACGCGCCGAAGCCTTCAGCACATAGCCTTCAGCCATGGCAATTCTCCTTGAGTTTCATGAAACAAAGGACCGCTCCGCTCCCGATCACGCCGTTTCGGGCGTCGTTTCGAACAGCGGGACGATCCGGGTGCGCCGCCTCCAGGGGTGCAGGTGCGCGCGCGTCTCATAGCCGAAGCCGGTCGAAAGGGCAAGCGGAAGGCCGATTTTCCGCCGTATGCGCGCCGATTGTGCGGCGCGGGCGGCTTCCGTAAGATCCCGCTTGTATTGCGCATGTTATTTCGAGGGGCACATGAGACCGTCGCTGCTGCCATTGGCCGCCGTACTGATGCTTGTCGCCTGCGTCGGCTCGGGGCTGGCCAACGGTTTCAGGGAAGACCTCAGGGCGCTGGCGACCGGGCGGATCGCGGAGATCGTGTCGTCGCCGCAGGTTGTGGAGGCCGTGCGGGCCCAGAACACGGAGACCGCGGCGTTCGGGCAGGAGCGCATCGACGAACTCGACCGCACGTGGCGTGCCGAGGCGGAGTCGGCCGAACAGCCCATGATCGATGCCGTCATGGAGCGGCCTCTCTCCCTGTATCTGGCCGGGGTGCAGGATGCGAGCCAGGGGCTCTTCACGGAGATCTTCGTGACCGATGCGCGCGGGCTGAACGTCGGCCAGAGCAGGGTCACGTCCGACTACTGGCAGGGGGACGAGGCGATGTGGCAGGACACGATCTCGGGCGGTCCGGGAGCGATCGACATCGGCGCGCTCGTCGAGGACGACTCCACGCTCACCGTCCAGAGCCAGGTCAGCGTGCCCGTGATCGATCCGGAAAGCGGACAGGTCATCGGCGCGGCGACTTTCGGCGTCAATGTGGAGCGGCTGTAAGCCCGCCAAATGCGCTGACCCGGCGAACGCCCTGTTCGGATTGACAATCCCTGCCGGCTGCGCTCACTTGCCGGTCGCGGCCTGCCTGGGGCCGTCCCGGGAGGGCGAGCCGCCCGGACAGGGGTGACACACGACAAGGACGCCGGCACGTGAGGTCGGGCGGCACGGGAGGAACATCATGACGACACGGACGGGACGCGGAACCCGCGCGAGCCTTTCGATGGGCCGGATCGCGGCGGCTGTAACGCTGGTCGCGGGACTGGCGGCGGGCATTTCGCCGGCGCTTGCCAACGACGCGGTCAAGCTGGGCGCGCTGCGCTTCACCTCCCATGCGCCGAGCTTCGTCGCCTTCGAGCGCGGCTATTTCGCCGAAGAGGGCATCGACGTCACCTTCGAGTTCTTCCAGGCGGCGCAGCCGATGGCCGTGGCGATCGCTTCGGGCGATGTCGATTTCGGCCTGACGGCCATTTCCGGCGGCCTCATCAACCTGGCCGAAAAGGGGGCGATCAAGGTCGTCGGCGGCGCGCTGCAGGAAGAGCCGGGCATCGACGGCCAGATGATCCTGGCCTCGAAGGCGGCCTATGACGCGGGTCTGACGACCCCGGCGGAACTCAAGGGCAGGAGCTTCGGCATCACCCAGACGGGGTCTTCCTTCCACTACATGGCCCACAAGATCGCCGACAAGGAGGGCTTCGCGCGCTCCGAGATCACGCTTCGCCCGCTGCAGAAGGTGGGGGCCGTGATCGGCGCGCTGAAGAGCGGGCAGATCGATTCCTGGGCAATCGTGCCGCATATCGCCAAGGCGATTTCGGCCGGCCCCGAGATCGAGGCCATCGGCATGGTCGCCGACTACATTCCCGACTATCAGGTGACCACGGTCTTCACCTCGACCGCCAACACGGTCGACAATCCGGAACTGGTGAAGCGTTTCCTCAGGGCCTTTGCCAAGGGAGCGGCCGATTTCAACGCGGCGCTGGTCGACAAGACCGCCGGGGAGGAAGAGGCCGACGCGATGATCGAGCTTCTGCACAAGTACGTCTATGCCGACCGTCCGCTGGAAAAGGCCGCGCCGTCGATCCGCAACGGTGCCATGCGCATCAATGAAGGCGCCCGGCTCAACGTGACGTCGGTCAAGGATCAGCTCGACTGGTTCAAGTCCGAGAAGCTCGTCGCCGATACCATCACCCTCGAGATGCTGGTCGACGACCGGTTCGTCGAGACGCAGTAAGACGGCGCGCCCAGCCCGCCCGGTCAAGGACCCCGCACGCATGGATCTCCTTCTCAAAGGGATCTCCCACCGCTACGGCGAGACCGATGTCCTGAGCGGCATCGACCTTGCCGTGCGCGAGGGCGAGATCGTGTGCATCATCGGGCCGTCGGGCTGCGGCAAGTCCACGCTGCTGCGCTTCATCGGCGGGCTGGAGCGACCGGATGCGGGCGAGGTGCTCGTGGCGGGCGAGGCGCCGCAAGGGTCCCTCAATCCGCTGACCTATGTGTTCCAGGATTTCGCCCTGCTGCCCTGGCGCAGCGTGGAGGGGAACATTTCGCTGGTGCTCGAGGACCATCCGCTCGATGCGCGCCAGCGCGAGGAGATCATTGCCGACGTGCTTGCCCGCACGGGGCTTTCCGATTTCCGCAAGGCGGTGCCGCGCCAGCTTTCCGGCGGCATGCGCCAGCGCGTGGCGATTGCCCGGGCTCTGGCCGTGAAGCCGGCGGTCATGCTCATGGACGAGCCGCTCTCGGCCCTGGACAGCCAGACCCGGGAGCTGCTGATGGACGATCTCGTCGGTCTGTGGCAGCGCGAGCGGTTCACGGCCTGCTACGTCACTCACAACCTTGCCGAGGCGGTGCGCCTCGGTCACCGGATCGTGCTCCTGTCGCGTCGCCCGGGGCGCATCCGCGAGATCGTCGAGATCGACCGAGATCTCGATGCGCGGGTTGCCGGGGATGCCGAGCTGGAACGCGTCCAGCAGAAACTGTGGACCCTCCTGCGCGACGAGGCACGCGCTGCCGACCGGGAGCTTGCAGATGTCGAAGGCTGAGGCCGGGTCGCGAAACGACGCGTCGCAGGGAACGGCGGAACAGGAACTGCGCCCGGTGCCCTATCGCGGCGGTGGGTTCCGTCCGAAGCGGGTGCCCTTTGCCGGAGTGATCGTGTTCATCGTTCTGATCGGCCTCTGGGAGCTCGGTTCGCAGACGGGGGTCATCAGCGATCTTGTCGTGCCGGCGCCGAGCGAGGCGTTCGCGGCCCTTGCCTATCTGGTCGAGAGCGGGCAGATCTGGCTGCATCTTGGCGCCTCGCTCCAGCGTCTGGTGATCGGGTGGACGCTTGGAACCGCGCTCGGCATCGCCGTCGGACTGATGATCGGCCTGTTTTCACTGGCGCGGGCCGGCCTGCTGCCGCTCGTTTCGGCGCTGTTTCCCATCCCCAAGATCGCCCTTCTGCCGCTTTTCGTGATCTGGTTCGGTATTGGTGAAGGTTCGAAGGTGGCGACGATCCTGTTCGGGTCCTTCTTCCCCACGGTGATCGCCACCTATGGCGGTGTCGACAACGTCGATCGCACGCTGATCCGCATGGGCCAGTCGTTCGGTCTGTCGTGGAGTTCGATCGTGCGCAAGATCGTGCTGCCGGGCGCGATGCCGGCGATCCTGTCGGGCGCGCGCATCTCCGCGTCCATTGCCATCATACTGCTTGTCGCGGCCGAGATGATCGGCGCGGAACACGGCATCGGCGCCTATGTGCTGATGGCCGGCAGCCTGTTCGCCACCGACCAGCTTCTGGCCGGTGTCGCGCTTCTGTCCGTGCTCGGACTGAGTGTCGCCTTCATCATCGGACGGGTCGAGCGGTGGGTCCTGCGTTGGCGCGGGTAACGCGTCGGCGCGATCGTTCGGGCGCGGCGAGATCCTGGTCCGCTGCCTGCTCGGGCGGACGGCGTCAGGAAGACCGTGGCCTGGTTCCGTGACCGCGAAGCCTTGACAGGTGCCGCTCCCGGCCGGCAATGACAGGTTGCAAGGCTCACAAGACGGCGTGCGAACGTGTATTCCTTCCTCATTGACATGGCCGATCGCGCGTTCGCGATCGACGCCCGGAAGCGCTCCGGCTTCCGCCCCGCGCCGGACAGGCTGCAGGAGATCATGCCGACCCCCGCGACCTGGGATGCCGTCGGGCCGGATGTGGCTCCGCTCGTGTGGAACCGGGAGGACCTGGCGCTGGCCGGTGGCGGGCCGGCCGGCGTTCTGGTGGAGTACGGACTGCGGATCTCGTCTCTTCCGCATGTGAACCCGGACAAGGACGAACATGCCCGCTGGCTCCGGCTGTCGGACGCGCGGATGCGCACCGTCCGGTTCGGGCACTGGAAGCTGGGGCTGGGAGCCACCCTCAAGCGGCGGCGCGACAAGGCCATGAGCGTCACGAGGCTCGACGGCGACGCGGTGGTGCTCGGTGCCTATTATTCCGACTGCAGGAACTATTTTCACTTCTGGGCCGATGCGATGTGCGACGCCTGGTTCCTCGGGCAGTGCGGCGTCGACCTTGCCTCCGTCCGCCATTTCCTGATGCCGTGGAACGGTGCCGGCTGGCAGGAGGAGATCGTGCGGCTATGCGGGATCCCGCGCGAGCGCATCGTGCCCCTGTCTTCCGCCGACGGTTTCGAGGTGGAGCGGGCGCATGTTCCGGTGCGGATCAAGGGCGGAAACCGCAGCCACGACTGGATCGTCAGGGCTCTGCACGAAATCAGTGGCTGGCGGCAGCCGGTGCGCACGCTTCCCGGGCGGCGGCTCTACATCACGCGCGGGGGCGCCCTGCGCAGGCCCTTTCTCAATGAGGCCGAGGTCCTTGAGGTACTCGCTCCGTACGGATTCGAGGTGGTCGACTGCGCGACCCTTTCGGTCGCGGACCAGAGGACCCTGTTCGCCCAGGCGGAGATGGTGGTTGCGCCCCATGGCGCAGGCCTCACCAACATCGTGTGGGCGGCTCCGGGAACGGTGCTGCTCGAGTTCATGCCAAGGCGTCACGCCAATCCGTGCTTCATGGATCTCGCCGCGCAGGCGGGTCTCGTCTACCGGAACATCCCTTCGCTGAGCGAGGAGGACGACGTGGAGCCGCTTTTCGCGGGCTTTTCCGTCGATGCCGGTGAGGTCGCGGCCATGCTTCGGGACGTGGCGGGGACGGGCGCGTCCGCCGCCGGACTGGCGTCCGACGGCGGATAGGCGCTCAGCGCGCGCCGACGCTTTCGTAGATCGCTGCCTTGCCCGATCCGTCGACCGAGAGCACGTCGTAGCGTGCGCTCGCATCCTCACCCATGCCGGGCGAGCCGGATGGCATGCCTGGAACGGCGATCCCGGCAATTTGCGGGCGCTCGGACAGCATCCGCCTGACCGACGCTACGGGGACATGGCCTTCCACGAAATAGCCGTCGACCATGGCCGTGTGGCAGCCTTCCATCGCCTGCGGAACGCCGGCCTGCCGCTTCACGGGATCAAGGTCCTCGCGATTCTCGATCGTGACGGTGAAGCCGGCATCTTCCATGATTTTTGCCCAGGCTTCACAGCAACCGCACCAGGGCGACTTGAAGACCGTCATGGCGGGACCGCCCGCGGCGAGAGCGGGCGTTGCAAGGGCACTTGCGACAAGCAGGGCGGCAAGGGACAGGCGTTTCATCGGGGGCTCCAGCTTGGTGGGCTGATGTTGGAACGGGGACAGTCTGGAGCTTCCAGCAAGTGGAGGGTCAAGTGCTCCCTTGTCGCAGGCCGCAACGCGCCCCAACTCACCAGGAGTTGGGGGCACGAAACAAAGGAGACGTCCCATGTCCAGAACCAAAGGTGCCGGCCGGCTCGCCGGAGTGCTTGCCCTGCCGCTGCTCCTGCTTCCCGTCCCGGCATTCGCCGACGAACACCGCACGGCGGCTCCGGACGGGGCCGAGGTCTATTTCATCACGCCGCAGGACGGCGACACGGTGTCGAGCCCGGTGACGGTGCGTTTCGGTCTCAAGGGGATGGGCGTCGCGCCCGCGGGCGTCGAAAAGGAAAACACCGGTCACCACCACCTGCTCATCGACCAGAAGCTCGAGGATTACGACAGCGCGATTCCCTCCGACGAGACCCACCGGCACTTCGGTGGCGGGCAGACGGAAACCTCGCTGGAATTGGCGCCCGGCGAACACACGCTTCAGCTCATTCTGGCGGACCAGAATCACGTGCCGCATGACCCACCGGTCGAATCCAGGGTCATCACGGTGACGGTGGAATAGGCGCAATCGAGCCCTGGAAACGCAAAACGGCGGGGATTGCCCCCGCCGTCTTCGTCTTCGACGTCCAGTGACGCAGATCAGTTGAACAGGCTCGACACCGACTGTTCGAGCGCCGTGCGCGACACCGCCTCGCCGATGAGCGGCGCGATCGAGATCGTGCGGATGTTCGGCGCGGCAAGCACGGCTGCCGTCGGCTCGATGGAGTTGGTGATGACCAGCTCCTTGAGCTTGGACGAGGTCACGCGGGCCACCGCGCCGCCCGACAGAACGCCGTGGGTGATGTAGGCGGTCACCGAATTGGCGCCCTTGTCCAGCAGGGCCTCGGCGGCGTTGCACAGCGTGCCACCCGAATCGACGATGTCGTCGACCAGGATGCAGTCACGGCCGACCGGGTCGCCGATGATATTCATGACCTCGGACTCGCCGGGCTTGTCGCGGCGCTTGTCGACGATCGCCAGCGGTGCGTCGATGCGCTTGGCAAGCGCACGGGCACGCACCACGCCGCCGACGTCGGGCGATACCACCAGCACGTTGCCGGTCGTGTAGCGCTCCTTGATGTCGCGGGTCATGACCGGCGCGGCAAACAGGTTGTCGGTGGGGATGTCGAAGAAGCCCTGGATCTGGCCCGCGTGAAGGTCGAGGGTCAGGACGCGATGCGCGCCGGCATGGGCAATGAGGTTGGCGACCAGCTTGGCGGAGATCGGCGTGCGGCCCGTGGCGCGCCGGTCCTGGCGGGCATAGCCGAAGTAGGGCAGCACCGCGGTGATCCGCTTGGCCGAGGAGCGGCGCAGCGCATCGATGATGATGAGCAGCTCCATCAGGTGGTCATTGGCCGGGAAACTGGTCGATTGCAGGATGAACACGTCCTCGCCACGGACGTTCTCCTGGATCTCGACGAAAATTTCCTGGTCGGCAAAGCGGCGCACCGAGCATTTGGCAAGAGGTGCGTCGAGATATTTGGACACTTCCTCGGCAAGCGCGCGATTGGAATTGCCCGCGACGATCTTCATGGCCCGCAAGTCCTTGTTCTGGGTCCGCTGCCGCAGGACGCGCGGCATCGGCGCGACAGGGTCACACGTGGTCTGTCAGAATATTCGTTCTTGGCCATGCTCGGATGCGATGAGGACACCATCAGCGGCGTCTCCTCCGCCGTTCCTCCAACAGGCGGCGGCGTTGTATCAACCGCACCGCCGTTTCACAACCGGCCTGTGCCCCCTTCTTGCCGTTTTTGGTGAAGACGGGGGACAAGGACATGGCAGGTCAGCGCCGGATCCAGGCGACGAGTTCGGTCACGGCACGCCGCGCGGCGCGCTCCAGCGTGTCGCTGTTCGGGCCCGACCAGGGGTCGCCGGAGGAGCCGGGAGCCGATTCCTGGCCGACGATGCGATGCACGCGGGTGTCGGAGGCATCGACCACGTCGAAAACATAGAACATGGTGGTGGAGGACTGGTCGCCCGAGGCGGCCAGATAGCCCTTCACGCGGTAGGTGGCCGGCGCGCCGACCCGGCGCACGAGCTTGAGGTTCTGGACCCGTGCCTCGCTGCCGATCTTGCGGGCCAGGTCGTCGGCGATGTTGCCGGGCGCACCGGTGAAGGGCTCGAAGGCGACCGTCACCTTGTCCGGCGACGTCGGGGCGGGGGCGGTTGCGCGCGTGGTCGCGCGGTTGTCCACCGCGGCCGGGGGCACGGGACCGCCCGCGCAGGCGGTCAGAAGGGCGAGGGCCGTCGCCAGGACGGTCATGCGCAAAACGGTCGGGCGGCTTGCTCGGATGACGCTCATCGGCTTCTTGTCGATCTTCTGTCCGTCTCGTGATGGAAGGCCCCGCATCCGGGAACCTGTCGGGCCCTTCCCGTTTAGCCCGCCTTGACCGGAAGGTCGAGGGGAAGCTTGGACAGGCACTCCGGCGCGCCTTGCGTGGTGAGGTAGGTCTGCCCCAGTGACATGGCAGCGCCGCTGTCGGAATCCATCAGGATCATGTGCATGAAAATCACCATGTCCGGCTCGATGACGGCGGGATTGTCACGATACGCCATGGGCCAGTCCATCCAGCTCGGCGCGAAGCGCGCGCCAAGCGAGTAGCCGCAGGCATTGAGCCTGTGGGCGCTCTCTCCGCGCGCGTCGACGGCCGCCGCATGGGCGGCGAACACGTCGCCGAAGGTCCTGCCCGGAACGAGTGTTTCCTCGACCGCTTCAAGGGCGTCGCGGGCGGCGGCATGGAGTGCGACGTGGCGGGGGGCCGGCTTCCCGACGATCACGGTGCGCATGGCCGCCACATGGTAGCGCCGGACGGCGCCCGCCCATTCGAGCGTGAGCTGGTCGTTTTCCCCAAGCACCCGGCGTCCGGTCTGGTAACGGCACAAGAGGGCCTCGCGCCCGGAGCCGATGATGAACTCGTTGCCGGGATAATCTCCGTCGCCGGCAAAGACCGCGCCCTGCATGGCGGCCAGGATTTCGCCCTCGCGGGCACCTGGTTCCACCAATGGAAGGGCGGCCTCGTAGGCCGCATCGGTCAGCGCGGCCGCCTTGCGGACAAGGGCGATTTCGGCGGGGGATTTCACCGCGCGCAGGCGTTCCACCAGACGCGAGTGATCATGAAGGCTGGCGAACGCGGACAGGTGCGCGGCCATGTCGAGCGCGATGCGCCCGGTCATGCCGTGGGTATCGTATTCGACGCCGAGCCGCGTGCCCTTGAGCCCCATTCCCTCAAGAAGGTCGCGAAGCTGCAGCACCGGGGATGCGCCGTCCCGGTCCTCCCACACGCGAATGTCCTCGACGATGGAGGTGATCTGCGCCTGCCGCAGGTCCGCGGAGCGGGTCAGCAGCACGATGTCCCGGTCGCGGGTGACCACCATCGACTGGAAGAAGCAGAACCCGAAGGTGTCGTAGCCCGTCAGCCAATACATGCTCTCCTGGGCGAAGAGCAGCATCGCGTCGAGGTCCTCCTCGGCCATGCGCACGACGAGGCGGTCGAGGCGGGCGGCGTATTCCGCGCGGGAAAAGGCAAGGGACATGAACGGCTCCGGTCGATGGGGCAGGGCCGGGCGGCGTCCGGGATCCATGTCCCGGTTCGCGCCGCGAGGCGGCAGGAATTGGGGAGGTTACTGGCCGGGCAGGGCGATCGCGGACATGAGGCGGCCGTAGTCCGGCTCTCCGCGATGGGTGGCGCGCCGGTAGGAGAAGAACAGGTCCTCCTCCGCATAGGTGCAGCGGCCGAGATCCGCCGCGCGGCCCACGCCGGCGCTGCTCAGGCGGAACAGGATGTAGGCGGGCAGGTCGAAGAACGACTTGTCCGGGCCCGCGCCGGGGCTGAAGAAGCGCGCGTTTTCCGGGTCTGCGTCGATGAAGCGGTCCACGAACTCGGAGCCGACCTCGTAGTTGGCGCTTGAGATGGTCGGGCCGAGAACGGCGGTGATGCGGTCGCGGCGCGCACCGAGCGTCTCCATGGCGGAAAGCGTTGCCTCCAGAACACCGGTGACCGCTCCGCGCCAGCCGGAGTGGGCGGCGCCGATCACGCGCGCCGTCTCGTCGGCGAAAAGCACGGGGCCGCAGTCGGCGGTGGAGATGCCGAGCGCGATGCCCGGCCGGTCGGTTACGAGCGCGTCGCCCTTCGGCTGGTTGTCAGGCGTCCAGGGCTCGGTGACGACGATGGCGGTCGCCGAGTGGTGCTGGTGGGGCGAGACGAGCGCGCCGTTCGGCAGTCCGAGCAGGCTCTTGATGCGGGTGCGGTTCTCGCGGACCGCCTCCTGGTCGTCGTCCGAGCCGTGTCCCACGTTGAGCGAGGCGTAGATGCCCTGGGACACGCCGCCCGCACGGGTGAAGAAACCGTGAGTGATGCCGTCGAGCGCGGCGAGGTCGGGCGATGTCAGCATGGGGGCGGGGACTCCGTGGAAGTGCCGGAAGCGGATCGCCGGGATGGTGGGTGCACCCGGCGGTCCTGTCAAACGTTGAAAGGGGCCGGTCAGTCGTTGAAAGGGGGAAGTGCCAGCCCTTGCGGCGCGACGGCCAGAACCTTGAACAGCTCACCCATCTCGGCCGGCGCGGCAAGACGCTCCACGTCGTTGCGGATCTGCTCCTGGATCCTGGCGGGCTTGCCGGCGCCAAGCCTTCCGGCACGCTCGAGAAGGCCGAGGCCGAGCAGGAAGTCGCCCTGGGTCATGAGCGGCCGCGCGGGGGCGCCGCCGCGCATGAACGCGCGTGCAAGGGCCTCGAAGTTGACGTGGGCCGTGAGATCGGCGCGGCCGGGCTCGTCAAGCACGGGCACATGGGCATGGGCGCGCATGGCCTGCAGCGTGTCGCCGGGAGCCGTCCGGGGGTAGCCGTAGTCGATGACCAGGCCGGCACCGCCTTGGGCGGCGAGGCGCGCGCCAAGCTCCTCCGCGATGGCATTGGCGACGGGCTGGGTCTCGATCACGGCGCCGTCGGCGACCCGCGACAGGTCCCCGGGCAGATCGGCGGGTGCCAGCGTTCCAGGACCAAGGGCGAAGGCAAGTGCGCCGGCGTCATCGATCCCGATGCAGCGTTCGCGCCACTGTCCGGCATTCAGCACATGCTGCCGGATCGGCAGGGCGTCGAAGAACTCGTTGGCGACCACCAGCAGTGGCGCGTCTTCGGGAAGGCCGTTTGCGCTGTCATGCCAGCATGGGGCGTTGACGGGCGCGGGCGCGCGGGCGGCAAGGGTTTCGCGCTGGACCTCGCGCAGGCGGGCGCTCGTTTCCACCAGATGCGGCGTGACGCCGGCAAGGGCTGCAGGCCGCAGCGCCAGAACCCGCAGCACGTCGGCCATGAGCGTGCCGCGTCCGGGGCCGAACTCCACCAGATGGAAGCGCTCCGGCTCGCCCATGCGTTGCCAGGCGGTGAGCAGGAAGATGCCGACCATCTCGCCGAAGAGCTGGCTGACCTCGGGGGCGGTGATGAAATCGCCCGCGGCGCCGAAGGGCTCGGCCTGCATGTAGTAGCCATGCACCGGATCGCCCAGGCAAAGCGCCATGAAGTCGGCGACCGGCATGGGGCCGTTGTGGGTGACGATCTCGCGGAGGCGGGCCGCGAGCGGGGTGTCTTCAGGCATCGCCGGCCGGCTCCGTTTCCGTGGCGGGCGGGCGCGACAGGGCCCGGGCGATGGCGAAAAGGCCGGCGGCGATCATCGGCAGCGACAGGATGATGCCCATGGTCAGGCCGAACTGGAAGTAGCCGATGTGCGCATCGGGCACGCGGTAAAGCTCCGAGACGGAACGGGCGATGCCGTAGCCGAGCGCGAAGACGCCGGCCACGAGGCCGGGGCGCCGGTAGCCGCCGGCGCGCACCACGAGCGCCGTGACGACGAAGAGCAGGACACCTTCCAGCGCGGCCTCGTAAAGCTGGCTGGGATGACGCGGTTCGGGCCCCGCCCCCGGGAACACCATGGCCCACGGCACGTCGCTCGGGCGGCCCCACAGCTCGCCATTGATGAAGTTGGCGATGCGGCCGAAGAAAAGGCCGATGGGCGCGACGGTGCCGGCCAGGTCGAACAGCGTCCAGAGCGACAGCTTGTGCCGCCACGCGAAGACGATCATGGCCGCGACCACGCCAAGGAAGCCGCCGTGAAAGGACATGCCCCCGGTCCACACCTGCAGGATCTCGGCCGGATTGGAGAGATAATAGTCCGGCGAATAGAACAGGACGTAGCCGATACGCCCGCCCAGGATGGTGCCGAGCGTCGCGTAGACAACGAAGTCATCGACCTGCAGGAGCGAGGGATGCGGCGTTCCCCGCCACAACCCGTCCGCGCTGACCAGACGGCGCATGTAGTACCAGCCGAGCAGCAGCCCGGCGACATAGGCGAGCGCGTACCAGCGAATCGCGAAGGGGCCGAATTCGATCAGGACGGGATCGATGGCGGGAAAGGGCAGGACCAGTGTCGGCATCGGGTCTCCAGGAGGCTCTGACGGGCGGCGCGACGTTGCAGGGCGCGAGTGTGGCCGTCAAGCGCGGCCACACTGCGACACTTTCCACCGACAGGGGTGTTTCGCCGCGCGCCAAAGCGCATTAGGTAAGGGGGCGCGGCCCGGAAGCAGGGTGCGCGTCAGCCTCTTTGCGGAAGGATTGCCGGAATGACACAGGGCCCCAATCGCGTTCTCGATGATCTGGCGAAGCTGATGACGGACGCCGCCGGTGTCGCGCAGGGCGCGCGGCGCGAGGTCGAAGGCGTGTTCCGTTCCCAGGCGGAGCGTTTCCTGGCCGACATGGACCTCGTCAAGCGCGAGGAATACGATGTCGTCAAGGACATGGCCGCCAAGGCGCTCGACATGGTCGAGGCGCTGGAAGCGCGCGTCGCCGAACTCGAGGCAGCCGCCGGCAAGGGCGCTTCCGGGGCGGGCGCCAGGAAAGACGACGCCTGACGCGCAAGCGGTTTATCGTAATTTTTTACAATCCAAGGGGCGAGCCGCGCGCATTCCGGATCGCGCGGTTTTCCTCGGGCGGGCGCGGTTTGCGCGCCTGATGCGGGCGCGTGCCGTCCACAGTTACAAAACCGTAAATGAAGAGTGAACATATCTTTGACGCCGAGTGTGCCTATATACTCGGATGGAAGCGCAGATTCGCGGCGATCCGGTCCGGTTGAGGGGACCTGCCGTTGCGGCGGCTCGCGGACCTTCGCTTGCGGCAGGCCACCAACCTGCGGACCGACATGACGGACACGCGCCCCGGGGACGGGCGGGCTGTCCCGCAAGCCGAGAGGAACCTTCATGAGCCTCATCGACATCGACTTCGAACGGCCCGCGAATCCGGTTGACACGATCGAGCACATCGCCGCCATCAACGACTGGACATTCGAACGCTCCTGCGACGAGGAAATCACCATTTCCGTCGCCGGAAGCTGGTGCGACTACCACGTTTCCTTTTCCTGGATGGAAGACATCGAGGCGCTGCATCTTGCCTGCGCGTTCGACCTCAAGGTGCCCGAGCCGCGCCGCACGGAGGTCGTGCGGCTTCTGGCGCTGGTCAACGAGCAGCTCTGGATGGGGCACTTCGACCTGTGGAACCGGGAAGGCGTGGTGATCTTCCGCCAGTCCCTGCTGCTTGCGGGGGGCGCCGAGGCCACCTCGCGGCAGATCGAGGGACTTCTCACCAACGCGCTCGATTCCTGCGAGCGCTACTACCAGGCATTCCAGTTCGTGGTCTGGGCGGGCAAGAGCGCGTCCGAGGCCATCGATACCGCGCTTTTCGAGACGGCAGGCGAAGCATGAGTTTCACGTTTTCCAAGGAGCGTCCGCTGGTTCTCGTCGGGGCCGGCAAGATGGGTGGCGCGATGCTCGCGGGCTGGATCGCCTCCGGCGTCGAGCCGCAGTCGGTCCTCGTGATCGATCCCAATCCGTCGGATGAGCTTCTCGCGCTTTCGAAAACGCGCGGGGTGGCCCATGCACCGACCCTTCCCGACGGGCTGGTCGCCGGCGTGCTTCTGCTGGCACTGAAGCCGCAGGTCATGGCCGCCGCCCTTCCCGCGTTCGCGGCAGGCGTCGCGCCCGACACGCTGGTGATCTCGGTTGCCGCGGGCACGCCGGTCGCCACCTTCGAGGCGGCTTTCGGCGATGTGCCGGTGGTCCGCGTCATGCCGAACACGCCCTCGCAGGTCGGGCGCGGCATGAGCGTGGGTTTCGCCAACGCCCGCACGGATGCGGCGCAGCGCGAAACGGTCGATGCGCTCATGGCGGCGATCGGCGCCACGGCGTGGGTGGAGCGCGAGGAAGACATCAACGCGGTGACCGCCGTCAGCGGTTCCGGACCGGCCTATGTGTTCCATCTTGTCGAGGCGATGGCCGAGGCGGGCCGCAAAGCGGGACTTGATGCGGAGCTTGCCATGAAGCTCGCACGCCAGACCGTGTGCGGGGCGGGCGAGCTTCTGTACCAGTCCGACCTTCCGGCCGAGCAGCTTCGCCGCAACGTCACGTCGCCCAATGGCACCACCGCCGCCGCGCTTGAGGTCCTCATGGCCGATGACGGCATCCAGCCGGTGATGGACAAGGCGGTTGCCGCGGCCAAGCGCCGCTCCGAGGAGCTGGCCGGCTGACAGGCGAGGCTGCCATCCTGGGCGCAATCCGGCGTGCAGGACTCGCAAGCGGACTGTTTCGGACCTAGATCATGTCATGAGCCGGGCGTCGTGCCCGGCCACTGACTGCTGACAGGGAGACGTGCGATGGCGACCCAGAAGACCCGGCGCAAGATCCTCGATACCTTTCTGGAGCTTCTCGGCGAACACGGCTGGTCCGGCTTCGAGATGGCCGAACTCGCGGGTGCCGCCGACGTGAAGCTCTCGGTGCTCAGGGCCGAGTTTCCCGACAAGACGGCCTGCGTGCGGGCCTTCCTGTCGGAGGTCGACCAGAAAGTGCTCGACCGTGTCGATCCCGACATGGCGGACGAACCGGCGCGCGATCGCCTCTTCGACGTCCTGATGACGCGTCTCGACATCATGTCCGCCTACAAGCCGGCGATCCGCGCGATCGGTGTCGCGGCGCGTCGCGATCCCGCCCTTGCGCTCCGACTCAACCGGGAACTTGCGACCTCCGCGCGCTGGATGCTGACGGCGGCGGGCATTCCGGCCTCGGGGCTGCGTGCCGGCATGATGGCGCAGGGACTGGTCGTCGCCTTCTCCCGGGTCATCGATGTCTGGCTCGAAGACGAGGACCCGGGGCTGGCCCGGACCATGGCGGCGCTCGACCGGCAGCTCGACGAGGGAGAGAGCTGGATGGGGCGGATCGACAAGGTCGAACGAATGGTCTCGCCGCTTTTCAGGCGTGCCTTCGGAGCACGCTCCCCGAAAGGGACGCGCGCGCAGGAGAGCGACACCCCGGAGGCCGGAGAGCCGGCCGCTCCCGCAGCGTAAAGGCCCTCGTGGCCGACCGGCGTTTGCTCAGGTCGGGATGCGCACCCGCGCCATGAGCCCGCCGAGGTCGGAGCTTTCGCCGAGAACCAGGTCGCCGCCATGGGCGCGCACGACGTCGCGCGCGATGGCGAGGCCCAGCCCGCTGCCGCCGGCATCCCGGTTGCGCGCCTGGTCGAGCTGGTAGAAGGGGCGGAAGACGTTCTCCCGCTCCTCTTCTGGAATGCCCGGGCCGTCATCCTCGATCACGATGGTGAGCCAGCCGTCCGCGTTGCGCCCCTCGATGCGCACGTGCTTGCCGAAGCGTGCCGCGTTGGTGGCGAGATTCGTGAGTGCGCGCTTGAAGGCGAGTGCCTTGAGCGTGACCACCGGTGCGCCGGTGAAGCTCGAGGAGGCTTCCGCGCCCACGATCTCCGCCTCCGCTTCCAGATCTTCCAGCACGAGCGCCACGTCTGTCGGGGTGGGCTGCTCATCGCCCTCGCCACGGGCGAAGGCGAGATAGTCCTCCAGCATGGTCTTCATCTCGTCCACGTCGCGCTGAAGGGCGCGCACTTCCTCGCTGTCGGGAAAGAGCGCGAGCTGAAGCCGGAAGCGCGTGAGAATGGTGCGCAGGTCGTGGCTGACGCCGGCGAGCATTGCCGTGCGCTGCTCGATCTGGCGCTCGATGCGCCGCCGCATCTCGATGAAGGCCTGGGCGGCGCGGCGCACCTCGCGTGCGCCCGACGGGCGGAAACTGTCGATGGGGCGTCCCTTGCCGAAGCTCTCGGCGGCGGTTGCGAGCTTCTCGACGGGCCTTGTCTGGTTGCGCAGGAACAGCAGCGCGATGATCATCAACACCAGGGAGGTCGAGACCATCCACACGATGAAGAAATGCGAATTGGACGCGTAGGTCTGGCTGCGGCGCGCGATGACGCGCAGCGTGTGCCGCTCGAGCTGGATACGGATCTCGACGAAACTGGACCGCCCGACCGTGTCGATCCAGAAGGGCCGGCCGATGCGCTGGCTGATCTGCTGCGACAGGTAGCGATCGACGATGTCGAAGAAGGGCTTGGGTCGAGGTGGCGGCAGGGGCTCCAGCGGCAGGATGGTGACGGTGAGATCGAGATTGGCGCGGGCGAGGGTCGTCAGCCGCTCCAGATCCTCCTCCTCGGGATAATCGCGGATGAGTTCGGCCAGCATGGCGATGTCGCGGACGACCGAGTCGGACAGGCGCTGAGTGACCAGATTGTAGTGGCGCTCCATGAACACGAAGGCGAGCACGGCCTGCATGATGACGAGCGGCACCACGAGGATGAGCAGCGTGCGCGGAAACAGGCCCTTGGGACTGTGCCGGTAGAGCGTGCGCGCCATCCAGCGATAGGGTACCGCAAGAAGGGCAAGCAGGCGCGCGAGCGGGGCGGGAAGGGGAAGACGGACCGCGCGGATCCGCTCGCCCAGCCGCCGGAGCGCGGCCGTCAGTCGCATACGAGCC
>MDTG01105570.1_pt1 | contig 26197 bp, 27 predicted proteins | sample 811421 | NCBI WGS metagenome assembly MDTG01 (sample SAMN05326645, study PRJNA326480) | marine metagenome | isolation source: seawater | place: Pacific Ocean: South East | collected 2011
AAAAGAGCGCGCTGCTGATGACCGTATTTACATTATAAAAGCCAACGGCTCAGTAAAAATACCAAATACCGGCAACTGGTTTGCAGTTAATAACTCAAATCAACTTGAACCTGGCGATACCATTGTTGTCCCACTGGATGCTGGCCATATGGATAAGCTAACGCTTTGGAGCACCGCAACACAGATTCTATATCAACTAGGTGTAGCAGTAGCAGCCATAAGCGGTATTTAATATAATGTAGGTGCGAGGAAAGCTTGGAGCTCATGGCTATGGGCCTAGAGCTCGAAGCTCACGGCCGATGCTGTATATAGCTACTAACTGGAGCTTAGCTAACAGTAAAGGTGTTAAAACCTGCTACATTTTAACTTTAAAGTATTACTTTAGAGTTAAAAATGAAATATGAAAACCTAGAAGTTTGGCAAAGAGCTTTTAAGCTAAGTTTATTGATTTATAAAAACTTTCAGCAGCTCCAGGATTATGGTCTAAAAGATCAAATGTGCAGATGCTCTGTTTCTGTACCTAGCAATATTGCAGAGGGGATGGAAAGAGGCTTTGAAAAAGAAAAAGCTCGTTTTTTATGGATAGCTAAAGGCTCCATAGGCGAATTAAAAACACAAGTAATGATTGCTTCAGAATTAGGATATATAAATAGCTTAAAAGCAGGTTATATCCTTGAGGAATGTGAGGTAATTGCAAAGATGCTAAGCAGATTGATAACGGTCATTAAAAATAGCTCTTAGCCAATAGCTCGTAGCCCGAAGCCATAACCTAGAACTTATGAGATTTAAATGGAAAATAACTCAAACAACCTAAATCAAGCAAATACACCAGTGGTTAATTATAATGCTGCTGATGACGAAATAGACCTTCGCGAACTATTTACAGCAATTTGGCAAGGCAAATGGATCATTATTGCTATAACCACTTTATTTGCTGTTGCATCTGTTTTTTATGCAATTAACCAACCTAATATTTATAAATCAGAGGCGTTACTTGCTCCTGCAGAGCAAGAACAACAAGGTGGTTTAGGTGCATTAGCAGGTCAGTTTGGTGGCCTAGCAAGTTTAGCAGGAGTTAACTTAGGCTCAGGTGGTGGGGTTGATAAAACCCAAATGGCGCTTGAGGTACTAAAGTCACGAAAGTTTACTAGCGAATTTATTCAAAAGCACAATATTTTGCCTGAATTAATGGCGGCTGAAGCTTGGAATCGTAAAACTAATACCATTATTTATAATGAAGAAGTTTATGACAAAGCTGAAAAAAAATGGCTGCGAGAAGTGAAAACACCATTCAAAGCAGAGCCATCAATGCAAGAGGCTTATAAAAAATTTAAAAAAATCGTAAACACAAACAAAGATAAAGAAACAGGTATGGTTACAATTGCCATTGAGCATATATCGCCTTACATAGCCCAACAGTGGGTAAATTGGTTAATACAAGATATTAATAAAACCATGAAACAACGCGATGTACTAGAGGCTAATAAAAGTACTGATTTTTTAACTAAACAAATACAACTAACTAAAATAGCCGATATACGCGCTGTACTTTATAAGCTCGTTGAAGAGCAAACAAAAACCATCATGTTTGCTAATGTACGTGATGAATATGTGTTTAAAACTATAGATCCGGCAATAGTGCCAGAACAAAAGTTAGGTCCTAAGCGCGCATTGATATGTATTTTAGGTGCTTTACTTGGTGGGATGTTAAGTGGAATCTTTGTATTAATTAGGCATTATATAAAAAAATAAACGTCTAACTTTAACTATAGTTTATTGCCATTAGCATTAGCATTAGCAATTACATATAAAGTTTTATATCACAAAGTCACATTTATACTAGCGCTTCCTTTTTGAAATTTTGGTGCTATTAAATTAAGGTTATTTAAATATGAATCCAATTTTACCACTAATTGGTCGAACAAAAGAGTTGTTTGCGGCTGATATATCTCAATATGAAACTAAATTAAAAAGTGCGGTTGAAAATTCACGTTTTCTTGTTTTAGGCGGCGCCGGTTCTATTGGCCAAGCCGTAACAAAAGAAATTTTTAAACGTAACCCTAAAAAGCTTCATGTTGTCGATATTAGTGAAAACAACATGGTTGAATTAGTGCGAGATGTGCGTAGTTCTTTTGGCTATATCGATGGCGACTTTCAAACTTTCGCACTTGATATCGGTTCTGTTGAGTATGATGCATTTATAAAAGCAGATGGCCAATATGATTATGTATTGAACTTATCTGCACTTAAACATGTACGCAGTGAAAAAGATCCATTTACATTAATGCGTATGATTGACGTAAATGTACTTAACACAGATAAAACAATTCAACAATCTATTGATTACGGTGCAAAAAAATATTTCTGTGTGTCAACCGATAAAGCAGCTAACCCAGTTAATATGATGGGCGCGTCAAAACGCATAATGGAAATGTTTTTAATGCGTAAAAGCGAAGAAATCGCTATTTCGACAGCTCGATTTGCAAACGTTGCTTTTTCAGATGGCTCATTATTACATGGCTTTAACCAACGTATTCAAAAGCAACAACCAATTGTGGCTCCTAGTGATATAAAACGCTATTTTGTTACCCCCCAAGAGTCTGGTGAATTATGTTTAATGTCGTGTATTTTCGGTGAAAATAGAGATATTTTCTTTCCAAAGCTCAGTGAAGCCCTGCATTTAATTACTTTCGCTGACATCGCTGTTAAATACCTTGAAGAACGTGGCTTTGAGCCTGTTTTATGTAAAACGGAAGACGAAGCACGTGAGTTAGTAAAAACTTTACCAGCTCAAGGGAAGTGGCCTTGTCTGTTTACTGAAAGTGACACCACGGGTGAGAAAGACTTTGAAGAGTTTTTCACTGATAGTGAAACTCTAGACATGGAGCGCTTTGAAAATTTAGGTATTATTAAAAATGATGCAATCTTTGAGCAAGCATTATTATCTGAATTTGAAGAAAGAATCACTCAAATGAAAGCAGATAAAACTTGGACAAAAGACGAAATTGTCTCACTTTTCTTTAAAATGCTTCCTGACTTCGGGCATAAAGAAACAGGTAAATACCTTGATGGTAAAATGTAATTAGGTAGATGTATTATGACTAAACAGCTTGTTTCATTTGTAAAAGATCTTTACCAAACTAATGAGTTTATTCCACTACACGCACCCACTTTTTCAGGGAATGAACAACAATATGTATCTGAAACTATAACCAGCACGTTTGTTTCGAGTGTTGGTAAGTTTGTAGATGATTTTGAAAAACATATTGAAAATTATACTGGAACCGCAAAAGCTGTTGCTACAGTAAATGGCACGGCAGCATTACATGCATCACTTTATATGGCAGGGGTTAAAAGTAATGATATCGTTATTACGCAAGCACTTACTTTTGTAGCAACATGCAATGCAGTTCATCATATGGGAGCGGAGCCTGCGTTTGTTGATGTATCCCCCGTTAGCTTGGGTTTATGCCCTAAAGCATTGACTGCATTTTTAGAGCAACATGCGTTATTAACCGAGTCGGGACCGATACACAAAAAAACAAAACAGCGCTTTCAAGCTGTAGTCCCAATGCATACTTTTGGTCACCCTGTCGAACTTGATGAACTGATTAATGTGTGCAATGAGTGGAAAATTGCTTTAGTAGAAGATGCTGCAGAAAGTCTTGGTTCTTTTTATAAAGGCAAGCATACAGGTACATTAGGTGACTTTGGTGCTATTAGCTTTAATGGAAATAAAATTATTACTACCGGTGGTGGCGGTATGGTTTTATGCAAAAGGTTAGAGTTAGGTAAGCGCACAAAGCATATAACTACTACGGCAAAAGTCCCTCATCCTTATGAGTTTTTTCACGATGAAGCGGGCTTTAATTATCGTATGCCAAATCTAAATGCGGCACTTGGTTGCGCGCAAATGGAAAGCCTTAAAGGCTTTATTGAGAATAAACGACAGCTCGCTCACTTGTATCTAAACTTTTTTAAAGGATCAGATTTTCAATTTGTTACTGAGCCTAATTATGCAAAATCAAACTATTGGTTAAATGCAATTATTTGCCCAAACTCCAATGAACGAGAAAAGCTGTTAAAGCAAACTAACGGCGATGGTGTAATGACTAGACCAATATGGCAGTTAATGCACCGACTACCTATGTTCGAAAAAGCAATGAGAGGCGATTTAAGCCATTCAGAGTTTGTTGAGGCTCACTTAGTTAATATACCAAGCTCTCCAGTTAAAAGTTTAGGCAAGTTATAATGACAAAAAAAATAGCTGTATTTACAGGTACCCGAGCAGAGTATGGGCTACTTTATTGGCTTTTAAAAGATATTCAAAGTGATCCAGAGCTTACATTACAGCTATTAGTTTCAGGCATGCATTTATCATCTGAGTTTGGTGAAACTTATAAACAAATAGAGCAAGATGGTTTTACCATAGATGAAAAAATAGAAATTTTACTCTCATCAGATACGGCAGTCGGTACAGCTAAAAGTATGGGGCTTGGTGTACTTGGATTCACAGATGCGTTAAGTCGATTAAAGCCAGATGCACTGGTTATTTTAGGTGACCGTTTTGAAGCACTAGCGGCCGCTCAAACTGCGATGATACTGCGTATTCCTATTTTGCATCTACATGGTGGAGAAATCACTGAAGGTGCCTATGATGACGCTATTCGCCATGCCATTACTAAGCTGAGCTATTTACACGGAACCTCTACTGAGGAGTATCGTCAACGTGTGATACAACTAGGTGAAGTACCTGAACGAGTTAAAAACATAGGTGCAATTGGCCTTGATCATTTAGCACGTAGTGACTTTATGAGCGTAAATGAAATTAGCAACTCATTAAATTTTAATTTAAAACAGCCTTACTTTCTTGTTACCTATCATCCAGTAACGTTAGGTGAAGAGCCTCCAGAGCAAAGCTTTATTGCATTACTTAATGCATTAGATGAATTTAAAGATCATCAAGTTATTTTAACCTATCCAAATGCCGATGATGGTGGGCGCCGTATCATTCCAATACTTGAAAACTATGCTAAACAACATCCTAATAGAGTATGTGCAATACCTTCATTGGGACAAAAGCGCTACCTGAGCACAGTAAAAAATGCCGCAGTTGTGATCGGTAATTCGTCTAGCGGCATCATTGAAGTGCCAGCATTTAATGTTCCTTCGGTAAATATAGGTGTAAGACAAAAAGGCCGTTTAGCAGCTGAAAGTGTACTTAACTGTTCAGCTACAAAAAAGGCAATAGCAGAAGCTATAAAGACGGCTGTTACAGGCAGTTATAAAACACCTGGGGAGAAAATAATAAACCCATACGGTGCGGGCAATGCAAGTGCTCAAGCAATTCAAATGCTCAAATCTTTAGAATTTGAGCCGAGTAAATCTTTTTACGATTTAAAGTGAGACCCTCTATGACCTTAATTATTGCAGAAGCTGGTGTTAATCATAATGGCAGTGACGATTTAGCTTTTTCACTAGTTGACGCTGCTCATAAAGCAGGTGCCGATATAGTTAAATTTCAAACATTTAAAGCTAAAAATTTAGTAACTGAAGATGCAAAGCAAGCAGAGTATCAAGTTACTAATAGTGGTCAAAAAGAATCTCAGTACTCAATGTTAAAGCGCTTAGAGTTGAGCTACGAAACACACCATAAGTTAGTTAATTACTGTAATGATTTAGGTATTGAATTTCTATCTACAGCTTTTGACTCAGAAAGCCTTTCATTTTTAGTTGATGATTTAGGTATAACTCGATTGAAGCTGCCATCAGGTGAAATTACTAACGCACCATTAGTACTTGAACACGCAAGAACAGGTTGTGACCTCATAGTATCAACAGGTATGGCAACGCTTTCTGAAATAGAACAAGTGTTATCAGTGATTGCCTACGGTTATTTAAATCCTGAGGGGAGGCCAACTGATGAAGCACTACAAACAGCATACTTTTCAGAACATGGTAAGCAATTACTAAAAGAGAAAGTAACGCTTTTACATTGTACAACTGAATACCCTGCGCCATTTAATGATATTAATTTAAATGCCATGGACACTATGAAAGATGCGTTTAAACTCGAAGTGGCATACTCAGATCATAGTGCCGGCATCGTAGTTCCTATTGCTGCGGTAGCTAAAGGTGCTGTTTTAATTGAAAAACATTTTACTGTTGATAAAGCCTTGCCTGGGCCAGATCACAAAGCCTCTCTTGATCCTGCAGAATTAAAAGAAATGGTTGATGGAATTCGCATTGTAGAAAAAATATTAGGTGATGGTATTAAAGGACCACGGCCTTCTGAAGTAAAAAATAAAAGCGTGGCTCGTAAAAGTCTTGTAGCGGCAAATACAATTATTGCCGGTGAATTATTTAGTGAGAAAAACCTTGCTATAAAGCGCCCAGGAAATGGCATAAACCCAATAAAGTATTGGCATTACTTAAATAAACCTAGCGGGAAAAACTATAAAGTTGGCGAATTGATTGATGAGTAAGCCAGGGTATTTAATTATCGGCGCCGGTGGGCATGCAGCTGCCCTTGCTGAAATATTAATTAAGCAGAACAAACTTTTATTAGGTGTTGTTGCGCCGGATATTTTAGCTGGTCATGCGATTTTTGATTCTGTAAATCATTATACACAGGATGATGACGTATTAAGGTTTTCAGTTGATAAGGTGCTATTAGTTAATGGTATTGGTGCTATGCCGCGTCAAACGCTGAGAAAGAAAGTTTATACGCGTTTTTGCGAGTTGGGTTATACATTTGCAACTGTCATTGCAGATTCAGCGTTAGTTTCAGATTACGCGGTACTGGCCAAGGGTGTACAAATTATGAATAGGGTGGTGATTAATATTGGTTGTGAAATTGGTGAAAATACCATAATTAATACCTCTGTGTCAGTTGACCATGATTGTATAATTGGTGCTCATAGTCACCTTGCTCCAGGTACAACACTTAGTGGAGAGGTTAAAGTTGAGAATAGTGTTCATATCGCAACAGGCGCAAGTGTTATTAACAACGTCACAATTGGTGCTAATAGTATCATTGGTGTTGGTGCTAACGTCACTAAGTCTGTAAACGCTAAATCGATAGTGTACGGTGCACGTTCAATAATTAAAGGATTAGTCAAAAATGACAGTTAACTGGCAAAAAGTAGTAATCGAATCTTCTGTTACAATTAAAGATGCATTAAAAGTTATAGATAAAGAAGCGTTAAGAGTGGCTTTAGTTGTTGAAAGTAATAAGCTAGTAGGCATGGTTACTGATGGTGATATTAGGCGCGGTATTTTAAACGGTATAGATTTAACTGATCCGGTCAAGAAAGTAATGAACAAAACACCTCTAAGTGCAAATGTAAGCTTAAGCACTGTAGAGTTAAAAAAATTAATGCAACAAAAACAAATCTTATCTTTGCCTCTTGTTGATGAGCTAGGGCAATTAGTTGGTTTAAAAACACTCCACGAAACATTATCTATCGAAAAACGTGAAAATCCGGTTTTTATAATGGCTGGTGGCTTTGGTACTAGATTGCGGCCATTAACAGATAACTGTCCTAAACCCATGCTTAAAGTTGGCGATAAGCCAATGTTAGAAACATTGATTAACCATTTTAAAAGTCATGGTTTTTATAGGTTTTATATTTCTACTCATTACTTACCTGAAGTTATTGTTGATTATTTTGGTGATGGAAGTTCATTCGAGGTTGAAATTACTTACGTACATGAAGAAACTCCATTAGGTACTGGGGGAGCGCTTTCGTTATTACCGACTTCATTACCAAATGAACCACTAATTCTGATAAATGGTGATATTTTAACTAATGTCGATTTTAGTAAGGTGCTTGATTTTCATATTAAGTACAAATGCGATGCAACAATGTGTGTTCGTGATTATGAAATCAAAATTCCTTTTGGTGTAATCGAAGGCGAAGGCCATGAAATTACTGCCATGGTGGAGAAGCCAACATATCGTTACGTCGTTAATGCAGGTATTTATATTATTTCAAATAACATTATCTCTTCTTTACCTAATAACGAATATTTAGATATGCCAACCTTGTTTGAGAGAAAACAGCAAGAGGGTTTCAAAACATTAAAGTTTCCTATTCACGAGTATTGGTTAGATGTAGGTCGCCACGATGATTTTAAAAAAGCGCAAATAGATATTCATGAGTTGGATTTTGCTAGATGATGAGAGCAGCAGTAATTGGGCTAGGAAATATAGCTAAAAGGCATAGAGGTAACCTCAAGAAAATGTTTCCCAGAATAGAGATTATAGCTATGTCTGCTAGTGGGAGAATACCTAGAGAAAATATATGTAACTCGGATTTAATGGCTTCAAATATACAGGGTGTAATCGATTTTAATGTAGATATGGCGATAATTGCTTCGCCGGCTTCACTTCACTCCTTACATGCAATTCCTTTGATTGAAGCAGGAATTCCTGTTCTTATCGAAAAGCCAGTTGCCACAAGTCTAGAAGATACAAAGGCAATTATAAAAGCTCAAAAGAACTATAAAGTTAATGTAGGTGTGGGCTATTGCTTAAAGTACTTGCCGTCAGCTTTGTTTGTTAAAGATTTTATTGAATCTGGACGTGGGGGTAAGATATATAATGCTAATATCGAAATCGGTCAATATCTTCCTGATTGGCGTCCAAACACTGACTATAAACAAAGCGTATCAGCTAATAAAAGCTTGGGTGGAGGTGTGCTTTTTGAATTAAGCCATGAACTTGACTATGCACAATGGTTATTTGGTAAATTAACTGTTGAGCATGCCTTAATACGCAATACTGGAGAGCTAGATATTGAGGTTGAAGATGTTGCTGATTTATTGACTACCACACAATCTGGTTGCATAGTTAGTTTGCATTTAGACTTTCTTCAAAGACAAGCATCTAGGAAGTGTAAAATTATTTTCAGCCATGGTGTATTGGTTTGGGATTTAATCAAAAACGAAGTCCTTTGGTTTGATGAATCCGGTGAGACAACTCTATTTTCAGATGACTTATGGGACAAAAATAAAATGTACCTGAATATGCTGAGCGACTTCAATAGCCAAAATAAATCGGGTAGTTTCTCAAGCATTGAATCTTCTTTAAAAACTATAGAGCTAATTTTAGACATTAAAGTACGCTTTGATATGGAACATATGATATGAAAAATTTTGCATTCATTTTTGCTAGAGGTGGATCAAAAGGCCTACCTGGTAAAAATATAAAGCCACTATCAGGTAAACCGCTTATTGAATATTCAATAAGCGTAGCTAAAAGTTGCCCTTCTATAGATGAGGTGTTTGTTTCAACTGATGATCCTGCTATTGCTGAAGTATCTCAACGAGCAGGAGCCGTAATTATTGATCGCCCTACTGAGCTGGCTAGCGATGTTAGCCCTGAATGGCTTTCATGGCGCCATGCTATTGAGTGGGTCGAAAGTCACTACGGAAAATTTCAATTTTTTGTAAGCTTACCTGCGACGAGCCCGCTTCGTGATGCCTGTGATGTTGAAGGAGCAATTGCTAAATTAAAGAATAGTTTTGCAGATATCTGCATCTCAGTTACACCAGCATCCAGAAGCCCTTATTTTAATATGGTAAAGATCTTAGGCGATGGAACATGTGATTTAGTTATTAAGCCTGATGGGGTATTAACTCGAAGGCAAGATGCCCCTGATGTTTTTGATATTACAACAGTTGTTTATGTTGCGACCCCTCTATTTATCAAAAATAATGACAACTTATTTTCAGGCACAGTAACTAGTATTGTTGTTCCTAAAGTAAGAGCTATTGATATAGATGATATTTATGATTTTAAATTAGCCGAAGCTCTCGTAAACGGAGAGAAAGATGAATAGTTTGTTAGTTGGAGAATGTATTTTAGTTGTTGGTGCTGGAGGGTTATTAGGGGCTAAGGTCGCTAAGGGTGCGCTTGAACAAGGGGCTAAAGTTATCGCTGTAGATCTTTCCTTGGATAATTTACAAGCTAGATTATCAAAAGAAGGTATAGACTTAACTAGCTCAAATCTTGTTTGCTCTAGTTTAGATATTACTGTTGAAGATGAAGTAATCAAGTTTTTTGAAGATGGAATTAAAATCACAGGTGCTGTAAATTGTACTTACCCTCGTAATAAAGCTTATGGGGCCCATTTTTATGATGTCAAAATGTCCGACTTTAATGAGAATCTATCGCTTCACCTTGGAAGTGCGTTTTTATTTACCCAGCAGTGTGCAAAGTATTTTAAATTAAATCAAAAGCCTTTTTCACTGGTAAATATATCGTCTATTTATGGCGTCATTGCACCGAAGTTTGAAATATATGATAATACTTCAATGTCAATGCCTGTAGAGTATGCAGCTATAAAATCCGCGATTCTTCACTTAAGTAAGTATGCTATCAAATATGTAAATAATAGCCTATTCAGAATAAACAGTGTTAGTCCTGGTGGTATTTTTGATAATCAACCGGAGCAATTTTTGGACGCATATAAAGCGTTTACAAATGGAGAAGGTATGCTCGATGTAAATGATATTATCGGTACTATTATGTTTCTTTTATCACCTACATCAAAATTTGTTACAGGTCAAAATATTATCATAGATGATGGTTTTTCTTTATAAATATTAGGAGAGTTTAAATGAGTAAAAAAATTTTTTGGTGTAGTTCATGCTTGAATATGTCAACTAGACCAAGAATTGCGTTTGATGAAAATGGTCGATGTAACGCTTGTGTCTGGACAGAAGAAAAAAAAGAATTAGATTGGTCAGCACGGCAAAGCGAGCTATCTAAATTATTAGATAAATATCGTTCAAGCAATGGTAGTGGCTTTGATTGTGTAGTACCTGTAAGTGGTGGAAAAGATGGTTCATACGTGGCGTACACCTTAAAAAACAAATACGGAATGAACCCACTAGCTATTACTGTACGTCCAGCACTCTCATTAGAGTTGGGTGATGAAAACTTACAAAACTTCATTGAATCTGGCTTCAACCACATTCACATCTCTCCTAATGCAAAAGTAATGCAAAAATTGAACAAACTTGGGTTCATTGAAAAGGGCTTCCCTTATTATGGTTGGTTAATCGCGATAAAAACAGCAGTAATTCAAACCGCAATGAATTTTAAGATCCCATTGATATTTTATGGAGAGGATGGAGAGGTTGAGTATGGTGGTTCAACAGAAAGTAAGCATAATCCATTATACAATATTGAATATATGAAACGAGTATACTTCGAGGGCGGTTATGACAAAGTCTTTGAAAAAGTGCTAGTGGATGAAGAAGTTAATAATGGTGACCTAGCTTTTTGGCAATTTCCAACAGAAGAGCAAGTTTCCAGCAATGACTTAGCTTTTACCCATTGGTCTTATTATGAAGCTTGGGATTCATACAGGAACTATGTCGTGGCAAAAGATCATTGTGGATTGAAAGAAAAAGAAGAAGGTACTGCAGGAACATTTACTAACTTCTCACAAAATGATCAAGCGTTGTATTCATTGCATGCTTACTTGATGTATCTGAAATTTGGTTTTGGTAGAGCAACTCAAGACGCTGGTATTGAAATCAGACGTGGAGCAATGACTAGAGAACAAGCCCTTAATTTGGTAATGGCATATGATAATCAATATCCTCATGAGTTTTTAGATTTATATCTTGATTATTATGAAATGACTAAAGATGAATTTGACGCGGTACTTGATAAGTATGCTAATAAAGATCTATTTGAAAAAATAGATGGTATATGGGAACCAAAGTTCACTATTGGTGAAGCCTTCGAAGTATGAAATTAGTTATAGTCGATTATGGTATGGGGAATATTACATCAATTATTAGTGCTCTAAATTTCTTAGGCGTAGATGATGTAGTAGTTTCTAATAAACCTTATATTTTAAATAGTGCAGATAAGTTAATACTTCCTGGCGTAGGTAATTACGCTACTGCAATAGCGGAAATAAGAAAGCTAAATTTAGATAAACGGTTAGAAGAATTGGTCATTAACCAAAAAAAACCGATATTAGGTATATGCTTAGGTATGCAGCTATTAGGTTGTTCTAGTACTGAAAGTGGTTTTAATCATGGTTTGTCTTTAGTTCAAGGCGTTGTAGATAAATTTTGTAGTAATGAATTAAAAGTACCACATGTTGGCTTTAATCAGGTAATACCAACTCAGCAAAGTAGGTTATATTCGGGAATAGAAGGCAATCCCGATTTCTATTTCACACATAGCTTCAAAATGCTATCAGAATCAAGTATAGGCCAAAGTCTTTGTACCTATGGAGAGAGTTTCATTGCCAGCTTTGAGCTGGAAAATGTTGCTGGCGTGCAATTCCATCCTGAGCTAAGTCAAAAAAACGGTCTTCATTTAATCAAAAATTTTATAGAGCTATTTTAATGTTAAGAGACCGCCTAATATTCAGCCTTATTTATAATTCAGGGGCTTTTATGCAAAGCCGAAACTTTCGTTTACAAAGAGTCGGAGATATAGATTGGTTAGAGCGTAATTATAAGTTTCAAAAAATCTCTTTTTGCCTTGATGAACTCATTGTTGTCGATGCAACTAAAAATAATAAGGATATTAAAAAGTTCTCAGAGACGGTTCGGCGTTTAGTGAACGATGTTTTTATTCCTGTCGCGGCAGGAGGTGGTATTCGTAAGGTAGAAGATGCAGAATTATTATTTAATAGTGGTGCTGATAAAGTCATTTTAAACAGTACACTATACGAGTCACCTGAACTGGCTACAAGAATTATTGGAAGATATGGCTCTCAAAGTCTGGTCGCTAGTGTGGATTATAAATTAGTTAATGATATCCCCATTGTTTACATAAGAGATGGTTCGATACCTATTGCTGAGTCGTTAGATGAGTATTTAATTTTCTTACAGGAGTTAGGTGTAGGTGAAATACTTCTTAATTCAATACAGCAAGATGGTACAGGTTTTGGTTATGATATATCTACAGTGCAGAGGTACAGTAAATCTATAACAGTTCCATTACTGATAATGGGTGGAGCAGGAAATGAGAAACATTTACTGGAGGGATTAAGCCAAGATGGTGTTGCAGCCGCTGTAACAGCTAATTTATTCAATTTTATTGGAAATGGTTTGCCAAATGCGAGAAGGTATATGTTAGAAAACGATGCAAATTTAGCAAGGTGGTAATGTGTTAATCAAAGAAATATATAATAAATACTTGTTTTGCAAAAAAATAGATCGTCTTGGCCCTGATATACCATTTACGCACTGGAAGCTCCATTTTAAATCATTGATGATTAAACTATGTAAAAATAAGTTTAAGCGATTTCCTGAAACAGCCGAATTTCGAGCAGGTGCATATGCAGTTTACTGCTCTAATATTTCTGTAGGTGAAAATGTTGTGGTAAGGCCAAGCACCATGATTTTTGCTGATGAGCATGCAGAAGTAATAATTGAAGATAATGTAATGATGGGGGCTGGAGTTCATTTTTATGTAAATAACCATAGGTTCGATAGAATAGATATTCCGTTAATAGAACAAGGTTATTATCCATCAGAGAGAATTGTTATTAGAAAGGGGGCATGGATCGGTGCTAATGCAATCATTCTTCCTGGTGTTACAGTTGGTGAAAACTCTGTTGTCGGAGCTGCTAGTGTTGTTACCAAGTCTGTTCCTGATAATTGTGTTGTTGTTGGTTCGCCCGCTAAAGTTATAAAGAAAATTACGTAATACTATAGGGGAATTACAATTTTAAAAGATAGTGTTATTTATCTAATTGGTGAGCTTGTATCGAAAGGGTTGCCATTTCTACTATTACCTTATTTGACTAGAATGCTCGGTGCTGATGGCTTTGGTGATTTATCATTAGCACAAGCAAGTATTGCTTTTATATTAATCTTTGTTGGATTAAACCTCGACGGTGCTATTACTAGGTATTACTTTCGTTATGGTTATAGAAGTACATCGTTGATATTTATAAGCGGGATATTTTATTCTCTAATTGTAACTCTTTTAGGAGTTACAATTAGCTTGTACTTTAACCAGTATGTTATAGCAACTTGTTTTACGTGCGCATTCTTTCAAAATTTGGTTAGCGTTCAATTGACATACCGGCAAATTCAAAAAAAAGTGATGCCATATATATATATTCAATTAATTACTAGCCTCACAGCTATATCTTTAACTGTTTTGATATTGAGCTTTTTTGTTAGCTCTTACGAAGGGCGAATATATGCATTGACATTAAGTTTTATTTGTACAGCTATCTTTGCATTTTGGTTTGTACCATATGATTTTAAGTTTAATAATAAATATTCGATTCAACAACTTAAATTAGGCTTTATGTTCTTTGCTGGTTTTGGAGTGCCTTTAATTTTTCATAACGTCAGTTTGTTTTTCAAGGGGCAACTTGATCGTTTTATCGTTTATAATAGCTTTACAAGTTCAGAGCTTGGTATCTACGCTACGAGTTTTCAGTTAGCGAGTCTATTAGCTGTTTTACTATTGGCCCTAAATAAAGCAACATTACCATATTACTTTGAGGCTTTAAAAAATAAAAAACTCATATCATTAAAAATAAAAAAAATAATTTACTGTAGCCTCCTTTTTGTTCCAATTCCGTCACTCTTGGCTTTAATTATCCCTGAGTATTTATATGAACTTATACTAGGGAGCGGGTTTGGAAGTGTAAAAATATATAACGTTATTTTTTTGTTAGGGATATCAATGACTCTGCCATATTTTGTTGTGGTTAATTATCTTTTTTATATAGGTAAAACTAAAACGATATCAGTGTGTTCTATAATATCTGCACTATTACATGTAGTTTTACTTCTTACTCTAGGTGCTATAGAACTCAGATATACTTCACTGTGTTTATTTATAACGAACACATTTACATTCATTTTTTTATATTTATATATGATTAAAGAAAAAAGCTTCTTGGAGTTAATTTAAATGGATCTTTTCATTTGCTATTCACCTCTACAAATTAAAATAGCATTAAAAATAATAGATATTAATAATATAAAAAATTATGAGGTTTTCTTTTTCACTCATAGAAACACTCCCCAAAATAGATTTTATTTTGACAAAATTAGCCGGAATGCCAAAAAGTCTGAGTATTATTTAGTAGATAAAAGGTTTCCTGCATATTTTAGAGATATTAAAAATAAGTTTAAATTTCGTCAATATGACAATATTTATCTAGCAAGTATAGATAATATATTTCCTCAGTTAATTTTAACGAGTGCTAAATTCAATGGTTTAAGAACATTTGATGATGGTACAGCAAATATAACATATGACTCTTTATACTACAGGTGTAATCGGTCTACTTTACAATCTCTGTTGTATTATATATTTGGATCTAGATTTACTTTGACTAATATAAAGGAATTGATATCAGAACATTATTCTATTTATAAAGGCAAAAAAAACATCAGTGATAATGTTATATATATTGATTTATTTGAAAATGAAAAAACCAAGATAAGAGATGAGTCCTACCTTTTAAAAGATGAATGTAACGTGTTACTTGGAACTTGTTACCGATACGTTACGGACTCAGAGAGCGAAGTTAAAAGGTTGATGAAAATTAATTTTTTTAACATGTCTGATATCAAATGTATACCACACCCAATGGAGGATAATGAAGTATTTGAGTTTGATTCCAATGACTGTTTAATTGCTGAGGATATTATACTACGCTTGAAATTGAAGTATAAAGTTGTCAACTTGTATGGTATTGCAAGCAGTGCTCTAATCCCTTTTATTGAATGTGATTGGTGTAATGTTTATACGATTAAATCTCAGTTATTTTATTCTGAATGCAATCAGCTCTCCAGTGAATTAGTCGATTTAGGAGTTAAAGTGTTTGATTTGGATGTAACATGAAAATAATCTATTTAATTCACTCTTTAAAAAATTCTGGTGGTATGGAAAGGGTCATTACTGTCAAAGCTAACTTACTAGCAGAGTACAGTGACGTTAACGTTGAAATTATAACTTATTCTGATAGTAAACAAAGTTTTTACAAGATATCTGAAAAAGTCAATGTTATAAACTTCTCAGGAGTAGGAACTGGACGAAAAAAAACTTTTGAAGACATCATTGACTATATAAATGACTCATCAGTGGATGTACTGATATCAACTGGGGGAAAAGATATAGCTATTAGTAATAAAATAAATAATAACATTTACAAAATATTAGAAGTACATTTTTGTTTTAAATTTCCAGTATTAAGGGAAATAAGCTTAAAGCGAAATAGTTTATTTGTTCTTATAGGTTATTTAAAAATATTAAGAAATATCTATTTCGCAAGAAAATTTAATCTTGTTGTTGCTCTAACTCAGAGGGATGCTGCGCTTTGGAAGAAATATAGTCGGATAAATTCATTGGCCTTAGCAAACCCCAGTAGCTTTGCTATCCATGAGAAAGAAATAGATAATACTAAGTCGGATATAATACAGTTTATTTCAGTCGGCCGTTTGAACGAGCAGAAGGACTTTAATTCGCTACTGTTGGCTTGTTCTGATTTAAAAAATACTTTAAAAATAGATAACTGGAAACTTGAAATCTATGGTGATGGTGACCTACGAGAAGATTTAAATAATCAGATAAAGGCAATGAAATTAGATAACCATATTACGATTAAAAAAGCAGTTTCAAATATTGAAGATATATATTCAAAATCAGACTTCCTATTGATGACTTCAATTTATGAAGGCTTACCTATGGTTTTAATTGAAGCTATGACTTTCGGTATACCATGTATATCTTTTGATTGTGAAAGTGGGCCTGCTGAGCTTATTGATAATGGCTTTAATGGGTATTTAATAAAAAATAGGAATGTTAAACAGTTCTCTAAAATGATGGCTCGCTGTGTTGCAATGGAGCAAAAAGAGTATTTACAATTTTCTACTAACGCATTTAATTGTAGTAGGGAATATTCACAAAACTTAATTGTTGAGCAGTGGCATAAGATATTCTTAGAGTCAAAAAGATGATATTTTATATTTTAGTATCTTTGCTTATTTTTTTTATGGCGTCATTGTCTTACATTGCAACTAATCTTACCAGTACATCGTATTACAGTGGCGCTAACCTCTACTTAACAGCGGTTACTTTTTTTATCTTGGTTGCGGTTGCTTCTTTACGAATTGATTCAGGATTTGATTATCTAAATTACTACTATATATTTACGGGTAAATATGACACTCAAATTGAACCGCTCTACTCTTTTATTCAATATTTTTCAAGGTTAACAGGTTCATTTTCATTTCACTTGATGATTATTTCAATAATATCGATATCCGTTAAAGTGCTTTTTTTTACAAAGCTAAAGTGGGTAATGTATGTTATGCGATGTTTATATATTATTTAATATTATACCTTAATGCCGATATGGGAGTTATTAGACAGGGTATTGCTATTGGGTTTATTGGGCTTGCTTCAGTATGCTTCAATCAAACAGGAAGAAGTAAATGGAAAATGTTGCTTTTTATTGTTGCAGCATCTTTTTTTCATGTCAGTGCCATTATATTTATTCCATTGTTTTATGTATTAAATCGGGTATCGATATCATCAATAAAAGTTATATTGATGTACCTTTTGATTTCTTTATTTTTTATGTATTTATTTATTTATTTATCAGAATCTTTAAGAGGTTTGATATTGCTATATGGTCAAAAGTTTTCGGTGTATGCTGTAAATGAACATAGTGCAGGGTTAACTATAGGAGTAATATTAAAATCAATGCTTTTGATCTTATTTTATTACTTCATAGTGTCGAATAAAAGGAGCACCTGTTTAGATATCACTTTCTTTAAATTATATATGGTTGGTATTATTTTATTTTTAGTTTTTAATTTTTTTCCTATTTTCTCAGCCCGAATCGGGAATTACTTTAAAATTTTTGAAGTTGTTTTAATCTGCCGAATGATTACACTATCAATCAGCCATGTAAATAAAATATTATTTTTAACTCTTTCCATTGTTTGGGCTTATTTACAGTTTTATCAGTTTTTATCTATGCAGTTGGTTGAAAAATACTACATCCCATATAAATATAATAACTTTTTGTATAATTTATAAAACTATACTGGTGTCTTCCTAATTTATTTAAATGTATGTGGGTATAGTGGTTATTATTATTTATATTTTAATTGCTTTTAAATATAAAAGGGTTTGGTTGACTTTTATATTTTTAGACATAGCTGAATAGTACTTTTTTAATATAAATTCTAGATTCGTCTCGTCGCTATAGATATCATGGCGAGTAATTATCAAATAAGTTTATCAATCACCTTGGATTAGTCCGCTATTTAAGTAGTAAAGTTACCGAAGTAGCGATTAATTCAGTTATAATAAAGGTCTTGGCTTGAATTTAATTTATAGGAATAACTTACCATACTAAAGTTGTTTGAATAAACTTATAAAAAAGAGAAAGCGCTCTCTTTTAAGTACCAATTAAAAAAATATTTAATTTCGCGACTGTATTTAGTAATTGTAGAGAAAAACAGACTTATGATTTTTTATGCACCAAATATCCACATTGGAGGTGGTTTTGAGCGACTAAAATCATTATTAACATCTTTTGATGAAGATAGTGGTGTGCAATTTGTTCTTGACCGTCGAATTATAAATAGATTAGATATCAGTTCATTAAAAAATATATATTGGGTGAGGCCTGACCCAATTTCGAGATTTAAAGCAGAGCTATTTATTCGTCGGCTTAAATATAAGCACGATAAAATTTTTTGTTTTCACGGTCTCCCTCCGATGTTTTATAAAGGAGGAAAAATCATCGTGTTTCTGCAAAATAGGCTATATATCACAGGCTTTTCAGTGGCGGGGTACAATTTCAAAACAGCACTGCGGTTAACCTTTGAACGCTTAATGTTTTATGTGCTGCGCGCAAAAGTTACTGAGTTTATTGTGCAATCGAACTCAATGAAGGCGCAAACCGAGTTAAATTTAAAAGGGTTAAAATCGATTTTAGTAACTGTACTGCCATTTATTGATCAAAGTTCTAAATGTCTGACAACTGGAACACTAGAAAAAAAATATGACTTTACATACATAGCCGATGGGTCAGCACATAAAAATCATCGTGCTTTATTTATTGCTTGGCGCTTGCTTGCCGAAAAAGGGTATTTTCCAACATTATTAGTTACTTTAAGCGACGAAAATACACAACTTATTCAAATGATAGCGCAATTGAATAGTGACTACGGCTGTAATATTAAAAATATTGGTTATGTGGAAAAGGATATTATTTATAAGCTTTACCAACAAACCAGCGCATTAATTTATCCTTCTTTTGTTGAATCGTTTGGTATGCCTTTGATAGAGGCTAAACAACTAGGATTGGCTATCGTGGCTGCAGAGCTCGATTACGTTCGCGATGTAGTTACCCCTATTGAAACATTTAATCCTAACTCAAGTGTTTCTATTTCTTTATCCGTTTTACGTTATCTTGGTGAGCCTTCACCCTTAGTAGAATTAAAAAGTCCTCATGAATTTATTAGCTATCTTGCATAGGTGCTATTGGAGAAAGTATAGTGTTTAAAAACAAAGTGTTACTTATTACAGGCGGTACAGGCTCATCTGGCAATGCAGTATTGCGTCGCTTTTTAAATACCGACATCAAAGAAATTCGCATTTTTTCACGTGATGAAAAAAAACAAGACGACATGCGTAAGCATTTTCAGTCAGACAAATTAAAGTTTTATATTGGTGATGTCCGCGATAGCCAAAGTATTAATACTGCGATGCGTGGTGTTGATTATGTTTACCATGCTGCTGCGTTAAAACAAGTTCCGTCATGTGAGTTTTACCCTTTAGAAGCTGTTAAAACTAACGTATTAGGTACAGAAAATGTGCTGGAAGCTGCTATCGCTAATAGTGTTGAGCGCGTAGTGTGTTTGAGCACCGATAAAGCTGTATACCCTATCAATGCAATGGGTATATCTAAAGCTATGATGGAAAAGGTAATAGTTGCAAAAAGTCGGAACTTAGAGCACACCAAGACCACTATTTGCTGTACCCGTTATGGTAATGTAATGGCGTCGCGAGGGTCTGTTATTCCTTTATTTATACGTCAAATAGTCAATGAGCAGCCAATCACTATTACAGATCCAACAATGACTCGTTTTATGATGACGTTAGATGACGCAGTTGATCTTGTTTTAGATGCATTTGAAAACGGTCACAATGGTGATATTTTTGTTCAAAAAGCGCCTGCGGCAACAATTGATGTATTGGTAAAGGCTTTATTAGAAATAATGAATAAGCCTGAGCATATTGTAAACGTGATAGGTACGCGCCATGGTGAGAAGCTTTTTGAGGCGTTATGTAGTCGTGAAGAAATGTTCGTTGCTCAAGAGCAAGGTGAATATTTTAGAGTGCCCGCTGATAATCGCGACTTAAATTATTCTAAATTCTTTGAAGAAGGTGAATCTGACCTTTCAAAAGTTGAAGATTATAACTCCCACAATACCGATCGCCTTAATGTAGAAGAAATGAAACAGCTATTAAGAAAGCTAGACTTTATTAGAGAAATTGAAGCTGGTAACGTGATTGTGCCAGAAGGAGTGTAACATGAAAATACTTGTTCTTGGTGCTACAGGGATGCTTGGATATAGCATCTTTAGTAATTTATCGGAAGTCAGTGATTTTGATGTTTTTGGTACTGTTAGAAATATAAGCGGAAAAGATGATTACTTTAAAAACACATCAAACAGGCTTGTTTTTGGCGTTGATATCTATGATTTTGATTCTGTAATCTCAATTGTTAATGATATAAACCCTGATGTTGTTATTAATTGTATTGGACTGATTAAACAACATGACATTTCCAAGCTACACACAGATGCTATTTATGTTAACTCTCTTCTCCCCCATAAGCTTGCCAAGCTCTGTAGTGCCTCAGGTGCTAAGTTAATTCATTTTTCAACTGATTGTGTTTTTACCGGTGCTGATGGGGGTTATACCGAAGATAGTAATCCTGATTCTATCGATTTATACGGTAGTTCAAAGCGATTAGGTGAGGTCGATTATGGCGAACATTTAACTTTACGAACATCTATCATAGGGCATGAGCTATCTAGCAACGTTAGTTTGGTTGATTGGTTCTTGTCTCAATCAACTAGTGTAAATGGCTTTTCTAAGGCCGTTTTTTCTGGCTTGCCCACTGCGTATATTGCCAAGCTATTAATTGAAAAGATCTTACCTGTAGGCAACTTGTCTGGTTTATATCATCTATCCGTTGATCCTATTGATAAGTTCACACTTTTATCTCTAGTATCTAAAGTGTATAGCCATGATATAGAGATTCAGCCATCAGAACAGCTAACTATGGATAGGTCTTTGAATTCAAATAAACTTAGAAATGAACTTGGATTAATTACACCAAGCTGGTCTGAACTGATTGACTTTATGTTTGTAGATTATAATAAAAGGTATAAAAAATGAAAAAGTTGAAGGTTGTAACTGTTGTTGGAACTCGCCCTGAAATTATTCGTTTATCAAGAACTATTGTCAAATTAGATGAGTTTTGTGAGCATGTACTAGTTCATACAGGGCAAAACTATGACTATGAGCTAAACCAAATCTTTTTTGATGATTTAGGTATTCGCTCTCCAGATATCTTTTTAGAATGTGCGGGCGCTACTGCGGCAGAGACTATGGCGCAAGTTATAAGTAAATCAGATGCTATGTTTGCTGATGTTATGCCGGATGCTTTACTTATTTTGGGCGATACTAATAGCGCAATGGCAGCTATTCCTGCTAAACGCAAAAAAATACCAATATTTCATATGGAGGCTGGTAATCGCTGTTTTGATATGAGAGTGCCAGAGGAAATAAATCGTAAGATTGTTGATCATATTTCAGATGTTAATATGCCTTATACAGATATTGCTCGGGAATATTTACTCGCGGAAGGTTTAAAACCTGACTTTATTGTCAAAACCGGTAGTCCTATGGACGAAGTGCTTAGTTTTTATAGTAAAAAAATCGCTGAATCGGATATTCTATCATCATTAGATTTGAATCAAGGTGAGTACTTTGTTGTTAGTGTTCATCGTGAGGAGAATGTTGATTCTGAAGTGAATATTCATAATTATGTTTTGGCTTTAAATACCTTAGCAGATAAATATGGTTATCCGATAATTGTATCGACTCATCCTAGAACAAGAAAGAAAATAGACTTGCTTAACTTACAATTTCATCCGCTTGTTAAATTAATGAAACCTCTAGGTTTTAGTGACTATGTTAAGCTTCAAAAAGAGGCTAAAGTGGTACTTAGTGATAGTGGTACTATAACTGAAGAGTCATCAATTTTAAACTTTCCAGCTGTTAACATTAGGGATGCCCAAGAGCGGCCAGAGGGATTCGAAGAGGGGGCTGTAATGTTCACCGGTATGAGTGTTGATCGTATACTTCAAGCAATCGAAATATTGGATAAGCAAACTAGAGGTGAGACTCGTCTTATAAATAAAGTTCAAAACTATATTGCACCTAATGTTTCTGATAAGGTTTTAAGAACAATACTTAGTTATACGGATTATGTTAATCGAGTTGTGTGGAGAAAGTAATAGTGCGTATAGCTCTTTTACCCGATGACTACTTACCTAGGAGTACATTAGTTCATGCTAAGATGTTTCATGAACTTGCTCATGAGTTTATGAAACAAGGTCATGATGTAGTTGTTATTACACCAGGGTTACCTAATCACAATAAAAAGTTAATAATTGAGGTTGTTGATGGGGTGACCGTTTGGCGATTTCGCGCAGGATTACGCCGTGGTGTTGGTAAGTTTAAGCGAGCAATAAACGAAAGCTTACTTTCATTTCATGCTTGGGGTGCAATTATGGGCGAGGTTAACAAAGCTCCATTTGATTTATGTGTAAATTATTCGCCTACAATTTTTTTCGGAAATTTAACTGCTAAATTTAGGAATAAATATAATACATATATATATTTAGTATTAAGAGATATGTTTCCTCAGTGGGTAATCGATGAGGGTATGATTAAAGAAGGTTCTTTAATTGCTAAGTATTTTCGCTATTTTGAGCACTTAAATTATAAGGCCTCAAACAAAATTGGCTTAATGTCTAAAGCTAATATAGATTATTTTTCTTCCATTAACCCTCAATATAAAAATACAGAAGTACTTTTAAATTGGGCTTGTTTAGTGCCGTCTCAATTTAATAGCTATTCGATAAATGTGAGAGAGGAGCATAATCTCACTGATAAGGTGATTTTTTTTTACGGTGGAAATATTGGTCACGCTCAAGATATGGCTAATTTACTTCGACTAGCTGAGAGATTGAAATGTAGACCAGAAGCGCATTTCTTATTTGTTGGTCAAGGTGATGAGTTTGAACTAATAAATAGATTAAAAACCGAGTTGAAATTAGACAATGTAACTATATTACCTTCGGTTAACCAATCTCAGTATAAAGAAATTTTAACCCAAGTTGACATCGGTTTGTTTTCTCTGGCAAAAACCCATCAAGCTCATAATTTTCCTGGTAAACTTTTAGGTTATATGGTGCAGTCATTACCTATATTGGGCAGTGTTAATTCTGGAAATGATTTAATTGATTATATTAATGATTCTGAATCCGGATTTGCTTTTATAAATGGTAATGATGAAGAGCTAACCAGAGGAGCAATTGAGCTTTTGAAAAATATTGAATTGCGTAAGCAAATGGGATCAAATTCATTTGAACTTTTGAAACAGAATTTTTCTGTTGAACAAGCGGCACGAAAAATCATTTCTGCAATGGAAGGCCAACATTGAAACTATTAATAACAGGTTATTCAGGTTTTGTTGGTAGTAATTTAGTAGAGCAATTGCAAGGCAATTATCAATTAAACCTACTTGGAAGAAAGCAGTCTCATTTCGGGAATGTTTTTACACATAATTTGGACTCGAGTTCACTTTATAACGAGGCGCTTGTAAATGTCGATGTGGTTGTGCATTGCGCTGCAAGGGTTCATATTATGGATGATGTTGCTAGTGATCCTCTTAATGAATTTAGGGCCGTAAATACTCACGGAACACTTAATTTAGCTAAACAAGCAGCAGCAGCAGGTGTAAAACGCTTTATATTTTTAAGCTCGATTAAAGTGAACGGTGAAAGTACAAGTGCTCAAGCCTCTTTTACTGCAAGTGATAAATCAGCTGCGGAAGATCCGTATGGAATATCTAAAGCAGAGGCAGAGCAGCAATTGCTAGATCTTAGCAAGCAAACCGGTATGGAAGTTGTGATTATTCGCCCACCACTTGTTTATGGTGAAGGTGTTAAAGCAAACTTTGCTTCGTTGATGCGCTTTGTTGGCAAAGGTTTACCATTGCCGTTTAGAACTATAAAAAGTAATAAGCGTAGCTTAGTATCAGTTTATAACTTGGTTGATTTAATCAAGGTGTGTATTGAGCATCCCAAAGCTGCTAATCAGGTGTTTTTAGCAAGTGATGACAATGATTTATCTACCGCAGAAATAATAGCATTAATGGCGCAAGTGCAAAATAAAAAGAACTTTGCCCTACCTGTGCCTGTTTGGTGTTTTAAACTAGCCGGAAAATTATTTAGTAAACACGATATAGTTGATAGGCTAATAGGATCATTACAGCTTGATATAACTCATACAAAAAATACGCTTGACTGGAAACCGCCATACACCGTTGAGCATGGTTTTAAACTTGCTGCTAAAACACACTCACCATAACAATTAATGGATTTATAATGATACGTTTACTCGACTTTTTGTTTTCACTTTTTGGTTTGTTATTTGCCTTACCATTTTTAGTGATTTTATATATTATTGGCTTGTTTGATACTGGCTCACCTATTTTTACTCAAGAGCGAGTTGGCCGTGATAAAAAGCCATTCACACTCGTTAAGTTTAGAACTATGACTGTTGATACGGCATCTGTAGCGAGTCATTTAGCAAGTACTGCATCAATAACACCTTTTGGTGGTTTTTTGCGTAAAACCAAACTTGATGAACTTCCACAACTTTGGAATGTACTAAAAGGCGAAATGAGTCTTGTGGGCCCTCGTCCAGGTTTATTTAACCAAACTGACCTGACAGCAGCTCGTGATGCTAAAAATGTATTTGATGTGCGCCCGGGTATTACTGGACTGGCGCAAGTGAGTGAAATTGACATGTCTACTCCTGAGTTACTTGCAAAAACTGACCGTGAAATGATTGATACGTTTAACCTTAGTAACTATTTTAAATATATTTTAATGACGGCTACCGGCAGTGGTAGTGGGGATCGGGTTAAGTGATAGGCATTAGGGTGTAGGCTAGGCTCTAGGAAGGTAACTAGAACCTAAAATATGCGGGAGCTAACCACCCGCGTGTTTTGTATATTTTTTAGGCGGGGTTTTATGCTGCGCAGGTTTAGCCAAAATCCATCTATTCTTAATCTCGCCCCCTTAATCTTTATCAGCTATAATTACGGCACTTTAAAACTTGTTAAAACCATACATTAAGGTTTTTTATAACGTGTTATTGAATTTATATGTGCGAAAAGGAACTTGTTGTGGATAGTTTTATCCGTTCTATTATTAACGCCTCACGTGCAAAGAAGCGAATAATTACATTATGTATTGATTCGCTTTTTATTATGTTGGCCTTTTGGTTGGCGCTTATTGTAAGGCTTGACAGCTTAGAGCCTCTTAAAAGTATAAATAATTGGTTGTTACTAGCATTACTTATCCCCACAAGTTTGAGTGCATTTATTAAGTTAGGTTTATACCGCGCTGTACTCAGGTATATGAACTCACAGGCTTTATGGGCAATTATACTTGGTACATTAATTACTACAGTAAGCTTAGTGTTATTAGCATTTTTTACTGGCATAAATATACCGCGTACTATGCCATTTATATTTGCTTGGTTATGTCTGCTTACAGTTGGTGGTTCACGCATTTTAGTGAGGGCCATTATTGGTAAAATAATGACGAATAATAAAGAGTCGGTCATTATCTATGGAGCAGGCTCGGCAGGCAGGCAGCTTGCAACAGGCTTAAATGCAGGCCCTGAGTATTTTGTAAGTGCTTTTATAGATGATGATACTGCCAAGCATGGCTCTATTGTACAAGGTATACCTGTAATTGCTTTTAAAGATGTTCAGGAACTAATTGAAAAGCGCAATGCCACTAAAGTGCTTTTAGCTATGCCTAGTGTATCTAGAGCAAGGCGAAAAGAAGT
>MDTG01387959.1_pt1 | contig 26191 bp, 21 predicted proteins | sample 811421 | NCBI WGS metagenome assembly MDTG01 (sample SAMN05326645, study PRJNA326480) | marine metagenome | isolation source: seawater | place: Pacific Ocean: South East | collected 2011
GCGGAGATCGGTCGAAAGGTCGAGGAGCTCGCGGGCGAGGAGAGCCGGGCCACGCGCGACGCGCTGGCCGAGCGGGAGCGGGCCGCGCGGATCGGGGCGCTCCGCTCGCAGGCCGAGCGGGAGCTCGCACAGGCGCGGCAGGCCGTCCAGGGCCGGGCGACGGCCGAGGGCTACCAGGCGCTCGGCGCCGCCCAGGCGAAGATGGACACGCTCGCGCAGGTGATGGGCGACTACGAGCGGCGGGCGCGGGAGCGCGAGCAGTACGCGGCGAGCCTGCGCAAGCAGATCGACGAGCTCAAGGCGCAGCTCCAGCGCTACAGCGAGGCGCTCGAGAACGACCTGCAGGCGGGGCGGGATCGCATCGCGACGCGAGTCCGCGAGGCGCTCGGCTACGAGAAGTCCTTCATGGACGCCTCGGCGGTCCTCCTCGAGCACCTCAGCGCGCGGCCCGAGTCGCGCGAGCTGCTCGAGGACATCGCCAAGCAGATGGCCGAAGAGCGCGCGGCGCAGGGTCATCACTCGAGCGGCGGCAAGACCGGCTGAGCGGGTCCAGGGTCGGGGCGGCGTCTCCGAACGCTCGTCACTCGGCGGCGGCCCGGACGCGCGTCGCTCGTCACTCGGCGGCGGCCGAACGCGCGCACCTTCACGCGGAGGCGGTCGTCACTCGGCGGCGGCGCGGTCGCTCTCGCGCACCTTCACGCGGACGTCTCGGCCGAAGACCTCGCGGAAGAGGTCGGCCTTCCGCTCCACCGTCCACACCTCGAGGGCCATGTCCGAGCGGGCGGTCACGTCGAGGACGACGCTGTTCTTCTTCAGCTTCACCTCGAGCCCCTCGACCTTGCTCTGGTGGCCGCGGTCGAGGGCGTCGGCCACCCGGAGGACCGCCGAGAGCGCCTTGACCCGATCGCGATTCTCCGCGCTCAGGCTCTTGTAGGGCGCGTGACGCAGCGCCGGGTGGGCGCGCCGATGGTAGCGGGCGACGAGGGCGGTCATGCGTCGCATCTCGGGGTTCAGCCCCATCAGGTCGCTGTTCTCGATGATGTACTGGGTGTGCTTGTGGTGCGACCGCGGGTTGATGAAGTCGCCGATGTCGTGGAGCAGCGCCGCGACGCGGAGGATCGCCCGCGACTTGTCGCCGAGGCCGTGCAGCTCGGCCGTGCCGTCGAAGAGCTCGCTGGCGACCGAGGCGACCTGCGTCGCGTGGCGCTCGTCGAAGTGGTAGCGGCGCCCGAGCTGCATGGCGGCCGCGATGACCTTGTCGTCCTGCTTGCCGTAGTCCCAGACGCGGTAGTGCTTCTCGACGAGCTCCGTGAGGATGCCCTCCTTCACGCCGACGCCCGGGACCTCGATGCGCTTCACGCCCGCGAGGTCGGCCATGGCGACGATCACGTAGAGGGCCGGCACGATCACGTCGGCGCGGTCGGCCTTCAGGTCGTACTTCGAGGCCCGCTCGGAGGCGGGGAGGCCGCGGAGCTCGTCGCGGAGCGCGCGGGCCTTCTCGACGTCGATGGTGGGGACCGAGCCGGCGTCGTCTGCCGGGCAGAGCTGGGCCGTCGCGACGAGGTTGCCGCCGGTGCCGATGACGTGGTCCCAGGGGCGGCGCCGCATCTCGCGGCGGTGCGGCGCGAGGAGCCGGTCGATGTACTCGCGGACGAGCCCGTCCTGGTGCTCGTCGACCGGCTTGCCCCCCTCGAGGAAGGCCTCGAGCAGGCGCACGGTGCCGATGGCGAGCGAGACCGTGAAGCCCGTATCGTCCTGGTCCGGGATCAGCTCGCTGAGCTCGAGGCTACCGCCGCCGAGATCCATGAGGAGGGCGTGCCCCTCGAGGTCCATGGCCTCCTTCACGGCGAGGCCGATGACGCGGGCCTCCTCCGTGCCATCGACCGAGTCGAGGCGGATGCCGGTCTCCTCGCGGACCCGCTCGAGGAGCGTGTCCGAGTTCTTCGCCGAGCGCGCCGAGGCGGTGACGACGGCGCGGTAGTCGTCGACGCGCGCGTCCTCCATGGCCTCGGCGAAGCTGCGCATGGCCTCGACGCACTGGTCGATGGTCGCGAGATCGAGGCGCCCCGTCTGGAACACGCTGTGCCCGAGCCGGACCGGTACGCGCATGGAGCGGAAGGGGCGGACGCGCGTGGGCTCCTTGGCTTGGGCGATCAAGAGGCGCGAGGCGTTGGAGCCGACGTCGATGGCAGCGAAGCGGGGCACGGTCGTGGGGCGAGTGTAGTCGGGGAGGGGAGGGCGGCGCGAACGGTCACACGTTCGTCACGCAGGGCCGCGGTGGCTTCGCGCCGGGCGGGACCGGTGGCGGAGGCGCCGGATCGCGCGCTCCGCTCGCCGACGACCCTTCTGCCATCTCTCGCCGATGGCTAGGATTTTTCCCATCCTGCCGCACCACCCGCACCACCGAAGAGCCGGGGCCCGGGTCGCGCGACGAGCGTCCGAGCATGGCGGGAGGAGCGGCTATGCTCGGCCGATGTTTCGCGAAGGCGGAGGGGAGCGGCCGGTGGGCGTGGTCCCGCGCGGAGCGAGGAATACGGACTGCACTTCGGGGAAGCGCGAATCCGCTGCGGGCCCGAAGGATGGGCGAGGGCGCGTCGACTGGTGACGCGTCCGGGCTGGCACGACGGGGGTGACGCCTACTCCGGCTGCCGCAGCGCGACCACGCGCTCCCCGTCGCGAGAGGTGACGCGGTAGCGGTAGTACACGAGCCCGCTCGCGAGGCTGACCTCGACCTCCTTCATCACGACCCAGAGTGAGCCGGCGGGGTTGTCGACGATGTCGACCCAACGGAGCCCGCCCTCCGCGTCGAAGGCGGCGACCCAGCCGTCGTGCTCCTCGCCGAGGTGCTCACCGTCGAAGGAGTGGGCGCCGGACAGTGTCCCGCCGAGGTAGGCGCGGCCCCGCGCGTCGACGACGACGTCGCTGACGTGGACCGCCTCGCCGAGCGCGCGCTCCCAGTCGAGGGTCCGGTCGATGTAGCGCTGCAGAACCCAGCCGTCCGGGCCGTTGGCCGCGACGTACACGACCCCGCCGCCCTCCGCCACGGCGCTGCCCCCGGGCACGCCGAAGTCGTCGTATCCGTCGAGCGTGGTCCCATCGTGGTCGAGGGCGTCGAGCTGGTAGCGGTGCGACGACAGGCCGCCGCCGGTCGCGATGGTGTGGTAGCCGGCGCGTACGACGTGGTCGGCGAGCACGGCGAGGCCGTTGGCCCGGTCGTCCGTGTCGGAGCCATGGCCCCAGCGGACTGCGCCGGCGGTGGTCAGCGCGATGGTGAACCAGTCGAAGCCGATCCCGTCGTCCGTGGTGAAGCGCACGCCCTCGAGCTCGATCGGGAAGGCGTTCGCCTCCTGGCCGCGCATCACGGCGTAGAGCCGGTCACCGTGGCGCTCGAGCTGACGCGAGGCCACGAGGTCGGTCGTGATCAGCCATTCGATGGCGTGGTGGGCGTCGTAGGCGGCCACGTAGCCCCGGTCCTCGGGGGCGCTCGCGTGGGTCGCGTCGAAGGGGTAGGCGCCCACCGTCGAGCCGATCACGTAGTAGCGCCCCGCCTCTCCCGCCGCGACGCCCAGCGGGGACGCGCCGGTCGCCTCGAGGTGGGGCATCACTTGGCGGAAGCCGAGCGTGCCGTCGGTGTCCCAGCGCTCGACGAAGCCGCCCGCCCTCGAGCCCGGGAGGGTCCGGTACGGCGCCGCTCGGCCAGTTCCCACGACGTAGAGGTTGCCCTCCGCGTCGACCGCGAAGTCCTCGACCAGGGCCGACTCCCCCCCGCCGAAGTCGAAGTCCACGGTCCACGCCTCGACCGGGCCCGCGGTGCAGGCCCCCTCGAGGCAGACCTCGCTGGCGTCACATGCGGCCTCGCAGGCACCGCAGTGGGCTCCATCGGTCGCGAGATCCACGCAGCGCCCCGCGCACTCGGTTCGCGCACCGCAGTCGAGGGTCGGCCCCGCGTCTACGCCGCCGTCCTCGTCCGACGAAGATGTGCCTGCGTCCGCGGCGGGCGGGTCTCCGCTCGCGTCGGGGCCGTCCCCGTCGATCCAGCCATCCCGACCGCTGTCTGCGGCCGCGGCGTCCGCGGGCGAGACGTCCGAGCCCCTGTCTGCGGCCGCGGCGTCCGCGGGCAAGTCGTCCGCCGGGTCGTGGCCAGCCGAGTCGTCGCATCCCGCGGCGAGCGGGACGATCAGGGCGGAGACGAGCCAGAGCGAGCAGCGACGGTGCGGCATGCCGCCAACCTAGCTCGCTCGAACCGCTCCGGGCACTCGCGCGCCGAACGCGCGATATTGCAGTGATTTCGATGCTTTACGCGGGATCGATCGTGGGTGTTCAGGTCACGAGGGAGCGAGTCTCGCACCCGTCTAGCGCCCTGCCTGCCCCGCAGCGCCAAGAGGCCACGAGAAGCCACGCACGGTCCGTCGAACGCAAAGGCTGGACGGGGCGACCCGGCGAGCCGAGTGGCCTCGAAGGGTGGCCGAGGCGGGACTCGAACCCGCACTCCCGAGGGAAGCGGATTTTGAAACGGACGAAGGCGGCGCGAGCCGGCGCAAGACGCAGGACCACAGGGGTCTTCGAGCGGACGACGGGACGTTCGAGACCCCGCGGACGATTCAGAGACCCCCACGGACGATTCAGAGAGCTTCCGGCAACGCCTGATCGGCTACCTGGGACGGGCCGTCATCGAGGCGACGCAGGTCGGCGGTCTGGAAGCTGCGCGCGTCGCGAACGAGGCGGTGGCGAAGCTCCTCGGTACGTCGGATCCAGAGCAAGGCACCGAGGCTGAGGTGGTCGACCTCCACAAGAGGCGGCGAGAGCGATGAACCAAAGCCGGTCCGGCCGAGTCCGTCGCGGGCAGGGCGACCCAGCTCGGCGCCACCAGATACGAGCGGTCCCCGCTGGGTTCAGGTCTCAGCCCTTCTTGGAAGAACTCGGTAGGCCGCCCCTCTCGTGCACCGGGTCTTCGGATCAAGGCCGCCACTTAGCGGGACGTACAGGCCAGCGCGGTCATGCCAGCCGTCGAACGAGAACACCTCCCTGTCCGACTCCGGGTCGCGCATCAGAAACGCCGACACGGTCGGTCCCAGAGTCTCGGTTCCATCGACCGGGGGCCGAACTCAGCGAGCATGCCGACGTAGCCGAAGGCATCGCTCTCCGGCGGGCGGTTCCCCAGCAGGACATCCACTCGGTGCTCCAAGAACGCCCTGGCGACAGCGAGACCGCGAGCGGGTGAGTCGGCTGACGTGGCGATGAACTGGTATGCCGGCACGGCCCGCGCCGGATTGCGTTCGAGGAGGACCTCATGCTTCTTGAAAACGGCGCCGGGGATCACAATCAAGTCCGGAATCGGCCACCACCGGCGATCTCCCAGCTCGACCTGGCGCAGATCCCCATGCACCGCCTCGTGCATCAGGGCCATGACCCTTTTAGGCTTCCAACCCTTGCCCAACGATACGAAGCAGGCGGACGGGAGGCCGGGTGCTCCCTGCACTACGGCCTGCTGCGCGGACCTCGCCAGCTTCTTGATGTCAGTCGAGAACTTCTCCTCGCGGTATGCCTCTCGCGTCACCTCGACATGGATCGCAAGTTCGTCTTCGGCCGAGAGCGTTCGGGTCTGAAACTTCGCTGACCACTCGCCCACCGAGTCGTCTCGTGGGGCAGCGATGTCGAGTTCCCGCTGGCGTCCCCCGGTCGCGTCATCCTGGAATGTCGTTGCGAGACGAACACCGCGGAGACGGAGGTTCGCTTCGAGGAAGCTCTGCACGGCTTCCTCGGCTCGACTGCCAACGAGCTTGGAGTGCTCCCCCTTGCGGTACTGCATAGCACGCTCGACGGGAGCGAGACCGCAGCGGACGGCGCGATACTCGTCCTCCTGCGCAGCGTGTGCTCCGCACGTAATGTGGCCCGGCCGCGCCGGCGGCGTTTCGCGATCGAAGACGTGATCCCAACTCTCGCAGAGCTGGTCTTCTGGTTGCTCCTGATACTCTGGTCGCGGTGTTCGCATGGGGCTGCAAGGCCTTCTCGAAGGCTCAGCATAGCTGGTCGGGGCGCGGGCCCCCACAAGACAAGCTCCATATTCCGCGGGAGTCTGTTGCACTCCGAGGCTCCGGAGGGTGTCGTCAGGCCCGGGTCCCTCGGTTGACGTCCGTGGGTGGTACGATCGGCGCATGGCCAAGCAAACCAAGGAGCGTGAGGACTGCGGGTGCACGTTCTCCGAGACGACGGGCGAGAAGGCCACCGAGACAGCCGTATCCGGAGGCGTCGGCGGGGCCTACGGCGCGGCGGCCGGGTTCCTTGTTGGCTCATTCGTTCCTGTCGTCGGGAACGCGGTGGGCGCAGCGGTGGGCGCAGCCTTGGGCACAGCCGCGGGAGCGGCGCACGAGACCTTCATTGCGACAGTCCGATGCCCTGATTGTCACGAGAAGCACGTCAGCAAGAGTCGATAGCGAGACGACTACGTCGACCGCTCAACGGGGGGCATCGCCGTCGCTCGTCGGGAAGGTTAGTGGCACGACCCCGGGAGGAAGATCATCGGTTCACTCCCAACTCCGCCAAGACCTCGGGAGGGAGGTCGGCTCCGTACTTGTCCATGAACTCCTCAAAGGCCCGGCGATGTCGGTGCGAGAGGTCGCGCAGGAGTGCGGCCGCCAGCTCGAGGTCACGACGGTTGATCGCGTGCTTGATCTGCTTGGCCGCGATGGCCGTGATCGAGTTTGGACCGCCGAAGAGAGAGGTCGCGAGCGCCATGCCCAGCGCCCGGCCAACCGCTGCCCATGCCGCGGGGCCCACTACGAGTCGCCCATCGTCACGACCCGCAAGCACTCGTCTGCGAGGTCGGCCTGGCCCTTGAGTAGGCGCGCCGCGGTGCCCATGAGGCGCTGGTACGCGACCTGAGACAAGCGTCCAGCGTCACGCTCCGCTGCCAGGGCCGTCAGGAATGTCGCTCGTTCCGATGACTTCTCCATCGCAGCGGTGAGCGCCACCTCCGCCCGCTCGAGCGCGGCTCGAGCATCGCGGCTGTCGTTGACGCCTCGGACGATGGTGGCGACGACCTCCACGGCAACGGCGAGCGGACTCGGCATGATCTATTTCACGACGACCTGGCAGATCGCGTCAACGAGCTTCAGTTGGGCTTCCTCTGAGAGCTGCCCGCTGAGCACGAGAGTCTTGAGGTACTCGAGGCGTCGCTCTACTGACGCGTCCGCGCGCGCCAGCGCCTCCATCTCGCGGACGAACGCTTGGTTGTCACGCCGAACCTCTGCCGACATCCGAACGACGTCTCCGACTACATCGAACACCTTGACGACGGCCTCGGGGGGAAGGTCCTTGAGAAGTTGAAGCGCATCGCTGCCCTTCGAGCCTGCCGTGGGCACGGGAACAGGCATTTCACGGTCGCCGCCCACCGCTAGTCCTCGGCGACCTTCTTGTAGAGCCAGCGGACGCCGAAGTAGCTGCCAACCCCGATGGCAGCGGCCACTCCGATCCCCGTCGTCATCCCCAGCCCCATCCCGAGTGCGGCGAGTCCGGAGGTGATGCCCGCGGCGCTGAGCCCGAACACGGATCCGCTGACGGCCACCGCTGCGACAGGAACCCCAGCGCTGGCGAGGCCGGCGGCGACATCCCCACCGAGCTTCTTGAGGTCCTTGGCGCTGGCAGAGTCTGATGCGCCGGCCTTCCCTACGGCCTCCACGTAGGAGCGAATGGCGGCGACTTGCTTCTCGCTCACGCCAAGGCGGTCGGCGACACCGGCGACCTCTCGCTGCTCCTCCTTGCTGTAGTGATCGTCAGCGAACGCGAGAAAGAGCAGATCCGTGATCAGCGTGAATCGCAGCTCAGATCCCGCGAGCTGGGATAGTGCGGCCTGAACCTCCGAGTGTTCCGGATCCTCCGCAGCGCCGATGACCTGCCCGATGTCCCGCTTCGGCAGTTCCATCGACTTGGCCAGAGCCCGGAGGTTCGCAACCTCGTCGTCGGTCACCTCACCATCAGATCCAGCGATCGACGCGACCACGCACAGGTATGCCAGCTTCTCTTCGCGAGGCAGCTCCGATGCTGGGTGCTTGCCAGTGTCTTCTTCGGCCATTCTCCCTCCGTCTCGCCTGTAGGTCGAACATACCCGCGCGGCTCCCGGGTGATCAACGAGTCCAACGCAACGCCGGTCGGACAACGCCAGTTGTGTCGTAGCCCGACCGGACGTCGTCTGGTCAACGCTGCCGTCGAAGTTGATGGCGGGTCGTTCGTCACCGCCGGTCAGGTAGGCGTCGAGAACCCTCCGGACGTCGGGCTCAAGAGGGTCATGGCTACCGGGGGGGCGCGGCTGCCGGGTGCGCCAGCCAGAGCGGGGCGTAGCGGTCGCCCTCGAGCGGCTCGTGGACTTCGCGGAGGTCTGTTTCGCCGAGGGGTTCGAGAAGCAGCGGCTCGAGGCCGAGAACGCCAACGTCGATGAACGACTTCTCCACCGTGCCGGAGGCGTAGGCATCTCCCCAATGGGTCCATCGCTTCGTGGTGTTCACGTCCACGACGCGGCCGGGGACGAGGTGCCAGATCATCGAGGCGCGGAAGGTCACCTCGCCGTTCTCGCTTACGATCCGGGCGGAGCGCTGGTTGACCTTGAGCATGACTGCACGGGCTACGACCGACGCAGGTGCGCCGGCGTTGTCTCCCGTGAGGAGTGCGTCGCGGGCCTGCGTGTAGCGCTCGCCGGTCTGCTTCATCCGTGCGCGGATGCGCTTCTTGAGGTCTTCCGCGTCGTCATCGTTCGCCGGTGTGGAGCGCCCCCGAGCTGTTCGAGCAGAGCAAGCTGCGCATGCCGATCCGGGTTCACGACCTTCGCGCCGCGTTCGTCACCCTCTCATTCGCTAGCGGCAAGACCGAGACGTGGGTCGCCGACCGGACGGGGGCACCACTCGAGCGTGATGGTCAACCGCTATCGACGGGCCGCACGGAGGGTCTCCGAGCTGGGTCTCGGCACGCTGGACACGCTCGACGAAGCCATCCCCGAAGAGCGGGGAAGAGTCCGGGAAACGCCCGCGGGCCTAGCGACGGCCCTCGAAGGAGAGGAGGCTGACTCGGAGGAAATCGTGTGATCTCCAAGTAGTGGCCGAGGCGGGACTCGAACCCGCACTCCCGAGGGAAGCGGATTTTGAATCCGCCGCGTCTGCCAGTTCCGCCACTCGGCCGTCCCGGCGAGGCCGGGGAGGGCCGACGATAGCACCGGCGCGGAGGGCCGCACGCGGAAGGCGATGCGCTGCCGCTGGTTGACCGCGGGGCCGCGAATCGTCGAAGTTCGAGCCGCGCCCGCGACCGGGCGCCCGGCCCCGGCCTCCGGTCGGCGCGCCGCTCCCTCCCCGCTCGCTCCCGGAGTCCCCCGCCGATGCCCGCCAAGCTCCTCGACGACGCCGCCGTCGACGCCTTCCTCGAGGGCGCCCCGGCCTGGTCCCGCGACGGTGACGCCATCCGCCGCACCTTCCAGGCGCCCAGCGCCCGCGCGGCCCTCGCGCTGATCCAGCGCATCGGCGACCTCGCCGAAGGCGCGAACCACCACCCGGAGCTGAGCTGGGTCTACGACACGCTGACGATCGCGCTCACGACCCACGACGCCGGCGGCCTGACGAAGAAGGACACGCACCTCGCCGCCTGCATCGACGACGTGCTCGAGGGCTGAGCCGTGGGCGTCGCAGAGGATCGGGTCGCCGTCGTCGTCAACGGCAACGCCAAGCGCGTCAGCGACGACCTCGTCGACATGCTCGACCAGATCATCCAGAGCGGGGACCTCTTCGTCTCCCGCAGCCTGGACGAGGGGCGGGAGATCGCCCGGCGCATCGTCGCCCGCCGCTACCCGACGGTGCTGACGGGGGGCGGGGACGGCACCTTCACGCAGATGGTCACCTGGATCGTCCAGGAGGCCGAGCGGAAGGGCGTCGAGCCGCCCCGCTTCGGCATGCTCAAGCTCGGCACGGGCAACGCGCTCGCCTGGGTGCTCGGCGCGCAGGAGGGCGTGGTCGCGGACCTCGGCCGGCTCCGCCGCGAGGGGGGCAGCCGCGAGATCCGCCTGGTCGACATCGAGGGGACCCTCTCCCCCTTCGCCGGCTTCGGCGCCGACGCGCTCACGCTCAAGCACTTCCAGGACGTGAAGGGCGCCTTCCGCCGCGTCCCCGTGCTCCGGCGCTACGGCATGGGCGGCGTGGCCTACGCCGTCAGCATCGTCGGCCTCTCCATGCCGCAGGTCCTCCTCAAGCCCCACGACCACGTCCGCGTCGTCAACCTCGGTGGCCCCGCGCAGCGCCTCGGCGTCGATGGGCAGCCCGTGGGCGATCCGATCGGCCCGGGCGAGACGCTCTACGACGGGCCCAGCCGGGGCACCTGGTTCTCCACCGTCCCCTACTGGGGCTTCGGCGCGCGCATCTTCCCCTTCGCCGAGGAGCGGGAGGATCGCTTCAACCTCCGCATCGTCGACATCGGCAGCCTGGACGTCGCCTGGAACATCCGCGCGATCTGGAAGGGCACCTACCGCGACGATCGGCTGCACGATTTCCTCGTCGAGCGGATCGGCGTCCACTTCGACGAGCCCATGCCCCTCCAGGTGGGGGGCGACCTCGTCGGCGTCCGGCAAGACGTCGAGGTGGCGCTCTCCAAGCGCCCGATTCGCGTCGTGGACTACTACGCGCCCCCGCCCGTCGAGTGAGGGGCCCGCCGCCGGCGCGGTCGGGCTCGGCCGGGCTCCCGCGCTCGCCTCGCCGGCGCGCCGGCGCCCCGAAGACCGATTCCCGTGGGCGCGGAAACGGGGCGCCGGAGTGAGAACCCGCATTCGTCGTTGACCCCAGCGGCTCCGCCAACGTAGCATCGACGCGCCTAAACCTCCGACCTGACAGGGGTTATAGCGAATGATGGACTTTGCGAAGCGGGCCGCCTGGGGTGGAGCGACGTGTGCCGTGGTGGCGCTCCTCGCGATGAGCGCGACGGCTCTCGCCGGACCCCTCGAGGGGCGGGTCGAGATGCCCGAGGAGAGCGCGTCGGAGGACGAGGCCGCGCCCTATTATTGGCGGGTCTGGAACGGCTTCATCGAGCTCCAATCGGACCGGCCGGATCCGTCGCGCGAGCTGGCCGTCGTGTTGACCGGGGGCGAGCTCGAAGAGCCGGTGGGCTGCAGCTACGCCGTCCGGGGAGGTGACTTCCTCCCGCGCACGATGGTGGTGAAGCCGGGCGCGGCGCTCCGCATCGAGAACCGCGACGGCTGCTCCCACGAGCTCCAGTCGGAGGGCATCCCCGACTTCGCGCCGCTCGCGACGGCGCCAGGCAACGCGCGGGCGATCAACGTCCCCGCCGGGGGGCCCTACACGATCACGGACCGGCTCTACGGGCACGTGGAGGGCACGGTGCACGTCGTCGAGGGGCTGGCCGCGTGCGGCCAGGTCGGCGCCGACGGGAGCTTCCGCTTCGAGGGCGTGCCGGCCGGCTCCTACACGCTGAAGGTCTTCCGCGGCGCGGAAGAGGTCCACTCGGCCGACGTGGAGCTGACCGAGACCACGACCACCCTCGAGGAGCCGATCGACCTGGGCGGCTGAGCCGGGTCGACGAGCTGCACGCACGCGAAAGAGAAGAGAAGGGAACGCCTCGATGTTTTCTCGCTTCTGGTACTTCCTCGTCGCCGCGGTCGCGGGCGCCGGCATCGCCGTCGCGTTCATGGCGCAGGACCAGATCAACCGCGCCACGGAGGCGCGGACCATGGACCAGCTCCGTCGGGACCGGACGGAGATCGAGCTCTGGCTGCGTTACGACGCGCGCGCCCGGCTGGACGACGTGGCGCCGATGGCGGCCCACAGCGACGTGCGCTCGGCGCTGCGGCGGGCGAGCGCTCGGCGCGATCGGAGCGAGGTCGACGCGGAGCTGCGAGCCGGCCTGGCCGAGCGGCTCGCCGAGCTCAACCAGCAGCTCCAGGAGGGCGCCGCTCAGCTCCTCTTCGCCGTCGACAAGGAGGGCGAGATCATCGCCCAGCTCGGCGGCACGGCGCCCCCGGTCGGCGCGGGGCTCGGGGCCTTCCCGGTCGTCGAGCGTGCGCTCCGCGGCTACGTCGGAGACGACGTCTGGGTCTACAACGACGGCGTCTACCGCATCGCCGCGCGTCCGGTGATCGACCAGGGGCAGTACGTCGGCGCCATCGTCCACGGCACGGAGGTGAGCTCCACCCTCGCGCAGCGGCTCGCGAGCCGGATCCCCGGCGCGACGCTGGCGTTCTTCATGCGCGACCGGGTGATCGCCTCGCACACGCCCGCCGTCGAGGGGGCGCCGGCGCAGCCCGCGGTGGAGGCCGCGCTCGCCTCGGCGCTCGAGGACCCGGCGCTCGCGGAGGGCGAGGCGACCGATCCCATGGCCTTCGGCGAGGAGGACACGGCCTCCGGCTACGGGACCTTCTCGTTCGTCCACGGCTCGGCCAGCTACGCGCAGGTCGGCTACGCCATCGCGCGGCCCTATCGCCCCATGGCGAGCCCCACCGATCTCTTCCGCTCGGAGGAGTCGATCGAGGCGGTGCCCTGGCCGATCGTCGTGGGCATCCCGGTGCTGCTCGGCCTTCTCGGTCTGCTCTTCGTCTCGCTCGAGCTCGGGCGACCCTTCAAGCGCTTCCGCCAGGCCTCCGAGGCGCTCGGGCGCGGGGAGGTGCAGCGCTTCGACGAGGCCGCGCTGCCGGGCAAGTACCGCAAGATCGCCGGCCAGCTGAACGAGGCGCTCGAGAAGGCGGGGGCCGCGGGAGCCGCCGCGGCGCCGAAGAAGCCGGCGAAGGACCTCGACGAGATCCTCGGGCCGACCGAGGGAGGCGGAGGCGGAGGCGGCTCGCCCTACTTCGGCTTCGCGCAGGACGAGAGCGCCGACGCGGCGCCCGACCTCCCGGACGTGCCGGCTGCTGGCGCGCCCCCGGCTGCTCCCCCGGCCGCTCCTCCGGCCCCGGAGCCGCCTGCCGCGCCCGAGCCGCCGGCGGCGAAGGCGCCGCCCCCACCTGCGCCGCCTGCGCCGGAGCCCCCGGCGCCCGCGCCGCCCGTGGCGCCTGGCTTCGACGACGACGACGACGACGAGGGCGCGACGATGGTCGCGCAGGTGCCCGAGGAGCTCCTGGCCGCGGCCGCCGAGCGGAACCAGGAGGCGGCGCACTTCAAGGAGGTCTTCGAGCAGTTCGTCGCCATGAAGAAGCAGTGTGGCGAGCCGACCGCGGGCCTGACCTACGAGAAGTTCAGCCAGACGCTGAAGAAGAACCGGGACGCCATCGTGTCGAAGCACGGCGCCAAGAGCGTGCGCTTCACGGTCTACGAGAAGAACGGCAAGGCGGCGCTGAAGGCGACCCCCGTGAAGGGCTGACGGGCTTTCCCGGATGGCGCGCTCCCGCGAGCCTGGCGATCCTCGAGCCGGGATCGGGGCGCGGAGCGCGCCGCGAGCCCCCACGAGCAAGACCGAGCAGACCGAGCAGAACCGAGCAGCGGACGAAGGTAGTACGCAGCGATGGTGCAGTCCCGAGTCGCGCCGAAGCGACGGGTGCTTCTGGTGGGAGACGCGGCGGCCGAGCCGCTCTACGAACGCCTCCTCCGCCGCGGCCACGCCACCTCGTGGTCTCGCGGCTGGCGGGAGGTCCAGGCGGAGCTCCGCGCCGAGCCGCCGCCCGCGCTGGTGGTGGTCGCGCCACCCCTCGACGACGGGTCCCCCGAGCAGCTCCTCGAGCGGCTCGGGCCGACCAGCGGCCCGCCCGTCGTGGTCGCGGGCCCGGCGGAGCACGTCGATCCCGCGAGCTTGATGTACGCGGGCGCCTTCGAGTGCGTCATCGATCCGGAGCGGCAGCCGCAACGCTTCCTCGGCGCCGTCGGCTACGCGCTCGGCGCCCGCGAGGACGACCGGCAGCGGAGCGTGCTCCGAGACCGGGAGGCCGACGCGGCGCGCCTCGACGAGCTGGTGGGTGGCCACCCCGCCATGCAGCGGGTCTTCGACTTCGTCCGCCAGGTCTGCCGCCGGACCGCGCGCGGGCGCACGCCGGCGATCCTGCTCACGGGCGAGACGGGGACCGGCAAGGGCGCCATCGCGCGCGCGCTGCACTTCCAGAGCGTGCGCCGGCATCGACCCTTCGTGCAGATCAACTGCGCGGCCATCCCGGCGAACCTCGTGGAGGCGGAGCTCTTCGGCCACGAGCGCGGCGCCTTCACCGGCGCCCGGGAGGGGCGACCAGGCCTCTTCGAGACCGCCGACGGGGGCACTCTCTTCCTGGACGAGCTCCCCTCGCTCCCGCTGGACCTCCAGGCGAAGCTCCTCACGGTCATCGAGAACCGCGCCGTGCGGCGCGTCGGCGGTCGCACGCTCCGCCCCGTCGACGTGCAGCTCGTGGCGGCCAGCCAGCCGGTGCTCAAGCGCATGGTCCGAAAAGGGGGCTTCCGCGAGGACCTCTACCACCGCCTCAACGTCCTCTCGATCGGCCTGCCCCCGCTCCGCGAGCGCGGCGACGACGCCCTGGAGCTCGCCGAGCAGTTCGTCCGCGAGCTCTGCGGTGAGTACGGCGTCCCCGTCATGCCCCTCGCGGACAGCGCCCGGGATTTCATTCGGCGCTACTACTGGCCCGGGAACGTGCGCGAGCTGCGCAACCAGATCGAGCGCATCGTCCTCCTCTCGGAGGGGCAGGCGATCGAGGGCTGGCAGTTCGAGCGCGCGAGCGGGGAGATCCTGCGGGTCGACCCGGCCGAGGAGGACCCCTCGGGCTTCCGCATCCAGCTGCCGCCGCAAGGCTTCGCGCTCGACGAGCTCGAGCGCGAGGTGATCCGCCACGCGCTCGAGCGGCACGAGGGCAACGTCTCGCAGACCGCGCGCTACCTGCACATCAGCCGGCAGACGCTGATCTACCGGATGAAGAAGCACGAGCTGCGTTGAAGGCGCGCCGGGGCGATCCGGCGGCAGCTCGGGTCCGCTCGGGGAGCCCTTTCCCGGCCGGCGGCCTCGCGCATGCGGGCACGGGAGAGCATGCGAGCGGAGCGCATGGGAGTGGTACGGGACCGCAGACGAAGGGTGACCCGCTTCACTCCTCGGAGCCCTCTCCCTGGGCGGCGGTCGGCCTCGCGCGTGCGTGCACGGGACCCCAGACGAGGCTCGCGGCGAGACATCACGTCCGAGCCGCGTTTGACCCCCATCGGGGTGATCTCTTTTCCGGGATTATCCCGACGTCCATCTGGGGGAGCCGAAACCCGGATTGTTGGATATGCCACACCGGTGTTGGATACGAAACGGCACTTAAGCGTCCCATACCCATTTGGGGGACGGTGATCGTCGGGGCTTTTTATCGTCGCGGGATGGGGAAGCTGCTGGCACGAACCTCGCTCTCAACCTCGGCAGGGGGTCCCCGACCATGGCACGACGTTCACTGCAGCTCGCTTCACTCGCACTTTTTCTCATCGCCCAAACAGGGTGCGTTTCTCAGACCGGCGACGAGGAGGTCGCCGGTAGCTCCGAGGAGGAGCTCTTCTGGGGTCCACGCTTCGAGCTGACGACCGATCAGCCGACGACCGTGGACACGCCGGTGGGCTTGGCCATCGAGGTCGAGAACGGAGTGGGGGCGCCGCTGCAGGTGCGAGCCGGTCAGCGCTTCTTCATCAACCAGATCGACCTGCGCGACTTCGTGAACACGGACGTCGACAACACGGGCCTCGAGGAGCTCCGCACGAGCGGCGACTTCGCGTCGGCCGATTGGGGCGGGCTCCAGCGCGAGGAGAACGAGCCGATCCTGCTCCCGAACCCGGACGGCACCTACACCGACCGGCGCTTCTTCACGGGCGCCGAGTGGATGGAGCGGCCGGGCCTCGTCGCGGCCTGGCAGGTGGACGAGGACGGGCACCCGCTCTCGCACCTCATCCTGCTCAGCACGGGCAGCGACGATCGGCGGCGCCGGGTCGACGGCTTCTTCATCCGCCGCTTCCGCGCGATCCAGTGGGTCTTCGACTGCGGCGCGCCGGACGACTGCAGCACGGCGACGAGCTTCCAGGAGGAGGCCATCGTGGAGCTGCGCAACGCCAACAGCACGCGCCAGACCTTCCAGATGCACCCCGACGCGGCCGGCCTGAAGCTCTGGTGGAGCGCCCGCGGCGGCGCCCCCTACGAGATCCCCGTCGAGCAGGTCGCGAGCCCCGAGTTCGACTACGGCTTCGACATCGAGGTCGCGGCCCAGACCCCGCCCGGCCCCTCCGGCTACTACGAGCCCGGCGACGACATCACCTTCCAGATGACCCTCACGGACGGCTCGGGGAACCGGCTCCACCCCGAGGGCTCGCTGCCGAGCTACTCGGACGTGGTCTTCGGCGTCGAGGACTCGGGCATCCAGTACTACCGCGCCTTCGCCTTCATCGACCCCTCGGCGACCTACTGGCGGCGCAAGCACCGCGAGCGGATGCTCATGGCGCAGATCATCGGCCCGAACCAGGACATCCAGCCGATCCGCACCATCGCGCCGCTCGACATCTTCCTCGACGAGGCGGACACGGAGGTGGTCGGCACGCCGGCCGTCGACGGCGTCTACTCGGAGTTCACGCTCCTGCCGCCGGCGAACGTGATCTTCCTCGGCGCCTTCACGCCGGGGACGCCCCAGTGGTTCGAGCCGAACGTGGACACGTTCACCTTCCACATCCCCGAGGACGCGGAGCCCGGCACCTACAAGGTCACGGTGAAGGGTCGGCGCACCTACCTCGGGCAGGACATCCCGCACACGACGACCATCGAGATCCAGGTCGGCACGCTCGTCGAGACCGAGCCCGTGCTCACGACCGGGCCCTGCAACACCTGCCACAGCGGGGGCGGCGACCTCTCGGTGGTGCTCCACGCGAACGACGACCGGGCGGCCTGCGCCGGCTGCCACGTCCCGCTCGGCTTCGAGCTCGAGGGCCCGATCTTCGTGCGCACCCACTTCATCCACTCGCGCTCGGATCGCTTCGACTCGAACCTCTCGGAGTGCTCGACCTGCCACCTCTCCGAGGAGAGCATCCAGCGCACGAGCAAGGCCGCCTGCCTGAGCTGCCACACCGAGTATCCGGCGTCGCACGAGAGCTGGTTCGGCGAGATCGAGAGCATCTACATCGGTGGCGGCGCCGAGTCCTTCGACCAGTGCACGGACAGCTGCCACACGGAGCACCCGAACGCCGGCTTCGACGGCGGCTGGGGCCCCTGAGCGCAGGGCCCGCCCCCTTTTTGCAGAGGGGGCGGGCGAGCCCCGCGCTCGACGCGCCGCGCTGCTCCCGAGGGCAGCCGGCGCGTCCGCGCGGAGGCGGCATGGTGAATAACTGCACCCCCGTATTGGGGGCGCGAGCGAGGCGCCGAGCCAGGTAGGGTCGGGGCCCGCGTTTGGTGATGTTGGAACGGGAGCGCGCCGCGAGCGTTGGGCTGCGGCGCGGGAGAGGAAAGAGGGGAACGAGGGATGGCGAAGGTCAATCTGCGCTCGACGCGCACGACGGAGACGGACCCGGCCAAGGCGGCCGCGGCGATCGTCGAAGGGCTCGGCGGAGCTCGGGACGCGAAGCTGGTCACCGTCTTCGCCTCGCGCGAGCGCGATCAGAAGGCGCTGAACGCCGCGCTCCGGGAGCACCTGCCGGAGGGCACGCGCCTGCTCGGCGCCACCACGGGCGGCGAGATCGACAACGAAGGCATCCACTTCGGGACCGTCGTCGCGGCGGCGCTCGACGGCGACTTCGAGGTCGGCATCGGGCTCGGCCGGGGGCTCTCCGACGACGCCATGGCGGCGGGCTCGGCGGCGATGAAGGAGGCCTGCAAGCAGCTCGGGACGACGCCCCGCGACCTCGACACCTCGACGCACGTGGGCGTCGTGATCGACGACGGCTTCCAGTACAAGAAGGAGGAGCTGCTCCTCGGCGCCCTCGACAAGAACCAGGGCATCCTCCTCGTCGGCGGCGGCGCCGCGGACACGGAGCAGGACCCGGAGAAGCAGAGCTCACGGATCCACGTGGACGGCGAGGTCGTCGACGACGCGGTCGCCATCTGCATGTTCCACACGAAGGCGCCCTTCGCGGCGCTCCGGCACCACGCCTACACGCCCACGGGCGAGACCATGACGATCACGAAGGTCGCGGACGACGGGAACCGCGCCCTCGAGATCGACGACCAGCCCGCCGCCCAGCGCTACGCCGAGCTGCTCGGCGTGAGCGTGGACGATCTCGAGTTCGGCCTCCCGAAGGGCTTCAGCTACAAGCCCCTGGCGCTCCGCGTCGGCCGCGAGTACTTCATGCGCGCGCCCTGGAAGCCCCTGCCGGACGGATCGATCCTCTTCGCGAACCTCCTCGAGGAGGACGCCACCTACGAGGTCATGGAGTTCGGCGACATGCCGGCCATGACCGAGGAGTTCTTCGCGAAGGAGCTCCCCGAGCGGGTGAAGAACCCGCAGGCGGCGCTCTTCTTCCACTGCAGCGGCCGCCAGTGGGTCGCGACCTGGACGGGGACCGAGGAGCCCCTCTCGAAGGCCTTCGCGGCGGCGCCGACCTGCGCCGGCATGAACGTCTTCTTCGAGGTCTACTGCGGTTTCCACATCAACACGACGCTCACGGCGTTGGTCTTCGGTTCGGATGAGTGACGACACCTCTCGCCTCGAGGAGCTCGAGGCCGAAAACGAGAAGCTGAAGAAGGACCTGGCGAAGCAGAAGCGCCTCGCCACGCGCTCCCTCGCCGGCTACCAGCAGCGGGCGCTCCAGATGGAGCTCATCCGCCAGCAGAACGAGGACCTCGATCGGCTGGCGGCGGACCTCGCGAAGGCGAAACGGGTCGCCGAGGAGCGGGCCCGCGAGGTGGAGGAGGCGGCGCGGCTGAAGAGCGAGTTCCTCGCGAACTTCAGCCACGAGATCCGCACGCCCCTGAACGGCATCATCGGCTACGTGGACCTGCTCTCCCGCGAGGAGGGCGAGAGGCTGACGGCGCACGGGCGACGTGACCTGAGCACGATCCGCAAGAACGCCAAGACGCTCCTCGCGCTGATCAACGACATCCTCGATCTGTCGAAGATCGAGGCGGGCCAGGTCGACGTCGTGAAGGAGCACGTGGAGGTCCGCACGATCCTCGACGAGTGCGCGGCCACCGTGCGCGAGTACCTGAAGGGCAAGGAGGTCGAGCTCCGCGTCCGCGTCAGCGACGCCGCCGAGACGGCCTTCACGGACGGGCTGAAGCTCCGCCAGATCGCGCTGAACCTGCTCTCGAACGCGGCGAAGTTCACCGAGCTCGGTGAGATCACCGCGACCGCGGAGGCCGAGGGGAAGGACCTGATCCTCACCATCGAGGACACGGGCGTCGGGATCCCCGAGGACCAGGTGCGGCACATCTTCGAGAAGTTCCGCCAGGTGGACGGCTCCTTCACGCGCACCAAGGGCGGCACGGGCCTCGGCCTGGCGATCGTCCGCGAGCTCTCGCGCATCCTCGACGGAGACGTCGACGTGAAGAGCCAGATCGGGCGCGGGACGACGTTCTCGATCCGGCTCGCGGGCGCGATCGAAGAGGGCGTCGCGCCGCGCAAGAAGAAGGACAGCTCCGAGCCGGCCATCCAGTCCCTGGACCGGCCCGCGCGGGTGCTCGTCGTCGACGACGATCCCATGGTGCAGCAGCTCGTCGCCTCGCGGCTGAAGGAGGACGGCACGACCGTGCTCGTCGCTCCGGACGGCGTGGAGGCGCTGCGGCTCGTGCGCGAGGAGCACCCGGACGTGGTGCTCCTCGACATCCGGCTACCGAAGCTCGACGGCTGGTCCGTGCTCTCGACGGTGAAGGCCGATCCGGCGCTCCGCCACATCCCCGTGGTCATCCTCTCGGTCGAGGAGGAGCGCGGGCGGGGCTTCTCGCTCGGCGCCTTCGAGTACCTGGTCAAGCCCGTGGAGCCCGACCGGCTCGCGGGGGTCGTCGGGGCGGCGATCACGCCCTCGGCGGGCGAGGTGCTCGTCGTCGACGACGACTCGGACACGCGCGAGATGGTGCGGCGGCGCCTCGAGAAGGAGGGCTTCGCCGTGAGCGAGGCCGGCAACGGCGAGGACGCGCTCCTGCGCATCCGGGTGTCGCCGCCCGGGCTGCTCGTGCTCGACCTGATGATGCCGGGCATGGACGGCTTCGAAGTGCTGCAGCGCGTGCGCGCCGCAGAGCACGACTTCCCGGTCGTCGTGCTGACGGGCAAGGACCTCACGGCCGAGGACCGGCAGACGCTGACGGCCGGCTTCGCGAGCGTGATCCGGAAGAACGGCCAGTCCATCGAACAGCTCGTCGACGAGACGCGGCGCTTCGTGAAGCGGCGGCGCGAGGTGCGGGCGGCGACGCTGCCGCGCGTGCTCTACGTCGAGGACGTCGCGCAGAACCGCGACATCGTGCGGCGCTACCTGAGCGGGGTGGTGCAGCTGCTCGAGGCGCAGGACGGGGAGCACGGCCTCGAGGTGGCGCGGCGGGAGCGGCCGGACCTGATCCTCATGGACCTCTCGCTGCCGCGCCTCGACGGATGGAGCGCGACCCGGCAGCTGAAGGCGCAGCCGGAGTTCGAGCCCATCCCCGTCGTGGCGCTCACGGCCCACGCCTCCACCGAGGACCGGGACCGGGCCATGGACGCCGGCTGCGCCGACTACCTGACGAAGCCCGTCGAGCGCTCGCAGCTCCTCAAGACCATCCGCAAGCATCTGAGACCGACCCGATGAAGGGTTTTCGGACACCGACCGGTGGCATCCGCGTGGACCGCGTGTCCCGTGCGCCGGGGAGGAAGAACGCGATGGAGACCATTCGCCTCCTGATCGTGGACGACGACGAACAACAGCTCGAGCTGGTGCGACGCATGCTGTCGAGCCAGGGCTTCGAGGTGCGCACGTCGTCGTCGCCGATCGGGTTCTCGAATCTGGTCCGGGACTTCGATCCCGGGGTCATCCTGATCGACGTGAACATCCCGGCGCTCTCGGGCGACCGGCTGGTGAGCCTGGTGCGGAAGAACACCCGCTCGAAGGCGCGGCTGGTGCTCTACTCGTCCGCCGATCAGGAGGAGCTGCGGCGCCTCGCGACCCAGGTCGAGGCGGACGGGTGGATCCCGAAGGGGCTCACGGCGGACGAGCTCGCGACGCGGGTGCGGTCCATCTGCACCTGAGCCGGGCGCTCTGCTCCGACGAGCCCGGGGAGCTGCGGGCTAGGCGCGGACCGGGCTCATGGCGCGCGTGCTCGGGGGAGCCGCCATTGACCGGTCCGGTGGGCGTGGCTACCGTGATGGGAGTCCCTCTGCGGGACCCGTGAGGACGAGACACGAATCCCTGACTATGTCGACCAGGGGGCTTCATCGGCCGTGGTGAGCAGACCCGGCTAGCTTCATCGGGAAGCCTGAAGCGGTCCGAAATCGGCTCCCACCTACTGAGTACGGTAGGGGTTCGACTCAACCACCCACGATCTCCGCGGTAAGGACGATTCACGAAGAGCCGGCGATGCCCTCGCCGGCTCTTCTTTTTCGGCGCGGTTCCTGTGCGCGAGACCCCTTCCGCCGGTCTCCGCCGGTTCGCGCGGGCTCGTTCGCGGCCGTCTCTTTCGAGCCGTCGGTTCGCGCAACGTCTGCATCCGCACGCCGGCCTGCCCGTGCGCGGGTCTGCTCGCGCGCCTGCCTCTCCGACACGCGCGGACCCGCATCCCTCTGCGCTGCGCGCCGAGTCGTCCGTCTGCGCCGCGCCGGGGCTGGCCTCGGCGCGGCGCTCAGCGGCCTTCGCGGCCGAGCCAGGGGACGTCCTTCACGCCCGCCTGGTCGTTCGCCACGCGGGCGAGCACGAAGAGCAGATCGCTGAGCCGGTTCAGGTAGCGGAGCAGGATGGGGCGGACCGCGTCTTCGGTGGTCAGGGCGACCACGCGGCGCTCGGCCCGGCGGCAGACGGTGCGCGCGAGGTGCAGGTGCGCGGCGGCCGGCGTGCCCCCGGGGAGGATGAAGGTCTCGAGCGGTGGGAGGCTCTCCTGGTGCCGGTCGATGGCCTCCTCGAGCCGCGTCACGGCCGGCTCGTCGATGAGGGGCATGCTGCCCTTCTCGCGGCGGCCCGGCGTGGAGGCGAGCTCGGCGCCGATGTCGAAGAGCTCGCACTGGATGGCGGAGAGGAGCGTGTCCAGCTCGTCGCTGTCGAGCTGGCTGCGCACCAGGCCGAGCGCGCTGTTCAGCTCGTCGACCTCGCCGTAGGCCCAGACGCGCGCGCTCGTCTTGGACACGCGCTCACCGCCGAAGAGGCCCGTGCGCCCCTCGTCCCCGGTCTTCGTATAGATCTTCACGCCGTCTCTCCCGTGTCACCGAGTCGCGTGCCGGGCGAGACGCCTCGTCCGGCGAGAAAGGTCGCGGCGGGCAGGCGCTTGCGGCCCGCCTCCTGGAGCTCGTCGATGCCGACGACGCCCTCTCCGCAAGCGACGCGCAGGCTTTCGGGGTCGTCGCTCGCGAGCACCTCGCCGGGGGCGCCGGCCTGGCCGGCCTCCTCGAGCACGTGGGCCCGATGGAGCTTGAGGCGCTCGCCGTCCTTCGTGGTGAAGGCGCCGGGCCAGGGGGACATGCCGCGGATGTGGTCGTGCACGGCGCGGGCCGGCTTGGACCAGTCGACGCGGCCGTGCTCCTTGGTGAGCAGGCCGGCGTGGGTCGCGCCCTCGGGCTGCGGGCGGGGCTCGAGGCGGCCGTCGACCCAGGCGGGGAGGGTGCGCTCGAGGAGCTCGGCGCCGAGCGTGGAGAGGCGGTCGGAGAGCGTGCCGGCGGTCTCGTCCTCGGCGATGGGGGTCTCCTCCATGGCGAGGATCGGGCCCGTGTCCATGCCCTCGTCCATCTGCATGAGGGTCACGCCGGTCTTCGGGTCGCCGTGGACGATGGCGTGGTGGATGGGCGAGGCGCCGCGCCAGCGCGGCAGGAGGGAGGCGTGGACGTTCACGCAGCCGCGGCGCGGAGCGTCCAGGACCGCGCGCGGGAGGATGCGGCCGTAGGCGACGACGACGCCCACGTCGAGGTCGAGGGCGCGGAGGCGCTCGGCGAGGTCCCCCTTTCGCACCTTCGTGGGCTGCCAGACCTCGAGGCCGAGCTCTTCGGCGGCGACCTTCACGGCGGGCTTGCGCAGGCGCATGCCGCGTCCGGCGGGCCGGTCGGGCTGGCAGAGGACGACGGGCACCTCCGCGAAGCGGGCGAGGGCGCGGAGGCAGGGGACCGCGAAGTCGGGGCTGCCGAAGAAGGCGGCGCGCATGGAGCGGACCTACCGGCAGCGCGGCGGGAGCGCAAGGGCGCGCGGCAGAGAGGGGAGACGCAGGCGGGGGCGCCGGCGCGCGGCGGTCGCGGACCGGCGTGCCGCTCAGACCGCGCCGTACAGACCGTGCTGCTCAGAGCGTGCCGCTCAGACCGTGCCGCTCAGACAGACGCGCGCGACTCGGTGGCGGCGCGCTTGAGCATCTGCCGGTGGAGCATGCGGCGGCGGAGGACGCCGAGCCGATCGATCATCAGCTTCCCATCCAGGTGGTCGTTCTCGTGCTGGATGGCGATCGCGAGCAGGCCGTCGGTCTCGAGCTCGAAGGGCTCGCCGTGCTGGTCCTGGGCGCGGACACGCACCCGGGCCGCGCGCTGGATCTCCTCGCGGGCGCCCGGGAAGGAGAGGCAGCCCTCGTCGAAGGCGATCTCCTCCTGGAGCTCGAGGATCTCCGGGTTCGCGAAGACCCGGAGCTGGCTGGGCTCGTCCTCGCCGGTGGCGACGTCGATGATGAAGACGCGGAGGGAGACGCCGATCTGCGGCGCCGCCAGCCCGACGCCGGGCGCCGCGTACATGGTCTCGGCCATGTCCTCGATGAGCTGCTGGAAGTCCGCGCCGAAGTCCTCGACGGGCTTTCCGGGGATCCGGAGACGCTTGTCCGGGTAGTGGAGGATCGGTCGAATCGCCATGGTCCAAGGCTCGATCTAATGCTCGGCCCCGCGGCTGGCAAGGTCGGGGCCCGCTCGCGGCGGGGGTCTCGGGCGTCCGCCGGGGGGTCTCCGGGAGGCTCAGAGCGACGCGGCGTAGGCGGCCCGGAGCCGGGCGTCGGAGAGCACGTCCCGCGCTTCGTCGAGGGCGACGAGGATCTCTTGCCGGAGGTCTTCGAGGTCCTCGAGGCCGAGCCCGCGCAGGTCGAGCCCGTCGAGCTCGCGGCAGAGGCGGCGGTGCTCCTCGGCGATCTCCCGGGCGCCGGCGCGGGGCGAGAGCTCGAGCACGTCGAAGTAGGTGCCCTCCTCGGCGCGCCGGTGGAGCTCGAGGACGCGGCGGCGGACGGCGCTGATGGAGACGTCGCCGGCGGTGGTGCGGCCGACGAAGCGGATGGCGCTCGTGGAGGCGAGGGCGAAGAGCGCGCCGGCGATGCCGGCGCTCGCGGGGAGGCCGTAGAGGAGCTGGGCGAGGGGGCCCTCGGCGGCGGCCTCGATGGCCTCGACCAGCTCGGGCTCGAGGCCGAGGGCCGTGGCGTGCGCGTCGAGCTCGGGCGTGGGGACGAGGCGGGCGTCCGCGTCGACGCCGAGCCAGCGGAGGGCGCGGCGGCGGCGGAGGCGGCGGCGGGCGCCCTCCGTGGCCACCTGGAGGAGCGGGCCGGCGATGAGGGGCCGGGCCGGGAGCTCGCGGGGGGCGTCGCGGACGACGAAGGCGGCCTCCTCGGCGAGGACCAGCTCGTGGACGAGGGCCTCGCGGGCGCGGCGGAGGCGCTGCGCGCGCTCGAAGGGATCGAGGAGGTCGCGGCGCACGGCGTCGTCGAGGAGCTCGCGGGCGGAGGCCTCGTCCTCGGCGGCGGCCTTCACGCGGCCCTCCTGCCGGAGGGCGCGGGCGACGCGGAGCAGGACCGGGCCGTCGAGGTCGACGAGGGCGCCACCCCGCACGGAGAGCACGACGCGGGGCCCGCCGGCGAGCTCGATGACCAGCTCGGTGGGGCGGCTGCGGCCGTGGATCTGCCAGAGGACGCGGAGGACGCCGCCCGCGGGGAGCATGCCCTCGCGGGTCAGGTCGGAGGCGCCGCCGGCCGTCGAGCCCGTTCGCGGCTCGCCGTCGCCGCGCTCGTCGACGGTGCGGGGGGTGCGGCTCCCGCCGGAGGTGCTCACGATCTGGGAGCGTGAGCTGCTTCCGCCGGCGCTCTTGCCGTCCTGGCCGGAGGTCTCGAGGGCGGAGGCCGTGACGGCGAGGAGGTCCGGCGCGCCGACGAAGGTGAAGGCCTCGAGGGGGTCGGGCTCGAGCGGGTCGAGGGGCATGGCCACCTCGGCGAGGAGCTCGTCGGGGACCAGGACGTGGGCCGGCTCGTCGCCCCCGGGGAAGCGGAGATCGAGGGCGGGCTCCTCGGGGAAGAGGCGGCGATCCGCTTCGCGGAGCATGCCGACGAGGCGCGGGGAGAGCTCGGCCGTGACGCCGGTGGGGACGGAGGTCGTCGGGGGGCGGGCCTCGGCGTCCGCGCGGGCGTCCTCCTCGGCGCGGGCCGTGGTGGCCTGGGACGAGGGGCGCGGCGGCACGGGCGTCGGCGGGGGCGGGGGCTCGCTGCGCGGGGGCTCGGCGTCGGGGCGCGGGTGGACGCCGGTGGAGTCGGCGAGGGCGAGGGTGGGCTCGGGGCCGAAGGCGGCGGGCTCCTCGTCGTCGAGGTCGAGCTGCATGGTGCGCTCGCGGACGGGCGGTGGCGCCTTGGAGGGGCTGGCCGGCGGCGCTTCGCCTTCCCAGCCGGTCTGCTCGCGGAGCGCCCGGACGAGGTCGGCGATGGCGACCGGGCGGCGCTGGAAGGGGGGATCGGCGAGGGCCTCGCGGGTGGCGTCGTCGAGGGGCTCCCAGCCGATCACGAAGAGGCGGCCGGCGAGGGGGCGGGCGCGCTCCGGGAAGTCCTCGAGGGAGGCCTCGGCGACGATGACGTCGGCGTCGGTGCTGGCGGCGAGGGTGGGCGCGTGGTGGGCGTCGAAGCCGGCCTCGGCGAGGGCGCGCACCAGCCAGGTCCCCTCGGAACCGGGGACCGCGACGTCCACGCGGGGCGGGTCGACTCGGGGGGGCGCGCTCACGACCGCGCAGCATACATGAGGTGGACCGCGCCACGACAACCCGTGCCCGTGCCCTTGCCCCTGCCCCTGCCCGTGCCCGCCGGTCTTCAGGGTCGTCGAGCAGGCACGTCGGGCACGGGGGGAGGGGACGGGGCCCGCGGGACCCCGCTCCGGCTCGCGCCCCGCTGTCGCGGGACGCTCCGCCTCCGCTCCGAAGCTCGCCCAGGA
>MDTG01214053.1_pt1 | contig 26188 bp, 20 predicted proteins | sample 811421 | NCBI WGS metagenome assembly MDTG01 (sample SAMN05326645, study PRJNA326480) | marine metagenome | isolation source: seawater | place: Pacific Ocean: South East | collected 2011
CGTTATTAAAGAATTTGATAAAAATAAAATAGATTATCTTAGGTACTCTTTTTTTGGAGGATATTCGCTTAATAACGAAAACATATTACCCTTCAACCCATCCAGATATTCCGAAATAAGCAAAATTGACATTGATTTCCATAGTCATGATCTGCTTAATAAACTTTCTCCTAATTACTTTTCTTTTGCTTTAGTTTCTATGGTCTCAAAAAAGCTTTTCGTAAAACTTCTCAAAAATGAAAATATGAAAATCAAGTTGTACTCAAATTTTTTTTCAAGAATAATGGAATTCTTATTTGACATCTTTACCATTAAAAAATTTTATTTTTATATTAATTACTTTTTAAAAAAAATTAATATAATTTTTACTTTCTTCGATCCTTCATCTCCGTTTAATCTTGAAAAAATAACTCTAGAAAGCAAAGAAGTATTCTCTCCCTATAGATTAGGAATCCTAAACAAAGAGCTTTTTGCAAATTTCGATGATGATAATACCGTTTACAAGTCATCACTAATTAAAAGAGGAATTTATCCTTTTAAAGAACAAAATCCATCAGAAAAACTGAAAGACTATAACTTCAAACCTATTGTTTACTATAAAAATTTAATTTCTGATGAAGAATTTTCTCTTCAATATTTGCCTTTAAAGGGGAGAATTGTAGACATCCCAATAATAAAAATTGAAGTTTTAAATGGGGAAATTGAAATTTGTAATAAAGATAAGCAATTTGAACTAGGGAAGGGAGATACCTCTATTGTATTTTCAAACTTATATCACAAGGTCATTTGTAAAGAAGATAGTAAAATAGAATTAAAAATTTTTGATCCAAGCCTAAAGAATTAATGTGAACTTCTTACAAAATTTAATAAATGTATGTTTCAGGATTTTAAATTTAATCTTCAGATTAGTATTTAAATTTTTACCTTTTGGAGAGAAATCAGATAAATTTTTTCATTTCTTTAGCTTCTTTTTGAATCATCGAAGATTTCCAACTAAAAAATCTTTGTTTAATGATGTGCTCTACCATTTTAAAGTTGGAAAAGAGTCTTCTTATCCTCTTCAAAGGCTTACTACTGAAAAAGATGGAGTAAAACTTTATGTGAAAGCAGTAATTGGAGAAAAATATAATGTTAAGACATTTAAGGTAATAGAGGATATTAATGATCTTTATTCTTTTGAATTTCCATATAAGTGCTGTGTAAAACCTACAAATTCATGTGGTGAAATTTTTTTAAGGAAAAATGGAGAAGGCATTCCATTTAAAACCTTAGAATCATGGTTAAAAATAAATTATTACAGGAAAACTAGGGAAAAAAACTATAAAAACCTTCAAAATAAATTAATTGTAGAAGAACTCCTAGAAGAAAGGCTTGGAGAGGGATTTTACGATTATAAAATTTTTTGTTTTCAAGGAAGAGTAAATTTAATTCAAGTTACAGTTGATAGATACATTAACAGATCTAGAGTTTTTTATAATAAAAATTGGGAAAAACAAGATTTTACTATTTCGGTCCAATTATATAAGGGTCAAGTCCCTAAACCTGATAATTTAGATCAAATGATTCAAATAGCAGAAAAGCTCAGCAATCCTTTTGGGCTTGTAAGAATTGATTTACTTTCCGATGGAAAAAACTGTTTAGTTGGAGAGATTACTCACTGTCATGGCCAGGCTCATGAGCCATTCATTCCTTTAAACTCTGAAAAGAAAGCTTCCGAGCTTTTTCTTTCGTTAAGCAAAGCTAATTAATGATTTTTGGATTGGTTAAAGGCTTTCTTTCTAATCAAACTTTTTTTTCAGTCTTATTTTTTTTAATAGCATCTATATTAACTATAGTTTCTTTTCAAAATTTTGAACCAATTTTAGTTAGTCTATTTTTTCTCTTAATAGGAATTCTTTTAATTTTTTTAAAAAACATTATTACGAATGGAAAAAACATAGATTTTTCATATTTCTTTTTCATATTTTCTGCTATGTATACCGCAGTTGGTATAGGAGCTTTTTTTTATAGTTATTTGGGAGATAAAGTTAATTTAGTAGACGCTTTGTATTTTTATGACATGTCGGTAAGCAGCGATTTTAAAGGAGATACTCCAGCAGAAATAAGAACTTTTACGGAAGGATCATTAGTTCTTTTCATATGGATAAAGATTTATGATTTCTTTAATAGTTTCTTTTTTGAAAAGGAAATTTATATTGGACTCCTCTCTAATGCTTTTTGTATAGCCTTATCGGGAATTGTTGCAATATCTTCATCGAGATTACTTTACGGACAAGATTCTTTTAAAGAGGCATTATTAATTTTTTTAATATCCTTTAATGGGATATTTCTTCTATTTTCAGGAGTTTATTTAAGAGATGCATACATAATTTTGGCTTTAGCTATAATTTATCATTCTTGGATAAAATATTTTACCTCGCCAAGTTTCTTGACTCTTATATATTTATTTTTAATAAATTTTTCTTTCACATTTATTCTTCCTTATATGAGATTTGAATATGGTTTAATTCCCATTTTCCTTACTCTCTTAGCATTAACATTAATTTTACTTTTTAAAAATACTGATGAAACAAAGAATCCAAAAAGAGGTTATATTGCATTTTTCTTATTTATTTTTTCTTTGGCGGGATATTATTATTACTCAGAAATCTTTTTAAATATTTTTGCACTTTCTGACGGGGTTGAATATATTTCTGCTACTGATCTTCTAACTTCAGGAAGAGAGGGCTATCAAGAAGGAACTCAAGGAGAGGCAGCTGCAAATTCTTTCGGGCTGTTTCTAACAAACTTGCCTATTTATCTTCAAGTATTTTTAATGCCCTTATATATGATTTTTTTCCCTATGCCATTTTGGGGAGGCTTTGAATCAGGATCTGCTTATGGTTTTTTTAAATCAATAAATGTATTGCAAATGTATATATTTATACCACTACTAATATTGTCAACCTGGCAACTAATAAAGAGAAAAGTAGAGACTAACCTTGGAATAATGTTCAACCATAGTGTTTTTTATGTTTTTCTAATGGCTGTTGCCCTAACAAGTGGCGAGGGTAGACATTTAGGGGGTTTTTGGATTCCTGCGTACTTAGCAGCATTATCTTTAGATTTTAATAATTTAGAAATTAAATCATCATATGCAAGCATTTTTAATGTTCTAATGTTCTTGATATTAGGAGCCCATTTATTATGGTTAATTTTAAAAATTATAGTTCTTGTAATATGAAAATCTAAAAAAATTAATCAAATGTCTAAATTAAAAAAAAAGAAAATACTAATGATTTTTGGAACCAGGCCGGAGGCAATAAAAATGGCTCCCCTTTATCATGAATTAAAAAAACACAAAAATAATATTTCTTTAAAAGTTTGTGTTTCAGCTCAACATAGAGAATTACTAGATCAAGTATTAAAATTTTTTGATATTAAAGTGGACTTTGATCTAGATATTATGAAAAAAAATCAAGAATTATCTGATTTAACATCGTCGTTAATTTCTAAAATAAGCTTAGTTTTAAAAAAAATGAATCCAGATTTAGTTCTAGTTCATGGAGACACCACAACTGCCTTTTCTGCCGCTTTAGCCGCTTTTTATAAAAATATAAAAATTGGACATGTAGAGGCAGGTTTAAGAACATATGACAATGAAAGACCCTTTCCAGAAGAAATTAACAGACAAATTGTATCCAAAATTTCAAGATGGCATTTTTCACCAACTGAAAATTCATTTAAAAATTTATTAAGAGAGAATATTCAAAAAAAAAATATAGTTAAATCCGGAAATACAGTCATAGATGCCTTATTTTTGGGATTAGAGAATATTAAATCTAATCATAAATTAAGAAAAAAAATTCAACTCTTTTACAAAAAAATCTTACCAATTGATTTAGATAAAGAAAAAGTGATCCTTTTAACAAATCATCGGAGAGAAAATTTAGGTATTGCTTTTGATAACATCTTTTCTGCGCTTTTAGAGTTATCCAGGGAGTTTAAAGATTACAATTTTGTATATCCAATGCATTTGAATCCAAAAGTTAAAAGACAGGCCATGAGAGCGCTTTCAAATGTTAAAAATATACATCTTATCTCTCCACTTAACTATCCTAATTTTCTTTACTTAATGAATAAGAGTCATTTTATAATTACGGATAGTGGCGGAATACAAGAGGAAGCTCCATCTTTAGGGAAGCCTGTTCTGGTAACCAGAGATAAAACTGAACGACCTGAGGCTGTTGAAAAAGGCGCAGTAAAGTTAGTAGGTTCAAATCCAAAAAAAATTATAAAAATGTCTTCAATGCTAATTAAAAACAAGGAATATTATAATTCTATGTCTCAAACTATAAATCCTTATGGAGATGGAAAAGCAAGCTTTAGGATTACAAAATTTATAATAAAAAATTTAAATGAACTCTAAAAATAAAAAAACCGTTTGTATCTATGGACTAGGATATATCGGTCTTCCAACCTTATTAGCCGTATCTAAATCAAAATTTAAAGTTGTGGGAATTGATAAAAATAAAAAAGTAATTTCAAACCTCAAAGAAGGGAAAGCCCACTTCAGAGAGCCTAAAATTGATAAACTTTTAAGTAAAGTTAGAAAAAATAAACTTGTTTCTTTTTCATCTGTTCCAGTAGAAGGCGATATTTATTTGATTTGTGTACCCACTCCACTTGATTCAAATAAAAAAAATCCTTCCCCTGATATGAAGTCTGTTTTTGAAATTATTTCTAGTATCTCGAAATTTTTAAAAAAAGGAGATATTTTAATTTTAGAGTCAACTTCTCCAGTAGGAACAATTGAACAAATAGGTAACTATTTGAAGTCAAAAAAAATAAATATTGAAGAATTGTCTATAGCTTATTGCCCGGAAAGAGTTCTGCCAGGTAATATTTTTCAAGAGCTGATTTACAACGACAGAATAATTGGCGGTTTAAATTTAAAATCGGCAAGAAAAGTGAAAGGTTTTTATAAAACCTTCACTAAAGGAAACATTTTTATATCCGATGCAAAAACTGCAGAATTATGCAAATTGGCTGAAAATGCATTTAGAGATGTAAATATTGCTTTTGCTAATGAACTTTCCATGATTAGTTATAAAGAAGGCATTAATGTTTTAGAACTAATAAAACTTTCAAATAAACATCCTCGTGTAAATATTCTTGAACCTGGTAGCGGAGTTGGAGGTCACTGCATTCCAGTAGATCCTTGGTTCATAGTTAATAAAGACAAAGAAAATTCTAAATTAATAAAAACTTCAAGACGTGTAAATGACAATAAAAGAGATTGGATTATTCAAAGAATTGAGCACGAGGCTAAAAAATTTAAGGAAAAATTTAATAAAAAACCTAAACTTGCTATTTTTGGAATGACTTATAAACCAAATAATGATGATATTAGAGAATCTCCATCAATCTACATTGCGGAAAACTTGCTTAAAAAAGGGCATCGACTTTCTGTTGTAGAGCCCAATCTTAAAAGACACAAGAATTATAAATTTAAATCAATGAATGATTCTTTAAAAACGGATGACATTATTATTTTTTTAGTCAGACACAAAGAATTTTTAGGACTTAAAAAATTTAAAAAAAATCATATCATCTTAGATTTTTGCAATGCTTTGAATTAATGATGTTGCCTAAAAAGAAACTAGCTATTTTTGATTTTTGCGATACCTTAGTTTCCTTTCAAACTGCCGATGAATTTACATTTTTTGTCGGCAAAAAAAAGGCAGTCTTCAAGTTTTATATCTTGAGATTCTTGCAATTAGTTTTGAAAATATTTCCAGCTATTACTAATAGGATAAGTTTCAAAAGAATTTATTTATGGCAACTTAGGGGAATTAAAATAGATGAAATGAAACTTTTAGCTTCAGAATTCTGCGATAAAAAGTTAATTCCGAATATTAATGAAAATATTCTTGGAAGATTTAATAATCACATTGATAAAGGAGAAAAAGTCATAATTATTTCTGGAGGATATTCTGTATATCTCAAAGAATTTGCAAACCGTTTCGCCAAGGTAGAAGTAATTGCTTCTGAACTCAGAATTAAAAATAACTTTTATACTGGATCTATTGAGGGTACAGATTGTCTTGGCATTGAGAAATTAGAAAAATTGAATAAGCAAATTAAATTGGAAGAATATAATTTAAAAGATTCATCAGGATACACAGATTCGCTTTTAGATCTTCCTTTAATGGAACTATTTGGATTGAAGCATCTAGTCGATATTGGCCAGAGAAAAGATTGGGCTGAAATTTTAGGATGGGAAATTATTCAAAAATAAGAATATTAATTTATTTTAAATGAAGATTTTTCTGATAGTAGATTCTCTAGGAGGTGGCGGAGCAGAGAGAGTTTCGTCTATTTGGTCTAAATATTGGACTAATAACGGAAATGAAGTAACTTTTGTTATTATCTCAAAAGGAAATGAATTATTTAATATCGATAAAAATATAAAAAAGATTTATCTACCCAGTTTATCCCCTTATTTTTTTAAAAACATTAATAGAATTTGGCATTTAAGAAAAATTTTAAAAAGGGAAAAACCTGATCTATTGATATCCCTAACCACAGGACCTAATTTGTTGTCCATAGTGGCTAATTTTTTTTTAAAAATTAGACTAATAATTACTGAACATACTTTTCCTCCGATGGAGCCCCTAAGCATTTTTAAAAGAATCCTAAAAAAATATCTTAGTTTTTTTTGTTCGGAAGTAATTGTTCTGACAGAGGACTCAAAAAAATGGTTTGAAAATAATTGTTATGCAAAGAAAATAAGGATTATTCATAATCCTATAGAAGTCCCAATACCATCATCAGATCCTCTTTTAAGAGTGCCAAAAAAAGATAGTAAAATAATCCTTAATTGTGGAAGATTAAGTTACGAAAAAGGCCATGATCTGCTCATTGAGTCTTTTAAATTTTTAGCGGATGATTTTCCTGACTGGAAATTATTTATTCTTGGAGAAGGCAAAGAAAGAACAACTTTAGAAAACATAATTTCTGATTATGGCCTTTCTAAAAGAATTTTTCTTCCAGGCTGGGCAGGAAATCTTGACGAATGGTATAAATATGCAGATATATTTGCATTTAGTTCAAGATTCGAAGGTTTTGGAAATGCCTTAGCAGAAGCAAAAATGTATGGTATTCCATGCGTAAGCTTTAATTGCACTTCAGGTCCAAAGGAAATTATAAATGATGGCTTCGATGGATTCTTGGTTAAACCAGAAAATCATGTTGATATGGCTAACTCATTAAAGGCTTTAATGGAGAATCCTAAATTAAGAGAAGAAATATCAAATAATGCTATTTCTTCTGGTGATAAATTTTCGGTATCTACAATAATGAGAAAATGGGATAATGCGATACAAAGCAAAGATTAATTTCTTTAAATCTTTAAATAATTAAAATTATGGACCATTATGACCTAAACAAGCTTTTACAATTAAAAAAAAATGCTGGGAGTCATAGTCCTTCAATACAATCCATAATTAATGCTCTTGGCTATGATCCGGTAAAAAGTGATTTTTGTTATTTATCAAATCCTTATGCTACAAAATTAATAACAGATAGACTTATAAACATATTGGATAATGAAAAGCTCGTAAGAATGATTGAATCTTATCCTGCTGATTCAACTTATGTTTCAAAAATCCTTTCAGAAATAGAAGATTTAAACTCAGAATTTATGGTAACCGGAAATGGAGCGGTTCAATGCATTGAATGGGTTTGCGATGGTTGGGGTATTGAAAAGCTTTTGATTCCAAAGCCTACATTTTCTACTTATTATGAACTTTTAGAAAACAAGTTTATTTTTACGCAGGAAAACACTATTAATAAAATTTATAGTGCAGAAGACCTTATAAGGGAGGCAAAAGATAAAAAATGCGATTCTATTTTAATCATTCAGCCAAATAATCCAACAGGTTCTCATTTTGAGGTAAATCAACTCTCTGAACTAATAAATAATTCTGAAGGCTTAAAATTAATAATAGATGATAGTTTTTGTCACTATCTCGACAATTATTTTGAGTATAGAAAAATTAGAAATAATGCAAACGAAAATGTAGTTTTTATAAAATCTTTAGCTAAGGATTTTGGAGTTGCAGGAATAAGACTCGGATATCTTTACTCAAAGAATAAAGATCTATTAGAGTTTTCCAGGAGAAAAACGACGTGGAACCTTAATAATTTTGCTATTACTATTTCTGAAATTCTTGCTGATAAATCTCTAATGCAAGAATATTGGGAATGTAGAAAGTTATTTATAAGTAAAAAAAAGTTATTCGAAAATTCACTAAAAACTATAAATAACTTGAAAGTTTATCAATCTATGGCGAATTTTTTTTTAATTCAGTCAAATATTTTTTCAGAGAAATTTGTTTTTAATTTTTTATTAGATTCTGGAATGTATTTAAGAACTATGGCAGATAAATTAGGTCTTGATGAGACATTCATAAGAATAGCAATTAGAACGGATGAAGAAAATGAAATTTGTTTTAAACAATTAAAAGATTACATAAAAAAAGTTGCTTAAGTTTTTAAAACTTTTTATTTAGTTTTTTATATGAATAAATTTTTATTACATATCATTTCTGGAATTATTAGAATTTATTTTCTTTTTAAAAATCATCGTCTTTTTAATTTTTTATTTTTAAGTGCTTCTGACGGAGACTTCATTATTTTATCTCCTGAGTTATATCGCCCAAGATACTTGGCTGGAGATGGAATTATTAAAGATCTACATAACTATAATTCCCTTAAAGATAAAGGTAAAAAGGTTGCCGTAAAATCTAATTTAAAAAATATAAATTCAAAAAATAAAAAAAGTATTCTTTTTCAGGGATCTAAGTTTTTAAATACTATGGGATTTGATGACCATAGCTCAGCATTAAGGTCTATTTCTAGACAAGCGGTAAAAGAATTTGACAAGGTTTCACCAAATTTTCATGAAGCTTGCCTTTGGGAAAATAAAGGCTATATGCATGAAGTATTTGAAAAAAATGATATTCCTTCTCCAAAAACCCATGTTATGAATATTACTAATTACTCTTTTAATGAACTTGCAAATATTTTAAATGAAAAAGTTTTTTTAATAAAAAAATTAAACTCTCGAAGTTCTGAAGGAATTTATAAGATATCTTCTAATCAAGATTTAGAAAAGGCCAAAAAAGATCTTAACTTGTCCAGGGATGTAATTTTACAAAAATTAGTAAATATGAATAAAGATCTTAGAGTGATTATAGTAAATGATGAAATCGTTCTTCATTACTGGCGAATAAATAATCATACTGAATGGAAGCCTACATCCACAAGTCATGGAAGTTCTGTTGATTTTGATTTTTTTCCAGAAAAGTGGAGAAGCTTTATTATGAAAGTTTTTTATAAACTCGAGATAAGAACAGGTGCTTTCGATATTTGTTGGGAGGCAGACGATTTATCCTCAACACCCCTTTTTTTAGAGGTAAGTCCATTATATCAACCCAACCCAAAACCAATTGGTTCAAAATCATTAAATTATGGTTTATGGAAAAAATCCTTAAGTTTTTTTAAAAATGGTTACATAAATCAACACATTGAAACTATCAAAACTATTCAAGAAAAATTTATAGAAAGTTTTCTTAAGGAAAGATAGACAATATAAACTCATGGAATTTAATAAAAAGTATCTTTATATCGGAGCTGTTCCTGATGAAATAAATAAGCATCCAGGAGGTCAAGCTACTTCCGCAAACGGATTATTTCAATATTGTTTAGAAAAAAAAATAGAACTTGATGTAATCGATTCTTCTCAAACTACTTTCCCATATCCAAATATTTATAAAAGACTTTTTCGCTCCGTAAAGAGAAATTTAAAATTGTACAAAAAGATTAAAAATAATAAATATTCAGGTTTGATTATCTTTTGTGGAGATGGACTTAGTTTTATTGAAAAATCTTTTTCATGTTTTATAGCTAAATTATTCAAGACTAAGGCGCTACTTTTTATTCGATCAGGTTTTTTTATAGATGAATTACAAAACTCAAGATCAAAAAAAATAATATATAGAATTTTACTAAATATTCCTCATAAAATAATTCTTCAAGGTACAAACTGGCTAGATTTAATGATTACTTTAGGAATTAATAAAGAAAAACTAGAAATAATTCATAACTGGGCTAATAGAGAAATTACCATACAAAAAACACCAAAATTGAGTGATAACAAAGAGAAAATAAACTTTCTCTTTGTCGGATGGTTGGTTAAGGAAAAAGGTTTGGGCCAGATAATAGATGCTTTAAAGAATTCAAATATTCTTAATAATCAAAATTTTTCTTTTATTGGCGATGGACCCTTTAAAAAAAATTTGCTGGATTTAAAAAGAGATAAACGAAATATGAAAATAAAAATTCATGGTTGGCTGACAAATTCAGAAGTAATCAACTCTATGAAAGAAAATGATGTTTTAGTTTTCCCATCTCATGCAGAAGGTTTCCCAAATGTCATTGTCGAGGCCTTGTCTCAAGGAATGCCTCTTATAACGACCAATGTAGGGGGGATAACAGATTCTGCAATAGATAACAAAAACGCATTTATTGTGCCTATTAAAGATTCAAATTCTTTAAAAATTGCAATGGAAAAATTTGTTATTGATAAATCCCTTATTGAAAAATTCTCTAGAGAAAGTTGTAAAATATTTAGTATCAACCATCAGAATGAAAATTGTAAGAAAATTTTCAGTCTATTTTAAAAAAATGTCTAATTACAACTCAGGAATAAAAAATAGAATATTTTCTTTATCTCCAAAATTAGAAATCATTTTGAGAAGAATTTATTATAAAAATAAATTTATTCTAGAAGGATTAGCTAAAAATGCACAAAAAAGTAAAAAAAGCTCCTCAAAGAAAATAGATTTTTTAGAATTTATAGATTTTTTAAAATCCAAGGGAGTTAAGAATGGAAGTAACATTATTCTTCATTCATCCTATGCTCCATTTTCAAACTCTAATTTGTCTCCTCAAGAAATTATCAACTCTTTTCTAGAATTAATTGGGAAAGAAGGCACTTTAGTTATGCCAGCGATTCCATTCTTCCCTAATAAAAATCAAGTTCTAACAACAAAAAATATACAAGATAAAAATATTTATGAATACGATGTTCAAAACTCAAAAATTACAACTGGCGTTCTTCCAAAAATGCTTTTTGAAAGAGAAGATTCTGCGAGGAGTAGACATCCAATTAATACAATTGTCGCGGTTGGAAGATTAAAAGATGAATTGTTAAAAGACAATTTGGTTGGAAGTAATTCTATGCCTTGCGGAAAAGAATCTGGCTGGTATAAGTCGATAAAACATGATTTTTTTATAGTTGGCTTAGGAACAGACCTTATGCATTCCATGACATCAATACATATAAATGAAGATATTTCTGAGAATGAATGGCTAATAAAAAATTGGTACGAAGAAAAAATATTTTTAATAAAAGATAAAGATTTCACTAAAACGGTTTCTTTAAAAAAAAGGAAAGACATATGGGGTGCCCTATACTGGCCTGAGAGAACACAATGTGAGGATTTATACAAGGAGGGAAGAATGTCGGGAGAGATTATTCAAGGTATTAACATAGAAGTTGTTAAAAGTAGAGAAGTGTTCCAAAGCATCAAAGAAAAAGGATTTCCTTACCCTTACATATGGTTGCCACTAAATGAAAAAAATTTATAAAAACCTTAAACCCTTATTTTTCTTTGAAGAATCTTTATTTTTTGCAAATCAAAATAAAATACTCTTTCTGTTTGAAGGAAAGATAAATTTTTTTTGTGAACTTCCAAATAATTTTTTCTTTTTGCTTTTAAATAAATTTAAATATGTCTCAAGATTTTTTAGATCAAACGTCTGGAGTTCTAAAGTTTTCAAAGATAATGCTTACATTTGCTATGGAGGAGATCTGTATGCCATTAATTTACATTCAAAAGAAATATCAAAAGAGATTTCTTTTAAAAAAGGAAGAGGTCCTCTTTCTTTTTGCGAAATAAAAGATATAAAAGGGTTTGAAGATGGAATTTATTTTGGAGAATATTTTATGAATCCAAACTTAGAGGAAATAAAAATTTTTGGGAAAACAAATTCTTATGCTTGGAAAGATTTTTATACCTTTAAGAATGAATATGCAATTAATCATATCCATTCTTTAATACCAGATAAATATAATAATTGTGTATGGATCTTATCGGGAGATTTCAAAGACGCTGCTGCTATTTTTAAAGCTACAAATAATTTTAATAAGATAGAAAAAGTTATTGGTAGTGATCAAAACTCTAGAGGTGTCATAGCCTTTCCAACTAAAAAAGGACTGGTTTATGCTACAGATTCTCAATTCATAGAGAACACCATAAGAATTTTAACTTTTGAAAATAATAGGTGGCAATCAGAAGAGCTTTTTAAAATAAACGGCCCTGTTACTAATGGCTGTGAATTACCTGATTTCTATGTATTTTCTACTTCAACGGAACCTGGAGAAGAAAGCAAAAATAAAATTAAATCTTTTTTTGACAAAAAGCCTGGAGTTGGAATAAAAGAAAATGAATCCCAAATAATACTTTTATCAAAAGATCTAACAAACTTAAATGTTATTTACAGAAATCAAAAAGATTGGCTTCCGTATAGACTTTTTCAGTTTGGATCAATATCTTTTCCTCAAGGAGAAAATAAAAATAATAGAATATATGCATATCCTGTGGCATGTAAGTCAAATGATCAAAATACTGAAATAATTGATTTTTAATTTATAAGTTTATGTGCGGAATTACTGGAATCAATTTAGCTACCAAGGAAAATTTCGAACAGCTTGATGAAAATTATCTTGATAAGCTCAAAAAATCTATTAGTTTGATTTCTCACAGAGGCCCGGATGATAGTGGTACATTCTTCGACAAAGAAAATCAGCTTTACTTAGGACATACAAGACTATCCATTCTTGATTTGTCTCAAAAAGGACATCAACCAATGCTAAGTCCGTGTAAATCTTATGCGATTGTATTTAACGGAGAAATTTATAATTTTGAGAGTTTAAAAAATGAGCTTATATCAAAAGGTCATTCGTTTACGAGTAATTCAGATACAGAAGTTGTTCTTAAACTTTTCATGGAAATGGGTGAAAAAATGTTTCAAAAGCTCAATGGAATCTTTTCGATGGCAATTTGGGATAAAGCATCAGGAATTCTTACTTTGGCAAGAGATGGAGTTGGGGTAAAACCACTTTATTATTTTGATGATGATAAATATTTTTCTTTTTGTAGTGAAATAAAAGGATTAATTCCATTTTTAAAAAAAAATAATGTCATAGATTTTGGGAGCTTATCAAATTATTTATTTTTTTATTGGAATCCCACAAGAAATTTACCTCTTAAAGGAGTAAAAAAGGTATTACCGGGGGAAGTATTATTAGTAAAAAATGGCAAGATCATTAAAAGAAGTTCTTGGTACAAACTACCTAAGCCAAATAACAGGAAAAAAAGGATTGATAACTTAGAGAAAAAGTTGACAGATAAAATTAGGGAAGCAGTCCATTCTCAAATGATTTCAGATGCCCCTGTTGGAGCATTTTTATCTGGTGGTTTGGATTCAAGTTCTGTTGTTGCTTTTGCAAAAGAAGTAAATCCAAAAATAGAATGTTTTACTTACGATACTGGCGGAAATGAAAAAGGACTCGTCGATGATCTTCCCTATGCAATAAAAGTTGCGGATTACCTTAAAGTACCTCTTGAAATAATAAAAGTAGACTCGAATAAATTATGTGAAGATTTTGAATCTATGATAATTCAACTTGACGAGCCTTTAGCAGATCCAGCTGCTTTAAATGTAAAATATATTTCTAATTCTGCAAAAAAAATGGGCATAAAGGTTTTATTATCTGGAGCGGGGGGAGATGATATCTTTACAGGATATAGGCGTCATAAAGCAATAAAACTCCAAAATATTCTTAAATTTGTTCCAAAGCAAGCTCTCAACATTTTGGAAAATTTTTCATCTAGAGTTGATAATAATTATTCATTTTTAAGAAGATTTGCAAAATTCTTCAATGGCTCAAGTCTTTCTGGAAATGAGAGAATTATAAATTTTTTTAAGTGGAATAAAGTTGCAGATTTAGAATCACTAGTCTCGGAAGATTATAAAAATTATCTTAAAAAAGAAAAGATAGATTATGAGTTTTTGGACTTTTTAAAAAAATATCCCAATAATCTTTCTAATTTAGACAGGATGTTATTGTTAGAACAAAGATATTTTCTACCGGACTTGAATCTTTTATATACTGATAAAATGAGTATGTGTGAGGGAATAGAAACTAGAGTACCCCTTTTAGACACGTCATTAATAGAATTTGTTTCAACAATACACCATTCTGAAAAACAATCTTTTTTTGAAGGAAAAAAAATTTTTAAAAAAGTTATGGAACCTTTCTTACCCCCTGAAATTATAAGAAGACCCAAGGCAGGTTTTGGAGCCCCAATAAGAAGTTGGATAAAAAAAGATTTTCAAGATTTGATTGCAAAATATTTAAATAAAGAAAGTATAAAAAATAGAGGACTTTTTAATCATAATTCCATTGAAAAAATTTTGAAAAAAAATTTAAGTGGAGAAATAGATGCGAGTTATTTAATAATATGTCTCATGTCTATTGAAATATGGTCAAGGCACTTTTTAGATGAAATAAATAATAGTAAATAAGAAAATTTTTTACAAAAAAAATGAAACAAGTTATTCAAGATCTTAACAGCGGAAAAACTTTAGTAGAAAATGTCCCTTCTCCTATTTTACTTCCAAAAACCATATTAGTAGATTCAAAAAAAAGCTTGATTTCCCTTGGAACCGAGAAAAATTTAGTTTCTTTTGGAAAAGATAATTTATTAAAAAAAGCACTGAAAAATCCTGATAGGTTAATGGATGTATTTGAAAAAGTAAAAACTGATGGATTTATTTCTGCTTATGAGGCTGTTAATTCTAAATTAAATCAACCAATGCCTTTAGGGTATTGTAATGCAGGCACTGTAAGAGAAAGTAATCTTGATGAATTTAAGCCAGGAGATAGAGTTTTAACAAACGGTCCTCATGCAGGAATTATAAGGTCCTCCTTAAACATGACTTCTTTAATTCCAAATTCTGTAAGCTTCAAGGAAGCAACATTTGGAATTGTAGGAGCAATTGGATTACAAGGAGTGAGGTTAGCTAAACCTGAAATTGGCGAAACAGTAGTTGTAATTGGTCTCGGATTAGTTGGCTTGATGACAGTTCAAATATTAAAGGCATCTGGATTGAAAGTAATTGCCTCAGATTTAAATCTAGAAAGGTGTAAGCTCGCAGAAGAATATGGTGCAGAAATTATTCATATTAGCGATGAAACAGATTTAGTTTCATCTTGCTTAAATAAAACCTCTGGAGTTGGAGCGGATGCAGTTTTAATTTGTGCATCTACAGAAAGTAACGATTTAATTTATCAAGCTGCAAAGCTATCCAGAAAAAGAGGAAGAATAATTCTAATTGGAGTAGTAGGTCTAAATTTGAGAAGAGATATTTTTTATGAAAAAGAAATTACTTTTCAGGTTTCCTCTTCTTATGGCCCAGGAAGATACGATCTTGAATATGAACTTCTTGGAAAAGATTACCCAATTGAATACGTTAGATGGACTTCCAAAAGAAATATCGATACCGTCCTTTCGTTGATCGAAAAGAAAAAGATTATTTTAGATAAATTAATATCGTCCGAATATGATATTGAAAATGCAAATCAAGCCTATAAAGAAATTTTCAACGCTAATTCTATTGGAATCTTAATCTCTTACGATCAAGAAAACGAGATAAAAAAAGAAACAAAAAAAAGCAAGACAAAAGTAAAAATAAACAATCCTCTAAGACCATCAGTTGGCTTTATTGGAGCTGGAAATTATGCCTCAAGAATTCTGATTCCTGCATTTAAAAAGGCAGGATGTGATCTATCCATGGTTACTTCTTCCAGTGGTATTTCTTCCTATCAAGCTTCAAAGAAATTTTCTATTTCAAAAGCAACATCAAGTATCAATGAAATTTTAAAAAATGATGAAATAAATACTATTGTTATTTCTACTCAACACAATTTACATGCAGAGCAAGTAATAGATAGCTTGAATCACAAAAAAAATGTTTTCGTGGAAAAACCTTTAGCAATTAATTCTGAAGATTTAATGTTAATTAAAGACTCTTATGGAAAAATAAATTCTGAAGAGAACACAAATATTAAATTGATGGTTGGGTTCAATAGAAGGTTTGCTCCACAAATAAAGAAGATAAAAAATATGATAGCTTTCAAAGAAACACCGAAGATTATAAACATCACTGTCAATGCAGGTTATCTTCCTAATAATCATTGGATGAATAATTCAAATATTGGAGGAGGAAGGATTATTGGAGAAGTTTGTCACTTTGTAGACTTAATTACCTACTTAATGGACTCAAAGATTAAAAAATTTCAGATATCTTCTTTTGATAAAAAGTTAGATCCTAATTTTCAAAATATCTCTTTAAATCTTTCTTTTGAAGATGGAAATCTTGGCACAATTCAGTATTTTTCGGTTGGAGGAAAGGCTTTTCCTAAAGAAAGGGTCGAAGTTTTTTGTGATAACTCTGTATTGCAATTAGATAATTATAGAGTATTGAGAGGTTTCAATTGGCCATCTTTTAAGAAAAATAAACTTTTTAAACAAGATAAAGGAAATGTAGCCTGTGCTGAAGCTTTCGTAAATTCAATTTCTCTTGGAAAAGATAGCCCTATTAGCTTCGAAGAAATTTTCCATTCCTCAAAGATAACAATTGATATTTCAGAAGATTTAGCATCTTAAAATATCTTAAATGAATTTGTTGAAGACTTTAAAAAAAATCGGACTTAATAACTTATTTAAAAATCTGATATATAAATTAGAAAAAAAAATTCCTTTTTCAAATTTGCGCAAAATTTCTTCACAACTTGATTCCAAAGATTTTTTTAAAACTCAAGTATTTCAAAATCATAAATTACCCTTAATAAATAAAAAGTTCTACTTTGGTTGGTTATCTGAAGACCTCGATAAAATACCTGATTGGCATAGATCTTGTCTTAGTAATGAATTGTATGAATCTCCAAAAAAAAATTGGTATCAAATTCCTTTGCATAAAGAATCAATAGATATAAAGGAAATTTGGGAGCCCTCAAGAATGGACTGGGTAGTTAACCTATCTTTTAATTCTTTGAATGGAGATCTTTCTGCAATTAAAACTTTGAATTTATTAATTAAAGATTGGACCTTAAAAAATCCTCCATATAAAGGAACTAATTGGGTTTGCGCCCAAGAAGCATCTATAAGAATATTAAACCTTTCAACAGCTGCAATAATGCTCAATCAATTTGGTAGTAGAAATTCTTCCATAGAAACTTTTTTGAAATGTCATCTGAAAAGGATTCTGCCATCTTTGAATTACTCATCTTCGCAACAAAATAACCATATTACTTCTGAAGCTGCTGCATTATATATAGGAGGACTATGGCTCAAAAAACTTGGTAACAACTCAGGACAAAAATTCTATTCAGTCGGTAAAAAAGTTTTAGAAAAAAAGGTAGTTATTCTTGTTTCTGAAGAGGGCTGCTTTAGTCAATATTCCTTGAACTATCAAAGACTATTTGTCGATACCTGTACTCTTGTAGAGATATGGCGTAAAAATTCAAATGCAGAAAAATTTACTGAGGAATTTTATGAAAAAATAAAAAAATCTATAAGTTGGCTCTTAGATATAATCGATCCTATTTCTGGGGATGGGCCGAATCTAGGGGCTAATGATGGGGCAAAGCTATTTTCATTGGGAAATAATTATCGTGATTTTAAAAACTCCATTCAACTATCAAGTCTTGTTTTTAATAATGTAAAAATTTATGAAGACCCCTCTGCAGATTTATATACAAAAATGCTTAATATTGAACAGCCAAGGAGCATAAAAAAAGTATCAAAAAAAATATTTAAAGATTTAGGAGGGTTTATCGTATCTCAAATTAATGATTCAAAGTTAATATTTAGATACCCAAAGTTTAATTTTAGACCCAGTCAATCAGACATTTTTCACATAGACCTTTGGATTAAAAATAAAAATATCTTACTTGATAGAGGAACCTTTTCATATGTGCCATCCCTTGAAAAGGGAAAATTTTCAACAGTAAAAGGCCACAATACGGTACAAATTGGTGAAAAAGATCAAATGGAAAAATTCGGAAGATACCTTTATTTAGATTGGCCTGATGTTCAAAAAGAAAAAAAAATTATAGATGAAGCCTCATCATCTTTATTTCTTGATTATTCTTTTTTATATAGGAAAGGTGAATCTCACAGAAGAAAAATAAATTTTTCTGAAAATAAACTTATTGTTCAAGACAGTATTGAAAATACTTCAGATATTGCTACTTTAAGGTGGAACTTTCCATTTGGCTTGAAGATAGTTTCTGAAAATACTTTTATGAATGATTTAGAAGATTTTTTTATTTCCATTGAAGGTCATGAAGATGAAATAAAAATTTCAAATTCATATAACTCAAGGTTTTATTTAAAAAAAAATAAAATATTTACCTTAGAAGTGAAATTTAGAAAGCTGAATATCTTAACTTCAAAATTTGAATGGAAATGAATATTTTATATTTTCAACAACATTTCACTACAACAGAGGGTTCAGGAGGAACTCGATCATATGAGTTTGCTAGGTATTTAGTAAAAAAAGGGCATAAAGTGACTGTCGTAACAGGAAAATATAAAGGAGGAAAAACAGGTTTAGATGGAAAATTTGTGTTTGGAAAAAGAGAAGGCAATTTTCAAGGGATACATATAATTGAGTTAAATATTGAATATTCAAATAGGAATAGATTTCTTATAAGAACTTTTAAATTCTTTATATATTCAATTAGATCCATTCTTATTTCTCTTACAAAGCAGTACGATATTATTTTTGCTTCTTCAACGCCATTAACTGCTGGATTGCCTGGTATTTTTGCAAAAATTTTTAGAAAAAAACCTTTCGTATTTGAGGTTAGAGATTTATGGCCAGAACTCCCAAGAGAAATGGGAGTCATTAAGAATTCTCTTCTATTATTTCTCTTAGACATGCTTGAAAAAATAACTTATCTTAAGGCAGATACTATTATTGGGCTTTCTCCAGGCATAGTTGAGGGAGTAAAAAAAAGGGTATCTAAAAATAAGCCTATTTATCTTGTACCCAATGGTTGTGATATAGACTTATTCAGAAAGGAATATCCTTTAAAAGAAGACGAATCTTCTAACATTAAAAAATTTAAAGTTCTATATTCTGGAACTCATGGGTTAGCAAATGGGTTAAATACATTAATTGATGCCGCTGAAATTATTCAACGCAAGGGTATAAATAATATTGAAATATTATTGATTGGAGATGGAAGTGAAAAGGATAAATTAATTAAATTATCAAGAGAAAGAAATTTAAAAAACTTAAAATTTTTAGAAAATCAAAAAAAAACCTCTCTTGTTGAAATTATGAATTCTCAAGATCTTGGATTACAAATTCTTAAAAATATACCTGCTTTTTATTATGGAACTTCACCAAATAAATTTTTTGACTATATGTCTGCAGGATTGCCTGTTCTCACTAACTATCCTGGATGGATCGCCGATCTCCTGAAAGATTATGGTGCTGGCTATATATGTAATCCTGATGATTCAGAAGATCTGGCACAAAAAATATTTGAAGCAAGTAAAGATAAAAACATTAAAGAAAAAATAAAAGGTGCCTCAAATTTATCTGATAATTTTAATAGAAAAAATTTATCTCAAAAGTTTGAAGAAATATTAATAAAGGTAAAAGAAAATGATAATTAAGAGATTTGTAGATATCCTTTTTTCATCATTAGCTATTTTATTGTTACTTCCGGTTTTTTTTATTCTTTCTGCTCTTATTTTTATTTTTCTTGGACGTCCAATTTTTTTTACTCAAAAAAGACCAGGTTTAAGAAATAAAACTTTCAAAATAATTAAGTTTAGAACCATGAAAATTCCATCTGATTCTGAAATTGAAGATTCCCAAAGAATAACTAATTTAGGAAAATTTCTAAGATCCTATAGCCTTGATGAAATTCCAGAATTTTTTAATGTTTTAAAAGGAAATATGAGTCTAGTTGGTCCTAGACCTCTGCTCGAAGAATATTTAGAACTTTATTCGAAAGAGCAACTAAAACGTCATGATGTTTTGCCAGGAATTACAGGCTGGGCTCAAATAAATGGTAGAAATAATATTTCTTGGGAAGAAAAATTAGAATTGGATATTTGGTATGTCGAAAATAAAAGTACTTTTTTAGATCTCAAAATAATTTTCTTAACTTTTTGGAAGGTTTTGACCAAAAAAGATACTTCCCCAAGTAATAAAGTTACAATGGATAAATTCAAAGGAAGCAAAAATTAAATTATCTTCAAAAAATTTAATGAAAAATCTCAATATTTTATTCACTTCTTCAGGTAGGAGAGTATCTCTAATAAAAAAATTTAAAAAAACAATTCAAGAGTTAAATTTAAAAAGTAAAATTCATGTAACGGACCTTTCTCCCTTGGCTCCTACTGCACATATAGGGGAAAAATTTCATAAAGCAATTTCTGTAAGAGATAAGGGCTATGTAAAATTTTTAAGAGAAATATGCATCAAAGAAAATATTAGATTAATTATTCCCTTGATAGATGATGAGCTGGCACTGTTATCAGAGAATTATAAAACTTTTGATGACTTGGGTGTAAAGGTTCTAGTTTCGGATCATAAAGCTAATTTAATTTACTCAAATAAAGAAAAAACAAGTAATTTTTTTTTAAAAAATAATATCCCATGTCCTAAAACATATAGTTTTAAGGAAGCATTATCTTTAAAGCACGATTCATACCCTTTGATATTAAAACCTGTCTTTGGAAGTTCTTCAAAAAATGTCTTTAAACTTGAAAACAAAAAAGACTTGGAATACTTCTATCCAAAACTTGAAAAATCAATCATTCAGGAATTCATAATGGGAGAGGAATTTACTGCTGATACATATTTTAATTTTGAAGGAAAACTAAAGTGCGTCGTTCCACGAAGAAGATTAGAAGTTAGATCAGGAGAAGTTAGTAAATCAATAACAATTAAGGATGAAAGACTTATAAAAGAAATTTATAAACATTTTGATAAAAATAATCTTTTTTATGGATGTGTCACAATTCAGTGTTTCAAAGAAAAAGGTAATAAATTTAAGTTTATAGAAATTAATCCAAGATTTGGCGGAGGTTATCCGCTGAGTTTTATGGCTGGTGCAAATTTTACTAAATGGATTTTACAAGAAACATTTGGTTTAAAATCAGAAGCTACTCAAGATTGTTGGAAAGAAAATATTCACATGCTGAGATATGATGAAGAAATCATTCTAGAAAATTAAATGGCTAAATCTATTATTTTTGATTTAGACGATACTTTATATCTTGAAAGGGACTATGTTTATAGTGGATTTTTAGAGCTAGATAATTTTTTAAAGGCTAAATTTAAGTTAGATGGTTTCTTCGAAACTTCTAAGCAAATTTTTGATAATGGAGAAGCAAATAAAGTTTTTGATAAAGCTCTTTCTCAGCTAAATTTTTCTTATGATTTAGAATTTATAAAAGATTTAATTCATATATATCGCAATCACAAACCAAAAATTTTTCTTGAGGAGGATTCATTATGGGCCCTTAAGTATTATAAAAATTATAATCTTGGTCTAATAACAGATGGCTATATTGATTCTCAAAAAAGAAAAATTTCGGCTTTAAATTTAAAAAAATTCATAAACAAAATCATTTGTACAGATGAATTAGGAGGAAAAAAATATTGGAAACCTCATCCAAAGTCATTTGTTTCGATGCAAAATTTTTTTCAAAATGAATTTAATGATTTTATATATATTGGAGATAATCCAAAAAAAGATTTCATATCACCAAAAAAATTGGGCTGGAAGACAATTCAAATTGTAAGAGATTATTCTATTTATAAAAGGAACAATAAATTTATAATTCAGGATGCAGATTTTTTAATAAAATCACTTTATGAATTAAAAGATATAATTTGAAAGAATATGCCAAAATCTTTAAAATCCTGGCCTTCCTATACAAAAGAGGAAATAGAATCTGTTTCAAGGGTTTTATCTTCAAATAATGTAAATTATCTTTATGGAAATCAAGGAAAGTTATTTGAAAGGGAATTTTCAAAATTCACAAACAACAAGTTTTCCATTGCCGTTTCTAATGGATCTGTTGCATTAGATATTTCCTTAAAAGCATTGAACATTGGAAAAGGAGATGAAGTAATTGTTTCCCCAAGATCTTATATTTCATCTGCCTCTTCTGTAATCAATGTTGACGCCAAACCAATTTTTTGTGATGTTGATTCAAGCTCTGGAAATATAACAGCTGAAACAATATCTTCTAAAATTACTTCTAGGACTAAGGCTATTATCTGTGTCCATCTGGCAGGGTGGCCTTGCGACATGATTTCTATCAATAAAATTGCAAAACAGCACAAACTTTATGTAATTGAAGACTGTGCTCAAGCACATGGAGCAAAAATAAACAATCAAAGTGTTGGTTCATTTGGAACAATTGGAACATGGTCTTTTTGTCAAGATAAAATTATTTCCACTGGAGGGGAGGGTGGAATGATAACAACCAATAGTAAGTCCCTCAGGGAAAAAATCTGGTCTATCAAGGATCATGGAAAAAGTTTTGATTCTTTTTATAATAAAAATCATCCTTTTGGCTTCAGGTGGCATCATGAATATTTAGGCTCAAACTTCAGAATTACTGAAATGCAATCTGCAATCGGGAGAGTGCAACTTAAAAAAATGAAATTATGGTCAAAAAAAAGAAATGATAATGCAAAAAGCATAATCAATGTCTTAAATAAATTTCCAAGAATTCTTTCTGTTTATGAACCCCCTCTGAATATGACTCATGCTTATTACAGACTTTATGCATATTTAAATTTAAAAAACTTACCTAAAAGCTGGAATAGAAATAAGATTATAAAAGAGCTTAATAAACTTGGCGTTCCTTGTTTTTCAGGATCTTGTCCAGAAATTTACTTAGAAAAAATTTTTAAAAATCTTAATTTAAATCCTAAAAAAAGACTTAAAAATGCAAAGTTGTTAGGTGATTCTTCAATATGTTTTTTAGTTCACCCTACAATCATTAAAGAAGATATGGCCTATTTATTGGAAAAACTTGATTTTACATTATCTAAAGTGAAGTGATGGATTACTTTTGGGCTAGTTATGTTGGCAGGTGTTATCCAAAATCTTTTGTTAAAGATGATAGTTGGGCGCTATCAGATAGAATGCTCAAGCCAGGAAGTGGAGAAAGATTATTTGCATTAGCTTTTAAAAACTAATGATACTTAAAGCCATCCACAAAATTAGAAATGCTTTTGAGTGAAGAATTAATATCTCCAGATACTAGATTATTTAACAATTCATCTTTTAGAAAAATTAAATCTTTTAAGTTATAACTTTTTTCAATTCCTTTTTTTATCATAGGGTGATTTGTGGATTGAGGATTGTTACTTAATAAAAGCTCTTCATTTAACTTTTCTCCGGGCCTCAACCCTGAATATATTATTCTTATGCCATTTTCATTTTCTGAGTTTGCAACTGAGTTACCTGAAAGTCTGATCATTTTTTCAGCTAATTCTTTTATTTTTATTGGCTTTCCCATATCAAGTAAAAAAACTTCACCGCCTTTAGAAATTGCCCCTGCTTGAATTACTAAGCTTGCAGCCTCCTCAATTGACATAAAAAATCTATTAACTTCTTCATGGGTAACTGTGATTGGCCCTCCAGATTCAATTTGTTTCCAAAATAGAGGAATTACTGATCCAGAAGAATTTATAACGTTTCCAAATCTTACAATTGTAAATATTGTATTGTTATTTTTTTCTCTGGAAAATGCTTGTAAAGCTAGCTCAGATAACCTCTTGGAAGCTCCCATAATGTTTGGCGGATTAACAGCCTTATCAGAAGAAATTAAAACTAAATTCGAGATATTAAATTTTTTTGCAAGGCTACATAAATTGAAAGTACAAAAAAAGTTATTTTCTATAGCAGATATAAAGTTCTCTTTTTGCTGAAGAAGTGGAACGTGTTTATATGCTGCAGAATGATAAATTGTATCTATCTCGTATTTATGAAAGATCTTTTCTAATTCCTCGTGATTTCTTAAATCTCTTAATAAAAAATGCATTTTTTTAAAATTTTTAAAAGATACAAACTCTTGCTGAAGTTGAAATAAATTATATTCAGAAGAGTCTAGAAAAATAATATTAGATGGATTTAAATTGGCTACTTGTTTAGCAATCTCAGATCCAATTGATCCGCCTGCTCCTGTGATCAAAACAGATCTATTTGTTATATTTTGTTTAAGTAAATTAGGATCAGGACGTGATACCTCTCTTTCTAATAAATCATTAAGGCTTACATCCTGTATCGACAATTTTGTTTCTAATGCACCATAATTATAAGGAATTGTTTTTACATGGATTTCAAAACTTTCTAAAAAAGAAATTATTTTTAATCTTTCTTTAGGAGAAAGATTAATTATTGCCATAATTACCGTTAAGTTAGTATGTGTTTCTTTTATTTTTTTTAATTTTTTTCTGCCACCGAAAACTTTGAATCCTAGGATATTAAAGTTTTTAAGCTTTCTATTGTCGTCAATGAATCCAAGAATATTAAATTCACTATTTTGAGACAAATATGCTGCAGTTTCTCTTCCTGCCTGACCAGCTCCATAAATTACTATTGGTTTTGAAAGTTGTGCAGTTTTACTTGATAAAAATTCATATGCAATCATCCTAACAATAACCAATCCAAAAAAGACTACAAAAATGGCCATAATAGCTGTTTGAAAAGATTCAAAAAATGATTGTTTGTTTAAAAAGGAAAACAAGAATACTAGACTTGAAAAAATAAATATTCCTACCCATCTTGCAGAACCAATTAAGTTTGAAATATTTGAAGATCTAAAAAAGGATTTATATCCATTTAATGAAAATATAAATAAACAAGCAGCAAGGTTTGTTATAACTATTTGAATTAATGTTAAGTCATTAAATTTTGAAAATACTAAAAAGTTAGATTCAAAGTTATCAAAAAAGTAATCCAGAAAATTTGAAAATAAAAAAATGTAGTTAAAAGTTAAGATATCACTAATTATCAAAATAGCAGTTTTATTGTTTCTAGATAGGTTAGTTAAGTAATTTTTAATTTTTTCTCTCATTTTTAATTACTACATAATTTTTTAGCCTTTCATGACTAGGATATAATGAAGTATGCCTAAATTAAATAAGGTCGTTATTCCAATTGCTGGTTTAGGAACGAGAATGTTACCAGCTACAAAAGCAATTCCAAAGGAAATGTTACCAGTAGTAAATAAACCTATTATTCAGTATATTGTTGAAGAGGCAGTTTCTGCAGGATTTAAAGAAATAATTTTTGTAACTCACTCGAGTAAATACTCTGTTGAAAACCATTTCGATACAAGTTTTGAGCTTGAAGCAACTCTTGAAAAAAGAGTTAAAAGAGCTTTGTTGAAGGAAATTAAATCTATTTCAAAATTAAATATTTTTGTTAGTAGTATTAGGCAAGGGGAGGCTAAAGGATTAGGACATGCTATTTTATCGGCTAGATCTGTTGTAGGAAAAAATCCTTTTGCTGTAATTCTTCCAGACATGCTCATAAAAGATAATAATAAATTAAATAATCTTAATTTAATGAAAAAAACTTTTGAGAAAGAGGGTTTGTCTTCAATTCTAATTGGCGAAGCTTTAAAAAAGGATTTAAGTAAGTATGGAATAGTTGACTTAGAGAAAAAAAACGGAAGTCCAGTACTAATTAAAAAAATTATTGAAAAACCTTCTCAATCTAAAGCTCCTTCAAAGTTTTTTGCGGCTGGAAGGTATATTTTTAATAATTCTATTTTTTCTTATTTAGATGAAGTGAAAGAGGATGCGTCTGGTGAGCTTCAACTTACAGACGCAATCTCTGACTATCTCTCAGCGGGAAAAAAAATCTTAGCATTTAAGACCAATGGAAAAATATACGATTGCGGAGAAAAGATAGGGTATTTAAAAGCGATTTTAGACTATTCTTTTGAAGATAAGA
>MDTG01029554.1_pt1 | contig 26179 bp, 16 predicted proteins | sample 811421 | NCBI WGS metagenome assembly MDTG01 (sample SAMN05326645, study PRJNA326480) | marine metagenome | isolation source: seawater | place: Pacific Ocean: South East | collected 2011
AAGCTAACTACATACTGCTGTGGCTCATCGTGTTTTGTGGGTCAATATTCTATCAACTGGCAAACTGATCCAACACTGTTTGTCATACCTACTTTTAATGCCCCAGATACTATTGCTCTGGCTAGCCCAATAGAGACCACTACCTATCAGATTAATGTAACCGATGGTTTTTGTGTAGGAAGTGCCGCGGTAACTGTCTTCATGGATACAAGTATTTCGATTACGGATATTACTCCTGATACTACGTTCTGTGGTCCATTTCAAAATTATCCACTTACAACAAACTATACCTTCGGAACTGGCGGCACACCCCGCGTGACTTGGAATAACGTGACGCTTGGGGGGTATAATGGAATTCTTCCAAGTAGTCCATTTAGTCAGAACATCCTTGCTAATGGAAATCAAACGATGTCTTTTCAGGTAACTATCTCTGATGATCAAAATCCTGGTTGTGAAGACCGAGATACCGTAACCCTCACAGTACAAACAATTGCTGAGCCGACAAATGTTCTTGTTGTCGATGAACAATGCGGTGGAGCTTGCGATGGTTCAATCACTATGGACGGTTTAAACGGAACACCGCCTTACTCATATTCCATTGATTCAGGACTGACCTTTCAATCATCCAATACGTTCGATGGTCTCTGTCCAGACACTTACTATCTAATGGTGGGAGACCAAGTTGGACAAACAGGATGTAGTGCTGCCCAAGAATTTACGGTGAATGCTGCATCTTCTTTTGCATTGACGAGTTTTTCGGTTGATGGCTTTGACTGCACTGGTACAACATCAGGCTCAGTCACAGTGAATTACTCACCGGGACAAGGTCCATATAACATTATTGCAAATGGTAATAATATAGGTTCGATTAGTGCTTCGACATATACAGTAACTAATTTGTCGGCAGGAAGTCTGTCGATTCAAATCACCAATGCGGTTGGGTGTATTATTGACACCTTGATTCCGCTATCAGATCCCAGTGGTTTTATTGTGGATTCGGTAGTTGTGGATTCTGTATCTTGCAATGGGGGTAGTGATGGAGCTATAACTATCTTTTCTACAGGGGGAATTGGCACAATTGCATATGATCTTGGTAATGGTGTATCCCAAAGTTCTAATACGTTTAGTGGGTTAAGCGCTGGTTTATATACTGCGATTACATTGACCGATGCCAATGGATGTGAAGCGTTTGCTACCGGTCTTGTCGAACAGCCAAGCGCGCTAGCCTTAAATATCACTGCTATTATCCCCGTATCAGGTTTTGGTGCAAGCGATGGTTCTGTGCAATTCAATGCGAATGGAGGGACTGCTCCTCATAACTTCACTTTGGATGACCTATTATCGACTAATACACTTGCCTTCGATAATCTACCTGCTGGAGGTTATCTGCTGGAAGTTACGGACGCAAATGGCTGTGTCACGTCCGACAGTGTTTTTGTAACCGAACCCCTCCCACTAACACTACCTTCGGTTGACTTTGTGAGTATTGACTGCTTTGGAGAAAGTACAGGATCAATAACCCTGCAAGCTGAGGGAGGAATTCCGCCTTATAACTATAGTATAGACTGCGGTCTTACCTATCAGAGTTCCAATGTCTTTACAGGGCTTGCAGCGGGGACCTACTCGGTAACCGTTCAAGATAACATCGGTGATACGGTTGCATGTCAATCCGTTGTTTTATCGGAAAATCCGCTCTTATTCATCTCAAGTGTTCGTACGGATAGTGTGTTATGTGAAGGGGATAGCGATGGTCAAATAGAGTATACCGTCCAAGGCGGTGAGGCACCATACACCTACACTATGATAGGGGTTCCAAGTCAAAGTAATGGCTTGTTTACGGGGCTTCCTGCTGGGAATTACCTTACAACTATAACCGACGCTGTTGGTTGTACGATTGATACCGCTGCAACCATAGGTGCACCCGTCCTTTTAGAAATTGATGTTGTCCGTACTGTAGATCTCTCTTGTTTCGAGTCAGACAATGGTGAGATTGAGGTGTCTGCTCAAGGCGGTAGTGGCATACTGACCATAGAATTGGAAGAGCTAGGTTTGACGGGCAATGTATTTAATGCCTTACCCGCTGGTCTCTACATTGCCACTGTAACTGATGGGAATTTATGTGAGGCCTCAATACAAGTTGATATTAGTCAGCCCAATGCAATCGATGCAGACTACTCCACAGAAGATATAAGTTGCTTTGGTTACCAAGATGGCCGTTTAGTAATCAATGGAGTTTCAGGAGGCAGTGGGAGTTATTCTTTAGCATTTAATTCAGATACCATCATTTCGAACTTATCCTCAGCTGTAATTGATACATTGGCTACGGGCTTGAATGTCTTCACAATTATTGATGCCAACGACTGTCCTTTAACCTTAATGTTTACTATCGACGAGCCAGAGGCATTAAACGCAGTGCTTGATGTACGTGATCCAAGATGTCAAGGACAGGCTAATGGAATGGTTGATTTTACGGTTAGCGGTGGGACAGGGCCTTTCAATGCATTTGTTCTTGATCCTTCAAGTGGGGACACAAGTATTTCCACAGGGTTAACGGTTACGGGTCTGATCGGAGATGCAACGTATGATCTAGGAATATTAGATGCCAATGGTTGTGTATTGAGTGATGAAGCAACTTTGGTCGATCCTTCTTCAGTTGATATTGTTAGCTACACGATAAATAATCCAGGCTGTTATAACCAGGCATCAGCATCTGTTGTTATCGATTCAATTACGCCAGGTTACATTTCGGATTACACCTTTACACTAGTGGGTACAGATCTTTCTTCAAATAATGGCATGATAGAAGGAGCTACGTCGGGTATTTACTCTTTAACTGCTTTCGAAAATATTGGAGGTTGTACAGATACTTTAGATGTGTATATAGGTGAGCCAGCACCTCGATTTTTAGAAACTTCACCGGACACTGTTGTAACGCTAGGAGAAGCGTTAGAGATTTTTGTAGGCGACGACTTTCAATACTACTCATGGTCTCCTAATACAGGACTCAGCTGCTCGGATTGTATTAACCCCACCGTTCTTGTTTATGAAGATGTAACTTATGAAATCATTGCGGTAGATAGCAACGGTTGTGTTAATGAAAACCTTGCAACGATTTCTGTTAAGGTGGATGACGAGTTGGCCTTATTTGTCCCTGACGCCTTTACTCCTAATGGCGATGGAATGAATGATGTACTATTGGTCTATGGAGTCAATCTAGTCGACGCTCAGATTTCAATCTATAACCGATGGGGTGAGCTTGTGTTCGCTAGTAATGCTGCCCATCTCGAAGGATGGGACGGCACATTCAAGGGTGTAAAACAAGAATCTGGGACTTTTTCCTACATTTTAGATGTTACCTTTCTCAATGGATACACCGATATGAGAAAGGGTAGTTTCTTGCTCCTTCATTAGAAGTGGATTAGATTCGTAAAGAAGTAGAATTTTATTTGTTTCTTCACTGAATGAAGGATGATAATACGCTCGCAAAATCAGTCTATTTTGATTATGATCTAGATGGAGTGCCTTCGGATAAGGTATTGGCTTTATACGAAGTAATGCTTACCTCTCGTCTTATCGAAGAGAAAATGCTCAGCTTGCTTCGTCAAGGAAAGATTTCTAAGTGGTTCTCTGGAATTGGGCAAGAAGCCATTTCGGCATCTGCTTCAGTCGGTATGCATGACGACGAGTTTATTCTTCCCATGCATAGAAATCTTGGGGTTTTTGTAGGACGAAATTTGCCGTTAGATCGTTTGTTTGCCCAATGGTTGGGAAAGCCGGAAGGCTATACTAAGGGGAGAGACCGTTCCTTCCATTTTGGCACGACCGAGCACAATATAGTCGGAATGATTTCTCACTTGGGTCCTCAGTTAGCCGTTGCTGATGGTATTGCTTTGAAACATGCCTTGGCAAAAGAGAATAAGGCTGTCTTAGTGTTTACTGGCGAAGGTGGTACAAGTGAGGGAGATTTCCATGAAGCACTTAATGTGGCAGCCGTTTGGCAATTACCGGTTGTCTTTGTTATCGAGAATAATGGCTATGGGCTTTCTACACCTACATCTAAGCAATATCGATGTGAAAAGCTCTCTGATCGCGGTTTAGGCTATGGGATTCCTTCCTTTTCTATCGAAGGAAACAATGTTATTGAAGTTTTTAAGCACATTACCTATCACGGACAGCGCTGTCGAGATGGGAAGGGGCCTGTGCTACTAGAATGTAATACGTTTCGTATGCGTGGCCATGAGGAGGCGTCAGGCGTTAAGTACGTTCCACAATATCAATTTGATGATTGGTCTGTCAAGGATCCTTTGGCGAACTATGAATTGTTTTTAGTTGAATGTGGCATTTTAACTGAAACGTCTATCCAGGAAAAGCGCTTGATTATAAAGGAAAGTATTCAAGAGAACTGGAATAAGGCCATTGGTTATGCGAATGTAAAGGCATCCACTGCACAAGAAATACAGGACGTCTACGCAATGTATAATCCTGTATCAGTAGTTCCTTCGCATAAAACCAAGGAAATGCGCTTTGTCGATGCTATTTCGGATGGCTTAAAAGAAGCTATGATGAACGATGATAACTTGGTTGTTATGGGCCAGGACGTAGGGGATTACGGCGGCGTATTTAAGATTACAGACGGCTTTGTCGAATTGTTTGGAGCAGAACGAGTTAGAGATACGCCTTTGTGCGAATCAGCCATTCTGAGTGCCTCCCTAGGATACAGCATTGCTGGCTGTAAGAGCGTTGTGGAAATGCAATTTGCTGACTTTGTTTCTTCGGGTTTTACTGCAATCGTAAATAATCTTGCAAAAAGCCATTACCGATGGGGGCAGGCAGCAAGTGTAGTTGTTCGTATGCCGACAGGTGCTGGGGTAGGGGCTGGCCCATACCATTCTCAATCCAATGAGGGTTGGTTTACGCATACGGCTGGGCTGAAAGTTGTTTTTCCTTCCTCCCCGCGTGATGCAAAAGGCATGTTGTTAGCGGCCATTGATGATCCAAACCCTGTGATGTTTTTTGAGCACAAAGCATTATATAGAAGCCTAAAGGATGATGTTCCCGTGGGTTACTACACGACGTCTATTGATCAAGGTGCTGTCATTCAAGAGGGTAGCGATGTAACAATCATAACCTATGGAATGGGGGTGCATTGGGCAAAAGAGATTGCCGAAGTATTGCATTGTGATGCTCACATATTTGATCTGAGAAGCCTTGCTCCGCTTGATTATGATGGAATTCGAAAGGCGGTGGAGGCCACGGGTAAAGTATTAGTATTACAAGAGGATGTAGAAATAGGCGGTATAGGCAGTGATATCTGCCGTTGGATTGGAGAGAATATGTTTGAAGAACTTGATGCTCCCGTGCGCTTTGTATCAAGCTTACAAACTCCTGTTCCTTTTCATCCAGATCTCGAGGCTAATTATCTAGCGAAGTCTCGACTAAAAGAAAGTGTGCAGGAGTTAATGGACTATTAATTTTCAACCCATTGGATGACCTCTTCAGCAAGAATGGAGGTTCTTGGATCAACCATAGCATGATACGTGCCATCCGCGTTGATAAGATATTTTTGAAAATTCCACCCAACACTTGTGCTCTCTACACCATTTTGATCTTCTGAAGTTAGCCATGCATATATTGGGTGTTGTTTGCTTCCTTTAACGCTTATCTTAGCCATCATGGGAAAGGTTACCCCGTATTTCGCAGAGCAGAAGGTTTGAATGCTCTCATTACTTCCGGGTTCTTGAGAAAGGAAATTGTTTGCCGGAAATCCAACGATCACTAGGCCTTTGTCTTTGTAGTTGTCGTATAGTTCTTGGAGGTCTTTGTATTGAGGCGTTAAACCGCAATAAGACGCTACATTTACGATGACGACTTTTTTACCAACTAATGCTGCAAAATCAAAGGAATTGCCTTCAATATCTTCCACGGTGAACTGATGAATTGTATTCATAGGAATTGATTCATCAACATTTACGTATTCGCTAGGTTTCTGACCAGAGCAAGCATTGAGCATTGCAGAAAAAAATAATGCTGGTGCAAGAATGAAGAAGTTACTGTTCATTCTTCTGTAACACTGCAAAACCTCATAAGTTCACAAGGGATGTTTAGTTTCGAAGAAGGGCTTTATTAAGTTCCTCTTCCATGGTGGCCATACTATCATAAAGTTGCTCGTATGAATCAATTACAAAGTATTGTTTCTGAAAGTCATGCTTGTAATAAGGTGTATCAAAAATGTGTGACAGGTCGTAAGGATAGTGCGGAACATCTCGATCTTCAGTGGCAAAGATACTTTCGCCCGATGAAGACATAATTCCTGCGCCGTAAAGCTTGAGGTTTCCATGCTCCCGAATTAGCCCGAACTCGACGGTAAACCAATATAAACGGCTCATAAGATTAACTGCTTTCGGGTTATCGATATAACGAAGCGTAACCTCGGCCATTTTTTGCACAAAATCAACAAAGGGTTGAATGCTGAGTAATGGAACATGAGCAAAAATATCGTGGAACATGTCAGGTTCCTCTAAATACTCTAACTCCTCTTTACCCCGCAACCATGTCGTTGCTGGAAACTTTTTCGCTGCCAAAAATTCAAAAAACGGTTTATCATCTATAAGACCAGGCACTATAAAAACTTCCCATCCTGTAGAAGCCTTGAGGCGCTGATTGACCTCCTTAATTACGGGAATCTTTTCTCGCTCAAAACCGCAAAGTTGCAAGCCTTGAAAATACTTTTCAGTCGCTTTACTTTGTAGTATTGGTATTTGTGCATCATACAAGGATGTCCAGACCTCGAAATGCTCCTGAGTGTATGCCTCATAGTTTTGAGACATTGGTTCTAGCGGTAAATCGTAAGGTTTTCTGTTTTGGAGTTCCATCTTGAAAAGATACGAATTATGCTATGAAATCACCATATTTCTTATGGATTGTAAGGAAATGAAGAGTGGTGAACGTCAACTTTTAGTGCACCATTTAAGAGCTTATAACCGAAGGTGTACTCAACCTTTGCCTCATTGCCATCTAGGTCAGTAAAAAAATAGTTACCCATAGCAATAGCACGATTCTCTTCTAGAATCATCCCTGTGTTTTCAAAACGAACCTTAGTCCATGGTTGTATGGCAAATCCTTTATCTTCGCTACAAGCCCTGTCGCCACCTGCAATAAAATAGGACTTTGCTTCTGCTTTACTTGCCCGGAATTGTTCTGTAGCGCACTTGGTAGGTTTGAAGAGGACTGGTCCGTTCTCAAAGCTGTAAAGCTCATCAAGGAAGTTACTGGTAAATTCTTCGCATTCCGCTCGAGAGTCCTTAAGTGAGCCAATCTTTACTACTCCATTTCCCCAGGTATTCTGAGCGTTAAGTACTTGTTCTTTAGTTATCATAATGTTACATTAAAAGTGAGATAAAAATGTTTATTTGGTAATCGTGATTGATTTTCGTTGGGCTTCTTCGCGAAAATCTTGGAAGACATCAGCAATATCATTGTCAATGACACCGTCTCCTGTGTACACAACCTCTAGTGCTGATCCTTCGGGAAGTTCGTTGAGTGCTTTAATTAAGGATGCCTTACGTAGATAGGTTGCATGTTTTGTCAAGTGTAGTTGTAATTTCTTTGAATCTCCACCAACCTGTTCGAATACGATAGGCGATTTGAACTGCTTCCACATGATAAAGAAGACGGCGATAACAAGTCCTATACTCACACCCTTCAATAGATCTAAGAAAAGAATCCCTGCAATGGTGGCTAAGAAAGGAACGAACTGTACATATCCTTTTTTCCACATCGCGATAAACAGACTTGGTTTGGCAAGCTTATAACCCACTAAGAAGAGAATGGCAGCCAAAGAGGCAAAGGGAATCATACTCAAGAACTGCGGAATACTAAAGGCGCAAATCAGTAAAAGAAAACCGTGGATGATTGCCGAGTATTTTGATTTTCCGCCGGATTGAATATTGGCCGAACTACGCACAATAACTTGTGTAATGGGAAGTCCACCGATCAAACCCGAGATGATATTTCCAATCCCTTGCGCCTTTAACTCTCTATTGGTAGGAGTTGCAAAATGCTCTGGATCAAGTTTGTCTGTTGCCTCGACACATAAAAGCGTCTCAAGGCTAGCCACAATCCACAATACAAAGGCAGTCGTGATGATAGGATAGATTAAGCTTGTATCCTTAAATACGGATAGATCAACGAGTTGAAATTGTCCAAAGAATTTATTGGTGTAGGAAGAGAAGTCTTGCCCCCCACTAAGTAAGGCTTCCATGGATTCAGAACCGGGCATGTTAACATGGTGACCTGCAAGAAGTTCTAACATGGCTTGGCCTTTAAAGGCAACGCCTAACGCAACACCGAGGATAACCACTAAGAGTGGACCAGGCATAATTCGGCTCCATGCCTGACTTTTGACCCACTTGCTCTCATAGATGGCTAGAATAATCAGCGAGACGACAGTTATGGTAATAGGTCCGTAGGCAATCCCTTCAAGGAATCCAAGTTCTGGACCCCCAGCAACTTTGATTTGGCCTAGTGCATGGGGAATCTCTTTAATAAAAATTACAAGGCCGATACCTGATAACATGCCTTTGATTACAGAGTTAGGAAAGAAATAGGCAATAACGCCCATTCGGAGAAATCCTGAGGTAAGTTGAAGAACGCCAGCTAAGACTACAGCCCATAAAAAAGCGCTGTATCCGATTTCTCCGATAGCTGTGGCTACAATAACCGCTAAACCCGCTGCAGGACCACTAACGCCCAGTCGCGAACCACTTAAGGTAGCTACTACGATACCACCTATAATTCCGGCAATAAGCCCTGCAAAAACGTTGGGTGCATCGGACACTACGGCAATCCCTAAACAGAGAGGTAGTGCAACAAAAAATACAACAAGACTCGCAGGGACGTCTTGTTTCCAAGAAAATGAATTATTCATAAATTTTTAAGATAGATTTAACAAAACAAAATACTGTGTCTGTTAGATCAAGTCCGGAGGCGGAATTATGATATCGATGTATAGGTTGTGTTTAAGTTGATTAGCTCCTGCATGATCTGATAAATAAAGGGTAGGATTTGCAGAGAGAAATCCCATTTTCCGTTCAAGAAATTTTTCAGATTCCTTTTCCTCGCCCTCTTTTTCTTCTTGTTCGTTTTCTTGACTTTCCTTTTCCTGTCCTTCACTATTGATGTCTTCGTAGGAATCTGCATCGATAAGGGCGTAAGGGATTGCAGGACTTGTTTGGACAAACAAGAGTCCAATCAAACAGGTTAACAGTAGAAGAGAGTACCATCTCATTGCACAAAAATACGGTAAAGAATTGTTTGGATCGTGTCATCTTACTAACGTTGATTATTCGCTTAGCTCATGGCTTGTTGTAGCGCATAAAAAACATTAGATTGCGATTGATGAGCGACTATTGTCATTTACATAATCATACACAGTTTTCACTGCTTGACGGTCATTCGAGTATTTCTTCGATGATTAGTAAAGCCAAAGCAGACGGTCAAAAGGCAGTAGCCATCACCGATCATGGCAATATGTTCGGCGCATTTAAGTTTGTTGCTGAGGCAAACAAACAAAATATCAAGCCTATTGTAGGCTGCGAGTTCTATCTAGTGGAAGATCGTTTAAAAAAATCATTTGTCGGCGGAAAGAAAGATAAGCGCTATCATCAATTACTTCTTGCAAAAAACCTAAAGGGATATCAAAACCTTTCCAAACTCTGCTCGTTGGGCTTTATCGAGGGGCTCTATTCCAAATGGCCGAGAGTCGATTTTGAGTTAGTCAAACAATACAAAGAGGGTCTTATAGCAACAAGTTGTTGTATAGGGGCTATTATTCCTCAGACTATTCTGCATAAAGGGGAGGAAGCTGCCGAAGCGATGCTGTTGGAATGGGTTGATGTCTTTGGAGAAGATTATTATGTCGAGCTTCAGCGTCATGGTCTTGATGATATCGATAATACGGGCATGAGCCAGGAGGACGTCAATCAAGTTTTGATTCATCTTGCCAACAAGCACAATATTCCTATTATAGCGACTAATGATAGCCACTACACCGAAGAAGAAGATGCCTCAGCCCACGATATTTTATTGTGTGTAAATACTGGTGAGAGCAAGTACACTCCAAAAGGTCACGGTAAAGGATTTCGTTTTGGTTTTCCAAACAATGAGTTTTACTTCAAGTCTCAAGAGGCCATGAAGCAATTGTTTTCCGACGTGCCGAATGCTATTGAGAATACAATGGCAATCGCCGATAAGGTGAAAGGAATTCATCTTGAACGAGACTTACCTGTATTACCCAAGTTTTCTATTCCTGAAGGATTTGAATCAGAAGCTAAGTATCTAGAGTTCCTGACATTTGAAGGTGCAAAAAAGCGTTACGGGGAACCTTTAGAAAGTCATGTTCTTGAGCGGCTTGAGTTTGAGCTCAGAACCATTATTAAGGCAAAGTATGCTGGTTACTTTCTTATTGTACAGGATTTCACAACCGCAGCAAGACAACTCGATGTAAGTGTAGGGCCAGGCAGGGGATCTGCAGCGGGTTCAGCCATTGCCTATTGCCTTGGAATAACCAATGTAGATCCTATTAAGTACGATTTACTCTTTGAGCGGTTCTTAAATCCTGAGCGCGTATCTATGCCCGATATCGATATTGATTTTGATGATGAGGGTCGTCAGCGCGTTATTGATTATGTCGTTGGTAAATATACCAAGGACCAGGTGGCGCAGATTATTACCTACGGTTCTATGGCGGCAAAGTCTTCTCTGCGAGATGTTGGGCGCGTGATGGATATTCCTTTACAAGATGTCAATCAGGTAGCCAAGTCGTTTCCCGACCACCTAAGTGCTACGCTAAATAAAGTTTTGGCTAAGCAGGGAATAGATGAGAAGCTTAAGGGTAAACTCAACGCCAACCAATTACAACAGGCCGAAGAATTTAGGAAGACGGCTGCACGGCAAGATAAAATTGGTGAGATGGTTCGCGAGGCCAAGAACCTTGAAGGTTCTGTGCGAAATACAGGTGTGCATGCTTGTGGTATCATCATAACTCCTGAGGATATAAAAAACCTTATTCCGGTGACCACGTCAAAAGATTCAGACCTACTGCTAACCCAATACGACAACAGTGTTGTCGAAGAAGCTGGTCTTTTAAAGATGGACTTCCTAGGTTTACGAACGCTAAGTATTATCAAAGATACCGTGGCATTAATCAAAGAGGGACATGGCGTGGACCTCGATCCCGATGCGTTTCCATTAGATGATGAAAAAACATTTAAGCTATTTCAGAAAGGCTACACCAACGGCATTTTTCAGTTTGAGTCAGGTGGAATGCAAAAGCATCTCAAGGAGTTAAAGCCGGATTGCTTCGAAGATTTGATTGCTATGAATGCCCTCTACCGACCAGGGCCCATGGAATACATTCCTTCATATTGTGCGAGGAAACATGGTCGGGAAAAAGTGGAATTTGACCATCCCTTAATGGAAGGTCGTCTTAAAGAGACCTATGGCATAACGGTATATCAGGAACAAGTCATGCTTTTAGCACAAGATCTAGCTGGCTTTACCAAGGGACAGGCTGATGAATTGCGCAAGGGAATGGGTAAGAAAAAGAAGGAGGTCATCGATAAATTATGGCCAACTTTTGAAGTGGGCTGTAAGAAAAAATCTATAGACGAAAGGATAGTCAAGAAAGTATGGCAAGATTGGGAAGCATTCGCATCTTATGCCTTCAATAAGTCCCACTCAACCTGTTATGCGTTAATTGCTTATCAAACAGCATACTTAAAAGCGCACTATCCTGCAGAATACATGGCTTCTGTCCTAACACATAATATGAGCGACATTAAAAAGGTCAGCTTCTTTATGGAAGAGTGCAAGCGGATGAAGCTTTCTGTGCTTGGGCCTAATATCAATGAGGCTGGCGCTAAGTTTCGGGTGAATGCCAAAGGAGAGATCCGATTTGCTTTATCGGCTATAAAAGGGGTCGGTCAGATTGCAGTGGATGAGCTTGTTAAGGAGCGTCTAGAAAATGGCCCTTACAATGACATTTTTGATATTACGGCAAGATTGCGATCAAATCAAGTTAATAATAAAACCCTTGAATCCTTAGCAATAGCTGGTGCATTTGACAGCTTTGAGGGCATTCGCCGTGAGCAATACATCGAAAAAGACCCAACAGATGGTCTGATGCTTATCAATAAAGCGGTAAACTATGGACAGCGGTTGTATCAAATTCAATCCAGTAGCCAAGCGAGCTTATTTGGAGAAAGTGAGGTAGAAACATTAGTAAAACCCGAGGCATTAGCAACGCGAGAGTGGTCAATTATTGAACGTCTGCAAAAAGAAAAAGAAGTGACTGGTGTTTATCTATCTGGCCATCCTCTTGATCCCTATCGATTAGATTTGAGGAGCTTTGCGAATTCCTCAACGGAAACGATGGAGCGTCGTAAGTCCGGAATAGTCCGACTTGGAGGAATCGTTGCATCATCTGATATTCGTTTCTCTCAAAAAGGGCAAAAGTATTGTCGTTTTGTGCTTGAAGACTTTGAGGGAACTATGGAGTTTATGCTTTTTAGAGAAAAGTTTCTCGAGTTTGAGCATTTTATACAGAATCCTGGTCATCTGTTGATGATTACAGGTGCTTACAAGTTTAATCGGTACCGAGATGAGTACCGTTTTGAAATTCATACCATGGAACTTCTCGATGGCCTACGTGAAAAGTATACATCAAGAATAGATCTTCATCTCAAGCTAGACGCTGTGACGGCTGATCTTACCCATCGTATCAAGGCACTTTGTATCGAAAACAAAGGCGATGTTCCGGTTTATATCAAGGTACATGATGCGGACGACAATGTATTGAATTTGACCTCAAATCAATATCGCATCGCACCCAACAGAAGGTTTATTGAAGGGTTGACGGCAGAGCCCTCCTTGACATTTCAATTGGGTATGGCCCACCGAGCATAGTTTGGTGGAAAATGAGGAATAATTTTCTATGAGCATTTTGTGTTCATATTGTACTTTCACACTACAATTAAATCAACTCTATAAAACAACAAATATGGCTTTCAAATTTACTGATGCGAATTTTGAAGAACAAATGCAAAGTGATAAACCCGTTCTTGTAGACTTTTGGGCAGAATGGTGTGGGCCTTGTGTTGCACTTGGTCCTACGATCGATGAGGTTGCTTCTGAATTTGATAGCAAAGCAGTAGTGGGTAAACTTAATGTAGATGAGAACCCAGAAACAGCAGGTCGCTTTGGTATCCGAAGTATTCCTACAGTTCTTTTAATGCACAAAGGTGAGGTGGTTCAAAAGTTTGTCGGTGTGCAGCCTAAGGCTACTTTTGTTGATGCGATTAATGCTGTGCTAGCCTAGTATGCCGGATCATTTATCCTGGCTCAAGAATCTACATATTGAGGTTGTTGTTTTCGACCTGGGAAATGTTATCATACCCGTGGACTTCGCGAAGACGACAAAGGCCTTTGTTACACTTGGTGGTAAGCAGGCAAGTGAGCTTTATCACCATGCAGGACAAAATTATCTTTTTGAAGAACTCGAGCGTGGCGAAGTAAGCCGTAAAGAATTTTTAGATAGGGTGCGACCTATATTAAATCATGCATCGGATGCCGAGATTGTGGAAGCATGGAACGCCATGCTCTCTCATATTGATCTTTCGACATTCGAATACCTGGATAAACTGAGGCCTCGGTACAGGACATATATATTGAGTAACATCAATACCTACCATGCTGAATGGGTTGCCAAAGCAATGCGCAGTGCCTCATCTGAGCAGGATATCTCCCAATACTTTGATCATGTTTTTTACTCCCACGAGATAGGTCATCGTAAACCGGAAAATAGGGCGTGGCAAATCATAGTGGAGCAGAAGGGTATTGACCCTAAAAAAACTCTTTTCATTGATGATAAGGAAATAAATATCGAGGCGGCTAAAGCATTGGGATTTATTGCCCTCCATTGGAATCCTTCGAGTGATATTCGTTCGGTCGTCGACATTTTATTAACTTCATAAAAAGCATTTTATGTTACATTCTACCCGCATTGCCGGCCTTGGCTTTTATGTGCCAGAACGCATTGTAAAAAATGATGAACTGACTCAGTACATGGAAACAAGTGATACATGGATTCAAGAGCGCACCGGGATTAAGGAGCGTCGATACGCAAAACGTTATGAGGAAACGACGACTACCATGGGGGTAAAAGCAGCGGAAGTAGCGATTGAGCGGGCGGGAATTACTGCCCAAGATGTTGATTTTATTGTCTTTGCCACCTTGAGTCCTGACTACTATTTTCCGGGTTGTGGTGTATTGTTGCAGCGAGCGATGGGTATGAAGGAAGTGGGTGCGCTAGACGTCCGTAACCAGTGTTCGGGATTTATTTACGCGTTAAGTGTAGCGGATCAGTTTGTAAAAACCGGCATGTATAAAAATGTGCTTGTAGTTGGCGCAGAATTTCATTCTTGTGGTTTAGATTTTTCTACTAGAGGTCGCAATGTTTCAGTGATTTTTGGAGATGGCGCGGGAGCAGCAATTCTTCAGCCGTCTGATAATCCTGAGGAAGGCATTTTATCGACGCACCTACACAGCGATGGCTCTGCCGCTGAGGAGTTGTCTTATCTCAATCCTGGTTGTCACGGCGGGCATTGGATTGATGACCAGACACGTTTAAGTGAGTATCCAAGTGCAGACAGCATGGATAGCATTCTCATTACTCCTGATATGATGGAGAAGGAACAAATTTATCCTTACATGAATGGCCAAGCAGTTTTTAAGAAAGCGGTTGTAAAGTTTCCTGAAGTTATCATGGAAGCGCTTGGTCGAAATGGTCTAACACCAGCCGATATTGACGTCTTAGTGCCGCACCAAGCCAATCTTCGTATAAGTCAATTTGTGCAACGTACCTTGCGTCTTCCTGATGAAAAGGTTGTGAATAATATCCAACGCTTTGGGAACACTACTGCAGCCTCTATTCCTATTGCGTTAACTGAAGCTTGGGAGCAAGGGAGAATCAAAAAAGGTGATCTAGTTTGTTTAGCTGCCTTCGGTAGCGGATTTACGTGGGCTAGCGCACTTATACGCTGGTAAATGAACCTCAAATGAAGAAGAAATATATTCTTACAGATCATTTTAGCCAATGGCAGGGATTGGCTCCTTTTACATTAACGCGACCAATCAGCGCACTTCGCATAGGATTGCGTACGATACAAGAAACTTGGTCTGATGCATTGGAGACTAGTGTAGAAATCCAAACCCAAGCATATCTAATGGACCGAACTCCTGTTGTCGAAGGGCTTTGTGTTATAATCAATTCAGCTTTTTTATGCGTTCCAGACCTAGTTGAAAAAATCTTAGCACTCAATCCAGGAGAGTCTCTCTATGATCATGGTGTTCAGGTTGCATCATGTGTGGATGCTTCTGCTTCTGATACAAAAGAAGTTGAGCTTAATGGTGCAGAAGGATGGAAGATGCTTAGTCGTCCTTGGGAAATTTTTGAATGGGCAGGCGAGCAAATCGAAAGGGATTTTGTGGCACTTACTAAGCATCAGAATAGTCAGGTTTTACCTGAACATTGTGTCTGTATAGGCCCATTAGATCAATTGTTTATTGAGGACGGGGCAGAAGTGCTTAGTGCTACATTTAACACCTTAAATGGGCCGGTATATGTCGGCAAAAATGCCACTGTTATGGAGGGAAGTCGGGTGCGCGGTCCATTTATGATGGGTGAAGGTTCTGTACTTAAAATGAATGCAAAAATATATGGTTCTACAGTCTTAGGGCCGCATTGTAAGGTGGGTGGTGAGGTAAGCAATTCAGTCTTTCAGGGCTATTCAAATAAAGGTCATGATGGCTACCTAGGGAATTCAGTCATAGGCTATTGGTGCAATCTAGGGGCTGATACCAATACATCCAATCTTAAAAACAATTATAGTTCCGTTAAGGTCTACAGCTATCTCGAGCAGGACTATGTAAACTCCGAACGCCAGTTTGTAGGAACCTTTATGGGTGACCATTGCAAAACAGGCATAAATACTATGCTCAATACAGGAACGGTTCTTGGAGTGAATGTCAATATTGTAGGAGGAGATTTCCCTCCTAAATTCCTACCCTCGTTTTCTTGGGTAAACCGTCAAAAAGTATACACCTATCGACTCGATAAGGCAGTAGATGTAGCCAAGGCTGTTATGGCACGGCGGCAATGCTCAATGTCCGATATTGATTTTTCAATTCTTAACCACTTATTTGAAACCAAGCAACCATGAGAAAACAGTATGTAATAGGTAACTGGAAGATGAACCTAGCCTGGGAAGAAGTGCTCGATCTTTGCGGTGAGCTAAAGGATTTTATGCATTCCCTTCCTAAGACAATTAGTATTGGAGTAACTCCTAGCAGCCCGTACATCCCAGTTGTAATGCCTTTACTTCCTGCACACATCAAGGTCGGCAGCCAAATGGTAAGCGCTATGGAGTCTGGTGCATGCACAGGACAAGTTTCGGCAAAGCAACTAGATTCATTGGGTACAGTATTCACTTTAATTGGTCACTCTGAATCCCGTGCCTTGTGGAATGAATCGGATCAGGAACTAGCACAAAAGGTTTCTCAATCCTTGGAAACTCAATTAGAGGTAGTCTTTTGTATTGGTGAATCGCTTGAAGTACGAGAATCTGGAGACTATCTATCTTTTTTAATGCATCAAATAAAGGCTGGTTTATTTCATTTGGATGCTAGGCAAATGAAGCGGGTCATCTTAGCGTATGAACCTATTTGGGCTATTGGTACAGGAAAAAGTGCACAACCCAATCAAATTCAAGAAGTTCATCAAGCCCTACGGGGGATGATTGCGACCCAGTATGGTGAAGAGGTGGCCAACTCCTTTTCCATTCTTTATGGTGGGAGTGTCAAACCTGAGAACGCGGCTGGCACCTTCGCATTAGAAGATGTTGACGGAGCTTTGGTAGGCGGGGCATCGTTAAAGGCTCAGTCCTTTGCGGCCATTGCAGAGGCTTGTGTTAGTCAGAAAAGCATTTAACAATTGTGGAGCAATATGTTCAAGTCGTTTTTACTGTTCAATTCAAAGAATCATTTGAATTAGATAGTGCATTTGAGATTATTGCAGCCATTTTACATGAGGAAGAATTTGAATCGTTTGAGTTTTTAGATGATAAACTTATCGGATATATTAGGGAGTGGGCGTGGGATAAGGAGTCTATTGATCTTAGACTTTCCAGTTTGCCTTTCGCTGTATCCTTGGACGCTACACCTGTGGTAAACCAAAATTGGAACACCCTATGGGAACAGCAGATTCAGCCCATAGAGATTGGTAGTGAAATCTACATATATCCGTCGTTTGCATCGCCTAAGTCAAGTCGTCCGTATAAAATGGTAATTGATCCTAAAATGGCCTTTGGCACTGGGTATCATGATACCACACGAATGGTTCTTGAAACCATGGAAGATATGGTGTTTTATGACCAGTCGGTCCTTGATTTTGGTAGTGGAACGGGTATCCTGGCCGTCTATGCTAGAATGCGAGGAGCCTGCAAGGTTGTGGGCATAGACAATGATTTGATTGCCGTGGAAAGTGCGCGAGACGTGGCTAAAGCAAATCATCAAGAAATTGAGCTTAGATATCAAGAAAATGATAGATACCAAAATGATGGAATCATCTATGATTGCATTTTGGCCAACGTGAATAAAAATGCTATCGACCAAAATATTGAAGCTTTACTCAAATCTTTACATCCTGAACATGGCAACATTATATTAAGCGGTCTTTTGTTGGCCGATTGGGCATGGGTGGAGCAACGAATGAAGACACTTGGCTTGAAACTTGTAGATAAACGCGATTCATCTGAATGGCTTGCCCTGCGATGGAAAGTGTAAATTGTAGATATGAAAGGTATATACCCCATTGGAATACTTATTGTTTTACTCTTTGTACAGAGTTTTGGCCTTGCTCAGGTTAGTCCTAAGTATGATATCAACGAGCCTTCTTATGTTAATTCTCTGATGGAATCAATAGAATCTAGTCGCAAGGATAAGGATGATGATTTTCCTGAACGTTTTGGTCAATATGTTGCTTCGGGTCAAGCGAGTAACGACTTAATGCGGCACATTGCAGAGTATGCTAACTCAATGGATAAGGTGGGGCGATGGACCGTAGATCGTGAGCGAAAAATAGCCGGTTTGTGTATGCTCTTTGATTCGATAAAATGCGTGCCTTTGGATCAATGGCATGAAGTGTTATCTGACCAAATAGGTTTTTATTACCCAGGAAAGGAAAGTAAGTTCGATGAGGAGGTTAGACAATGGAGACAATTTGCTCGGTCCGGAATTCTTACGGTACGTGGTAAGAATACATGGCGGGGTAAGGGAAAGGCAAGTGCGGTTACTTGGTCCAGTGACAAGGGGCTAATACTCTCTTTTGATCAACCTGTAGTACTTCAGGCAGATAATCCATATGATACTATGGCCTTAAGTAAAACGACTGGAATATTTTATGGAAAGACTTATGAATGGCAGGGTGCTGGTGGAGAGATGGATTGGGTTGGCGCAGGAATTCCGAAGGATGAGGCCTATGTGCGGCTGACGAGCTATAATGTCAAGACTACGAAATTTGAGATATCCTGTGATTCAGTACTTATGAACTATCCAAAATATAGTCGTGAGTCATTTCCAGGAGTCTTTAAGGATCGACTTGATAATCAAAATAGAGATAAGAACTACCCTGATTTTTTGGCAACCGTCCGATTGTCTACTCAACAAATTAACGACTACGTGAGTGTGAATGGAGGATTTCACCTGACGGGTAATGAAATCGGAGTCGATGCACCTAAAGGTGAGATTTGTGTTGTTGAGTTTCGTGACCCCAGTAGTCAGAAACTTCTTGCTTTGTATAAGCCAAAATCCCTCAAGGTGGCTGTACCCAACAAAATCTTTGGCGGCTTAGGGAGTTTGATAATATTTACTGCCAATGATTCAATTTTCCACCCTGCAGTTGAGGTTGAATACAAAATTCAGTCAAATACTCTGGAGGCGCGGACAGGATTAGATATCGTATCAGATATTCCTTTCACATTGGGCAATCAAAATATGATCGTTGAAGCAGAAATTCTTCGCTGGCCATTAGATAGTCGAGAGATAGAGTTTAATCTATTTAACGATTCACGCACAAAAAGTGTAAACATAATATCCGATAAATACTTCAGTTATGAGTCTTTTCAATATACGGGAATGCGTTTTGGAAATAGTGAAATTGAAAAAATTTATGATAGCTACAGTGGCGAACTACGCGGTGCTTCTCTATCCGCTAAAGCTTTAGGTAAAATTCTCGCACCGAGCGTTCCCTATCGTCAGCAGTTTTCTAACTTTTATCGACTAATGGCAAATGGTTTTATAGGTTTTAATGAAGCAGAAGAACGAGTGGATTTATTGCCAAAAATTATTCTCTATGTAGAGGCATTAAGAAAAACCTCTGATTTCGATGAAATGGGAATGTCCTCTTATGCTTCAGGTAAAAATGTTACTTATGATGTTGATTTGGATATAGCGACGACGAGGGGTGTCTCATCGGTCATGATATCAGAGTATGATCGAACAAGTATATATCCGGATAATGAAACCTTTGACATTGATAAAGACAAGTCATTTAACTTTTCAGGGATGTTTACAGCAGGTCAGTTTGAGTTCCTGGATGACGATGCCTTGTTTGAATATGAGCCTTACCATTTTATCTCTGATAGCTTGAATGAATTACGGATGGATGTTCTCTACAATAATCCAAATTCGGCATCAAACCTGTTGCGTGTAAAGTCTGTCATTGAGGGTGCTGAAATCGTTGTATCAGTTAACTCACCGGATAATCACTCAGGGACCTTTAATCAAGATGAGAGTTATCCTAAAATTGAAACCTTCAACCACCCCAAAGTTTTTTATTCTGATTCGAGTATACGCGGTGGAGATTACAACAGGGATAGTTTCTATTTTTCATTGGACCCCTTTACGTTGGATTCTTTATTCTATATAGATTCCGTTGATCTGAGTTTTATAGGAACGCTGACTAGCGCGTATATTTTTCCGACGATAAGAGATACTCTGATGCTAATGAATGATAAATCACTTGGTATTAAAGAATCGACTGGTGAAGAAGGCATTTCTCTATACCAGGATAGAGGACTACTGACTGGATTTTATCAATTGGATCGCAGTAATGGTGTCATCGGGACAGGAACCGTTGATTATTTAACTTCTGATTTTTCATCCAAGCGAATTGAATTCTTTACGGACTCTGTTGTGGCCTTTGCGGATTCCCTGAATATCGAACGAAGTGAAATGGGATTTTTATCACCGGAGATGAAGAGCGAAAAGAATAAGTTAAGATGGTTTCCTTATGAGGGCAGATTAGTGGCTACCTCGAATGCCAACAATCCATTTTCTATGAATCAAGGGCGTACGCTACTTGAGGGCACTCTACAGGTAACAGATACCGCAATTACAGCCGGCGGTGCCATTGAATGGAGTGATGCGAAGTTAACCTCGGAAGACTTTACTTTGACCGATAAAGATATTATGGCATCATCTGGAGATCTTGAAGTTAAGTCCGGAGGTGATCAGGTTACTTTTTCCGTTAAAGATGTTTCTATGGATGTCGATATGGACGAAAATTATGGAACCTTTATCTCCAATTCAGAGGATAACTTTATTGACTTAGCTTACAATGCCTATCGAGTGAATATCCGTGAATTCCAGTGGGATATTGACGCTAGGAGATTGTTTTTCCGTGTACCTGAAGGGCAAGATGATATGACGTTTTTTGCGACCAATCCATCCCAAGGAGATATATTTTTTAATTCGGGTTCAGCGGACTACGATATGTCCACGTCATCACTTGAGGTTCGTGAGATTCCATTTATTGATATTGCTGATTCGAGATTATATCCCAACGGAGATACCTTGTATATCAAACAGAATGGAGTGCTGTCCAAGTTGGAGGGATGCACTTTGACATCACCGATTAATGAATCGAGGCATCAGTTTAGTGGTGTTTCTATGACGATTAAAGGCCGAAACGAGGCAAATGGTAAAGGAAGTTTTATCTATAACGGGCAAGATTTAGATTCCCAGCTTATTGTAATTGATAATATAAAGACAAAGCAGACTCAGGAGAAGAAAGAATCGGATAGGACGTCCTATTTTCATGCGAGTGGCGAGCTTCAGATGATTGATAGTTTACAATTTATGACCTCTATTTTGGGAATCGGTGATGTCGCTATCGATTCTCGATTTAATGGTGTACATCTTGATGGGTTTCTTCAAATTGACTGGCAGTCCGATGCTTTGGATAATGAGTGGGTAAAAATTAATGATACCATCTACGCTGATTCAATCGGATTTGATTTTCAACAGTCCACGGCCTTAAGAGGTGAGACGCTGTATACTGGTATTTACCTTACTCCAAAAGATATAATTCCGTTCTTCCCTCAGTTATTATCTCGCGTGCGAGTGCCTTCACAAAAACCATTGCTTGAAGTAAAGGGTATGTTTTCTCATAAAGCAGGGGAGAATGAGTATCTCTTTCAAAATGGGAGTTATGATGCATCTATTCCGGGTTACACTGGAAATAGCCTAACCTATAATGTCGCTTCTAAAAACATAAACGGGCAGGGTTTGTTGGATTTACAGCTGCGCACGCGTCCTATTGAATTACTTAATAGTGGTCGTGTTGCTCATAATGTGGAATCCAATTCGTTGGAAATTAATTTGTCACAAGCTTTATCCATTGGACTCCCAGACGAAATTTGGCAGGCGATTGGTCTTATGATTAATGAAGCAAGCTTTTCCAGTAAGTCATTGACCTATTATGAGGAGTCAAGTATGCAGGATTGGTTTGGTCTTTTACAGCGAAAAAACAAGAATCTAAAAGACCTTCGAAGTGCAATGGCTATGGATCCATTCTTTGAGTATCCAAAAGGTCTGAAGGGGAATTTTGTTACGCATCAGGTAACCTTCAATTACGAGGATAATGCCCTTTATCGACATTTTGTTTCAGAAGGTAAAATTGGAATCTCATTTATAGGAGAGATGCCTATTCATAAGGAAGTAAAGGGTAAAATCGTTTTTGAACAGCGAGATGCCGAGTCAGACGGACTGGATATTTATATTGAAAATGATTTGAGAGAGTTTGTACATCTTTCCTATCGAGCAAATCACCTCTCAATTTTTTCTACAAATAAAGCGGTTATGCAGTCAATTACTGACCTACCTGAGAAAAAGCGTACCGTTGAAAATAACGGTAGGTCTATGACTTTTGGTATCGGTTCAAGCCTTAAAACTGAGGAGTTTAAGATTGAGTTTAATCTTTAAGAAGTCTATTCTGGGTAGTTGCTCGGATTGGCTTCGTGCATAATGTTATACACTGCAGCATAGACATCGTCTGCACTGGGTTTGCTCCAATAGTCAGCATCGCTTCCATAAGCACTGCGATGGGGCCTAGCGGCAATGGTAATCGGGGGACTGTCAAGGTATTGGTAGGCACCTTGTTCTTCAATGATTTGCTGAAGAATAAAGCCCGAAGCTCCGCCAGGAACGTCTTCGTCTAAGACAGCAACCCTATTTGTTTTTTTTATTGATTCAACGATATTATTATCACAATCAAAAGGCAATAAGGTTTGTATGTCAATAAGCTCCACAGAGATATCATCTTTTTCTAGTATGGCAATAGCTTGTTGGGCAATTCGCACACATGAACCATAGGTCACTAAGGTAATATCATCTCCTTTTTGTAAGGTCTCTACCTTGCCCATGGGCACGGTGAATTGTCCGATGTTTGACGGACATCGTTCTTTTAATCGATATCCATTGAGGCACTCTACTACAATAGCTGGCTCATCACCCTCAAGCAACGTATTGTACATGCCCGCGGCTTGGGTCATATTTCTGGGCACGCAGACATTCATCCCTCGCAACGAATTAAGCACCATCCCCATGGGAGATCCTGTATGCCAAATTCCCTCCAAGCGGTGACCCCTTGTTCGAATTATAACCGGACTTCGTTGCTTTCCTGCTGTTCTGTAGGTTAATGTAGCGACATCATCTGCTAAAGGCTGCAGGCCGTAAATTAAGTAATCTAAGTATTGAATCTCAGCAATAGGCCGTAAACCACGCATAGCCATGCCAATAGCCTGTCCCATTATAGTTAACTCTCTTATGCCTGTATCAAAGACCCGATGCTCTCCGTATTTTTCTTGTAGCCCGGCAAAGGCTTGATTTACATCACCAATTTTACCTACATCTTCCCCAAAGGCTATAACAGCTGGATTCCGAGCCAACGCGGCATCAAAGGCAGCATTGAGAACTTCAAATCCATTAACCTCTTCTTGCTCATCAAACTCGGCGTTTATTATACTGACATTTTTTGTGCTTTTTTTTGTCTCACTAATCCAATGGCTTTGATAAGTTCTTTGTCCTAGGTCGTTTATCTCCTCAATAAAGGATGAAAGGTTTTGGTCTGATGCATTGTTTCTTCGAAGCAATCTGTGGGCTTTTTTTGCTATGCGAACAAGATCTGAATACCCGGGATTGTACAAGTCTTTTACCGAAGCTTGAAGATGGGAAATTATTGCATGCCTTGATTTCTCGATGAGTATTTCTAACTCTTTAGCTTTCTCAAGTATTGGTTGCTGATAGGCTTTCCAAGCTTCTCTCTTGGCGGCATTAGCTGTTTTTTTTGCTTCTTTTTTAATCTGATCGACTTCTTCTTCAGTAACAAGAGCTTTATCGATAAGCCATGTACCCATACGTTGGATGCCATCTGCGTTCTGTTCCCATACCAGTCGCTCTTCACTTTTATAGCGTTCGTGAGAACCTGACGTACTATGTCCCTGTGGTTGCGTTACCTCTTCAACATGAATGAGGGCAGGGATATGCTTTTCTCGAACGAGAGTACTTACTTTTTCGAAGGTTTGTACCAAGCCAGGATAGTCCCATGCTTTTGCTTTGACGATAATAACGCCTTCATCATGATCATCAACCTGGAATCCAGAAAGAACCTCAGAAATACTTTCTTTAGTGGTTTGATACTTTTTGGGTACGGATATACCATACCCGTCATCATAGACGACCGTTATCATTGGTATTTTCAAGACACCCGCTGCATTAATCGCCTCCCAAAAGTGTCCCTCGGATGTAGATGCATCGCCGATACTCACAAAACATACTTCTTGTCCCTTAGTCGAGAATTTGTTGTCAGATTGAAGTTCTGGATTATTTCGGTAGAACTTAGAAGCTAAGGCTAGTCCTACAGCTCGCGGCATTTGGCTGGCGGTCGATGAGGCATCTGCCGCGATGTTATAGCTAGATTTTAGCTCTAACCAGTTACCCTCATCATCGATAAGTGGGGTAGCGAAGTGGGCATTCATCTGCCTACCATGCGACATAGGTTCATTATCGGGATTGCTATCTGCGTATAATTGAGCGAAGAATTGTGTCGGCGTGATAACGCCAAGTGCTAGCATCCAGGTTTGGTCACGATAATATCCTGAACGGAAATCACCTGGCATAAAGGATCTGGCAAGTGCTACTTGAGTAACCTCTTTGCCATCCCCAAATATTCCGAATTTACCTTTTCCTCCAAGTACTTCTTTGCGCCCAGCTAGACTCATCTCACGACTGAGGCATGCCGTCTTAAAATCGTCAATTACTTGTTGTTTGAAACGCTGTGCCGGCGAGGAGTTGGATAGGTTTTTTGGTAGTGAGGCATCTCGTGACATACCCCAAATATACGACGTCTAAACCGTTACGCTAGAGCAATGCTTAACTAGAGCAACATACTCACTGGATTCTCCAAGTGACCTTTTAAGGTAGCTAGGAAGGCTGCACCAACTGCTCCATCAACTACGCGATGGTCACAGGATAAGGTGAGTTTCATCATTTGCTTCTCTACCAAATCTCCGTCTTCAAGTGCTAGTTCAGGGCGTATTGCACCTACTGCAAGAATACAGGCATCTGGTGGATTAACAATGGCAGTAAACTCATCGATTCCCATCATTCCAAGATTAGAGATGCTAAATGTATTACCCTGCATTTCTTCAGAGGTAAGTTGTCGTTGTCTTGCCTTTTCAGCAAAACCACGAGCTGCTTGTGAGATTTCAGAAAGCCCTAGTTGATCAGCATGCTTGATTACAGGAACCACAAGACCTTCATCAACAGCTACTGCCATTCCAATATTGATGTCAGCATGATAGCGGATAATATCTCCAAGCCATGAAGCATTGATGTTGGGGTGCTTGCGTAGTGCCATAGCACATGCTTTGATGACTAAGTCGTTAAAGGAAAACTTCATGTCGAAGGCAGCCTTAATCTCTTTTCTTGCCTCCATGGCATTGCGCATGTCAACGGATATCTTTAAGTAGAAGTGAGGAGCGGTGAATTTGCTTTCACTGAGTCGTTTAGCAATTGTTTTACGCATCATACTTACACGTTCTTCACGTGCCTCCAAGGTGGCGGTGAACACTTTGTTTACCGTTAGTGCAGGATTTGCTGCATACGCTTCGACATCTCGCTTCACAATACGCCCATCTTCACCAGAACCTTGCAGATTGGATAAGTTGACCTTGAAATCTTCTGCCATTTTACGCGCTAAAGGGCTTGCTTTGACCCGGTCATCATCGTTGGAAGAAGTTGTTTGGATTTGTGGTACTGGACTTACTTCTTCTGCACTAGGCGCCGGTGCAGATACTTCTGTAGTTGGTTTAGCAACTTCTGTTGTTGTGGGTTGCTCGGCAGGAGCTTCTGATTCTGCTGAGTTTAGTATTTCTTCGAAGGATTCTCCCTCTTCGCCGAGAATTGCTACTCGTCCATTAACTGGAATCGCATCACCTTCTCCTGCAATGATGTGGAGGACAACACCTTCCTGGTCTGATTCCCAATCCATTGCGGCTTTATCAGTTTCAACTTCGCCAATCAAGTCACCTGGGTTGAGAGTGTCACCTACTTTTATTGCAATGGAAGCGATTACTCCTTCTTCCATTGTATCACTCATGCGGGGTAGTCTTAAAAATTCGGCCATGGTATTATTTAAAGTGCAAATTTAAGGGGTATTGACTTATTCTCCTATGTCAATTTCTTTTTATGCCGAATAATCGATCTCTAAACCTAAGTCATCGAT